>Ga0163144_10008164_pt1 | contig 22698 bp, 22 predicted proteins | sample OliLak19BULKMAT1_FD_123175 | JGI IMG/M metagenome (GOLD analysis project Ga0163144, IMG submission 123175) | Freshwater microbial mat bacterial communities from Lake Vanda, McMurdo Dry Valleys, Antarctica - Oligotrophic Lake LV.19.BULKMAT1 | ecosystem: Environmental > Aquatic > Freshwater >...
ACACGTCGATGACTTCGCGAAGCTCGCGACGCAGGACATGGGCAAGCGCATCGATGAGGCGCGCGGCGAGGTGAAGTTCAGCGCCGACATCCTGGCCTACTACGCCCGGCACGCCGAGTCCTTCCTCGCGCCGACAAAGCTGCACCCCAAGGCTGGCGAGGCGCACATGGAAAGTTCACCCCTGGGCGTGCTGTTCTGCGTCGAGCCCTGGAACTTTCCGTACTACCAGCTGGCCCGCGTGGCCGGCCCGCAGTTGATGGCCGGCAACGTGCTCGTAGTCAAGCATGCTGCTTGCGTGCCGCAGTGCGCCATCGCATTCGAAAAGTTGCTGCTCGATGCCGGTGCACCCGTTGGCGCCTACACGAACTTGTTCGTCTCCTACGAACAGTCTGACCGGGTGATCGACGACCCGCGCATCAAGGGCGTGGCGCTGACCGGCAGCATGGCGGCCGGGCGCAACGTCGCGGCCCGGGCTGGCCAGAACCTGAAGAAGTCCACCATGGAACTCGGCGGCACCGATGCCTTCATCGTGCTCGACGATGCCGACCTGGACAAGACGATTCCGTGGGCGGTCTGGGGCCGCATGTATAACGCGGGCCAGACTTGCTGCGCGGCCAAGCGCTTCATCGTGCTGGAGGCCGTAGCCGACAAGTTCCTGGCGAAGTTCAAGGCCGCGCTGGAGGCGCTCAAGCCCGGCGACCCGATGGACGGGAAGACGACGCACGGCCCGCTGTCGACAGAGGCCGCGTTGCTTCAGTTGCTGGCTCAGGTCGACTCCGCGGTCAAGGGCGGTGCCAAGTTGCTGCTGGGCGGCAAGCGCATCGACCGCCCGGGCTGGTTCATGCAGCCCACGATCCTCACCGACATCAAGCCCAGCAACCCCGCATTCCGCGACGAGTTTTTTGGCCCGGTGGTGTCGTTCTTCCGCGTCAAGGACGAGGCGGCCGCCATTGCCCTGGCCAACGATTCCGACTTCGGCCTGGGCGGCTCGGTGTGGACCCAGGACGAAGCCCGCGGCAAACGCGTGGCCAGCCGCGTCGACACCGGGATGATGTTCGTCAACAACATCGACTGGTCCGACGCCGACCTGCCTTTCGGCGGCATCAAGGGCTCCGGTTACGGACGCGAACTCGGCAACATGGGGATCCAGGAGTTCGTCAACAAGAAGCTGGTGCGCACCGGGCATATGGCCGCGCCGGTCTGAACTCAAAGGACATCCGATGAACGCCTCCCTCAGCAAGTCCCACATCACCGAACCGCCGGTCTGGTTCATTACCGGCTGCTCCACGGGCTTCGGCCTCGAGCTGGCCAAACAGGCCATTGAACACGGCTACCGCACCGTCATGACCGCGCGCGATCCGTCGAAGCTGGAGGGCTACGGCGGGACCGACAAGGTGCTGGTGCTCAAGCTCGACGTGACGCTGCCCGATGAGGTAGCTGCCGCGATCAAGGCCACCGAGACCCGCTTCGGCCGCATCGACGTGCTCGTCAACAACGCGGGCATCGGCTATTTCGCTGCGGTCGAAGAGAGCGAAGAGGTCGAGGTGCGCAAGATGTTCGACGTCAACGTGTTCGGCACCGGCCGCATGATCTGGGCCGTGCTGCCCGGCATGCGCCAGCGGCGGTCCGGCTGCATCGTCAACCTCTCTTCGCTGGCCGGGCTGCGCGGTTTTCCGGCAATGGGTTACTACAACGCCACCAAGTTCGCCGTCGAAGGCCTGTCCGCGGCCTTGCGGCAGGAGGTCGAGCCCTTGGGCATCCAGGTGATGGTCGTCGAACCCAGTGGCTTTCGCACCGACTGGGCGGGCCGCTCAGCCAACGAGAGCAAGCACCAGATCGACGACTACATGGCCACGGCCGGCAACGTCCGGGCTGCCGTGCGCGCGTCCTCCGGCAAGCAGCCGGGTGACCCCGTGCGCGCCGCCAAGGCCATCGTCGCGGCGGTGGCGTCGGGCAAGCCACCGCACCACCTGCTGCTCGGCAACGATGCCTTCGAGGGTGCGATGGCCCGACTCGACCATTTGCGCCAGGACTTCGCGGCGGGCGAGGCGGTGGCGCGCGCGGCTGATTTCCCGAAGTCGACGGCTGGCGCGGGGGTCTGAGTGTGAGCGCCGTGTTGGACTGCAACGTGGCCTTTGTTAATGCCCAAGTAGCGATCGCCTTGGCCTTCCCATCAACACCGGGGCTGGGCACCGCGTACACGACATGTCGACCGTTGCGTTGCAAGCCTTGCTGTTGATGGCGCTGTTGGCGTTCGGCACTTGGCTGGTGAGCCTGCGCAAGAACGACGTCAGCATCGTCGACAGCATCTGGCCGCTGCTCATCCTGACGGGCGCTTTGACCTACACATGGGCCTCGCCGCAGACCGGCCCCCGCGCGCTCGTGGTGGTCACGTTGGTCGCGCTGTGGGCAGTGCGATTGGCGGCCCACATCACCTGGCGCCACTGGCGCGAACCTGAAGACCGCCGCTACCAGGCCATTCGCGCCCGCAACGAGCCTCACTTCCGGTGGAAGAGCCTGGTGCTGGTGTTCGCCTTGCAGGCCGCTCTGGCGTGGATCGTTTCCTCGTCCGTGCTTGCGGCCGTCGTGAACACGCGGCCGTGGAACTGGATTGACACCCTGGGTGTCTGTCTCATCGTGGCCGGCGCCTCGTTCGAGGCGGTGGCGGACTGGCAGCTGGCCCGCTTCAAGGCTGACGCAGCGCACCGAGGGCAGGTCATGGACCGTGGCTTGTGGCGGAACTCCCGCCACCCCAACTACTTCGGTGAGTTCTGTGTGTGGTGGGGCGTCTATCTGCTTGCGCTGTCGATGCAAGGGTGGTGGGCCATCGCCTCGCCCGTGCTGATGACGGTTCTGCTGCTCAAGGTTTCGGGCGTGGCGTTGCAGGAGAAGGACATTGCCGAGCGACGTCCGGGCTACCGCGAGTACATCGCCCGCACGAATGCCTTCTTCCCCGGCAGGCGGCGGCAGACAAGCCAAGGAAGCTGAGTGCACGATTGTCTTTCGCGTGAGCGACATACATCTTCGGCAAGAACAACGGAGCGGAAGTTCGTGATGACGGCACCGGAGCGTCGCACCAGGGACCCGTGTTCAACTGCGCGAGGTGACGCCCGTGCAGGTGGCCGCCATCCGCCACTCGGGCTTCGCTGGTAAGCGGCAACTTGCTGCCGTCAGTAGCGGTCGCCTGCGCTGCCGGGTGCCAGGTTGTCGAAGCGGGTCAGCGGCTTCAGGAACGTCAGTCTCACGGTGCCGACCGGGCCGTTTCGCTGCTTGCCGATCACGATTTCGGCGACCCCCGGTTCCTTCGATTCCTTGTTGTAGTAGTCATCGCGGTAGATGAACATGATCACGTCGGCGTCCTGCTCGATCGCACCCGATTCGCGCAGGTCGCTCATCATCGGTCGCTTGTCGTTGCGCGACTCGACGCTGCGGTTCAGCTGCGACAGCGCAATCACCGGGCACTGCAGCTCCTTGGCCAGTGCCTTCAGGCCGCGTGAGATCTCGCCGATCTCGGTGGCGCGGTTCTCTTCGCTCGAGCTGCTGCCGCTCATCAGCTGCAGATAGTCGATGACGATCAAGCCCAGCTTGCCGCACTGGCGCGCTTGGCGCCGGGCCCGCGCGCGCAGCTCGGCGGAATTCAGCGCCGGGGTCTCGTCGATAAAGACGCTGGCGTTCTTCAGGCGGTCGACCGCTTCGGAAAGCCGACCCCATTCGTCGTCGCCGAGCTTGCCGGTGCGCAGGTGCGACTGGTCGATGCGTCCGAGCGAGCCGACCATCCGCAGTGCGAGTTGCGAGGCGCCCATTTCCATCGAGAACACCGCCACCGGCAGGCCTTCGTTTACGGCGACGTTCTCGGCGATATTCAGCGCGAAGGCGGTCTTGCCCATCGAGGGCCGCGCCGCCAGCACGATCAGGTCACCGGCCTGCAGGCCCGCGGTCATGCGATCGAGTTCGTAGAAGCCGGTGCGCACGCCGGTCACTTCCTCGGCGCCGTTCTCGTGCAACTCGGTCACGCGGTCGATCAGCTGCACCACGAGCTGGTCCATACTCTGGAAGCCCTGCTTGGTGCGCGAGCCTTCCTCGCCGATCTTGAAGATCCGCCCTTCGGCTTCGTCGAGGATCTGGCTGACCGCCCTGCCCTGCGGATTGAACGCCTGGGTCGCGATCTCGTCGCTGGCCTCGATCAGCTTGCGCAGCACCGCACGCTCGCGAACGATCTCGGCATAGCGGCGCAGGTTGGCCGCACTCGGCACGCTCTGCGCGAGCGCATTCAGGTAGGCGATGCCGCCGCACTCTTCGGCCTTGCCGACGCTTTGCAGCTGCTCGAATACCGTGATCACGTCAGCCGGTTTGCTGGCATTGACCAGGGCACCGACGGCCGCGTAGATCGCCTTGTGTTCGTAACGGTAGAAATCGGAGGCGGTCAGCAGGTCGCCGGCGCGGTCCCACGCGCTGTTGTCGAGCAGCAGGCCGCCGAGCACGCTCTGCTCGGCTTCGATCGAGTGCGGCGGCACGCGCAGCCGCGCGACTTCATCGTCGCGCGGTGCGTTGTCGCGGGAGGTCGAGAAAACGGCGGACATGGTCTCGGTCGATCATAAGACCCCAGCGCCTGCGGCCTGTGGGCAACCCTGTGGAAGACGCGGGGGCAAGACGGTATGAACCCGCCGCGGCAAGAAAAAAGGGCCGGCAAGCCGGCCCTTTCGCACAGCCAGGCGACTCAGTCGTTGGCGGCCACTACGGCGACCGACACATCGGCTTGCACATCGGTGTGCAGCCACAGCGTCACCGTCTGCTCGCCGACGGTCTTGATCGGACCGTTGGGCAACCGGATCCCGGCCTTCGGCACATCGAAGCCCATCTTCTTCAGGCCTTCAGAGATGTCGGCGTTGGTGACCGAGCCGAACAGGCGGCCGTCGACGCCGGCCTTCTGCTCGATCTTCACGGTCTTGCCGTTGAGCTTCTCGGCCAGGGCCTGGGCGGCGCCGAGCTTGTCGGCCGCGACCTTCTCGAGTTCGGCACGCTTGGTCGCGAATTCCTTGATCGCCGACTCGGTGGCGCGGCGCGCTTGACGCGTCGGGATCAAGAAGTTGCGGGCGAAACCGTCCTTGACCTTGACGACATCGCCGAGGTTGCCGAGGTTGGCGACTTTTTCCAGCAGGATGACTTGCATGGTGTGCTCCTCAACCCTTGTGCTGGTCGCTGTACGGCAGCAGGGCCAGGAAACGCGCGCGCTTGATTGCGGTGGTCAACTGGCGCTGGAAGAAAGCGCGCGTGCCGGTCAGGCGGGCGGGCGTGATCTTGCCGTTCTCGCCGATGAAGTCGCGCAGCGTGTCGATGTCCTTGTAGTCGATGCGCTCGACACCGGCGACGGTGAAGCGGCAGAAGCGCTTGCGGCGAAACAGCAGTGACTGCTGATTGCGTTTGGGTTTGCGGTCCTTCGAGAACCGGCCTTTACCACGTGGCGGGGGCATGTTGTGATCTCCTGAAATGCGTGTAGACGAACGTTCTAGAGGGCGTCGATCGCCGTGAGATGGAAGACGAGGCCGCGGCCATTGCGGGTGGCTGCCAGGAAGCCGGCGAACTGTGCCGGACTGCCGAGTGCCAACGCCTGGGCTGCCCGTGTGATCGCCCCGATCGCCACGCTCTTGATTTCCAGGGAAACCTTGCGGGGCTGGCCGTCTTCACTGGCCTCGGACTCGTGCTTGAGCAGCAAGTCCAGGGCCGGCAAACCGGCGGGGGTGTATCGCACGGCACCGCGCTCCTGCAGCGAGGCGGCCAGAACCAGTCGGTTCACGGCGTGTCGCTCGGCAGCGCGGCGGGCTTCTCGATCAGGCGCTCGCCTCCTGTGGCTGTTGCTGCTGCGGTGCCGGCGGTGCCGACGAAGACGACGACGACGACGAAGACGACTTGCGGGACTCCTCGCGCTCGACATGCTTCATCATCGCCGAGGGCGTCGACTCGGCCTTCTCGAGCGCCACCGTCAGGTGGCGCAGCACGGCGTCGTTGAAGCGGAAGCCGGTCTCGATCTCGGTCAGCGTTTCATTGCTGCACTCGATGTTCAGGCACAGGTAATGGGCCTTGCCGAGCTTCTGGATCTGGTAGGCCAGCTGGCGCCGACCCCAGTCTTCGACCCGGTGGACCTTGCCGCCTGCGGCCGTCAGCAGGGCCTTGTAGCGTTCCAGCATCGCTGGAACCTGTTCGCTCTGATCCGGATGGATCAGCAGAATGATCTCGTAATGACGCATGGTGGACTCCTTGTGGTTTCCGAAGTGGAAGCCGCCCTGCGGCGTCATACAGCAGGTGCGGCAAGGGAAAAGCCAGCGATTCTAGCAGCAGGCCGCCCGGCTCAGCGGCGCGTGGCTCAGCGGCGCGCGGCCAGGCGCAGCCAGGTCTCGACCACCGAGTCGGGGTTCAGCGACATCGAAACGATGCCCTCCTGGGCCAGCCAGTCGGCAAAGTCGGGATAGTCGCTGGGGCCCTGCCCGCAAATACCGACGTACTTGCCCGTGGCGCGGCACGCCGCGATGGCGCGCGAGATCATCGCCTTCACGGCCGGGTCGCGCTCGTCGAAGTCGCCCGCGAGCTGTTCGAGGCCGGAGTCGCGGTCCAGTCCGAGCGTGAGCTGGGTCAGGTCGTTCGAGCCGATCGACATGCCGTCGAAATGCTCGAGGAACTGCTCGGCCAGGATCGCGTTGCTCGGCACCTCGCACATCATGATCAGGCGCAGCCCGTCGACGCCGCGTTGCAGACCGCGTTCGGCGAGCATGGCCACCACCTGTTCGGCCTGGCGCACGGTGCGAACGAAGGGCACCATGATCTCGACGTTGGTCAGGCCCATGTCCTTGCGCACGCGCTTCAACGCCTCGCACTCCATCGCGAAGGCGTCAGCGAACTCGCTGCTGATGTAGCGCGATGCGCCGCGGAAGCCGATCATCGGGTTCTCTTCGTCGGGCTCATAGCGCGTGCCGCCGATCAGCTTGCGGTACTCGTTGCTCTTGAAGTCGGACAGTCGCACGATCACCGGCTTGGGCCAGAAGGCCGCAGCGATCGTCGCCACGCCCTCGGCCACCTTGTCGACGTAGAACGCGCGCGGGCTGGCATGGCCGCGCGCCACCGACTCGACCGCCTTCTTCAACTCGGCGTCGACGTTCGGGTAGTCGAGGATCGCCTTCGGGTGCACGCCGATGTTGTTGTTGATGATGAACTCGAGCCGCGCCAGCCCGACGCCCGCATTCGGCAGCTGCGCGAACTCGAACGCCAGCGAAGGATTGCCGACGTTCATCGTGATCTTGATCGGGCAGTACGGCATCTCGCCGCGCCGCACTTCGCTGACCTCGGTGTCGAGCAGGCCGTCGTAGATGAAGCCGGTGTCACCCTCCGAGCACGACACGGTGACCAGCGCGCCGTCGGTCAGCTTGTCGGTCGCGTCGCCGCAGCCGACCACCGCGGGAATGCCGAGCTCGCGCGCGATGATTGCGGCATGGCAGGTGCGCCCGCCGCGGTTGGTGACGATGGCGCCGGCGCGTTTCATCACCGGCTCCCAGTTGGGGTCGGTCATGTCGGTGACGAGGATGTCGCCGGGCTGCACCCGGTCCATCTCGGCGATCGAGCTCACCAGGCGCACCGGGCCGGTGCCGATCTTCTGGCCGATGGCCCGCCCTTCGGCCAGCACCGCGCTGTGGCCCTTGAGCTTGTAGCGGTGCTCGACCTGCGCACCGGCCTGGCTCTTCACCGTCTCGGGGCGCGCCTGCAGGATGTAGAGCTTGCCGTCGTTGCCGTCGCGGCCCCACTCGATGTCCATCGGACGCCCGTAGTGCTTCTCGATCACCATCGCGTACTGCGCGAGCTGGGTCACGTCGGCATCGTTGAGCGAATAGCGGTTACGTTGCTCGGGCAGGTTGTCGACCGTCTTCACCAGGTTGCCGCTGGCGGCCTTCTCAGCCGCCGAGGTGAACTCCATGCGGACCAGCTTGGAGCCCAGCGTGCGCCGGATCACCGCCAGCTTGCCCGCCGCCAGCGCGGGCTTGTGGACGTAGAACTCGTCCGGGTTGACGGCGCCCTGCACCACGGTCTCGCCCAGACCGTAGCTCGATGTGATGAAGACCACGTCCTTGAAGCCGCTCTCGGTGTCGATCGTGAACATCACGCCGGCCGAGCCCACGTCCGAGCGCACCATGCGCTGCACGCCTGCCGACAGCGCGACATCCGCATGCACGAACCCCTTGTGCACGCGGTAGCTGATCGCGCGGTCGTTGTGAAGCGAGGCGAAGACCTCCTTCATGCGGTGCAGCACTTCGTCGACGCCGTGCACGTTGAGAAAGGTTTCCTGCTGTCCTGCGAACGAAGCGTCGGGCAGGTCTTCGGCGGTCGCCGACGAGCGCACCGCGAAGGTGGCCGTGGTGTCGTCGCCGATCAGCTGCACGAAGGCCTCGCGCACGGCGGCTTCGAGGTCACGCGGCAGCGGCGTCTGGACGATCCACTGGCGGATCTGCGCGCCGGCTTCGGCCAGGGCCCGCACGTCGTCGGTGTTCAAGGTCGACAGGCGCGCCTGGATGCGGTCGGCCAGCGCGTCTTGCGCCAGAAAGCGGCGAAACGCATGCGCCGTGGTGGCAAAGCCACCCGGCACGCGCACGCCAGCGGCGCCGAGCTGGCTGATCATCTCGCCGAGGCTGGCGTTCTTGCCGCCAACCGCCTCGACGTCGGACATCCTCAGATGTTCAAACGGCACGACCAGGGCGGTCGCCAGATTTGCAGGGGACATGGGAAAGCTCCGTGATGGTGGGAAATCGGTGCTTCCGCAAGGCAGGCTGGCGCTCGAACCGCCGCGGTTCGTTGTTCGTGTCGGGGGCGGCAGGAGGGCATCGTTCAGCCGGTCTTCGAAGGGTGCTGCGGCCGATTCTAGGGTCTGCCCAGGCCTATCATCCGGTTCACCCTCAGACGAATGCCCCATGCCCAACCGCACCGTTTTCTTCGTGTCCGACGGCACCGGCATCACAGCCGAAACATTCGGCAACTCGATCATGGCCCAGTTCGGCGCCAAGCCGCGCCATGTGCGCCGGCCGTTCATCGACAACGTCGAAAAGGCGATCCCGGTGGTGCAGGAAATCAACCGCACCGCCGACCACGAAGGCCGCAAGCCGATCGTCTTCATCACGCTGGTCGACGACGAAGTGCGCAACATCCTGACCGGCCCCGACTGCCGCGGCCTGGTGCTCGACATGTTCCGCACCTTTGTCGAGCCGCTGGAAATCGAGTTCGGCATCAAGAGCAACCACCGCATCGGCCGCTTTTCCGACATTGCCAAGAGCGACGAATACAACAACCGCATCGAGGCCATCAACTACTCGCTGGCCCACGACGACGGCCAGAGCGCGAAGAACCTGTCCAGCGCCGACGTGATCCTGGTCGGCGTGAGCCGCAGCGGCAAGACGCCGACCTCGCTCTACCTGGCCATGCAGCATGGCATCAAGGCGGCCAACTACCCGCTGATCCCCGAGGACTTCGAGCGCGGACACCTGCCGTCGTCGCTGGCGCCGTTCAAGGGCAAGTGCTTCGGCCTGACGATCGATCCGATACGCTTGGCGCAGATCCGCAACGAACGTCGGCCCGGCAGCCGCTACGCCGCACTCGACAACTGCCAGTACGAAGTGAAGGAAGCCGAGCGCATGATGAAGCACGCTGGCATTGCGTGGCTGAGCTCGACCCACAAGTCGATCGAGGAGATCGCCACCACGATCCTGCGCGACATCCGGCCCGACCGACTGATCTACTGACGCCAGCGCGACGATTCGTAGAGGCAGATCGCGGCGGCCGCGGCCACGTTCAGCGACTCCTCGCCGCCGGGTTGCGGGATGCGCAGCAGGTGGGCGCAGCGCGCCAACAACGCGGGCGCGATGCCCTGCCCTTCATGGCCGAAGACCCAGGCGCACGGCCAGGCCAGCAGTGCGGCGTCCAGGGTCTCGGCCGCGTGCGGGACGGCGGCGAGCAACGGCACCGCCAGCCCCTCGAGATCGCCTGCGTCCAGGCCTTCGACCAGCCGAAGGCCGAAGTGCGCGCCCATGCCGGCGCGCACCACCTTCGGCGACCACAGCGCCGCGCAGCCCTCGAGCGCCAGCACCTGCACGAAGCCGAGCGCGCTGGCGCTGCGCAGGATGCTGCCCACGTTGCCGGCATCCTGCACCCGGTCGAGTACCACGCTGGGCAGGCCTGGCTGCAGCGGCAGCCCGCCCGGTGCGTCGAGCACGAATCCGATGCCGGCCTCGGCCGGGTGGTCGAGGCCGCTCAGCCCGGCGAAGAGCGCATCGGGCACCACGGCCACCTCGCGCGCAGCCCGTGCCAGGGCCTGCAGTTGGGGCTGCGCCCAGGCCGACTCGCTGACGATCGACTGCGGCGCCTGGCCACCGCGCGCCAGCAGCGCGCTGCACAGATGTTCGCCTTCGAGCCACACCGCTTCGAACTTGCGGTAGGCGCCGGGTGTGCGGGTCAGCTTGCGCACCCGCTGCAGCAGTGGGTTATCGCGCGAGACGATCTGGCGCGGCGCGGTCACACGCAGGACAGCGCCTGGCGCACCGGCGCGAAGCTGCGGCGGTGTGCCACGCAGGCCCCGTTGGCCCGCAGCGCGGCGAGGTGGGCGGGGGTCGCGTACCCCTTGTGCTCGTCGAAGCCGTAGGCCGGATGCTCGAGGTGCAGCGCGCGCAGCAGCGCGTCGCGGTGCACCTTGGCGACGATCGAGGCCGCAGCGATGGCTGCCACGGTCGCATCGCCGCGCACGACAGCTTGCGCCGGCACCGACAGGCGCGGCAGGCGATTGCCGTCGACCAGAACGCGCGCCGGCAACAGACGCAGGCCTTCGACCGCACGGCGCATCGCCAGCAGCGTCGCCTGCAGGATGTTGATGCCGTCGATCTCGTCGACGGTCGCTTCGGCGATGCAGCAGCACAGCGCCTTGGCCCACACTTCGGCCGACAGCCGCTCGCGTGTGGCCGGGGTCAGCACCTTGGAGTCGCGCAGCCCGCGAATCGGCTGTCGCGCATCGAGGATCACCGCCGCGGCGACCACCGGCCCGGCCAGCGGCCCACGCCCGACTTCGTCCACGCCGGCCACCAGGCCCGTGGTGGCCCAGATCAGGCCCAGTTGCTCAGGGGGTCTCGAGGACTTTGGCGATCGCATCGGTGGCGGTGCGGGCGGTGTCGCGCCGCAGGAGGAGGTGCAGTTCGGTAAAGCGCGCGGCCAGCGCCTCGGCCCGCGCCGGTGCGTCGAGCCAGGCCAGCACGTCGGCGGCCATTGTTGTGGCAGTCGCCTCGCCTTGCAAGCGTTCGGGCACGACCCACTCGCGACACAGGATGTTGGGCAGGCCGACCCAGGGCTGGTAGCGCATGCGCTTCATCATCTGCCAGCTGATCGCGTTCATGCGGTAGGCAATGACCATCGGCCGCTTGAAAAGCGCGGCTTCGAGCGTCGCCGTGCCGCTGGCGATCAACGTCACGTCGCAGGCCGCGAGCGCCTCGTGCGATCGGCCTTCGAGCAGGTGGATCGGCACGTCGGGCGCATGGCGCAGGCGCAGCGGCTCGAGCAGCGCCCGAAGTCCGGGCGCGGCCGGCAGCACGAAACGCAAGGTCGGGCGCTCGCGGTACAGGCGCGCTGCGGTGTCGAAGAACACCGGTGCGATGCTGGTGATCTCCGACTTCCGGCTGCCCGGCAGCAGCGCAACCAGATGCTCGCTGTCGGCGATGCCGAGCGCCTTGCGAGCCGCTTCACGGGGCGGGATCAGTGGGATCGCATCGGCCAGCGGATGGCCGACGTAGGTGGCGGCGACGCCGTGCGGCTTCAGCAACTCGGGCTCGAAGGGAAACACGCACAGCACATGGTCGGCACTGCGCGCCAAGCGCGCCGCACGCTCGCCGCGCCAGGCCCAGAATGACGGGCAGATGAAGTGCACGGTTTTGACATGCGCGCGCTTGAGTTGCGCTTCCAGCGCCAGGTTGAAGTCCGGTGCGTCCACGCCGACGAAGCAGTCCGGCGGCTCGAGCAAGAGGCGCTCTGCCAGGCGGCGGCGGATGCCCAGGATCTCGCGGTAATGCTCGAGCACCTCGACGTAGCCGCGCACCGCGAGCTTGTCGTGCGGCCACCAGGGGTCGAAGCCCTGGGCCTGCATGCGCGGGCCGCCGATCCCGGCGGCTGTCAGGCCAGGCCAACGCGCTCGCAGCCCCTGCAGCAGCAGGCCGGCCAGCAGATCACCCGACGCCTCGCCAGCGACCATCGCCAGACGCGGCGCCGCCGAGGCGACCATCTAGCGTACGATGCCGCGCGCAGCGCTGGCGAGAAAATCGAGCATCGCCGACACCTCGGGCGCGGCCGTGGGCGCCTGCTCGGCCAGCGCAGCGATCTCGGCACGCGCTTGCTCGAGCGTCAGCGATTTGCGGTAAAGCAAGCGGTACATCTGCTTCACGGTGTCGATGCGATCGGTCGCAAAGCCGCGCCGCTTCAGTCCTTCGGCATTGAAGCCGTGCACTTGCGCCGGGTTGCCGGCGGCGGTGAGGAACGGCGGCAAGTCCTGCGACAGGCGGGTCTGAAATCCCGTCATGGCATGCGCGCCCACGCGCACGAACTGGTGCACCCCCGACAGCCCCCCGAGGAAGACCCAGTCGCCCAGGTGCACATGGCCGGCCAGCTGCACTGCGTTGGCAAGGATCGTGTGGTTGCCGATCTGGCAATCGTGTGCCACGTGCACGTAGGCCATCACCCAGTTGTCGTCGCCGACCGACGTGATGCCGCGGTCCTGCTCGGTGCCGATGTTGAAGGTTGTGAACTCGCGGATCGTGTTGGCGTTGCCGATGCGCAGCTCGGTCGGCTCGCCGGCGTACTTCTTGTCCTGCGGCGGCCCGCCCAACGAAGCGTAGGGCCCGATGCGGTTGTCGCAACCGATCGTGGTGCGACCGTCGATCACGCAATGTGGCTCCACCTGCGTGTTGGCGCCGATCCGAACGTGGGCACCGATCACGCAGAACGCACCGATGCTGACGCCTTCGGCGAGCTCCGCCTCGGGCGCCACCACGGCGCTGGGGTGCACGGTGACGCCGGTTCGCATCGCCCGGCCCTCAGCGGATCTTGCGCATCGTGCAGGTGAGCTGGGCTTCGGCGGCCAGTTCGCCGGCCACGCTCGCCTTGCCGCTGAACTTGTAGATTCCGACCTTGACGCGATCGAGCGTGACGTCGAGCATCAACTGGTCGCCGGGTTCGACCGGACGCTTGAAACGAGCGCCATCGATGCCTGCGAAGTAGTACACCGAATCGTCGTCGAGCTCCACGCCCATCGACTCGAAGCTCAGCAGCGCGGCAGCCTGCGCCATCGCTTCGAGCATCATCACGCCGGGCATCACCGGGCGGCGCGGAAAGTGGCCCATGAAATAGGGCTCGTTCACGCTGACGTTCTTCAACGCCAGGATGCGCTTGCCCGACTCGATCTCGAGCACACGGTCGACCATCAGGAACGGATAGCGGTGCGGGAGTTTGGCAAGGATCTGGTGGATATCGAGCATAGCTGTTGGCTCAGTGACCGTTCTTCTCGAGGCTGCGGATGCGATCGCGCAAGCTGTGCAACTGGCGCAGCGTGGCCGCGTTCTTCTCCCAGGACGCATTGTCGTCGATGGGAAACACGCCGCTGTACAGGCCCGGCTTGTGGATCGAACGCGTGACCACCGTGGCCGCGGAGATGGCGACATGGTCGGCCAGCTCGAGGTGGCCGAGCACGATCGCGCCGCCGCCGAACGTGCAGTGCGCACCGATGCGCGCACTGCCCGCGATGCCCACGCAGCCCGCCAGCGCACTGTGCGCACCGATGCGCACGTTGTGCCCGACCTGCACCAGGTTGTCGAGCTTCACGCCGTCCTCGATCACGGTGTCTTCCAGGGCGCCGCGGTCGATGCAGGTGTTGGCACCGACCTCGACATCGTCGCCGATGCGCACGCCGCCGAGCTGCTCGATCTTTTCCCAGCCGCCGGCATGCGGCGCAAAGCCGAAGCCGTCGGCGCCGATCACGGCACCCGGATGGACGATGCAACGCGCGCCGATGTGCACGTTGTCGGTGATGACGACGCGCGCGCCGATGCGCGTGTCGGCCCCGATACGCGAGCCGGCGCCGACGACCGCCAGCGCGCCGATGTGGGCACTGGCGGCCACTTCGGCGCTTGGATCGACCACGGCGCTCGGGTGTACGCCCGCACCGGCACCCGGCCGCACGCGTGGCGCCCACCATTGCGACAGGCGCGCGTAATAGCGGTACGGGTCGGGTGTGACGATCGCAGCGCCGCGGGCGGCGGCGTCCTCCGCCATTTCGGGGCCGACGATCACGCAGGCTGCGCGCGTGGACGCGAGCTGGTTGCGGTAGCGCGGATGGGCGACGAAGCCGATGGCTGCAGCGTCGGCCGATTCGAGACTGGCAATGCGCTCGATGGCCAGGCTGCCGTCGCCCACAAGCTCGCCCCCCAGGGCAGCAACGATGTCGGCGAGCGTGACGCGCACTGCCGCGCCGCCTCGGGTCAACGGCCCGCGTTGAGCGCGTCGATCACCTTCTTGGTGATGTCCACGCGCGGGCTCCAGTGCACGGCGTCCTGCAGGATCAGGTCGTACTTTTCCTGGTCGAAGATCTGCTTGATGACCTTGTTCGCGCGCTCGACGACGCCCGAGAGCTCTTCGTTCTTGCGCTGGTTCAGGTCTTCCTGGAACTCACGCCGCTTGCGCTGGAAGTCGCGATCCTGTTCGACCAGGTCGCGCTGGCGCCGGCCGCGCTCGGCTTCCGAAAGCGTGGGGCCGTCCTTGTCGAGCTTGTCGGCGGCCGCCTTCAAGCGGCTGGCCACGTCGGCGAGATCCTTCTCGCGCTTGCCGAATTCGGCTTCGAGCTTGGACTGGGCGGCCTTGGCCGGATTGGCTTCGCGCAACACGCGTTCGCTGTTGACGTAGCCGATCTTCAACTCCTGGGCCTGCGCCACCGCCGTTGCAGCCACCAGCGCTGTGGCGGTCACGAGGGTCTTCAACATGTTCATCAAAACGCAGTCCCGATCTGGAATTGAAACTTCTGGATTCTATCTGTGGGCTTGCTGCGCAACGGCGTGCCCCAGCTCAGCTTCAAGGGGCCCACCGGGGAGATCCACGAAAGGCCAATGCCCGCCGAAGCACGCAGGCTGTCGACATCGATCTTTTCGTTCTCACCCCAGACGTTGCCGGCGTCCGCAAACCCGAACAGGCGCAGCGATTTGTCGTTGCCTCCGCCAGGAACGGGCACGTACAGCTCGGCGTTGACATTGAGCTTGCGGTTGCCGCCGATGTAGTTGTTGGTGACGTCGACGATGCCGAGCGAGCCCTGCTCGAAGACGCGCACCGAACCCAGGCCGCCACCGAAGAAGTTCTTGAAGATCGGGTAGGGCTTGTTGCCCAGCCCCTTGCCCCAGCCGAGTTCGCTGTTCAGGCCGAAGGTGAAGCGGTTGGTGATCGGGATGAAGTGCTGGTATTGCAGGTTGGCGCGCAGGTAGCGCACGTCGCCGGCGATGGACCACTCCAGGTTCACACGCTGGAACTTGCCGGTGGTGGGCGAGATCGCGCTGTCGCGGTCGTCGCGGGCCCAGCCCAGCGTCAGAGGGATCGCGGTGCTGGACGATCCGTACAGCTCGCGGTAGTCGCGGAAGCTCTTGTTGGTGACGTTGCCGGCAATGCGGGTCGACTCGAAACCCAGCCCGACGAAGACGGTGTCGAACTCCGAGAACGGAACGCCGAAGCGGATCGTCGCACCCGGCGTGATCAGCTCGTACTCCTCGCCCTGGCTGTTGATCGGCTTGGTCGTGCGGTAGAACAGATCGACCGCGCGCGAGATGCCGTCGATCGTAAAGTACGGGTCGACCGTCGACAGCACCAGGGTCCGATTCGACTTGCTGGTGTTGACCTCCAGGCCGAGGTAGTGGCCGGTGCCGAACACGTTCTCCTGCTTGATCGACGCGGTGAACGAGATCTTGTCGCTGCTGGAGAAGCCTGCACCGAGGAGCAGGTTGCCGGTCGGCTTTTCGGTGACCTTGATAGTCAGGTCGACCTGATCGGCAGTGCCCGCCACCTCTTCGGTCTCGACCTCGACGTCCTTGAAGTGCCCCAGCCGGTCGACGCGGTCGCGCGAGAGCTTGATCTTGCCGCCGTCGTACCAGGCAGATTCGAACTGGCGGAACTCGCGCCGCACCACTTCGTCACGCGACTTGTTGTTGCCCGCCACGTTGATGCGGCGCACGTAGACGCGACGCTGCGGTTCGGCCACGAGCACCACCGCCACCTGCCCGTTGACCCGGTCGATCTCGGGGCGCGCCAGGGTGCGCGCGAAGGCATACCCGTACAGGCCGTACAGATCGCCGAACAGCTTGGTCGTGGCCGCGACGTCTTCGCTGCGGTACGGCTGGCCGGGGCGGATGCGCACCAAGCGCCGGAACTCTTCTTCCTTGCCCAGGTAGTCGCCTTCGAGCTTCACCGCCGTGACGGTGTAGCGCTGGCCTTCACGCACGCTGACGGTGACGCTGATGTCCTGCTTGTCGGGAGAGATCGTGACCTGGGTCGACTCGATCTCGAATTCGAGGTAGCCGCGGTTGGTGTAGTAGGCGCGGATCGTCTCGAGATCGGCATTCAGCTTGCTGCGCGAATACCGGTCGGTCTTGGTGTACCAGGTGAGCCAGCCGCCGGTGGTCTGCTCGAGCAAGCCCAGCAAGGTGCTTTCGGAAAACACCTTGCTGCCGACGATGCGGATTTCCTTGATCTTCGCCGCGTCGCCCTCGGTCATCGTGAAGCTCACGTTGACCCGGTTGCGCTCGAGCGGCGTCACGGTGGTCACGACCTCGGCACCGTACAGGCTGCGCGTCAGGTACTGGCGCTTGATCTCCTGCTCGGCGCGGTCGATCAGCGCACGGTCGAACGGCAGGCCTTCGCCGATGCCCGAATCCTTCAGCGCCTTGGACAACGTGTCGTTGTCGAACTCCTTCAGGCCGACAAAGGCGACCGCCGCGATGACCGCACGTTCCTCGACCACCACCACCAGCACCTTGCCGTCGATCTCGACGCGCACGTCCTTGAAGAGGCCCGTGGCGAACAGCGCGCGCAGTGCGGCCGCGCCCTTCTCGTCGCTGTAGGTGTCGCCCACGCGAAACGGCAGCGAGGCGAAGACCGTGCCTGGGTCGGTGCGCTGCAGGCCCTCGATGCGGATGTCGCTGATGACGAAGGGATCGGCCGCCCGGGCCGACGCCGCAGCGCCGAGGGCCCCGATGGCGAAAACGACGGCCGCGACCGGGCGCAGCGAGGGACGAACGGTAGAAAAATGCATCGGGAAGGTGCGCCCGCGGGGGCGCTTCAGTGCAAGCCCAGCAGGCGGGCCACGTCGTTGGAAAGGGCAATCGACATCAACAGCAGCATGATCAGCGCACCGCCGCGCTGGAGCCACTTGAGCCACAGGTCGGAGACCGGGCGGCCGGAGACAGCCTCGAAAAGATAATACATGAGGTGCCCACCGTCGAGCATCGGCAGCGGCAGCAGGTTCAGCACGCCCAGGCTGATGCTGACCAGGGCCAGAAAGCCCAGGTAGTAGGCGATGCCGCGCACGGCCGACTGGCCCGCGTAATCGGCGATCGTCAGCGGGCCCGACAGGTTCTTCAACGAGGCTTCACCGATCAACATGCGCCCGAGCATCTTGACGGTCAGCGCCGACACTTCCCAGGTGCGTTCGGCCCCCTTGACGATCCCGTCGATCGGCCCCGATTGCACCTTCACGGTCTGCGGCATCGCGCCGACGAAGGCGTCGATGCGGCCGAAACGCTGCGCGCCCTCGGTGACCACACGCGGCGTCACCGGCACCTCGAGCGTTCGGCCGTCGCGCTCGACGCGCCAGGTCATCGGCAGCGCACGGCCTTGGGCGTCCAGGCGCCGGATGCGCTCGCGCAGTTGCTGGGCGTCGACGATGGCGACGCCGTCGATCGCGCTCACCCGGTCACCTTGACGCAGCGCCGCGGCGGCAGCCGGGCCGCCTGCCTTGACGTCGCCCAGCACCGGCTCGCTGAACGGCGCGCCCAGGCCGATGGCCTTCATCAGTTCGGCGTCCACATCGCGGCGCTCGACGCGGTCGAGCTCGAGCGTCAACTCGCGAGCGTCACGGCCGGAGGCGTCGCTCACGCGCAAGGCCAGGCGCTCGCCATCGATCACGGCCTGCGTGATCTGCCAGCGCAGCTCGGTCAGCGAGGGCAGCTCTTGCCAGGCGTTGCCCCCGGCCGACGGGCGCGACCACTCGCGCACAAAGTCGCCAGACCGCATGCCGGCACGTTCGGCCAGGCTGCCCGTCGCCGGCGCACTGAGCACCGCCTTCGGCTCGTCCACGCCGATCCAATGCGACGCCGCGTACAGCAGGATCGCCAGCAGCAGGTTGGCGATCGGGCCGGCCGCCACGATGGCCGCACGCTGACGCAGCGGCTTGCGGTTGAACGCCTGCGAAACCTGATCGGGCGCGACCGTGTCTTCGCGCTCGTCGAGCATCTTGACGTAGCCGCCGAGCGGCAATGCCGACAGCACGAACTCGGTGCTGTCGGGCGTGGCCTGGCGGCGCCAGATCACGCGGCCGAAGCCAACCGAGAAGCGCAACACCTTGACGCCGCACCAGCGCGCCACCTGGTAGTGGCCCCACTCGTGCACGACGATCAGGACCGCGATGGTCACCAGGAAGGCCAGAACGGTGGTCATCGCAAGACTTTCGAGGCCACGCGCTCGGCGTGCAGGCGGGCGCGCTGGTCCAGCGCGAGCAGATCGTCCAGGCCGGGATCGACAGGCAGTTGAGGGGTCACTGCGGCGAGGGTTTCGACATTCAACCTGTGAATGTCGGTGAAGCGGATGGTTCCGGCAAGGAACGCGGCCACTGCCACTTCGTTGGCTGCGTTCAACACGGCGGTCGTCCCTTCGGGCGCCTTCAACGCGTCCCAGGCCAGGTGCAAACCAGGAAAACGCTCGCGGTCGGCCGGCTCGAAGCTGAGCCCGGCCAGTGTGTCGAAATCCAGGCCCGTGGCGCCCGACTCGATGCGCTCGGGGAAGGACAAACCGTATGCGATCGGCACCCGCATGTCGGGCGTGCCCAGTTGCGCCAGCACCGAGCGGTCGCGGCAGACCACCATCGAGTGCACGATGCTCTGCGGATGAATCACCACGCGCACGCGCTCGGGCGCCAGGTCGAACAGCCAGCGCGCCTCGATCACTTCGAGCGCCTTGTTCATCATCGTCGCCGAGTCGACCGAGATCTTGCGGCCCATTACCCAGTTCGGATGCGCCACCGCTTCCTCCGGCGTGACGTCGCGCAGGCTCTCGGGCTTGCGGGTGCGGAACGGCCCGCCCGACGCCGTCAACAGCAGGTGATCGATGTGGCTGGCCCAGCGCGAACGCTCTTCGGGCAGGCACTGGAAGATCGCGGAATGCTCGCTGTCGATAGGCAGCAGTGTCGCCCCGCCCTGCTGCACCGCGCGCATGAAGACGGCGCCGCCCACCACCAGCGCTTCCTTGTTGGCCAGCAACAGGCGTTTGCCGGCCCGCGCTGCAGCCATGCACGGCGCCAGGCCCGCTGCGCCGACGATGGCAGCCATCACTGTGGAGACATCGGGGTGCGAAGCGATCTCGCACAGCGCCGCCTGGCCGGCCTGAACGGCCGTTGCGATGCCGCGCGAGCGCAGCCGTTGCTGCAGCTGCGCCGCCTGCGCTGCGTCGCCGAGCGCAGCGAACGCAGGCTGCCAGCGCATGCACAGGGCCTCCAGCTCGTCGCTGCGCGAGTGCGCCGTGAGTGAGTGGACTTCGAATCGTTCAGGGTGGCGCGACACCACGTCGAGCGTGCTGAGACCCACCGAACCGGTGGCGCCGAGGATGGCCAGGCGCTGCTTCATCGCAGCGAGGCGGCCAGCGCCATCGCCAGCGGCAGCACCGGCAGCAGCGCGTCGATGCGGTCGAGCACGCCGCCGTGCCCCGGCAACAGGCGACTCGAATCCTTGGCGCCGGCGGCGCGCTTGACGAGCGACTCGAACAGGTCGCCGACCACGCTGGCTGCGGCCAGCACGATCACCCCGACCGCCAGACCGAGCCCTCCGAAGCTTTCGAGCAGGCGCGCGTACAAGCTGGCACCCTGGGCGCCGAAGCGCGGATCGAGGAACGCGATCCAGGCGACGGCCAGCACCAGGGTGCTGAGCATGCCGCCGGCCACACCCTCCCAGCTCTTGCCCGGGCTGATCGTCGGCGCCAGCTTGTTGCGGCCGAAGGCGCGCCCGGCCGCGTAAGCGCCGATGTCGGCCGCCCAGACCAGGCACAGTACCGACATCAGGAAGTTGACGCCCAGACGGTGGGCTCCGGTGAGCGCCAGCCAGCCGAACCCGAGGGCGAGCAGGCCCAGTGTCACGCGCGCCAGCACAGGCCAGCGCGACCAAGCGGGCGGGCCGGCGCGCAGCACCACCGCGCCGATGGCCAGCCACATGGCGCACACGGCCCACCACATCGCCGCCGGCACCTGCTCGAGCACCGCGGTGCGCACAGCCCATACACCGGCCGCAAGCATCAGCCCGCCGAGCACGAGCGCAAGCAGGCTGGCGACGCGATTCAGGCGGCCCCACTCCCAGACGGCCGCAGCGATCAACCCCAACGTCAACAGAGCGAACGGCCAAGCGGAGCCGGCGGCCAGCGCAGGCACCAGCAAAGCCAGCAGCACCACGGCAGTGACGACACGCTGCAACAGCATCGGCCGGCGCGACTCAGGCGTTGACCGCTTGGGGTGCGTCGGAAGCCACCGGCCCGCCGACCACCGCGCCGAACCGTCGGTCGCGCGTGCGGAAATCGCCGAGGGCCGCGTCGAGTTCGGCATCGCCGAAGTCGGGCCACAGGCAGGGCGTGAAGTAGAGCTCCGAGTAGGCCACTTGCCAAAGCAGGAAATTGCTGATGCGCACCTCGCCGCCGGTGCGGATGAAAAGGTCGGGGTCGGGCGCGTAGCTCATCGCCATGTAACGTCCGAGCGTGGCTTCGTCGAGGGCGTCTGTTGCCACGCCGTCGGCCAGCGCCAGGCGCACGGCCTGCACGACGTCCCAGCGGCCGCCGTAGTTGAACGCCACCGACAGCGTGATGCGACGGTTGTGCTGGGTCGCGCGCTCGGCCTGGTCCCAGGCTTCGCGCACCTTGTCGGACACGGCGCTGCGGTCGCCGACGATGCGGATGCGTACGCCTTCTTTGGCCAGCTTGGTCAGGTACTTCGACACGGCCACGAGCACCAGGCCCATCAGGCCCGAGACCTCGTCGCTGGGGCGCTTCCAGTTCTCCGACGAAAAGGCGAAGACGGTGAGGTATTCGATGCCGCGGTCGGCACAGGCCTGCACCGTGCGCACCAGCGCATCGACCCCTTGCTTGTGGCCGAAGAAGCGCGGCATGAATCGCTTCTTGGCCCAGCGGCCGTTTCCGTCCATTACGATCGCCACGTGACGTGGCATGGCGGGGTTTCGTTGCACGTCGGGTCAGACCGCCAATATCTCGGCTTCTTTGGCGTGCACCAGGCGATCGATCTCGGCGATCACCCGGTCGGTCAGCTTCTGTACGTCGTCCTGGGCACGCCGCTCCTCGTCTTCGGTGGCCAGCTTGTCCTTGAGCAGCTTCTTCAGGTGCTCGTTGCCATCGCGGCGCAGGTTGCGCACGGCGATCTTGGCGTCTTCTCCAGCATTGCGCACGATCTTGGTCAGGTCCTTGCGCCGCTCTTCGGTCAGTGCCGGCATCGGCACGCGCAGCAGATCGCCTTGTGCTGCCGGATTCAGGCCGAGATCGCTCTCGCGGATCGCCTTCTCGATCTTGGCGCCCATGCCCTTCTCCCACGGCTGCACGCTGATCGTGCGCGCGTCGAGCAGGGTCACGTTGGCGACCTGGCTGATCGGCACCATCGAGCCGTAGTACTCCACCTGGACCTGGTCGAGCAGGCCCGGGTGGGCCCGGCCCGTGCGCACCTTGTGCAGTTCGCTCTTGAACGACTCGATCGACTTGCCCATCTTGGTTTCGGCCGTCGACTTGATTTCAGGAATGCTCATGTCTTCCTCGCGTGTCACACATGCACCAGGGTGCCTTCGTCGCCACCCATCACCACGCGTTTGAGCGCGCCGGGCTTGTTGATCGAAAAGACGCGGATCGGCAGCTTCTGGTCGCGACACAGCGCAAAGGCCGTCGCGTCCATCACCTGCAGGTTCTTGGCGATCGCTTCGTCGAAGCCGATCGTGGTGTACCGGGTCGCGTCGGGGTGGGTGTTCGGATCGGCGCTGTACACGCCGTCGACCTTGGTGGCCTTCAACACGATCTCGGCACCGATCTCGGCGCCGCGCAGTGCGGCGGCGGTGTCAGTGGTGAAGAACGGATTGCCGGTGCCGGCCGCGAAGACCACGATTTTGCCTTCCTCGAGGTACTGCAGCGCCTTGGGCCGCACGTAAGGCTCGACCACCTGCTCGATGCCGATCGCACTCATCACGCGTGCAGTCATGCCCTCCTGGCGCATCGTGTCGGCCAGCGCCAGCGCATTCATCACCGTGGCGAGCATGCCCATGTAGTCGGCGGTGGCGCGGTCCATCCCGACCGAGCCGCCCGCCACGCCGCGGAAGATGTTGCCGCCGCCGATGACGACGGCCACCTCCACGCCCAGCA
>Ga0163144_10008165_pt1 | contig 22696 bp, 25 predicted proteins | sample OliLak19BULKMAT1_FD_123175 | JGI IMG/M metagenome (GOLD analysis project Ga0163144, IMG submission 123175) | Freshwater microbial mat bacterial communities from Lake Vanda, McMurdo Dry Valleys, Antarctica - Oligotrophic Lake LV.19.BULKMAT1 | ecosystem: Environmental > Aquatic > Freshwater >...
CAGTGTTTTCTAACAAAAACACCCAATCAATAGTAGAGCTGTAGGTAATAGCATGCGGAAACACCATAGCCACAGCGGTGGATTCTTCCATTGGCCTGGCAATAGCGACAGGAAGTGGCCCCACAAAATTGTCTTCAGGGTTATCGCCACTTTTCTGAATCATTAAAGTACCCAAATTGGTTTTGGTTGAATCGTAAGAAGCAATGGGGGTGGTTGCTCCAGTAAAAATGTGTTCGACTGCTCGTAATGCCATAAGGTTATACTTCTAGATAATCAATGTTAATTTGCACTGTGGTCGTCCCAGCTATGACACAGTATAGCACCTGGTCGACTCCCCCCTCAATATAGTTGGGATGATTATTTGCACCGTATAATCCGCCAGTTTTCGGCGTCACATATTTCTCATGATCAGTACCACCTGCAGTAAAGCGAAACGATACGGACGTTGCGTCAGCTGTCAAAGAAAAACGTGAAGCATACACACGGATTTTTTTCCCTGCAGCCGGGGTACGCACATTCCCTGACGCAGAAAGACTTATCGAAAGCTTTGTAACCCCCTGTCCTGTAAGAAGGGATGCGAGAGTTTCGTCAGTTGCAGGATTTATTCGAATATTTGAATCATCTTTAAGACCAACAACGTTTGAAGTTGGGGCACTTCCAAGGACATATGCCTCCGCATTTTTCGGAATCATCGACGAGGCAGCTATTCCAAGCCCGACCATGCCTGCAACTTTGAGAAAATTCCTTCTGCTGTCGTCTTGTGGTACTTCTTCAACCGTTTCGGCAATTATCGAAATAGTTGGCGCTGATTGTGCACGATTAGTCTGTAAATCTTTTTTAGAGACAAGTTGAAAAGAATGTTTTGAACGCAACAATTTCATTAAAACTAATTATCGGTTAATTAGTTTAGCAATGCAATGAAATGTGTAGATAGTAATTACTAAAAAATAGTGAGCGTGAATCGAAAGACGGAGCTTGCTTTGGGATGTAAATATCTTTTATTCATCACTACAATACAAATAACTTTCTGTATTCAAGGATGAATGTTCAGTTTCCCTCGCTATTCGAGTAAGAGTTTGGAGTGATTCTACTAAATACAAGCCACTGGCTGTTTCTTCGGAAAGCATCACTGCGTCAGTTCCATCAAAAATAGCGTTAGCAACGTCAGACACTTCAGCACGAGTAGGATCAGGGCTTGCAACCATTGAAAGGAACCTTTTGGTTGCAACAACGGTACCGGTTTTATGCCAAATAGCTTGGCGGATAAGATTTTTCTGGACAAACGGCACTCGCTCAAGAGGAATTTCAACGCCAAGGTCACCTCGCGCGATCATAATTGCGTCAGATTCCTGAATAATTTCATCAATATACTTTAAGGCGACTGCGGATTCAATTTTAGAAATAATTTTGGCTCTTCCTTGGACAATATCTCTTAATTTACGAGCATCATCTTATTTCTCTTATTCCAATTCTCCTTATTTCCCCATGAGAGCTTGAAGTTCAGATTGATGTCTTTGCATGACCGTCATTGTGGCTTCCATTTGGTCCTTTCCACTCTTCATTTCTGCTTCGACTTCCCCTGCAATGGTTTGGAAAAGTTCAGGATTTTTTTCTACCATACCAACAATCATATCCCGCTGGTCTTTTGGAACATCTTTCATCTTTGATTCAACCAATTTACGCACAAGAAAGTTTTTAAACATAAAAATTATTTAGGAATGACTATTGTATTTTTTCTTCCTCAAATATGCAAGCGCGCCGTGAAGCCCTCCCATGTCGCCAAGTGAGGCTTTTTTAATAACCGGCATCGACAAAATCATTGGAGAAAGATGTTCTTTCACTTTTTCAACATCAATTCCCACATCATGAGTCATAGCCCCGCCGATAACAATTGCGTCTGGATTCCATTTAGCGATTAGCGTTACTAATCCTGTAGCTAACAAGCGTGCTTTCTCATCCCAAAAAATATCATCAGTGATGCTTTCCGGCCCTTTCCCAAGTTTAACTTCTAAAGCACGGCCTCCGATCAAATTTTCTAGACTTTCACCTTTTGATTCAATAATTTGTTTTCCAAGTTCAAAATTTTGAGCTGCTTTATCTATTTGGCCGTTTACAATTCGCGCCCCTCCAACCCCCGTACTTACCGTTACATACGCTTGCACTTCGTACCCTATTCCAGATCCAACAGTAGCTTCACCGAGCCCGACCAATGCTGCATCATTTTCAATATATATGTTTGCCTCAGGATTTTTTAGCTTCAGATCATTAAAATTAAAACCGACCCATCCGGTAAGATTAGGGGCCTCCATAACGACATTGCGCATGTCAACAATTCCTGGAAAACCTCCGACAATCTTTACTATTGATTCACACTGAGCATACTGTTCTATGCAGTCTTGCAATTGAGATATTCCATCATTGGAGAGTTGGGGTGTTGGGTAAATTCTTGGTTCAAAAAACTCAGTTGAGTTTTTTACTGCCGCAACCCGCGTCTGAGTTCCTCCAATGTCAAAAATAATATCCATGTGATTATCGTTCAAGTGTCTCCCTTGCTGCGTTCTTATATTCTTCGACATTTGGTTGATCAAACACCGTGACGTCCCACAGATCACCGAGAGCAATTGTCTGAAGCATGGCAAACACCATGTACTCAGCAATCGCTTTTACTTCCGAATATGACAATTCAATTTCAAAAAAAGGCAGGTCTTCTTTTTGGTAAGAATTCTTTACAGAATCTAAAATAACTCCAGTAATCTCCTCCGCATTTTTTTGAGTAATTCCTTGCGGAAGAAGATCGAGAGTTTTTGAATCCCCTACGCTTTCGTGAGGCGTATATTCAACGCTTACAAACTCCGTTACTCTTTCTTTTGGGCCTGCTAAATTAAGTTGCAAAACTGAATGAAGATCGGTTGTTCCCATTGAAATGGTGGGGGTAAAACCAAACACAACCTTTTTCCCATCATGATTAGTCGATTTACCCAAACTTTCCGCAACGAGCTGCCTGTGCCACTTGGCAAGTGTTTCATATCTTGATGAAAAAAAGAAAAGATCAAAAATGTGCTTTTGGTCTTTGTATGCAGCATTTAAAAGAGAGACACTTTTCATAACTTCATCTCCATCTTGCAACTTGCTATATGCAGATTTTGCAAACGAAAGAAATTCTTTCACTGAAAAACCGAAAGCAAGAAGCGGTACGATGGTTGTCGGAGAAAAAGCAGAAAATCTATCTGAAAGCTGCTCTGGAAGTGACACGGTCTTTATACCCTTTTCGGTAGCCTCTTTAAAAAGGGCTGATGACGCGCTACTTACAACAAGTATTCTTGAAGATACTTCTTGAAATGACTGCTCAAGCCTATGTAAAAGAAATTCAGTATTCGCCAGTGTTTCAATCGTCTTACCCGATTTACTGACAATGATAACTAAAAAATCTTCAATGGAAGAAATGGTAGTTATTCTGTCTTCTACTGCTGCCATAGTGTCGGAGTTATTCGTATCTAGAAAGATCATCCTTCTCGTAAGATTTCTTATTCCTTCCACAAACCCCACATGAGCATCGTAAAAAGCCTTAGTGGCAAGATTTGCGCCACCAATACCCACAACAAAAATAGTTGATACTGGATGTTGAATGATACTTCCTATTACTGATTCAATGTCAGAAATATACCTCTCATCAAAAAGATACTTAATAGAAGTTTCTGGAGCTTCTTTAGCGAAAAGAATACTTTTACGCACCACATCATCGCTTGAACTTTCAATCTTAAGATACGCAGGAAAGGAAAATTTCATAATGATACTAGTATACTATAGTACCTGCTGTATTGGTGAATTGACAAAAACCACCAATAACATTACCGTAACCATTAGAAAACTTTCTCTAACTAGGAGGTTGCCGTGAGCTCTTTTGAAATTTATAACGACTTCAGGAGTACGAACAGCCAGCTCCATCTCACCTTGATTACTAATCCAGTAAAAAAATACTACGGATTAATTTCAAAGGTTGATGTGGTTAAAAAAGGATTAGTGGGTTACAACCTTCGATTCACACTTGATCATTGCTTAGAAGAAATCGGCAACAGCCAACTCGAAACCGCCTTGAATGAGAGGGGTGAAACCGTAAAGGAGTTCTTTTTTGGTGAAATTAAAGATGATGAACTGCATCGTCTGGTACGTTTCGAAAAAATTACCCTTATCAAAGGAGCTGATGAGGCAATTATAACCATGGTAATCGTTAAGGGTTGCGATCTTCATGCTGTTAAATTTCACTCAAATGGAGAAGCAAGCTTTAACAGCGCGTAATTGTATTACGCGCTGTTTTTTTAAGATAAATCGAGAATTTTTTTCAAATCTTCATGGAGTCCTGGAGTAGTATCATATTGAGCAATTTCCTGTGCAGTTGCCCACACCAGCTCAGTGTGCTCCCAAGACAACTTCACATTGGGATTTGCAATTTCAACCAAAAATAAATGTCTGATCCATTCACGGTCTAGGTCACTGTCAACAAACAAGTAAGTCTCTCCTTGTTTAATCTCTTTAATATCTTCGGGTTTAAGTCCAAGCTCTTCTTCAATTTCAAATTTCACTTTTTCTTCCATTCCCTTGTCATCATCAACAAAGCCGGCGAGACAAGACCAGAGTCCCTGATAGGTCAGCATTTTTTGACTTCGCTTTACCAATATAAATTTGTCACGATACTTTACAAAAATAATAATAACGGGAGCAGAGCGAGCGTGGGTATAGTCTGTTGGCATATACAAACAGTGTATCAAACGCAAGAGGAAGAATAAAGAATAGAAAAAATGAAAGGGGAAAAATAAAGCGGCTGCATATGCAGCCGCTAAACTCTCTTTTATAAAACTCCCTGTAGGTTGCGTACGGTACACATCAAACATTCGTTGCCGAGAGGTGTGTACTGATCATGTTCAACGCAGTATACGATGTCCCCTTTTGGAATCATCTCTTTTCCAAATCTACTCAGAATCTTCCAACCTGTATTTCCTTCAAAGTGAGAAACGTACTGATTGTAAATGGATACCGCTTCTATCGGAGTCCAGATCTTTCTGGGTAGCTCTCCATCGTCTCTTTCTGACCAAGCATACAACTGGTCATGAGTGCTTTTCGCAGTTGCGTTATCCCAAAACTTTTTGTACTCCTCTCCTTGCGCACCAAGAGCTCTCAAACTTTGCGGCAACTCTCCTCGTAGTATTGAATCTTTTGTTCCAATAACAGTCACCACGACCTCCTTACAGACAATGACGTCTGTAAGGTTTTTTACGATTTGCCAGAGACAAATTTTTGCACCAACCTTATAGACGTCCATGTTGATAGCTCCGGATGAAAGCCGAATGTATATTTTTAGGGAACTATATACAAAGTTACCCTAACCTAAAAAACCCTTATTTACTAATGCTTGAAACTCGGACATATTGTAAACGCCTATTAACGCCCTCTGTGGGTTCACTTGGTCTTTTAACCACTTCATAGCGGTCTTTTTGTATATGTGGACCCTACAGGACATTCGGTCACGGATATTTTCTTGCTAGAAAATTCCTCGACCCCGACTCACTCACCTTCGTTCGTTCCGTCTTTCGAGCCCTGACGTAAGCAATCTCTATTGCTTACTTAGGGTCCACAAAATCGCTCCGCTTTCTTAATTCCGAACAAGTTTCGTTTGGTGGACCCTACAGGACTCGAACCTGCCACCCCATCATTGCAAATGATGTGCTCTACCAGATGAGCTAAGGGCCCAGTAAATCTATTATAAATTATACCTATATATTGCTAATGATGGTCACAAGTATTTTTCTGGTGAAAAATCTCGCGACCGCGTCTCGCACCATCCTGCTCCGACCTTGCGCTCGGGGCCCACGAATAGCCTCTAGTCGCTAGAAACAATACTCGTGAAAACTAGTATAGTAGACCGAAAACAAAAAATCAACATATCCACTGGTTAATTTGACCTGACTAGAGCATGAGGAGTACTCTATATACAGAAACTGACACGATGAAGTGTCTACGCACACCCACTCTTAAAATGAGGAAATCGTGCTTACTATCATCCCTGATTCAAATCACATTCAGCAAGTCTGTAAACCTGGATGTGGGTCACCGACTTGTCGATGGCTTCAAACCGGAGATCTTGCTGGTGATAAAACCCAAGATCTTGAAGAAGGTCGAGGGTGTGCAAAAGGAGTTGCTTCATGGGGAAAAGTCATGGAAAGTAATCGCTTTGTGCAAGTTGCAAAAGGTGATAATTGCACAGGGTCGCCTGATTTTATCCCAACTACCCAAAGCCACGCCGCATAGTGTTGGAACCGCGCATGCCTTACGACATGCGCGGTTTTTATTAGCTAAGAAACCTCTGACTTAACCAAATCAGAGCGTTTATAAGAAAGCCATTCTCTGTTCTTTATTCTTTTTTCTTACTTTGCCCAATGTGACTCAATATATGAATGAGTTTCAGATAAAGACAGTGCACTAGTCGTGTTTCCGGTTCTAATAAAAAACTCTTCCGTATCTCCGTTAGCTTTCAAATATACTGGTTTTGGAGAAGCAATTACTTCAACTAAGCAAACATCCGTCTCCTCGATTTTTTCAAAACTCACAGTTACATACTGTCTAAATTCAGCACCTATAGTATTTTTAAGGATCTGGTTTAATTGGTTTTCAAACCCATCGCGATCCTTTCGATTCAAGCAATTATAGTCCTCATCGAGACCAGTTATTTTCCCATTGTCACTAACTCCGATAATTAAATTTCCACCGTCTGCATTGAGAAATGCTGCAATAGTTTTCATTACTGCTTTTTCTAGTGGTTTACTGGTCACTTTTTGTTTTCCATCCCATCGAAATGTTTGCTTAAATTCAAGATGTGAATGTTCTCCTTCCAAAATGAGATCAAGAATCGGAAGTTTTTTAAGTGATTCAACAGGCCTCATAAGTGCTCTGTCAACGGTGTCCTTAATGATGTTTGAGTAAATTTCAGCAGACTCAATACTTCTAATATAGAAAGGTTTCTCTGCTCCTTGGTTTACTATAGCGATAGTACCCACACTGAGTAAAAACTCGATAGGACTACGCTTGTATTCAACGGAAAGTACATTCTTGAGAAGGATAGATTTCTCTTTACTAAACATGAATCCATGGCGATGAATAATTTCTTTTTCTTTAAGTCTGTATTCTTCGTTATGCCAAGCCAAAAAAGTAATGAGTGTAATAATGAGCTGTGCAAGAGAAACAACAATAACAAGAAAGAAATCATATCTAAAAAAACCTCCAAAAAATGAATCTTGATAAATCTGTTGGTAATTAGCAATATATGAAACCAAAAAAACAATAAAGCTGATACTAAGCTCTATCTCAATAATCCGTCGAATTAGGACTAAAGGGCTCTGCTTAATAATCACAGGAAACTTCATTGGGTAATTATATCATTTTGATCATTCAAGTAACATTCTATCTTTACGAGTAACTTTAGTGGTTTTTTGAATTTGAAAGTGTAGAGACGAGAACGTGCTGTAAAAACTCAGGAAAGGTCACACCTGCAGCAGATAAGGACCTTGGATAGAGCGATTGTGAAGTCAGCCCTGGCAAAGAATTTGTTTCAAGTATATAAATTCCTCTCTGACTGACAATAAAGTCAGATCTTGAATAGTGTCTAAGTCCAAGAGCCATATGAGAAAGCAAAGCTAGGTTCTGAAGTTCCGTTTTAATTTCATGTGAAAAAGTACTAGGGCAAATTTCTTGATTTTCTCCATCTAAAAGATCAGGGTCGTTAAAAATTTTTTGATTTGGGGTGACTATCTCAATGGGAAACAGTGCAAAAGCCTTTGTATTGTCGAGGCTATCGAGCACTCCACATGTCGCCTCTCTTCCAACAATATATTCCTCAACCAACACTGAACTTCCCTGCTTGAATGCACGTTCAACAGCTTTTTCAAAACTGTTAAAATCTTTTGCAATAGTTGTAGCACGCGATGAACCTCCCGAAATCGGTTTGATGATAGACGGCTGAGGAAATGATTGAAACACTTCAACAATTCGATTCCAAGTATTGTCTTGTGGTGATAGTACGACAGATATTGGTGTTTTAATATTGTGGATTTCATACATTTTTTTTGAAAGACCTTTATGCATGCCCAGAGCACTGGAAAGTGCGTGAGAGCCAGTAAATGGCACACCAAAAGCCTTGAGCATGTGCTGCACCTTCCCGTCTTCTCCATATTTTCCATGTAGAGCATTGAACACTACATCAACTTGGGCCAAAGCTCTTGCTGGTGATCGCGGAGCGCCGTCAATGTGCCATTCCCCTTCTCGAGAAATTAAAATATCTTTAGCTGCAAATGGAACTGGGAGATGCTCTAAAACATGAGCACCTGTTTTCAGAGAAACATCATATTCATGCGACGGTCCACCTCTCAGCACTCCTACACGAATAGATCTATTTAAAGATTGAGGATTCATACAAAGTAAGTATATAACAAAATAACTGTACACAAAAAGAAAGCACCCCCGATTGGAAGTGCTTGAGAGAGAATGCGTGAGAGGAAAGAAAAAGGAACAAATGTTCAGAGATTGCCAGGTGGAAACACTAGCTGTCAGTGATAAATCAGCGGCCAAAAAAGGACTACTGAAACAATGTATTTTCTTTCTTCTGAAAGAGCAGTCTCAACGAATCATCGATGAGAGATATGTAAGAATTAACTTAATCTATCCACATTTAATGTATCATATATTGCTGTTAACTACAAGTACCCAGCATCAATTTTTTAGGTGTCACCTGTCTGACGACAAGGCAGGGTTTTAAGTAAATTCTACTCGACAATACTCACACCCTAACCTTATGACTGACTACCCAATTCGGTACGGCCTCCTTCTTAAATTTGTATGGTAACTTTGCGCAAATCGGTGGGACTCTTGATTTGCTAGAAGAATTTCGTTTTTTCTTTTTTCAATAATACTTTCTTTACCAACTATTTCTTTTGGTTTATGGGCAGCGTCCTTGACCACTGCAATAATATCAATATTGAAATTTCTTTCTTTTAGCACTTCCTGTGCTCCATGTATCTGGGCAGTACTTCCATCTACTACGATTGCATTTGGTAATGGCCACTCTACATGGCCTAATCTTCGAACCAACACCTCTTGAAGATTTTGAACATCATTAACCGCAACCTTTCCTTCTTTTCCGCGTATTTTAAATTTTCGATATTCCTTTTTTGCTAATTCTCCATCAATTACAACGACCATTACCCCAACCGTATCTTTTCCAGAAATATGCGCAATATCATACGCTTCTATTCGATATTCTTTTATATCATTTTCTTTTCTTGGTTCAATTTCCCTTTTGAGAAGGGTCACATCTTTAATGTGATTGAGAGCAAAGATGCGTTTTTTAATTATTTCAGCTTTTTCAAATTCTTTTGCTTTCGCATACACCTTCATTTCTGCTTCTAAGTTTTTTGTAATCTGACTTTTCTTACCCATAAAGAAAAGCTCAATATTTCGAATAAGTTTTTTATATTCTGTCTGAGTTATTTCACCAGTACACACTCCAGGACAAAGCCCAATTTGCCTGTTAAAACACGCTTTTGTTTTTTTATTTGCTGGAAGCTCTGCAACCGGAATACACTTGTCTCTGAAAGGAAAAATTTTGCGTACTATTTTTACCGCTTCTCGAAGCTGAGTTCCATGAGGAAAAGGTCCGAAAATAGACCGTGGTGGTACGCCGTCAATAACAGCTTCTTTGGTAGCCAAGGTTCTTCCGCGTTCGATCAGCACTCTTGGATAGTCCTCATCTGTAATGACCACGAAGTTAAAACTTTTATTGTCCTTTTCTTTCGAGTTATAAATGGGTAGATGTTCCTTGATGGTATACGCTTCAAGAATTAGTGCTTCAAGGACTGAATCAGTCTTTGACCAGGTAATAGTTGTTGCTTCGTCAACCATTTTTACCAAAAGCGGTCCACGAGTGGCGAACAAATCGCTTGCAAAATAGCTTCGCACCCGATCACGCAGTGACGTAGCTTTCCCTACATACAAAATGTCACCTTCTTGAGACAAAGGAGATTGTTTTCTAAAAAAATATATTCCTGGATCATCAGGAAGGTTTAATGTATCGAAATCTTGACGAATCATAGAGTGTGTGAGATTGTATCACAAGACACTTCTTGAGTACAAACACTTACTGGAGGCATCATGCCACGAGTTAGCAGAGATCCCGCATGGCTTGTAAATTTGGTTGACGGTAGAACTGTTAACGTCTCAGAAATTCCTGCATCGACAGTCAAAAACGGTAAGTCCATTGAGGAATTGGCTGCTGAGGCAAGAAAGAGACAGAATTCGCAAAATAATTCTATAAAAAAGGAGTGACGACGCAAAGAGCCAGCATACCGCTGGCTCTTTTTTTACAAAACAAAACCCGTCGATTGTCGCGACGGGCGGAAAGGGTGAAAAAAGATACCACGAGCAAAGTGCTGCCACTTCAAACACAAAGAAGGTAAAGCGAGGATGGTAGTAATACTTTTCTATTCCAATGCTTGCAAATAGCGGGTTAGCAAGCATTGGAAATACATGAAGTTCTACTCCGAGCTTGAATATCAGAATATACATCGCCATACCCCCTCCCTCCAAAGTTACGAGTTTGGCACTTCAACTTCCAGCGAAACCTGCTCATCAAAGGGATCAAACAAATCATGTATGGAGCGTTGTGTTTGAAAACAACCACCAGTTTCAACCTCTCTTTGTAGCAGGTAGAAACTTTCACTGCGGCGCAAGCGTTGTGCCGTCCTTTGGTTAGCAAGCTGAACTCTTCTTGCGTTCGACATATATTCTCTCCGTAAAAAGGTCTATTCTTTCCCTATCTTTGCATAGATTATTTTTTTCTCAAAGCTTGTTTTAAATATTCACCAGTGAAAGAAGCTCGGTGGTTTGCCACCTCTTCTGGGGTTCCAGTGGCAACAAGTTTTCCTCCCCCACTTCCTCCCTCAGGACCAATATCAATAACGTAGTCAGCACTCTTGATCAGGTCCATGTTGTGCTCGATCACCAGCACGGTATTGCCCTTATCAACGAGTTTTTGCAAAATTTCGATTAGTTTTCGCACATCATCGTAGTGAAGTCCGATGGTTGGCTCGTCGAGCAAATAAATAGTTTTTTGTAAATGTGGTCGGTAGAGCTCGGAAGAAATTTTTACGCGCTGCGCCTCTCCTCCTGAAAGGGTCGTGGCAGATTGGCCTAGTTCAAGATACCCCAAACCAACATCGTCCATGGTTTTCAAGCGGTCATACACCGCTGGAATATCTTCAAAAAAAGCCAGCGCGTCTTCAACAGTCATTTTAAGTATGTCGTAAATACTTTTCTTTTTGTATTTCACCTCAAGAGTCTCTTTCATAAATCGTTTTCCAGCGCACACATCACAAGGTACATAGACAGTAGGAAGAAAGTGCATTTCTACCTCAATCACTCCATTTCCCTGACACGTCTCACACCTACCACCTTTTACGTTAAAAGAAAATCGATTCGCTTTCCACCCCCGAGCTCTCGCTTCTGATGTCTCTGCAAACAGTTCACGAATAAAGGTAAATGATCCTGTATAAGTAGCAGGATTTGATCGAGGAGTCCGGCCGATGGCAGACTGGTCAATTAAAATTGAGCGGCCTAGATACTCGGTGCCGGTAAATGTCTTAGCATTATAGACTTCCGCACTTCGATATCGGCGATCAAACCGAGCTTGCAAGTTTTTGTGCAAAATTTCATACACAAACGAAGACTTTCCAGATCCAGAGACTCCCGTTACTGCAATAAGTTTTCCGAGCGGCACATCGACATTCATATTTGTGATGTTGAACACTTTTCCTCCTCGAATTGAGATCATTCCTTTTTCAGAAGTCCGCCTCGTTTCAGGCACTGGTACCGACTCTTCTTCTCGAAGATATGCAAGGGTACGTGACCCTGATTCATTTTTCTTTGCCAACAGAAGCTGATCTAGATACCCAGCAACAACGACATTTCCTCCATGAACTCCAGCCCCAGGGCCAATATCAACGATATAATCCGACGCAAAAATAGTATCTTCATCATGCTCAACTACCAAAATAGTATTTCCCAAATCTCGAAGATTGAGGAGGGTTTTAATGAGTCGTGCATTATCCTTTGAGTGGAGACCAATAGTCGGCTCATCGAGCACGTAGAGTGCTCCTACGAGCCCAGAACCGAGCTGGGAGGCTAGTCTAATGCGCTGCGCTTCTCCACCTGAGAGAGTATGCGCACGGCGACTCAGGGATAGGTATTCAATGCCGACATTAATCATGAAATCAAGTCTCGCTTCAATTTCCTTCAAAATGACTTTAGAAATATTTTTCTCACGAGTCGATAATTTTATTTTTTCAAAAAATTCTCTTCCATCTTTAATAGACATATTGACTACATCAACAATGTTCACTTTGTCGATAAGGACATGAAGTGCCTCCGGACGAAGCCTTGCTCCAAGACAAACAGGGCACGGTTCACTTCCAAAGAAATGACGGGTTCCAAGGCCATTACATTCAGGACATGCTCCGTAGGGAGAGTTGAAAGAGAATAAACGCGGTTCAACTTCAGGATATGAATATCCATCGTTCGGACAAGACAATTTTGAGGACATCAAAAATTCCTCATCTTCTGTTTCGTCTTGTATTGAAAGTTTTGCAGCATTTTCATCTTTATTTGATTTTTCTTTACCACCTCCCGGTGCGATCTTGTGATCGTTTTTTATTCTTTTCTTCACCGCATCATTCTTCATGTCTCGAAAAACAATCTTGACCAGCCCGTCAGATTCGTCTAGTGCTTTTTCAAGCGATTCAGAGAGACGCTCCTGTGCGTTTTTCTTTTCTTCCTTGAATTCTGCAATGCTAATACTGTCCACGAGTACATCAATGCTGTGGCGCTTTGTTTTTGAAAGAATAATTTGATCACGAAGTTTTTTGCGCACTCCGTCTACCATAACTTCAACGTACCCTTTCCCCAGTAAATCATAGAGCAGTTGGTAGTACTCCCCTTTTCTTCCTCGAACAACAGGGGCAAATATTTCTGCGTATACTGGAAAATCAACGGTGCGAGTCGTTTTTGCAAGAGCCTTAGTTTTATCTGCGATTTTTTCTAATACAAAGTTTTTAATTTCTTCGTTTGAAAGTTTTTTAATTTCGTCTCCGCAGATAAGGCAGTGTGGATGTCCCACCCGAGCAAATAAAATGCGGAGGTAATCGTAAATTTCAGTAATGGTGGCTACCGTCGAACGCGGGTTGTTTGAGCGGGACTTTTGATCAATCGAAATAGCTGGCGAAAGTCCCACAATCTCATCGACGTCTGGCTTTTGCATTTGACGCAAAAATTGCCGTGCGTATGACGAAAGTGACTCAACATACCTCCGTTGTCCTTCAGCAAAAATAGTATCAAAAGCAAGGGAAGATTTTCCAGATCCAGACAAGCCAGTAAACACCACCATCTTGTTACGAGGCATACTAACCGTAATATCTTTCAGATTATGGGTCCGCGCACCCTTAACGATTATCTGCTCGTCTTGGCGATCTAATTTTTTATGAGTGTTTTTTTCCATCTGGAATAATTTGTGTAATTTGAAAGGTTGTACAGACAAAAATCCCCTCGCACAACTCTATGGGGTTACAATCATTATAGCATAGCTGTCAAGCGATGGAAATCCTGCGCTTCTTAAGCGTTCGGCGACAGGTGAGGTTACCAAATGAAAGGATAAAAAAGATCGTATAAATTACCAAGGGGAGCCCTTGGTAATTTACTTGGAAACTTATAAAGTGTTATCTATATAAAACCGCCGTCTCTGGTTGAGACGGCGGGTACTACTTACTACACAAGCATGCGTACTACTGTTCGCAACGGATAGTAAGGACACCATCTGCTGCTTCTTCACAACGAACATTACTGAACCCACTCGACCGGAGCATCATCGCATTAGTCGAAGTGGATGCAGAATAGTTCACAAACCTTCGACTGGATGTCGTGGCTTGATCTACAGGAGACGGTGCAGGTGGAGTTACAACCACTGGCACACGTGACTGAGGATTGGAGGAAACCCCTCCGCCAACATTCCTTTGCTCTTGACGCGACCGCCAGATCCACCAAATCAAAGCTCCCAGCAGGAGCAGAAGAAGTGGGATGAGCAGCAATCCAGCCAGAAGCCCTAGAAGCCAGAGTCCTGACTTAATAGCACGGCTCAGCCAGCTCCAGAGGCTTCGAGAGTTTCGCTCAAAAAACCCTTGCGAATCGGTTGCACTTTTGTCCTGAAGCAATCCGTCTGACACCAGTGAAGCAAGAGGGTTGATTCCTCCGATTCCACCCACAGTCAGACAGTTTGGACATTTTGGCATTTCAACGATACGATTGCTGCAATCCGCTTTGTAGCGAATCACACCTGCCGAGTCCTGAAGCACCACGGTACCTTTAACAAGTGTTTCCAAGAGGAAACGGTTCTTGTCCCGGTACCAGTTAAGCACCGTCACTGCTGTGTCGAGCTTCATCGGATGAAGGTTCATCCGAGCCATGTCGGCCACAGTGATCGGCCTTTTCATAATGGGATACGAAATGGTATCCGCCTCAATCGGCGCAGCCATGATGCCGCGCTGTGCCTGAAGTGGAGTGACCGCAAGGGTCACAGCGAACAACAACAGGAGCTTTTTCATGCGTTTTCTCCGGTGCGTGCGTACTACTGCTTGTCGTGTAATTCACGAAAAGCTTTGAACTAACAAATTAATTGCAAGATCAATGCTTTTCATGAATCGATGAAATGTACCTTTTTATATCTAAATGTATTATACCATATATATTATATATTGCAAGTATTTAATATATGGTACGACTTTATTCACATTCAATTAAATTGAATTATTATAATAACAAAATTTGAACGAATGAAGCGGTAAAACAATTAATTTCTTAAAAATACAAAAAACCTATTCCCCTTTCTTTAACCTTTTATTAAGCAACTCAATTTCATCCCGCAAAATTGCAGCAGTTTCAAAATCCAAAATTTTTACTGCAGCATTCATTTGGAGCTCCTTTTGTCGGACAAGTTTTTGAGGATTTTTCTTAAAAATAGATTCTTCAATTGAAGCTTCAGTGGCAGCAGTACGTTTATGATCTTTATTGAGCTCTTCGGTAATGTCTTGAATCTTTTTAATAATCGTTTTTGGAGTGATGCCGTGCTTCGTATTGTATTCCATCTGCAGAGCGCGTCTACGGGCTGTTTCTTTCATTGCGCGCTCCATTGAGCCAGTAAGTCTGTCAGCATACAAAATAACTTTTCCTTCAGTGTTTCGCGCGGCGCGTCCGATGATTTGGACGAGTGCTGTTTCTGAACGCAGAAACCCTTCCTTGTCTGCATCAAGGATTCCAATAAAGGTGACTTCAGGTAAATCGAGACCTTCTCGAAGCAGATTCACTCCCACCAAACAATCAAACTCCCCTTTTCGAAAAGCAGTGAGAATCTCAATCCGCTCAATAGTTTTGATATCACTATGAAGATACTTTGTCGCAATCTTTTTTTCTTTCAAAAATTCAGCCAAATCTTCTGCCATTTTCTTGGTAAGAGTCGTTGCGATAACCCTTCCTTTTTTCTTGATAGCCTTTTGTGTTTCCGCAATGAAGTCATAAATTTGCCCTGGGTAGCTCCCCTTCGGTTGAATAGGTCGAATCGTTACTTCAGGATCAAGAAGTCCTGTAGGACGAATAACTTGCTCGACAACCTGCTCTGAATGCGCCTTTTCATAGACTGATGGAGTTGCGGTGGTAAAAATAATCTGTCCGACTCTCTGCTCAAATTCTTCAAATTTTAATGGCCTGTTGTCTTTTGCTGACGGAAGTCTGAATCCGTGTTCGACAAGAGTATTTTTTCGTGATTGGTCGCCTCCATACATAGCGCCAATTTGTGGCACTGTTACGTGAGACTCATCGATGATGGTAAGGAAATCTGGCGTTCCGTCTGCTTTGTGGGGAAAGTAAGAAAGCAGTGACTCTGGAGCTTCTCCGACTTTTTTGCCAGCAAAGTGACGAGAATAATTCTCGATACCGTTGCAGTACCCGATTTCTCTCATCATAGCCAAGTCGTAGGTGGTGCGACGCTTTAGTCGCTCGTACTCAAGAACCTTTCCTTCTTCTTGAAAGACTTTGAGCTGGTCTTTGAGTTCCGCAGAAATATCTTTAATAGCACGCTCGAGCCCGCCCTCTTCGGTAATAAAATGTTTGGCCGGAAACAAAAAGAAAACGCTTTCATCCCTTAAGACTGTTCGAGAGACTGCGTCAATCTTTTGAATAAGTTCGATAGTATTTCCTGCCATTTCAATGCGATACACAACCCGTTCAGAAACCGGCATGATCTCGATGGCGTTTCCAAGCGCCCTAAATGTTCCTGGAGTTAAATCTGCGTTAGTTCGGGTGAAATGAATACTGATGAGCCGACGAATGAATTCATTGCGTGGCATTGAGTCGCCGAGAGCAATCTTCATGTTTACCTTTTCATACTCCTTCGGACTTCCCAAACCGTAAATACACGATACAGACGCGACAACTATGACATCTTTGCGAGTAAGGAGTGACTGTGTTGATGCATGGCGAAGTCGGTCGATCTCTTCATTGATCTGAGCTTCTTTTTCAATATAGGTGTCAGTAACCGGCATGTAGGCTTCTGGCTGATAGTAGTCGTAGTATGAAACGAAATAATGAACCGCGTTATCAGGAAAAAATTCTTTATATTCTTGTGCGAGCTGGGCGGCTAGAGTTTTATTGTGCGCAATAACCAGAGTTGGTTTTCCAATCGCTTCAATCACATTCGCTGCAGTAAATGTCTTTCCAGATCCAGTTACTCCAAGAAGCGTTTGGTATCTCATTCCCTCTTCAACACCCTTAACCAACGCTTTTATAGCCTTGGGTTGATCTCCAGCAGGAGCGAATTCGTTTTTTATTTTAAAAATTCCCTCGCTTTTCATAGTTCTCTAGTATACCTGTTAGATACTAATAGTTAAAAATATTTCTGCATACCAATTCTTATTCAAACTAATTTTAAACTTTTTCTTTAAACACGGATATTTGCTTGCAAGCAAATTCCTACGCTCGTCTACCCGACTGCGCAATGTTTTAAAGAAAAAGTTTGAGAAATAAATGATATAAATGCAAACAAAAACCCCGGATTATTAGCTTCGCTAATCATCCGGGGTTACTTCAAGTTGGCTCAGCAGGTGTCTGACTATGCTAATTATTGATTACTTCAAAAGTACGCTCAACAACTCGCTTGATTCCCTCTGGGGTCGTTTGGTAATCGTATTCATCCTTCTGATTACCAACATGAACCTCAATTTTTGTTCTTTGAATAGCGTCTGGACCAAGAACAACAACTGTAAGTCTCACCAAAGGAATGAACTTTGAACCGCGTCTTGTATCAGCCCCTCTAAGGCCTAGAAAAATGTTGTATCGGCCTTTTGATTCTTCCATCCTTGCCAATAGAATATCTGGTCTAGTGTATCCAGCGATCTGTTTATAGAGCTCAGATATTAGATCGCGGACAACGATCTTGACCTCCCGTAAGTCCAATTGCTCACCACTTCTTTTCAGAAGCTTGCCGCAACCTATTGCAAGCGCAACGACTCCAGCAACAATTCCTAGCTGCACATACATGAAAATCTCCAGTGTAAGTTGAGAAGAACTTTTACTAATATAAATAATACCATTTTTAAAAAAATTAGTCAAAATTATAAAAAGAAAAGGTGCAGTCCGCATTTGCGAACTGCACCTTTGTGATCAGAAAACCGATCGTTTAATCGCCCTTACAGCAATTCCCATTGGTTCCGATGGAATTGACGTTGAGTCGAAATGAACTGCGTCCCTTCTGATTGTTTTTGGGCGTCAGTGTGATTTGAGAAATCCCAAGCCCAACCACATCCGTGCTTACCCAAAGTGAGTACCGGACATTGCCGTTTGTATCAACATTGCGTGTGCACTGGATCTGCGTGCGCCCAATTGATGTGCCAATGTATGACACTTCAATCTGAGCACAAACATTGTACGTATCCGGTGCGTTGAAATCGAGGTATGTGCCAAATGCTGAACCTTCAGGGTAGAAGGCCGTCTCATACTCCGCCTGATTGAAAGCTGGCAGTGTCAGTGTCTGCGGTGAATCAGTCATCGCTTCTGCCGGTGTGGTCATGTTTGTGATATCAATGCATGCCGTTGAAAGGGCAAACGACAGCACGGACGCCAGCGAAACAACGCGACGAATCGAAATCATGGGAATCTCCAAAAAGTGAGTGTTAGAGAACTGTTACTTCTGATAGTATTATAGCACAATTATTATCTAATTGTCAAGTAAATGTAAAAAAGGCCTTACTACAGATCTTTTTTGTATTTAGCCAAAAAGTTCGTTTTATATTCAAAAAATGTGTCAGTAAGTATTGCTTTTCTAAGATCATCCACCAAATGAGCCAGAAAATGTAGGTTGTGAATGCTCGCCAAGGTCCCTGCAAGCATTTCCTTTCCTCTAAAGAGATGGGAAACATATGCCTTTGAGTAGTTTGCGCAGGTATAACAAACGCATCCGGGATCAAGAGGAGAGAAATCCTCTGTATATGCAGCATTCATTACGTGCATTTTGCCAGTTGAAGTATACACAGTGCCGTTGCGGCCATTGCGAGTTGGAGTGACGCAATCAAACAAATCAACTCCGTTTTCAACTCCTGTAATCAGATCTTCAGGTTCGCCAATTCCAAGCAAATGCCTTGGCTTATCTTCAGGCAAAATTTCATTAACCCATTTGACAGCTGTCGACATATCCTCTTTTGCAAATGATCCTCCAATACCAAATCCATCAAACCCTTTGCCGTCGCTTACCATCTCCGAAATTTCTTTTGCGCTTCGTTTACGAAGCGCTTCATCTCTTCCTCCTTGGATAATTCCAAATAAAGCTTGTCTCTCGCTGTTTTCTTTTGATATATGAAAATCCAAACTGCGCTGTGCCCACCGATGAGTACGGTTAAGCGCTTCTTCTTGATATCGAAGTGTTTCAGTCGGTGATGTGCATTCATCAAACGCAAAAATAATATCTGCACCAATATTATGTTGAATCTCAATCGATCGCTCTGGGGTAATGTAATGCAGATCGCCATTGAGGTGTGACCTAAACGAGACTCCATCTGCTCCAACAGTTGCTAAGCGCGGAATATCACTATCGAGCGATCGTTCGGGAATGAGAAAAGTTGGATTTGTTTCAGCAATTACTTTCGAAATTCCTTTACCGTAGGCAGAGCCGAGTGAAAACACTTGAAATCCCCCAGAGTCTGTCATAGTCGGCCCTTGCCAATTCATAAACGTATGCAGCCCACCTGCTTTTTTAATAAGTTCGTCGCCAGGTTGTAAAAAAAGGTGATAGGTGTTTGCAAGCACAACTTGCAGTCCAGCTTCTTTGACTTGCTCAGAGGAGACAGATTTCACGGTTGCTTTTGTGCCCACCGCAACGAATGCAGGGGTGAGAATATCTCCATGGGGAGTCGAAAGGGTTCCTGCGCGACCAAGGCTGCCACCTGCATCATCTGAGAGCTTTTTAGTAATGGTAAATTGTATAGGTTTCACGCTATGAGCATATCAGAATAGTGTTTATTGACAAAAAATCAAAAAGTAGCATTCTAAAGAAAGGACATCTTCCCATTTCCAGGAGTAGTCATGCTTGAGAAAGTAACGTGGTTACTCGTAGTCGCTGGACTCGTCTCCTTCGTTGTTTTCCTCATAAAAAAATCAAAAGGAGAATGTGAATATTGCGGGAGTAAGAACATCAAAAAAACTTTTGTGAGAGCTGACTATGACTCTGCAATTTGTTGTGATGTTGCAGAGTACTCCGTGACATGCACCGATTGCAGAAGAACCCAACCAATGTTTACTCGAACGGTTGTGTGAACCAAAATCGGCAGGTAGCGAAGCTACCTGCCGATTTTTATTTCCCCCGTCCACATTCTTTCTCTATTCTATATTCTCTATTCTTCACCCCTACTTCCCAACTCCGAGCAGCTCGACTTCAAAGATAAGAGTAGAGTTTGGTGGAATTGGTCCCACTTGCCCTGCGCCATATCCCATTTCTGGTGGAATAGTGAGAATTCTCTTTCCACCAACTTTCATGCCAGCAAATCCTTGATCCCAGCCAGCAATTACTTGTCCCGCTCCCAGCGCAAACTCGAACGGCTGACCTCGATCGACAGAGCTATCAAACTTTTGGCCATTGGTGAGAGTCCCAACGTAATGAACTGTGATAATTTTCCCAGACACAGCCTCTGCTCCTGTTCCAACAACCATGTCCTTTATTTGAAATTCAGAAGACGCGGGGATATTTTGAGTATTTTGTAGATCTGACATATTCGTTGATGGAGTTTCATCTATTTTGACTGTAGACGGAACCGCTTGATTAATTGAACTTTTATTAAAGATGCTGAGGGCATTTCCGCCGAATACAAAATATCCGACAACAAAAATACCTACTCCAACCGCAATCCATGCATTTCTGTTCATAATATATAATTACCTATTAATGTAGTGCAGTAAGTATAGAAGGAAACAAACTCAAGAACAAGTTTTACTTCACCTTTCATTATTCCTTGCGAGTCTACCCTCTTACGCTTACTATATGTCTATGAACGACAAGAACAGTATTGACCCTTCACAAAAAAAACACGCAGAAAGCATAATGCTCACTCGGGCAGAAATGAAAGAGGCTACTGACGATAGAGTGTATGAAATTTCAAGAGAGTTTACTCAAGGTTTTAAATTTCTTGAAAACCATCCTAGATCAGTGACTATTTTCGGTTCCGCGAGGTTTCTAGAGGATCATCCTGATTATGTGAAGGCGCGTCATCTTGCAGGGCGTATTGTTACTAATCTTAATTACACAATTGTTACGGGTGGAGGGCCTGGCATCATGGAAGCTGCCAATCGCGGCGCAAAAGAAAATGGTGGCAATTCAATCGGGCTTACTATTCGGCTTCCAAAAGAGCAAATAATGAACGATTATATGACTAGTCACGTGGATTTTTACTATTTCTTTAGTCGTAAAGTCTGCCTTGCTTACTCAGCGGAAGCATTTCTTTTTTTTCCTGGAGGGTATGGAACCCTTGATGAATTTTTTGAAATCGTAACGTTACTCCAGACTCGCAAAATCCCAAGGCTTCCTGTTATTTTAGTTGGAAGCGAATTTTGGAACGAAGTATTGAAGTTTATGGAAAACACACTCCTTAATCGAAAAACGATTGATCAAATCGATATAAGCCTTTTTACGATTCTTGATGACGAAGACAAAATTTTGGAAATACTTAAAAAAGCTCCCATACATGAATTCACTCCATATAACGGACTGCGAGTTAATCCCATTGAATCATCATGAATACCCTAAGCAACAAACATTGTGTTCCTTGCGAAGGAGACACGGCACCCTTCTCTCACCTTCAAAATGCTGAGCATCTTGAAGAACTCGACACCTGGACACTTCTTGATGACACAGCCTTAGAAAAAATAATTTCTTTCAAGGACTTTCCGCATGCACTGGCTTTTGTAAACAAAGTCGGAGCAATAGCTGAGGAAGAAGGTCATCATCCTGATATTACATTATTTGATTATAAAAAAGTAAAAATCCACCTCACAACTCACGCAATAAAAGGGCTCACAGAAAACGATTTTATTTTAGCTTCAAAAATAGATGAACTGAGTAAAATATAGTTCCCTGCTTGCCTACCTTGAGGTTGGTCTTGAGGTGAGGATGAAGTAAATATTTTCACTCACAATTCAAGGCAAAGTTTCTTAGTAAGGAAAATACCAATCTACGCAATGGCGTAGATTGGTATTTTGTGCAACTACGAATAAACTGGAGCATCATCTTCATCTGCAACGACCGCCATTCCGCAATGGCGCATCTTTTCGAAAAGCATCAATTGCCTTTTGAAATTTCTTTCAGCAGCTATGAGACGAAGAAATCTCCGAATTCTCCTTTTTGTCTTTCGAAGGGATTTATACGCCAACCACATAAGATCCATGCTACAGCCTCCATAAAAGTGTTTTAAGAACAATAAAAAGAACGGACGATTATCCTATCATTAATAGTCATCAAACTCAACGGTGTTTATGGGGATATTTTTGGATCAAATATTGAAGGTTCTAATTTCTCTCCATTAAGAATTTGTGAGATTCTTTTTCCACCATATATGGAGGGTAAGATGCCAATGCCATTGCAGCCTAAGTTGTAGAGCAGCACTGGATTTTTGGGCTCCACTCCAACAAGGCGAATACCATTTGTGGTATACCCCATGAGACCATGCCATTTAAATTCATAGTTAATCTCTTTTTTTAGATTCTGCTCAAAATAACTTTTTACGAACGCATCAATGCTGGCCTCAGCTTCAGCAGGATAATCCTGATCACTTTCGTAAAGCGCTGTATCTTCAAGGACTATTTCAGGTCCTCCCACTGAAATCAAGTTGAGATCAGAATTTTCTTCATGTTCAAATTGCCTGCGAGTAAGGTAATAGTAATCTCCTTCTAGGGTGGAATCACCCTTTACCATGTAGCTGATTGCGATTGGTGGTTTGTCATACTTTTTAAGATAGCCTGACATAAAACCCACAACCCCTTGAACTGTGTGATGAAACTTCGTATTAATATCGAGACC
>Ga0163144_10008166_pt1 | contig 22696 bp, 25 predicted proteins | sample OliLak19BULKMAT1_FD_123175 | JGI IMG/M metagenome (GOLD analysis project Ga0163144, IMG submission 123175) | Freshwater microbial mat bacterial communities from Lake Vanda, McMurdo Dry Valleys, Antarctica - Oligotrophic Lake LV.19.BULKMAT1 | ecosystem: Environmental > Aquatic > Freshwater >...
GGAAGCTCGCCGGCACCATGCTGCGCGCCCCGATGTCCCTTGCAAAGATGAGCTACGACGCGGCCACCGGCAGCGTCATCTACCGCTCGAAGATGCACCTCGGGCTGAAGAGGAACTTTCAGGTGATGCCTGGGGCGCAGTGGCTGGAGATGCTGTGCCGGCACATCCCGGATCGCTACGACCGAAGGAAGTCCCTGTGGCACGAGCATTTGGTGCGCTATGTCGGCTGGTACTCGAATCGCGCGCGCGCTGAGCGCGCCATGGCGCGGAAGACTCAGGATACGCCGGACCCTGTGCCGGCCCGGTGCGCGTCGCCGATCGAGCCCGCGAGCGAACCTGCGAGCGATCTCGCCGCGCAAGCAAAGTCAGCCTGGGCGCGGCTCATCCGCAAGGTCTACGAAGCCGATCCGCTCGAATGCCCGAAATGCAAGGGGCCGATGCGCATCATCGCGCTCATCGACGATCCGCTGGTGGTGCGGTGCATCCTCGAGCACCTGGGGTTGTGGCAGCCCGAGGCGATGGAGCGTTCGCCACCCCTGCCGCGACGCGATTCAGGCGGCCGCCTTCAGCACGCGCCTCGACCAGCAGTTGATTCCAGTCATCGGGTGGATGGCCACTTTCCAGCATCTTGCGGAACACCCGGTAAGCGTCATCGCTGCTTTCGTACGCGCGCTTGGTGTCCGCATCGTTGACCCAAGCAAATACGATCACCTTGCTTGGTGCGTGGTAACGAAAAAACAGCCGGTATTGCTGAAAGAACTTGGCGCGGAACCAGTGCTTATGGTCGTCGCCCAGAGTGCTGCCTTGACGGTACTCTGGCCGTGTTGGGTCTTGAGGAATCACCTCAAACGCCAGCTTGGTGATTGCGGCCAGCCGCTTGCTGGCGTTCTTCTTTGCGTATCCGGCCGGGTCTTTTTGCTTGAATGCTTCGACCTGCCGTGTAAGCGCTTCAATCTGAGCGAGAAACAAGGGGTGAGCGAAGATCGTCCAGCCGCTGACGACGAGAGACGTTGGTTTGCCGCCGGTCATTCATCATCTGCCGACAAGGCAGCGTCTAGTTCAACGTCAATGCCGCCGACCAGCGACTGGATGCGCTGCAAGAATTGGGCATCAACCGTCTGGAGCCGTTCCGGATGGCTGGCAATGTCGCGCGCCAAGAAGCTCAGAAACTGTCCGAGCACCGGATCGTCACCTTCGGACACCCCGGCGCGCGTCAGCACAACCTCACCGCCAGGACGAATGGTGTAGTGGATCTTGTCCCGCTTGCCCAGGCTGAGGGCGCGGCGAACGGTTTCCGGCACCGTAGTCTGGTAACGGTCGGTCAGGGTGGATTCGACTTCAAGGGTGGCAGCCATGGCACGCTCCGATCAAAAGTGTGGATTTCATTCATGGTAATGCAATCGCCTTGTCATGTCAATGCAAGTGCATTACCTCATGCTTTTGCTGTTCTGCTCGCCATCTCGGATGGCAACTGGCTACCACCGGCAACCGCGAACCGCTCGGCGCTGGCTGTCCGCCCAATCCGGCGAATGTCCGCGAAAACGGCCAAATGATAGAAAATCTGGACTGTGTGCTTGCGGACGGACTTTTGTATGGACAGCGGACGCGGGTTAAATGCAAGGGGCCGATGCGCATCATCGCGCTCATCGACGCCCCGTCCGCAGCTTTGATGTGCGCCAGCACGGCCTCGTCGCTCAAGCCCCTGCCAGGCTTTGAAGGCGCCTTGGACGCCCTACAGGCCATATGACCAAATATTTCAATCCCTTTATTGCATAAACCGGTATACCTACAGGAAATATTGCACATCATTCACTTGAGTGATGTCGTCTTAAAAAATGCAGAACAATTTAATCAAATGTCCAAGTGACGGTACGAGTCGAATTCAACACCACCCCTCCGGCATCAAGCTAAAGAAAGCATCAAATGCCCAACGTCAGTCTTTGAAGGTCGAACTTTGATTTCAATGTCATAGCCAAGCCGCGTTAGGCAGTCCATCAGTTTGCGCTCAGACAGGTTCGTGAAGTCGCCACGCATCATGTCAGAGACTTTGGGCTGGGTGATGCCCATGCGTTTGGCTGCTTCTTGCTGAGTCAGTCCACGACTTTTCATGGCCTTCCTGATTTCGATCACCAAGCCAGTTTTGATCTTAAGCTTTTCAGCATCAGCTAGGCCAAGGTCGGCAAACACGTTGCCGGAACCACGATGCACTTCAACGCCGTCAACAAGTCGTGTTTTCATTTCCGCAACCCCTTTACATACGCTTCGGCAATTTTCAGCCTCGCGTGGATGATGTCCATGTCTTCCTTGGGCGTGGCGATGCCGCGCTTGCTTTTCTTTTGGAAGCAGTGAAGGACAAACACTGCCTCGGCAAACTTGACGGTGTACACGGCACGGTAGGTGCCACCAACATCGTCTTCCACCACCTCAAGCACTCCTGCACCGCCAAAGCCCTTGAGCACTTTGGCTGCGTCGTGCTTGTCACCCGCCTACGAGCGACAAAGCGAAGCCGAAAAGCCGTCGAACATCGGAGGGCAAGGCCATCAAGTCTTTGTGGCTGCTACCGATCCATTCAAGTGGTTTTTCTTTCGTGGGCATGATCGAAATATACATGAACTGGTATATAAGGTCAATCAACAAGACTGCACCGCGTTTGGTGCAGTCGGTTACAAGTGCTTGTTACAGCCATCCTCAACCATGACCATCAGTCGTCATGTGCATCAAAAGCTGCATCGGGAAACAAGCGGATTTCACGCAGCGCGTCACAAGCCTGCTGCCACATCGGTTCCGGCTTCCACCAACTAGCTTGATGGCTGCGCCAGAACCAGTTGACCTTACGCGCCTGCTTGGTGTGCTTAAACGCATCTAATGCGGCTTTAGCGCCGTCCTGCCTGCACATGGCGAGGAACGCACGCTCGGTAAGTGGCGACAACTCTGTGCCAGCGCCAGCCAAGTCTGCAAAGCGAAACCGAGCAAATCGGTTGGGCATGCTGTTCAGCTTGTTCAGTGGTTTGCCCCGTAGCTTTTTGCCGCGCACCTCAACCCGTACGACTTCAATGCCATCCAGCTTTGGTTTCAGTTGCGTGATGGCGTTCGCCGTCAAAAGCTAAATCTCCTGCTCGCTGCGTTTGGCACTGACTTTCTTGACCATGTTGAGAATCGCCGCGTGAACGTGCTCCGCACTCTTGTCATAGGCAACAGTGAAATAGTCATCCCCATCCAGCGTTTTGTATCGCGAAACAAAGTAGGAAATTTTATCTTGGTTCATAAAAGCGCCAAACGTGTATTGGTTGACAGAGTTCCACCTACTCTCCGCGCATGCTGCGCTGGAGCCATGCAGGACTCAAGCGCCGAGATATAGGCCAAAGGTCTAGCTCATAAAACGTCTGGAAACGCGCGCCAGCCGGGCATTTCCAGCCGACGCGCTCGCGCACGGCAGCATTGTTGACGCTAGCTGCCGGGGCGGGACCCGGCGATGATGGCAAGCGCGACTCAGTGCGGAAAATCACCCTCTCCCTACCCTCTCCCGTCAAGGGAGAAGGAAAACCCACGCGAGTCAGCGTGCTCAGCGCGACAAGCCCATCATCGTAACGGTCGCGCGAAACAACGCGCTAGTCGGATCGGCCCATTCAATCACCGCATCAAAATGATTGCGCCCCGACAGTTCAAACAGCTCTGCCACATTGCCCTGCCCGCGCCAATACGCCGCCACCTCACGGCTTTGCCGCCGGTAGTCCGCCGTTTCCTTTGCCCCCACCGCCACCAGCAGCGGACAGCGCGACTTGACGCGCTCGCCGCTTCGCAGCAGCGACACCGCATCTACCATCTCCGGCGTGAACTTGAGGTTCTCGTTGCGAAACGACAGGCGCACCGGTTCGAGGTCGCCGAGGCCGCTCATGAAGACCGCGCCCTTGATGAGGTCGGCGGGGGCGCCGAAGTCCGTGGCCCAGTCGGTCATCAAGGCCTGGCCGACGAGGTTGGCGCCGGAGGAATGGCCGGCGATGTAGATGCGTGCCGGATCGCCGTCCAGTTCAGCGGCATTGCGCCAGACCCAGAACAGCATGCGCCGCACTTGTGCGCCCATGTCGGCAATGCTCACCGCAGGCACCAGACTGAAGTCGGCCACCAGCACGCAGGCGCCGGCGGCGACGTAAGCCGGGGCGACAAAGCCGCTGTCGTCCTTGGACAGCGCGCGCCAGTCGCCGCCGTGCAAAAACACCAGCAATGGCGCGCCCGGTTGTGCCGCGGCATAGACATCGAGGCGGTCGGTCGGGCCGTCGCCGTAGCTCGCTTCGGACCAGGCGAGGCTGGCGCGGGCCGCGCGCGTGGCCTCGGCGTATTGGCGCGTATAAATGCCGAAGTCCGGAACCGTGCCGCGGCTGTTGTACTGACGGTCGAGTTCAGCCTGGTCGTAGTCGCGCCAGATTTTGGGGGGTATTGTCAATTTAACCTGTCATTCCGAGCGTAGCGAGGCATCTGCTTTTCGATCAGAGCAAAAGCAGATGCCTCGGCCGTTGGCCTCGGAATGACAAATTCTTCTGCAGTGACAGCTTGTGAGCGCGTCATTTTTAAACGGGCATACGGTGCTTCCCGCGCCATGCCTATTCCGCCTTGGCGCCGGAGATTTTTACCGCGCGCGCGTTGCGCTGGCTGTCGGTGACGAGGAAGGCGGCGAATTCCTCGGGCGTGGAAGCCACCAGGTCATAGCCCTTGGCCAGCACTTCTTTCTGGTTGAACTCGGGCTCCTTGAGCATTTTGGTGATTTCGGCGTTGAGTTTGAGGATCACGTCGCGCGGCGTGCCGGCCGGCGTGAAAATCCCGAACCAGGCGTTGGCCGGCACATCGGGAAAGCCGCCCTCGGTAAAGGTCGGCACCTCGGGCATCAGGCCAAGGCGCGTCTTGCCGCCGATGGCGATGGCCTTGAGGCGGCCGCCCTTGATGTGGGCCATCGACGAGGCGGCGCCGGAAAAGGTGAGTTGCACTTCGCCGGCGATGGCTGCGGGCACCGCCTGCGGAATACCCTTGTAGGGCACGTGCACGACTTCAATGCCGGACTGGCTTTTGAGCATTTCCATTGCCAGGTGGGGCTGGCTGCCACTGCCATACGAGGCGTAGTTGAGCTTGCCCGGGTTGGCCTTGGCGTAGGCGATGAGTTCCTTCAGGTTGCTGGCCGGCACCGCGGGGTTGGCGAGCAGCAACTGGTTGAGCAGCACCAGTTGCGTCACCGGCGCAAAGTCCTTGACCGGGTCGTAGGGCAACTTGGCGTAGAGGTGCGGGTTCACCGAAATGGTCGAATCGGTGGTGAGCATCAGCGTGTAGCCGTCGGGCGAGGACTTGGCCACGCTATCGGCGGCGACAATGGTGCCGGCGCCAGGTTTGTTTTCGATTACCACCGGCTGGCCCCAGCGCTGCGTCAACTGGTTGCCGATCGCGCGCGCGATCAGGTCGATGCCGCCGCCCGCCGGATAAGGCACGACGATGCGAATGGTCTTGTTGGGATAGGCCTGTCCTGAGCCTGGCGAACTGGCCTGGGCCTGTGCGGGGGTGGCGGACAATGCGGCGCAGGTCATCAGCACTGCCGCGACAAAGGTTTTGCGAACGTTCATGCTGATGCTCCGAAGGATGAAAAAATTTGCAAACCGGCTGGAAACCCGCGCCAGGCGGGCATTTCCAGCCACTTAGATGTCATTGAGGCACGTTATTAAGCCAGGTCATTGCGCGCCCGGCGAAGCGATCGCGTGACCGGCTTCGGGCGGCGCGCTGAACGAAGGGCGTGCTTCACCGTGTACGCAGTGACGCCATGCTGTGACGGCCGGCGCGCGCAATGCATCACTGATATACAACCTTGACGTTCTCCGGCCGCAGCCAGTCGTCCAGCGACTGCAGCAGGCTGTCCTCGAGCTTGACCTTCCAATCCTCGCCCAGGCGCAGCTCGACCATGGCGCCGCCGTTGTTGTAACAGACGGCCACGACGCAGGCACCGTCGCCACTCTTGCGATACGGCGCGAGCAGGGTTCTGAGCTTGGCCGCAGCGGCCTTGCCGGCGCGCGAGGCCTCGCCGTTGAGCGACAGCTTGACACCGCGCGCGTACAGCGCGCGCGCCTCGCCGAAGTCGAGGATTTTTTCGGCATTGATGCGCAGCAGGCTCTCGCCCTCGCCGCGCGGGATGTTGCGCACCTTGACGTTGGCGATCAGCACGGCACCGTCCTTGATCTTGTCGCGGTACAGGTCATAGACCTCGTTATAGACAACGATTTCCTGGCGCGCGGTGTCGTCCGAGAGCTCGACCACGATCATGCGCCCGGACTGCGTTTTCATGGTGCGTATGGTCTCGACAAAACCGGCGATGGTGACCTCGCCGCCGCCGTAGCCGTTGCCGGCCATGCCCGGCAGTTGCGCCAGCTTGGCGCGCACAAAGCATTCGATGTCGGCCTTGAAGCTCATGAAGGGGTGCCCGGACAAATACTGGCCGAGACTGGTTTTCTCTTCGGCCAGTTTTTGCAGGTCGGTCCAGCGCGGCGCGTCCACCATCTGCGGCTTGTGCTCGTCGCCGCCGCCGCCCTCGCCACCGAACAGGCTTACCTGGTTGGCGTTGCGCTCGCCCTGCTCGGCCGCCTCGAGCGCAATGCCCACCGAGGCGAGCATGCTGGCGCGGTTGTCGTCGATGCAGTCAAAGGCGCCGGCGCGCACCAGCGCCTCGACGGTGCGGCGGTTGACCTGACGCTTGTCCACGCGCTCGCAAAAATCAAACAGGCTCTTGAAGGGACCGTCTTTCTTTTCGTCCCCTCCGGTGCGCGCCTTGACGATGGCCGCCACCGCCGACTCGCCGGTGCCCTTTACCGCACCGAGGCCGTAGCGGATGGTGCGCGTATCGACCGGCGCAAAACGGTATTCGCCGCTGTTGATATCGGGCGGCAGCACCTTCAACTGGTTGGTGCGCGCATCCTTGTAGAGGTCGCGCACCTTGTCGGTGTCGTCCATGGCGGCCGACATGTTGGCCGCCATGAAGGCCGACGGATGGTGGGCCTTGAAGTACGCCGTGTGATAGGCAACGAGGGCGTAGGCGGCGGCATGCGACTTGTTGAAACCGTAGCCGGCGAATTTTTCCATCAGGTCGAAAATTTCGTCGGCCTTGTCGGCGGTGAGGCCGTTCTTTGCCGCGCCGTCGCGAAAGATGCTGCGATGCTCGGCCATTTCTTCGGCTTTTTTCTTGCCCATGGCACGGCGCAACAGGTCGGCGCCGCCAAGCGAGTAGCCGCCGATGATCTGCGCCATCTGCATCACCTGCTCCTGATAGACCATGATGCCGTAGGTCTCGGAGAGGATGGTCTCGACGCGCGGGTCGGGATACCTGAAAGCGCGCCCGTGCTTGCGGTCGCAGAATTCCGGAATCAGTTCCATCGGGCCGGGCCGGTACAGCGCGACGAGCGCGATGATGTCGCCAAAGCGATCGGGCTTGGCGCGCTTCAACAACTCGCGCATGCCCTGCGATTCGAACTGGAACACCGCGCCGGTATTGGCGCTGGCGAATATGCGGTAGGACTCGCGGTCGTTGAGCGGCAGCGTCTCGAGCACGATGGCGGACGCCGGGTCGAGGCGCTTGATGTTGCGCAGCGTCCAGTCGAGTATGGTCAGCGTGGTCAGGCCGAGAAAGTCGAACTTGACGAGACCCACCGCCTCGACGTCGTCCTTGTCCAGTTGCGACACCACGCTCGTCGAGCCCTGCGCCGCATAGACCGGGCAGAAATCGGTGAGCTTGCCCGGCGCAATGAGCACGCCGCCGGCGTGCATGCCGACGTTGCGCGTCAGGCCCTCGAGCTGGCCGGCGAGATCCAGCAGCTCGCGCGTGTCCTCTTCGTTGTCTTCGCGCTCGGCGAGGCGCGGCTCCATTTCGCGCGCCATCTGCAGCGTGATGAGCTTGCCCGGCTGGAAGGGAATGAGCTTGGCCAGCTCGTCGGTGCGCGTGTAGCCCCACTCCATGACGCGGCCGACGTCGCGCACCACGGCTTTCGCCGCCATGGTGCCGAAGGTGGCGATTTGCGACACCGACTCGGCGCCGTACTTGTTGCGCACATACTCGATGACGCGGTCGCGCCCTTCCTGGCAAAAGTCGATGTCAAAGTCGGGCATCGACACGCGCTCGGGGTTGAGGAAGCGCTCGAACAGCAGGTTGTAGGCGAGCGGGTCAAGGTCGGTGATGCCAAGCGCATAGGCGACCAGCGAGCCGGCGCCAGAGCCGCGCCCCGGTCCCACCGGAACGCCGTTGTTCCTGGCCCAGCTGATGAAGTCGGCGACGATCAGAAAGTAGCCCGGAAAGCCCATCTGGGTGATGGTCCTGGTCTCGAAGGCAAGGCGCTCGTGGTAGCGCGGCGCCTGCTTCGTGCGCTCGGCCTCGTCCGGGTAGAGCTGGGCGAGGCGTTTGGCGAGGCCTTCGGCGGAGGTGCGGCCAAGGTAATCGTCGAGGCCGACGCCGTCCGGTGTCGGGAACAGCGGCAGCCTGGATTTGCCCAGTTCGAGTTCAAGGTTGCAGCGGCGCGCGATTTCGACCGCGTTGGCCAGGGCCTCGGGGATGTCGCGAAACCATTCGGCCATTTCGGCCTGGCTGGCGAAGTAGGACAGGCGCGAAAAATTGCGCGGCCGGCGTTGGTCGGCGAGCAACTGGCCCTCGGCGATACACACCCTTGCCTCGTGCGCGGTGTAATCGTCGGGCTTGACGAACTGCACCGGGTGCGTCGCCACCACCGGCAGGCGCAGGCGCTTGGCGAGCGCGATGGCTGCGGCGATGTAGGTTTCGGTGTGCGGCGCACCGGCACGCTGCAACTCGATGTAATAGGCGCCGGGGAAGCTGGCCGCCCACGCGCCGGCGAGCTTGGCCGCCAGCGCGGTCTGGCCCTGCACCAGCGCATTGCCGACATCCCCCGCCAGCGCCGCCGACAGCGCAATGAGGCCGCAACTGCCGTCTGTGGCAAATTCCTCGGCAAACCATTCGCGGCGGATTTCGGCGCGGCCGCGGTGCTGGTTGCTGAGCCAGGCGCGCGACAGCAGCCGCGATAACTGATGGTAGCCGGCGCGCGATCGCGTCAGCAGCAACAGGCGCGAGGGTTTGTCGCGCTCGGCGTCGTTGGTGATCCAGACATCGCAGCCGATAACGGGCTTGACGCCGGTCTTTCTGGCGGCCTTGTAGAACTTGACCATGCCGAACAGGTTGGACAAGTCGGTGATGGCGAGCGCCGGCATGCCGTCCAGGGCGGCGCGCGACACCACATCATCGATACGGACAATGCCGTCGGTGACCGAAAATTCGGTGTGCAGCCTGAGGTGGACGAACTGGGGTGCGGGCATAATGGGGGCTTCGGGGTGAAACCAATTCTAGCACCGTCTCCGCCCCCTTCCGGAGCGCGCTGCGGCCCCCGGCAGCCACCCGGAAAGCCACGACTGGCGTGGCTTTCCGGGTGACTGCCCGGTGAAATTAGCAGCGAAACTTTGGCCTTTTTAAGGAGTCAAAACAACATGGACACGCAGATTTCGCCCGCCGCTTTCGCCGGCCGCCGCCATCGCCTTGCGGCAAGCCTGCTGCTGCTCGCCGCCGCAGGCCTCGCCGCAGCACCGCTTGGCGCACAGGAGGTGTATAAATCGCGGCTGCCGGACGGTCGTATCGTTTATTCGGACAAGCCGCCCGCCGGCGCGAGCAAGGTCGAGACCATTGACCAGTCGCGCGTCATGGTCGAAAAAGCCTCGGCCGAGGAGAACCGCCGCGCCAGCAAGGCTGCGGCCAAGGGCGATCCGCGCAGCAGCGCGGCCGCCAGGGCCGACGCCCAAATGCAGACTGCGCAAGACGCGGTTGCCAAGGCCAAAAAACAGCAGGCCGAGGGACAGGAGCCACTGCCGGGAGAGCGCACCGGCATCGTCTCCAAGACCGGCACCAACACCCGCCTCAATGATGCCTACGAAGCGCGCCAGAAAACCCTGCTCGACGAGGTCACCACGGCACAGCAGCGCCTCGATCAGGCGACAAAGCAGCGCAGCAGCATCAAGTAGGGTAAGGCTTAGGTGTCGGTGTCGGTGTCGGTGTAGGCGCGGCGAGCGCGGCCCGCCACGCCGCCAGTTTTTTCTCGAAGCGCATTGCCGCATGCGCCGGGCTGGTCGAGGGCAGGCGCAAGGTCTGCACATCAAGGCCAGCCTTCCCGGCGCGCAAACGCGGCAGTACATGGCGCAAAAACATGTTCTCCGCCGCCGCACCGTTGAAGCAGATACGGCGTATGCGCCTGTGCTGCATGAAAAACCGGGCAAAGTCATTGGGCACCAGCGATGACGCCTCGATGCGCGCATCGAGGCTGCCCTCGCGGGCGCAGGACTCGAGCACATCCCACAGCGCGATGCCCTGCGCCTTGAGCCGCGCAAGGCGTGCGGCGTAGGCCAGATCGGGTCCGGCGCCGACCAGCTCACCCAAGATGGGCCAGAACAGGTTGCGCGGATGGGCATAGTACTGCCCGGCCCGCAACGAGGCCGCGCCGGGCATGCTGCCAAGAATGAGGATGGTCGCGCGCGCATCGGCGACGTAGTTGAAACTGCGAACCCGCCGGCTGTCGTCCGGCACGATTGGCGGTGCGCGCTTGTGGATTGAGGGCATGCGGGGTGGCTGCTGTGTGCACACATCATAGCCCGCGCCTAGTCGCAGCGCGCCGCCGCCGCCGCCGCCGCCACCGCCACCACCACCACTTGTCGCTGCACACGCCGGCGCGCAGCAGGCGCGGCGTATAATTCGCGCCGCCATGAGTGCCGCAATGAATCCCGAAAACAACATCCTCAACATCGCCGCCTACAAATTCACCCCGCTCGCCGACCTGCCGGCATTGCGCGAGGACTTGCGCGCGCAGTGCGCGGCGGCCGGCCTGAAGGGCACCATCCTGATCGCCCCTGAGGGCATCAACCTGTTCCTCGCCGGCGCACCTGAAAAGCTCGAAGGGTTTCTCGCGCGCTTGCTCGCCGACGCGCGCTTTGCCGGCATGCCGGTGAAACAAAGCCTGTCGGCGGAACAACCCTTCAACCGCATGCTGGTGAAAATCAAGCGCGAGATCATCACCATGCGCCGCCCCGACATCAACCCGGCGACCGCGCCCGCGCCGCGGCTCGCGCCGGCGACACTCAAGCAATGGCTGGACGAGGGCCGCGAACTGGTGCTGCTCGACACGCGCAACGATTTTGAAGTGGCGCTGGGCACTTTTGACAATGCGCTGGGCCTCGACATCACGTCCTTCGGCGATTTCCCCAAGGCGGTGGAACAACTCGCGCTCGAAGGCAAGACCGTGGTGAGCTTTTGCACCGGCGGCATACGCTGCGAGAAAGCCGCGCCGCTGTTGATTGCCAATGGCCTCACCGACGTCTATCAGCTCGACGGCGGCATCCTCAAATACTTTGAAGATTGCGGCGGCGCGCACTGGCGCGGCGAATGCTTTGTGTTCGACAAGCGCGTTGCGCTGGGCCCCGATCTCACCGAGACGCGCACCACGCAGTGCTACGCCTGCCAGGCGGTGCTGACCATGGCAGAACAACGCTCGCCCGACTATGTCTGCGGCAAACAATGCCCGCGCTGCAAGGACAAGGCCGCAAAGACAGCCGCTGCGCAACGCGGCGCATGAGCACGCAGACCGCCGCGTCCAGGCAAAAATCCCTCGCCATCGCCGCCCTGCTGCTTGGTGCGGCGGCCATCGCCTTCGCGCCGATATTCGTGCGCCTGTCCGACACCAGCCCGACGGCAAGCGCATTCTGGCGCGTCGCGCTGTCGGTGCTGCCACTGTGGTTTTGGCTGCTCAAGGCAAAGCGCGATCCGGCCAGCGCCAGCGCAGACGGCGCACTGCCGTGGAAGGCACTGCTGCTGGCCGGACTTTTTTTCGCCGCAGACCTTGGCGTATGGCACCTGTCCATCCAGCACACCTCGGTCGCCAACTCGACGCTGGAAGCCAATTTTGCCCCGCTGTTTGTGACGCTGGGCGCCTGGTTGCTGTTCCGGCAGCGCGTATCACGGCTGTTTTTGATCGCCTTGGGTGTGACACTCTCGGGCGGCGCCCTGCTGATCGGCCCCAATTTCGGCGGCAATGACAAGGCACTGCTCGGTGATGCACTGGGCGTGCTGACGGCGGTGTTTTACGCCGGGTATTTTTTGTCGCTGAAGTCGGCCACCGGATCGGCCTCGACCGCGCGCATCATGGCGGTCACCACCACGGTATCGACGCTGGCACTGCTGCCCTATGCGCTGCTGACCGCCGGGGTGTTTTGGCCGCAAAGCGCCACCGGCTGGCTGGTGCTGGCCGCTCTCGCGCTGATTCCGCATGTTGCCGGGCAAAGCCTGATCGCCTACGGCTTTGCCCACCTGCCGGCGTCGTTCTCGTCGGTGAGCCTGCTGCTACAACCGGTGCTCGCGGCGGTGTATGCGTGGGTGCTGCTGGGTGAGGGCATGGGGCCGCTGCAGATTGCCGGCGGCGCCGTGGTGCTGCTGGGTATTTACCTGGCCAAACGCGGCAGTTGAACGCGGCGCGCCGGCCCAGCGCGCTGCCATTTGCACATTTACATGAAGAAGCTCGATCCTCTGAACTCGATGCGGATGAGTTTGGGCGGGGCGGTACGGCGCTCGGGCAGCGTGATGCGCGGCGCCTCACCCGGCGCGGCCGAGGCAATCTGGACCGGCTTTTCGGCCGGGCCCGGGGCCGGGACCGCTGCGGGATTCGCAGCGGGATTCGCAGCGGCGAACACCGCCGCAGGCGCGACCGGTGCCGCCGCCGCTGCCGCTGCCACTGCCACTGCCACTGACAATTGCCACGAGGTGACGCCGGCTTCCATCAATTCGGTATCCAGCGCCGGCGGCGCGGGAACAGGCGCCACTGCAAGCTGCCACGACGCGACACGCGTCTCCATCAACTCGATGTCCGCGGGCTGCGCTGCTGCGCCGAGTTGCCACGAACTCGCACTCACGCCGGCTTCCATCAATTCGATATCTGCGGCAGCCCGAACCGCGGGCGGCGCGACCGCCAGTTGCCATGAACTGACGCGCGATTCCATCAGTTCGATGTCTTGCGCCGGCAGCGGCACTGCGGCAATGGCCGCGGGTGGGTTGGCGGGTGGGTTGGCCGGCAGCATCGCAGCCGCCGCTGCGAGCGAGGCGACCTGCAGCGGCGCGGGCGCAGAAGGCTGCAGCGCTGCCAGGACAGTCGGCAGCAAATCGGGCGCCGGGTCGGCCAGGCGGGCGATGCGGGCGGCATGGCCGTCAAGATACGCCACCAGTGTATCGAGTGCGTCGCGGTTGTCGCGTATGCCGGCAATCAGGTGGGCCGGGTCGGCGTCGGTGCGCTGCGTCGGCCGCGGCTGGGCCAGCATGACGCCGAACACGCCGGTGCTGCGGGCGCGGCTGAGCAGTTGCGACACGTTGAGTGACCGGCCTGCGGGCGCGCGCACCAGCACGCGCAGGTTGGGGTTGTTGATGTCGGCGAGCTCGACGCTGCGGCCGGCGGCCACGAATACTTCGCCCGATGCGCTGGTGCTGACATCGTCGCGCGTCTGGGCGAGAGCGACGATCTGCCCGTCGCCAAGCCTGGCGACGATTTCACGCGCCAGACCTTCACGCCGGTCATCGGCAGGCGGGGCTGCCGCGCGGTTGAGCTTGAGTGCGGCGAACACGCTGTTGCCAAGGTCGAGGGCGGCAAGGCCGGCGCCACTGACATGACCGTTTTGCATGAACATGACCTGCGCCAAGGGGGTGACCGGGCCGGCGAAGGCGGCATTGCCGATAATCTGGTTGAGCACCGTGCTCAAGGTGTTGGGCAGCACGAAGTTGACGCTCTGGCCGGCGCCGACCTGAAAGCTTTGCCACTGGATGAGCGCGCCGGGTGTGCTGGTGGTGACGGTGAGGGCACCGGTGCCCATTCCGGTCACCGTCGCGGCACCGCTACGCACCACCGGACCCGCAGGGTCGGCGAGCGCACCGGGGCCGGCCACCGTCAGTGCAGTGAAGGCCAGCGCGAACGCAGTCGGTTTGAACGGCAATTGCCGCATGGTGTGAAGGCCATCCGCACAAAAACCCCTTGACCATCAAGGGGCTGGCGAAAGCACTCTAGCACAAGCGGGCAGCGGCGGCGAGGCGCCGCACGGCCGCCTCAGATGACCGTGGTCTGGGCCTCGCCGGCGCTACGGGCGCGAATGGCGCCGATGCGATAAACGGCCTCGCCGGCGACGGTCAGCAGTTTCATCGCCGCCGCGGCGTCTTTGTCGGCCACCACGACAATCATGCCGATGCCGCAGTTGAATACGCGGTGCATTTCGGCGTCGGGCACGCCGCCCTCTTGTTGCAGCCAGTCGAACAGCGGCGGGCGCGGCCAGGCGGATTTTTGCAACGTCGCGGTGACGCCCTCGGGCAGCACGCGCGGTACGTTTTCCACGAGGCCGCCGCCGGTGATATGCGCCATACCCTTGACCGGCAGTGCCTTGATCAGCGCGAGCAGCGGCTTGACGTAAATACGTGTCGGCGCCATCAGTACGTCGGCAAGTTTTTTGCCATGGAAGTCGGCGTTGAGGTCGGGTTTGGCGCGTTCGATGATCTTGCGCACCAGCGAGTAACCGTTGGAGTGGGCGCCGCTGGAGGCAAGCCCCAGCACCACGTCGCCCGCGGCAATGGAAAGGCCGTTGATGATGGCGCTTTTTTCGACCGCACCGACGGCAAAGCCGGCAAGGTCGTATTCGCCGTCCGGGTACATGCCCGGCATTTCGGCGGTCTCGCCGCCGATGAGGGCGCAACCGGCCTGCTCGCAGCCTTGCGCGATGCCTTTGATGACGGCGGTTGCCGCCGCCACATCGAGCTTGCCGCAGGCGAAGTAATCGAGAAAGAACAGCGGCTCGGCGCCCTGCACCAGGATGTCGTTGACGCTCATCGCCACGAGGTCTATGCCCACCGTGTCGTGACGGTTGAGGTGAAAGGCCAGCTTCAGCTTGGTGCCGACGCCGTCGGTACCGGTCACCAGCACCGGCTCCTTGAAACGCTTGCCGATTTCAAACAGCGCGCCGAAACCGCCGATGCCGGCCAGCACCTCGGGACGCATGGTGCGTTTGGCAAAAGGCTTGATCGCTTCAACCAGCGCGTCACCCGCGTCGATGTCAACGCCGGCGTCTCGATATGTAATTGGGGTAGTCAAAGAAGGTAGAATCGGGTTGGTTTACAAGACAAAATTTTACTCGAAATGCAGTCCTCCCGCCCCGGCTTTCACGCCCAGTGCCCCTGCCGCAACTGATGCAGCAACAACTCATCCTCGAACTCGCGCCGCCGCCGGCACCCACGCTCGACAGTTTCGTGCCCGGTCGCAACGCCGACGCGCTGCTGGCAGTGCGCGAGGTTCTCGCCGGCCGCGAGTCCTGCCTCTACCTGTGGGGCGCCCCGGGCAGCGGCCGCAGCCACCTGCTGCGTGCTGTCAGCACCGCGGCGGGTGCCGCCGGCCACCACGCCCGCCTCGTGGTCGCGCCGCGCATCGCCGCGCACGAATTGCTCGACACCGACTGGCTGGCCGCCGACGATGTCGCGCTGCTCGACGACCTTGACCAGATCGCACTGTTCGACGCCTTCAACCGAGTCCGCGCCCTGCCCGGCGGCGCCTTCATCGCCTGCGGCGACCGGCCGGCGGCACAGTTGCCGCTGCGCGAAGACCTGCGCACCCGTCTCGCCTCTGGCGTGACGCGCCAGTTGCACGTGCTCTCTGACGAGGAAAAAGCCGCGGCGCTGGTCACCGCGGCGCGCGCGCGCGGCCTGCGCGTCGGCGATGACATCATTGCCTACCTGCTGTCGCATGTCAGGCGCGACATGGGCACGCTGACCGCGGTGCTCGACGCCCTTGACCGCAGCTCTCTGGCACTGCAACGTCCGATCACCCTGCCGCTGGCGCGCGACGCAATACGCAATCTCAAGCTGTAGCCGTATCTGTGATCTGTGAGCCGGATCTGTGATCCTAATCTGAAGCGATAACCATGGACCTCGTTCTTTTCGATCTTGACAACACCCTGCTCTCGGGCGACAGCGACCACAGCTGGGCGCAGTTCCTGATTGACACCGGCGTGCTCGACGGCCCCAGCTACGCGGCGCGCAATGACGCGTTTTTCGAGCAGTACAAGGCGGGCACCCTCGACATCCACGCCTTTCTGGAGTTTCAGCTGGCGCCGCTGGCGCGCTATCCGCGCGGCCGGCTCGACGGCTGGCACGCCCAGTTCATGCAAGACCGCGTCCTGCCGATGATCACGCCGGCGGCGCGCAAACTGGTCCTCGGCCATCTGACCGAAGGCAGCCTCTGCGCCATCGTCACCGCCACCAACGATTTTGTCACCGCGCCGATTGCGCGCGAGTTCGGCATTACCCACCTCGTTGCCACGCGCGCCCAGGTGCGCGATGGCGCCTACACCGGCAGGCCCGAGGGTAGGCCGTGCTTTCGCGAGGGCAAGCTGATACGCGTGGACGAATGGCTGGCCGGCATGGGCAGGACCTGGAAGGACTTTGCGCGCACGCATTTTTACAGCGATTCGCGCAACGACCTGCCGCTGCTCGAGCGCGTCAGCCATCCGGTGGTGGTGGACGGCGACGACACGCTCACGGCGGTGGCGCTCGAACGCCACTGGCCGCACATCAGCCTCAGATGAGGCGCGAGCGGGCCGGAGGGTGAGCCAAAGCGCCCGATTGCGGTATGATTCTCCCCGCCCGAGGCGGCCTCGCCGCCGGCATTCCCAGACCGTACCGGAACTCTCTTGATCAAGCGCTTCATTCGCCGCGTGCTGCGGCTAGACCCGTCCACCCAGCCGGACACCATTCCCTTCAAACGCCACGGCATCAAGGCCGAGAGCCTGAGCCGCGGCGCGCGCCAGGTCTGCCAGACACTGCAGGCCAAGGGCTTCCAGGCCTATGTTGTCGGCGGCGCCGTGCGCGACCTGCTGCTCGGGGTCATTCCGAAGGACTTTGACGTCGCCACCGACGCCGACCCGGAAGAGGTGCACCGGCTGTTTCGCCGTTCGCGCCTGATCGGCCGCCGCTTCAAGATCGTCCATGTCATGTTCGGCGATGAAACAGTCGAAGTATCGACCTTTCGCGCCGGCACCGGCGGCGAATCCGACGAGCACGGCCGCGTACTGCGCGACAACGTCTTTGGCAACCGCGAGCAGGACGCGGCGCGGCGCGACTTCACCTGCAACGCCATGTATTTCGACCCGTCCGACCTGACGGTGCTCGACTACCACCGCGGCTTCAAGGACGTGCAGTCCAAGACCGTGCGCATCATCGGCGATGCCAGCCTGCGCTACCGCGAAGACCCGGTGCGCATGTTGCGTGCGGTGCGCTTTGCCGCCAAGCTGGGCTTTCATATCCACGCCAAGACCGGCGCCCCCATACGCGAACTGGCGCCGCTGCTCGAGAACGTGCCGGCGGCGCGCATGTTCGACGAAATGCAAAAGCTGCTGCTCTCCGGCCATGCCGTCGCCTGCCTCAAGCGCCTGCGCTCGGAAGGCCTGCATCACGGCGTGCTGCCCATGCTCGATGTGATCCTCGAGCAACCCATGGGCGAGCGCTTTGTCATGCTGGCCCTCGCCCAGACCGACGACAGGGTGCGCGAAGGCCGGCCGGTTTCGCCGGCCTTTTTGTTCGCCTCGCTGCTCTGGCACGAGGTGCTGGCCGCCTGGAACGCGGCGACGGCGCGCGGTGAGCGGCCGATACCGGCGCTGCACGATGCGATGGACAAGGTGCTCGAGCAGCAGACCGACAAGCTCGCCATCCCGCGCCGCTTCACCGCGATGATGAAGGAGATCTGGGTGCTGCAGCCGCGTTTCGAGCAGCGCTCCGGACGCCGCCCCCATGCACTGCTCGAACAGGAGCGCTTTCGCGCCGCCTATGATTTTCTTGACCTGCGCGCGCAAAGCGGCGAGATCGACAAGGAACTCGCCAAGTGGTGGGAAGACTTCCAGGAGGGCACAGCGGACCGCCGCGATGCGCTGCTGCAACCGCAGGCCGAGGGCGAGCGTCCCAAGCGCAAGCGCCGGCGCCGCAAGCCGGGCGGCGCGGCGGCGCAGGGAAACACCACGGCGCAGTGAGCGTGACGCGCTGCCATGTCGGCCTCGGCGGCAACATCGGCGGGGCGCAACAGACGCTGCGCCAGGCCATCGCCCTGCTGGCGGACATTTCCGGCACGCAGTTGGTGCGCGCCTCCTCGCTGTGGCGCACCGCGCCGCAAGGCCACGCCGCGCAGCCCGATTTCATCAACGCCGTCGCGGCGCTCGACACCGGGCTCACCCCGCGCGCGCTGCTCGACGCCTTGCTCGCCCTCGAACTGCGTTTCGGCCGCGAAAGGAGTTTTGCCAACGCACCGCGCACACTCGATCTCGACCTGCTGCTGCATGGTGATACTGTCATCGCCGAACCCGGGCTGGAACTGCCGCACCCGCGCATGCATGAGCGCGCTTTCGTGCTGGCGCCGCTGCTCGAACTCGACCCGGACTGCACCATACCCGGCCGCGGACGCGCCGCCGACTGCCTCGCCCGTATCAGCGGCCAAGCGGTGGAAAAACTGGAGGGCAGCGCCTGATGTCAGTGCCGCCATTCAACATCCCGGTGTTCGTGCCCCGTGCGCTGTTCCATACGCAACAGTCGCTCAAGCCCGACTACCTTTGGGCGGCCTTGTGTATCATGGGCGCCGTTTACTTCATCTTTCGCAGCTGATCGCGCCGGCGCTGGCCGGCGCCGGCTTTACGCCCGGTCACCCCTCCCGCGGCCGCGCGCCCAGACCCGGACAAGCACCTTGCCTCTTTCGAAATACAAATACATCGTCGTCGAGGGCCCCATCGGCGTGGGCAAGACCACGCTGGCGCAGCGCCTGGCCGCGCGCCTTGACAGCGGCCTGCTGCTCGAGCATCCGGAGCAAAACCCCTTTCTCGCGCGCTTTTACCAGGACATGACGCGCTATGCGCTGCCGACGCAGCTGTTTTTCCTGTTCCAGCGCATCAACCAGTTGCGCGACCTGAAGCAGCTCGACATGTTCGAGAAGTCCACGGTATCGGATTTCCTGCTCGACAAGGACCCGCTGTTCGCGCGCCTGACGCTGAGCAACGACGAGTTCGCGCTGTACCAGCAGATTTATGACACCCTGTCGCCGCAGGCACCGCATCCGGACCTGGTGATCTACCTGCAGGCCAACCCGGACACGCTGCAGGAGCGCGTCAAGCGCCGCTCGGCCGACTACGAACGTCCGATCACGCCCGAATACCTGGCGCTGCTGGCAGAGAGCTACAGCAAATTTTTTTACCACTACAGCGGCGCGCCGGTGCTGATCGTCAATTCCGAACGGCTCAACTTTGTCGATGACGCCGCCGATTTCGACCTGCTGGTCCAGCGCATCAGTGCGATGCGCGGCCAGCGCGAGTTCTTCAATCTGGGGAGTTAAGCCATGGCCCGCATCACCCTTGCCACACTGCAAAAACTGCGCGATGAAGGTACCCCCATAGCCACGCTGACGGCCTATGACGCAAGCTTTTCTGCGCTGCTCGAGGAGGCCGGTGTCGAGGTCCTGCTGATCGGCGATTCGCTCGGCATGGTGGTGCAGGGCCACGACTCGACATTACCGGTGACGCTCGAGCACATGGCCTACCACACCGCCTGCGTCGCGCGCGCCGCCAAACGTGCCTTCATCGCCGCCGACCTGCCCTTTGGCAGTTACCAGGTGTCGCCGCAACAGGCCTTTGAGAGCGCGGTCAAACTGATGGCCGCCGGCGCGAACATGGTCAAGATCGAGGGCGGCCTCGAAATGACCGACACAGTGGACTTCCTGACCTCGCGCGGCGTGCCGGTCTGGGCGCACATCGGCCTGCAGCCGCAATCGGTAAACCAGTTGGGCGGCTACCGCGTGCAGGGCAAAACAGCCGATGCCGCGACGCGCATCCTCGCCGAAGCGGCGGCACTCGAAGCGGCGGGAGCCGGCATGCTCTTGCTCGAGGCCATTCCAGCCACGCTCGGCAAGGCCATCACCGCGGCTGCGCACGTTCCGACCATCGGCATAGGCGCGGGCCCCGATTGCTCGGGGCAGGTGCTGGTACTGCACGACATGCTCGAGGTGTTTCCGGGCAAGAAGGCGCGCTTTGTCAAAAACTACATGCAGGGCGCACCGTCCATTGCCGAGGCCGTGCGCAACTACGTCGCCGACGTCAAGGCGCACCGGTTCCCGGCTGCCGAACACTGCTTCTGACCGCGGTATCCCGACACACCATGCAGGTCATCGAAACCATCGCGGCAACCCGTGCGGCACTCGCCGGCCGCCGCGTCGCCTTTGTGCCGACCATGGGCAACCTGCATCAGGGCCATATCGCGCTGATGAAAATCGCGCGCGCACACGGCGATTGCATCGCCGCCAGCATTTTCGTCAACCGGCTGCAATTCGCGCCGGGCGAGGACTTCGAAAAATACCCGCGCACTTTTGCCGACGACTGCGCCAGGCTCGAGGCAGCCGGCGTCGATGTGTTGTTCGCACCCGCAGAGAACGAGCTGTATCCCGAAGCACAGACCTGTCGCGTCGCTCCGCCAGAGTTCGCCAACCAGCTCGAGGGCGCGTTCCGTCCGGGTTTTTTTCACGGTGTCGCGACGGCGGTGCTCAAGCTCTTCAATATCGTGCAGCCGCAGGCGGCGGTGTTCGGCATGAAGGACTACCAGCAACTGATGATCGTACGCAACATGGTGCGCCAGTTCGCGCTGCCGATACACATCGTCGCCGGTGCCACGGTGCGCGCCGCAGACGGCCTCGCGCTGTCCTCGCGCAATGGCTACCTTTCGCCGGCCGAGCGCACCGAAGCAGCGCGGCTCGCCCGCATCCTTTCCGATGTCCGTGAGCAGATTCTCGCCGGGGCCCGCGACTACCCTTCGCTGGAGGCTGCGGCGATGAAAAACCTCCTTGAGAATCAATGGAAACCGGACTATGTTGCGGTGCGAAAACAATCCGACTTACAAACTGCGTCTCCACCTGACCGTGAACTGGTAATCCTCGCCGCAGCGAAGCTGGGAAATACGCGTCTTATCGATAGTCTCGAAATCCCGGCCCTGGCCTGAACGCTTCAGTCTAGCCTCGGCGTTGCGCCGGCCCGGGTGGCAGGGGCGGGCCGCAAATAAAAAAAGCAGCCGATGGCTGCTTTTTTTGTGGCGAAAACGGGCGTCAGGACGGATAGGGCTCAAACATAATCTGCTCGACCGGACAACCGAGCGCCTTGGCCATGGCGTCCATGCTGGCGTCATCGACGGCAACCGCCTTGAAATCATCGCCGCCACCTTTGGAATCAATGAAGCCCTGCGCCGATCCCTCCGTGGACCAGGTCACGATGGGGTCGGGTGATACACCACCCACCTGGACACAAATTGGCACACCGTCGGACTTGTAAACGATTGCAAACATCCTGGCTCCCCCTGCTGTTTGACACTGAAGCCGGTCCCGGCGGACCGCCCGTTTCGCTTACTTTAACGCATGTTCCGGACCGCTTCCAGTCCGTGCGACCGGACCCGCATTCTGTTGCACAAACCCCTGGCGGACAACTGCCCCCCCTCCGGGGTTGCCGCCCCAGGCGGGGCGCAGTGGCTAGCCGCTGGCAATCGTCGCAGAATGTCGCGCGCGTTCGGCAACCAGCGCGAGTATGGTCGAACTCATCGGCGTGGCCACACCGGCCCGGCGGGCCAGTTCGACCACGCTGGCGATGATGCCGTCCGTCTCAAGCGGCCGTCCCCGCTCGATGTCCTGGTGCATGGATATTTTGGCGCGGCCGATCTTGCGCGCAATGCCGATGCGCTCTTCGACCGTAACCGGAATGATCACTCCGTAGGCCGCCGCCACCGCCATGGTCTCGGCGATCATCGGCCGTATCAGCGCCAGCAGGTCGTCGTTGGCGTTGATCTCGTCCATGCGCGCCAGCGTCAGCGCAGCGACCGGGTTGTAAGAGAGGTTGCCGGCGAGTTTGGTCCAGATATCCTCGCGAATGCGCGGGGCGACCGGTGCATCAAAACCCGCCGCACGCATGGCTGCCGCAAGCGCGGTGATGCGCGGTGACGTGCTGCCATCGGGTTCGCCGACGATGAACCTGTCGCCGCTGTTGTGACGCACCACGCCGGGCGCAAGCACCTCGGCCGAGCCGTGCACGACGCAACCGACAATGTGGCCTGGATCGAGCGCGGCAAACATGCCGCCGTCGCGATCGAGGCAGTTGATGCGCGTTCCGTCAAAGCGGCCACCCTCCTTGTAGAAATACCACCACGGCAGGCCATTGATCGCGGGCATCACCACGGTATCGGCATCGAGCAGCGGCGCCAGGCGCGGCAGCATGTCGGCAATCGAGTAGGCCTTGAGGCCGATCAGCACCAGGTCATGACGGCCGAGTTCGGCCGGATCGGCCGCGGCGTGGATGGCAAAGGTTTCGCTGCGTCCGCCGTCCTCAAACTTCAGGCCGCCGGCGCGCAGCGCCGCGAGATGCGCTCCCCGCGCCAATAGCGAAACCTCATGCCCGGCACGCGCCATCCAGGCGCCGAACCAGCAGCCTATCGCTCCGGCACCGACGACACATACCCTCATCGTTCATCCCCCGTCGGTGACGGAGCGATCGTAACAGCCCATTCTCCGGCACCGACGACACATACCCTCATCGTTCATCCCCCGTCGGTGACGGA
>Ga0163144_10008167_pt1 | contig 22696 bp, 3 predicted proteins | sample OliLak19BULKMAT1_FD_123175 | JGI IMG/M metagenome (GOLD analysis project Ga0163144, IMG submission 123175) | Freshwater microbial mat bacterial communities from Lake Vanda, McMurdo Dry Valleys, Antarctica - Oligotrophic Lake LV.19.BULKMAT1 | ecosystem: Environmental > Aquatic > Freshwater > Lake...
AGGTCGATGTCGTCGCCCGCCTTGACGATAGCGCCGGTGCCGATGTTGACCGCCGTCTGCTGCGGGCTGGCGCCGCTGCCCACCCGCCAGGTGACGTCGGCGTCCGAGCCCGCGCCGAAGCCGCCGCTGGAGGCCTTGCCAAGCACGTCGCCGTCAAAACCCGATTCGGCCTTGATCGACACATTGCGCGCGGCATTGACCACGCCGGCGTTGCCCACGCCTGCATTGGTGTTGTGGTTGAGCTGGACGACGCCGACCACGTCCGACGAATTGATGAAACCGCCGCCCTTGGAGTTGGCGTCGATGGTGCCGTTCTGGGCGCTCTGCGCCAGGATCGCGACCGAGCCGCCCGACATGATCTGGCTGCCCGCACCGCTCGTGGCCTGCACCGTCTGCGTGGCGTTGACGTAGGCCTCCGAGTAGCCCAGGGCAATGAAGGCGCCGCCCACCGACCCCGCGGTGCCCGCGCCGTTGGCGGCCGAGAAGGCATTGATCGAGACATCGCCCCCTGCGATGACGACCGCGTTGTCGCCCACCAGGGCACGCACATTGGTGACCAGATCGACGCGAGATTCCGAGCCCTTGAGGCCAAAGAAGAGCGAACCGGCGGCACCCACGGTCTTGCCACTTGACACACCGTTGTCGGCCACTCCGCCCACCAGTTGCTGGGCCCCACCGGCACCCAGCAGGCGCTGGCCGTTGCCACTGCCGCTGCTGGTGATATCGACTTCGAACTGGTGCAGCCCCGTGCTGCCGGCACCCGAGAGCTCGACGCCCTCGACGCCGATGGTGTGCTTGCCACCGCCGGCGCCGATGTCGATCACCGCACCGCCCGACGTGGCGACGAGCTGGAAAGTGTCGGCGTCGATCAGCTTGGCATAGTAGGTCGTGCCAATGGTCAGGCCCGAGAGCGCCGACGCACCGACACGCGTGAGCACATGGCCGCTGGCCGCTGACTCGGCCGTGTTGGAGATGTCGATGCCCGTGCCGGCGGTGGCGTTGGCCGCCGAGCTGGCGAGCTTGATGACGTTGCTGCTGACCCGGATCACGAAGTAGTTGGCGTCCGCTGCCAGGCCGGTGATGGCGGCCGGTGGCTTGTTGGGGCTTTCGATGACCAGATCGCGCAGGCCGTACTTGACCGTGTCGCCGGTGTTGAAGCCGTGCCCGTTGATGACCAGGGTGTCGGCGCCGGCCGCCTCGACGGCCGAGCCCTCGAACTGCTCGGCGCCGGCCGTGCGGTAGGTGACGGCCTGGTTGTTGGCGAAGCCGTGGCCGATCACCGCGATACGGTCATTGACCGCGTCCACCGCGCTGCTGACAAAGCTGCGGGGCGGCGTCGTGGCCCCGCCGGCGCTGGTGGCCAGCTTGATGGTCTGCGCGTCGATGACGCGCACGAAATAGACCTGGCCATCGACCAGCCCGCTCAACGAGGTGTTGCCGGCGTTGCGGTAGATGACCCGTTGGCCGTCCACGAAGCCGTGCTCGACCTCGAGGCGGATTTCATCCTTGACCGCGTCCACCACGCTGGCCTTGAAGACCGAGCCCAACTTCACCGTGGTGGCGTCCAACACGATCACCTGGTAGTTGCTGCCGTCGCGCAAGCCACCCACCACCCCGTTGCCGTCCAGCCCGATGCTGTAGGTGATGGTGTCGCCGGTCGAGAGGCCGTGGGGGCCGCTCATGGTGATGCTGTTGGCCCCCGTGTTGACACCACCGGCGCCAAAGGTGGTGTCGCCCGTGCTGACGGCCTGGCCCTGATCGGCCTTGACCTCCACGCTGCCCCCCGCCTTGACCTGCGCGCCGGCCCCGATCTCGGCCCGCACCGTCGGGTTGATGTTGATGTCGGCGGTCGAGATGCTGGCGGTGCCCAGACCGGCGAAGGAGCTGCCATCGGCCAAGCCGTCACCCTCGGCATTGCCGTGTGCACGCAGGGCGACATTGCCGCCCACATCGACACGCGCCCCGCCGGCCAACTCGGCCGTGATGCTGGGGTTGACGTTGACGACCGGCGCGGCGCCATTGCCCGAGATCAGCAGGCCGCCCGTGGTGGCAACGGCATCGGCCTTGCCGCGCCCGCCGCCCGAGGCTTCGACGGTCAAGCTCGCGCCCGTCACCTGGGCATTGCCCACACTGGCACGGCTGCTGGAACTGGCCGTGGCGCTGGCGTCGGTCGAGCCGATGGCCACGCCGAAGGAATAGGCCTCGCCGTCGGCCTTGGCAACGACTTTGTCGGACACCGCCGACAGCACCTCGGTGCCGCCGTCGGCATTCACCGACGCGCCGTTGCGGATCTCGGCGCTGACCGTGGCGGCCGTGGCGGCCCGGGTGCTGGCGCCGTTGAAGCTGGCAAAGCCGCTGGCACCAGCCGCCTCGCCGATGGCGGTGGCGCCGTGTGATCCATCGTGCGAGGCGCGGATGGTGATGCGCCCGCCGGCATCGAGCACACCACCGGCCGTGGTGGCCACCGTGGGCGAGGCCACAGCGTTGGACAGCGCCTGGCCGACCGAAGCGAGCAGGCCGAAGGCATCGGCGTCCGACGTGGCGCGCGAGCCGCCGCTGGTGCCGCCGCTGATCAGGATGTTGCCGGCAGCCGTGATGCCACTGCCCAGCATGGAGGTGGTGAGGTTGCGCGCGGCGATGGCGCTGGAGTCGTTGCCGGCGGCACCGATGAGGCCGCCCGCCGGGGCAGTGGTGTCGGTCGCGGCGCCTTGATCGCTGCGGTTCTCGATCGCCACATTGCCACCCGCCACGATGCCCGTGCCGGCCGCAATCGTCGTGGTCTGGTTGTCGTTCGTGTAGGCATTGGTGCCGGTGTTGGTGATCGTGCCGCCCGCGATGGCGTCGGCGCGGGCATTGCCCTTGCCGAGCAGCACGGCAATCGACAGCCCATAACCCGTCGACGTGGCGGCATTGCCCGAGCGCGTGGTGACCGTGAAGTCGCCGGCGCGCGCGGCCAGGTCGGCGCCCGCGCCGCCGAGGCTGGTGGTCATGTCGGCCGAGGCCTGGCTCTGCGCATCGGCGCCGATACCGCTGAAGCCGAACGAGCCGCCCGAGGCGCTTGCATTCGCCACGGCGTCCAGGCCATTGGCACCCGCGCCGTTGTGGTTGTGGCTGGCCAGCAGGCTGAAGTTGCGGCCGGCAGACACATCGGCCGCGCCGATGACGGTGTCCATGTTCGGGCGTACCCGGGCGATGGCCGTCGAGCCGCCGAAGGCCGCGATGCCGCCGATGCTGATGCCGTCGGAGCGCGCATCGGCGTCGCCCAGCGAGATGTTGGCGATGATGACGTCACGCTCGGTGCTGATCGCACCGCCGGCACCGATGCCGGCATTGATCGTGGGCGTCACCGTGGCCGTGGCCGTGTTGCTGCCACCCGAGCCCAACAGGCCAAATGCGGCGGCATCGGATTCGGCCACCGCGCGGTAGTCGCTCACCGTGTTGATGACCAGATCACCACCGATGTTGCCGCTGATCGAGCCCGTGACTGCGTTGGTGGTGCCGCCGATCGTGCTGCTGGACTTGGCTACACCGCCTGCGCCGACCAGGGCGAGATTCAGGCTGTCGGCCGCTGCGTCGGTCTTGAGGCCGGCCAGGGTGTCGAAGCGTACGGTGCCGGAGGTGTTGAACACCACACCGGTCCCGGTGTTGTTGGTCAGGGTGGCGTTGACGGCGGCGTTGGAGTCACTGCCGCTGACCGAGATCGACGAGCCTGCGCTGGCGCTGGAGCGGGCCGTTGCGCCGCCGACGCTGGCCTGGCCCTCATTGAGCTTGAGCGACGCGAACACATTGCCGTTGTCGCCGCGCGTGGTGATGCGCGTGTTGCTGCCGATCTGGGTGGTCATCGTCGGGTTGATGTCCACGTCGGCCACCGAGCCGCCGGCACCCACGCCGGCCGAGAACTGCACCCCGTCTGCCGTGCCCGTGGCTTGGGTCGTGGCCTTGGAGCCGATGACGACGACACCGTTGACATCGATGATCGCGCCCGCGCCGATGCTGGCATTCAGGGTCGGCGTGACGGCGCTGGTCGCCGTGGCGCCCGAGGACGCCACCAACAGGCCGCCAGCAGCGGCGGACGACGTGGCGTTGGAGATTTGGTTGGCCGTGGCATTGATCAGCAGGCCACCGCCGGTCACATCGGCTGCACTGGTGGCGGTGGTCGAGCCGGCCGAGGTGCCCGTGGCGCGCATGGTGCCGCGCGCGCCGATGCCCAGGCCAATGCCCAGGGTCGTGCCGTCCGCCACGACACGGTTATCCGCCGTGGCCTGGATGGTGGCCTGGCCACTGCCGGCATGGATGGCGACATTGCCTTGCGTCTCGGCGCGCGTGTCGGCCGCCGCGCGGCTGACCGCCGTCGCTCCGGCGACGCTCACACCCGCACTGATGCCGGTGCTGTCGGCCTTCGCCCGGGCATTCTGGCCGCCCTGGTTGTGGACGGCGGTGATGCTGACGCCCTGCCCGCTCAGGGTCGTCGTGCCCTTGACGATGTTGCTCACGGCGGGGGCGACTTCGGCATTGGCCGACATCAGGCCGACGGCGCCGAGCAGGTTGGCGCCGAGGCCGTAGGTTTCGGCACGGGCATCGGCTTCCGACACGGCGGCGATGCTGATCGAACCCGAACTCGTCACCATGCTGGCCGAGCTGGTGTTGCCCGCACCGGCGGTGACGGCGCCATTGGCCTTGGCTCTGGCGTCGCCGCTGTTGACCCCGACACCCAGGCTGCCGCCCGAGGCGTTGGCCTGAGCGTCGGCGATGTTGCGGCCGAGCGCACGCACGTCGATGCCATTGCTGCCGCCAGAGCCGCCCGCGATCTCGGCGGTGGTGGCGCCGTTGGCATTGGCGGTGGCCGCCGAGCCACCGGCTGCGAGCACGGCGCCGATCGAGGTGCCCGTGGTCTTGGCCGTGCCGAGATTGGCCGCATCGGCCTTGATGCTCAAGATGCTGCCGGCGGTGAGCACGCTGCCGGCGCCGCTGCGTGCGGTGGTGGTGGCGTTGGCATTCGCGGTCGAGCTGGAATTGGCCACGCCGGCCAGCCCGCCGCCGGACGAAGCGCGCGAGGTCGCCAGCGTGTCGGCCCCGGTCGCGCCGGCGCCGTCGTGGTTATGCGCCGCGCGGATGCTGATGTTGCGGCCGACGTTGGCCGTCTCGTTTCCGGTCAGCGCGTTGATGTTGGGGCTCATCGTCGCGTTCGAGACCGAGCCACCCATGGCAAACGCGCCGCTCAGCGCGATACCAGCCGCCGTAGCGGTCGTGTCGGCGTTGGAGACCGCCGCCACCGCCAGATCGCGCCCGATGTTGAGCGTGCCGCCGCCGCCAAGGTTGGCGGTGATGGTGGGCATGAAGCTGGCCGTGGCGGAGTTGACCTGGCCACCCACCAGCAGGCCGAGCGCGGACGCATTTGCAGTTGCGTTGACCTGGTGCTGCGTGGTGGTTTCGATGCGGAAGTCCTGCCCGACCGTGCCGCTCACGCTGCCCAGGGTTGCGTCGACCTTGCCGCCGACCACGGTGTTGGACAGCGCCACACCAACGCCGCCCACCAGCCCGAAGCCGCGCGCGTCGCCATCGGACTCGGCATGGCTGCCCGCCAGCGTGGTGATGGCGACGTTTCGGCCCGCATTGAGCACCACGCTCGTGCCGGTGGTCTGGGTGATGTTGTAGTCGACCGTGGCCTTGGCGTCGGCGCCGCCACCCGAGGCGATGCCGCCGCCGGCCGCGTAGGAGATGGCGGTCGCGCCGCCAGCTTGGTCGCTGCCGTTGTTGTGCCTGAGGGCCAGGGCGATGTCGCCCGTGCTGGCCGAGCGCGCTGTGGCATTGACGCCGGTGCCCACACGCAGTGTCATGGTGGGTGCCAGCGTCACATCGGACTTGGACAGGCCGAGCGACGGGCCGAACGAGACGGCCACGCCGGTCGCGGTGCCGTCGGCATCCGTGGTGGCCAGGCCCTGTACGGTGATGCCCTGGGCCACATCGATGATGGCGCCGTCGCCCAGGCCAGCACGCACGTCGGGGTTGACCGTGGTCGTCGCGCCTGCACCCGTGCCAGCGGCGAGCAGGCCGCCTGCGGTGCCGCGGGCCGTCGAGTCGGCATCCTGGTTGGCCGTGGCCTGCACGGTGAGGCTGTTGCCGGCGGTGTCGGCACCGCTGGTGGCCTCGGTGATGCCGCCCGAGCGCGCGGTGGCGCTGACCACGCCGGCCGAGATGCCCAGCGAACCGCTGAACGAGCTGCCGGTGCCGACCACGAGGTTGTTGGCGTCGGCCAGCACATTGACGTTGCCCGCGCCGGCATTGAACGCCGTCGCGTTGCCTGCCAAGGCCCGGGTGTCCGCCGCTGCGGTGGCATTGGCCGTGGCGCCGGCCACGCTGATGCCGACCGCCAGACCGGCCGCGTCGGCCTGGGCTGAGGACTGTTCGCCCGCCAGGTTGTGACGGGCCCGCAGCGTGATGCCATTGCCGGTGACGCTGGTGGTGCCGCGCACTTCGGCGGTGACGGGGGGGGCGATTTCGCTGGTGGCCGTCATGATGCCGGCGGCACCGCCAAGGCCGAACGAGAACGCCTTGGCCTTGGCGTCGGCATCGGCGCTGGAGATCGAATCAACGATCACGGCGCCGCTGCTGGTGAGCGTGCTGGCGATGGCCGCGTCGCCCAGGCTGGCGTTGACGCCGCTGTTGGAGCGCGCGGTGGACGAACCCCCGCTCACACCCGCAAAGCCGGCCGCGCCGGAGGCGTTGGCGCTGGAGTTGGCGGTGTTCTTGCCCTGGGCCTGCACATTGATGGCCGAGCTGCCGCCGACACCGCCGCGCAGGTCGGCACTGGTGGAGCCGCCCGCGATGGCGCTGCCGGTGGACCTGCCGAAGCCGATCAGGCCCGAGAGGCCCAGGCCCGTGGTGCCGCTGTCGGCCAGGTTGGCCGCGTCAGCCAGCACCTTGACCGTGCTGCCGCTGGTGAGCTTGCTGCCGGCACCGACCTGGGCCGTGACCACGGCTGCCGCTGTCGCGTCCGCGCTCGCACCCGTGCCGCTGAGCAGCAGGCTGCCGGCCGAAGCCAACGCGGTGGCCACGGTGTTGGCGCCGGTGGGCGCCAGGCCAGTGTGGTTATGGCGTGCCTGCACGAGGACCGGGCCGCCAGCAGTGAGCTGCTGGTTGCCGGTCTGGGCAAACAGGGTCGGGCTCATCGTGGCCGTGGCCGACGACGCGCCGATACTCGCGCCACCCACTCCCTTGCCGATGGCGTTGGCCGTGGTGTCGGCCACCGAGATCATGCCGATGGTGGCGCTGCCGCCCGCACCCAGCGTGCCGCTGCCCAGGTTCACGCCAATGGTGGGCGTGAAGTTGGCCGTGGCGCCGTTGAACTGGCCGCTGAACAGGCCGCCGCCGGCCGCGCGCGAAGTTGCGGTGACGAGGTGGTTGGCGCTGCCGCCCACATTGATGTCGCGCCCGGCACCGCCGCTGGCGCTGGCGAAGTTGCTGGTGGCGCTGCCCGAGACATTGGCATTGCCGCTGGCGCCGCCCACGGCAGCCACCAGGCCAAAGGTGTCGCTGTTGGCCGTGCCCTCGACATGGCCGCCCACCTGGAGCCCCACGTTCAGGTCGCGCCCGGCCTGCAGGGTCACACCCGTGCCGCTGCTTTGCTGGACGTTGTAGTTGACCGATGCATCGGCATCGGTGCCGCTGCCCGACACGCCCACGCTGCCGCTGGCGGCCGTGGCGGTGGCGGTGGCGCCGCCGGCGTTGGAGACGCCGTTGTTGACACGCGTGGCGACTGTGAGGTCCGACGCCGCGCCGGTGGTGGTGACGCTTGCACCCGTGCCGATGCGGTTGCTCATCGTCGGGTTGAGATCCACGTCGGCAATCGAGATGCCGATGGAGCCGAGGCCCGAGATGGCCACGCCGCTGGCGCTGCCGTCGGCATCGGCAGTCGTCTCGGCGACGATGCTGGCCGGGCCGCTGACCGTGACCTGCGCGCCGTCGCCGATGCCGGCGTTGACGGTGGGCTGGACCTTGGTGGTGGCCAGCGCGCCGGTGATGCCGGCCAGGATGCCGCCGGCCGCGCCGGTGGCGCGTGCGTTGGCGTTCTGGTCGGCACGGGCCAGCACGCTCAAGCTGGCGCCAGTCGTGTCTGCCCCGCTCACCGCGCCAGTGGTGCCGCCAGTGCGGGCATCTGCCAGCACGCCACCGATGCCCAAGGTTGCGCTGATCGACGTGGCGAAGCCGGTGGCCACCGCCGTGTTGTTCGACAGGCCCTCGACCACGACCGCGCCGCTGCCACCCGCGATGCGGGTGTTGTCGCCCACCAAGCTTTGCGCACCGCCTGCGGCGGTGGCGTTCACCACCGTGCCGTTGGCAGCCGGCCCCAGGCCGCCGCCGGCTGCATCGGCCGTGGCGCGCGCATCCTCGCCGTTCTGGTTGTGGTACGCCCCGACCCGCACGCCGGTGCCCGAGACCAGGGCAGTGTTGCCGGTGACGGTGTTCCTGACATCGGGCGAGGCCTCGGCCGTGGCCGACATCACGCCAACCGCCGAGCCCAGCAACGCGATCGACAGGCCGAAGGTGTCGGCCGTGGCGTCGGCGCTGCTGCGGCTCTCGACGACGATGGCGCCGCTGGCGTTGAGCGTGGCGTCCTGCGCCGCCACGCCGACGTTGGTGCGCACGGCGCCGTTGGCCCGCGCGGTGCTGAGCGCGCCATTGGCGGCCGCCAGGCCGCCGCCCGACGCATCGGCATCGACATTGGCGAGGTTGCGGGCCTGCGCACGCACGGTGATCGAGTCGGACGCACCCACGCCGCCGAGCAAGTCTGCCGTGGTGCTGCCGTTGGCGCGCGCCGTGCCAATGGTCACGCCGTAGGCCGCGCCGCCGATGGACAGCGCATTGCCGTCGGCCTGCGCCTCGTTGTTGTTATAGGCCAGCACGCTGAGCGCGCCGCCGGCCGACACCTGCGAGCCCGCGCCGATGCGGGCCAGCAGGTCGGCGTTGGCGTCGGCCGTGGGCACGGCGCCATTGCCGGTGAAGGCCCCAAAGCCGGGTGCCTGCGCGTTCGCGATGGCGCCCTGGCCGGCCAGCGCCGTGCTGCCGTTGTGGTTGTTGCGCGCCTGCACGCGCACCAGCCCGCCGGCATTGAGCAGCGATGTGGCGCCAAACAGCGCCTGCACCGTGGGCGAAAAATTGGCCGAGGCCATGCTCGCGCCGGTGCTGGCGGCGCCGGCCGTGACGGTGACGACGGAGGAGTCGGCCTTGCCGGTGGAAAACGCCTCGACCGTGGCATTGCCGGTCAGCGTGATCAGCGAGGCGTCGCCGGTGGCCGCGCGCAGCGTGGGCGTCACGTCGACGAACGCAAAATTGGCGCTGATCGCCACGCCACCGGCCGCGATGGCCACGGTGGTGGCGGTGTTGCTGAGGTTGGCGGTGGCATTGACCTGGAGGCTGCCGACCGAGAAGCCGGCGTCCTGTCCGATGCGCGCGCCCGCACCCACGTCGGCACTGATCTGGCCGTCGCTGCTGAGCTTGGTGAACGAGGCCCCGGCGGCCACCAAGCCCACGCTGCCCTGGCCGGTGGCCAGCTTGATGGTGCGGTTCGACACCGCCGTCACATCGACGACCGAGGCCGACCTGACCCGCACGCCGTCGCCCAGCGCGCTCTGGTTGTTGCTGCGGTCGTTCAGCACCGAGACGGCCGCGCCCAGGCCGACCACGCCGCCAGCGCCGGCAAAGGCGGTGGCGTCTACCGTGGCGTCGAGCTGCGAGTTGACATCGAAGCGACCACCCGCCGTGTAGGTGCCCGCTGCGTAGGCGTTGGTGTTGAGCGCAGTAGCGAATACGCCCACACCCACGCCCACGCCGCCAGCGCCCACGCCCACCGCACCGACCAGGAAGTCGATGCTGGCCCATTGCTGGGCGTTGACCGTGATGGCGTCGCCCGCCGCGACCTGGCTGCCCGCCGCAATGGTGGCCTCAGTGCCCTGAGCCGGGTTGGTGGCATTGATCTGCGCCAGCCACTCGGCCTGGCTGGGGCCTGAGCCGTTGACCAGGGTGCCGGCCGCGCCGGCGCGGTCCTTGACGCGCTGCTGGCCGCTGCCGGCCGAGCCGCCGGCAAAGCCGCCGAGCGCGCTGCCCACCTGGCTCTTGGCCGTGCTGGCCTGCTGGGCGGCGTCCTCGTCGCCCTTGCCGCCGTTGAGGCCCAGGTTGTCGGCGGAGTCGCCCTTTTCGTTCTGGTAGTTGCGCTCGATGGGCGTGCCCACCGACCACACCATGACCGAGCCCGCCACGCCGACAAAGCCGCCCGCGCCCGAGATGGTGAGGGTTTCGAGATCGATGCGCGACAAGCCATTGACTGCCACATCGCCGCGCGCGGCCACGTCGGCATTGCCCAGGATGCGCGCAGCCGTGTCGTTCTTGAGGCTGCCCACCTGCACGGCCGCACCCACGCCGACGAAGCCGCCGGCGATTGCGCCGGAAAAGTGGGTGCCGCTGGCACTGTTGGCAGCCGTGACGTAGACGCCCTGGCTGGCATTGGCTCCGGCATTGCCGCCGTTGCGGTTGATGCGGGTGTTGGCGCCGATGATGGCGGTGGTGTCGGAGTCGAGCAGGGTGACGCCGACCGCGCCGGCCACACCCACGAAGCCCGCGCCCACGGCGATGTCGAGGTGGAAGAAGTCTTCGCTGGACCTGGACTGCACGACCACGCCGTGGCGCTCGGCCGTGCCCAGTCCGCCCGCGCCCACGTTGCCGTCCAGCAGGCCCAGCAGACCGGTGCCGGCACCCTTGGCGTCCACGCTGGCGCTGGTGAGGATGGCCGCGTCGGTGCGCTTGGTGATGCTCATCACGCCAACCGAGGCGCCGATGCCCACCGAGCCGCCTGCGGCAGCGCCGGCAATCAGGGTCACGTCGGTCACGTCACTGCTCAGCACACCCACGTCGCCACCGGCCTGCACGCCGGCGGCGGCGCCGATCGTGGCCGTGGTGTGGTTGTCGAGGACCAGCACGTTCACCGCGCCGCCCACACCCACCGCGCCACCGGCGATGCCGGCCGCAATCAGCAGCAGGTGGTCCTTGTTGACGGCCTGCACGACGATGTCGTCCTGCGCCTTGACGCTGGCGCTGCCGCCGATGCTGGCGGTGGTGTCGTGGCTGATCACGCTCACGTCCACGGCCGGGGCGATGCCCACGGAACCGAAGCCCGCAGCCGCTGCCACGGCCACGTGCGAGAAGTCGCTGCCCGCGCCGACCAGCACGCTCTGGCCAGCACCGGCGCCCGAGGTGTCGGCATTGACGTTGGCGCCCGCACCGATGCTGGCGTTGGTCGTCGTGCTGACCACGTTGGTGGCCGAACTGACACCGATGCCGGCGCTGCCCGCGCCCAGGCTGACCGCGTAGGTCTCGATGTCGTCGCGGTTGGTGGCGGTCACCGCCAGGCCCTGGAAGCCGCTGCGCGTGGTGGCGGTGGCCGTGCGGTCACCGGTGAAGCTGCCGTCACTGCTGCTGTTGCCCTTGCCGTCCTTGCTGTTGAAGGTCGGCGTGCCGACCTCGAACGCCGCCGCGCTGCCACGCTGGCCCGCGCCGGCATTGGGCACGGCACCCGCGTTCATGGGCGCCGACGCACCGTAGCCCACACCGATGCCGCCGTCTTGCACGGTCAGGCCCGCGCGCAAGCCGTCTGCGGTGACCTTGGCGCCTTCGCCAACCAGGGCCTGGGTGTTCTTGGTGGCGGTGACCACGCCCACGGCTGCGCCTACGCCGGCCGACGCCGAGGCGGCTATGGAGCCGGTGATGAGGTCGATCTCGGTGAGCCCGTCGGCCGCCACCACCACGCTGCCCTCGGCATGCACATGGCCCGCGCCGGCGCTGGCCTTGGCGTCGGTTGGGTCGTCGCCAAGGATGGCGCGGGTGGTGATGTTGAGCACCTGCACATTGGCGTCCGCCGCCACGCCGACCGAGGAGCTGACGGCCACGCCGGCTGCGACTGTGGAGATGTCTTCGTCGGAGTTGGCCTTGACGGTCAGGTCGCCGTCTGCGAGGCCGGTGACGCCCGAGCCGAGTCGGGCTTCGGTCGTCTTGTTGGCGGTGTTGACAACGGCGCCCAGGCCGACGCTGGCGCTCGCGGACACAGCAACAGAGCCCGCGACCGAGATGATGTCGGTCTGGTCGTCCGCCAGGATGTTGAAGTTGGCCTGGGTCGCGCCGGACGCAGTGCCGACTGCAAAGGTCGAACTGTCATCGACCCGGGCCTTGGTGGTTTCGTTCAGCACGTTCACCACCACCGAGCCGGCCACGGCTGCGCTGCTGGAACCGCCGCCGGCGACCGCGATCGTCAGCAGGTTCTCGCGCGACGTGGCGGCCACGTTGACGCCGCCGGTGCTGCCCGCCGCGATGGCGGTGTTGGGGCCCACCAGCGCCTGCGTCTTGTCGTTGTGAACCAGCACGGTGGTGGAGATGCCCACACCCGCCGAATTGCCGTAGGCCAGGGCCCCGGCGATCTGGGTGATGTCGAACGGCGCATCGGCCGTGACGCTGAGCGCGCCGCCCGCCTGCAATGCAGAACCCGCGCCGCCCAGGGTGATGGCCTCGGTATTGGTGGTGACGACGTAGACCGAGACGCTGCCGCCCACGCCGGTGCCATCGGTCGACACGCCGGCCGTCGCGGCGACGCTGGTGAAGTCTTGGTCACTGGCCGCGCCGATGGCGATGTGGCGCCCGGCCTGGACGGCTACGCCGCTGCCCAGCAGGGCGCGGGTGTTCTCGGTCACGACGTTCACGTCCAGGCCGATGCCCACGCCGGCATTGCCGATGGAAATGCCGCCCGCGCCCGCTCCGCCTTCGATGTTGGTCTTGGACTTGGCCCGGACGCTGACGTCTTGCGCCGCGCCGGCCGCCACGCCCATCGCGGCCTCGTTGACGCTGACGCCGTCGTCCAGCCGCGCAACCGTGTCGAGGGTGAAGATGTTGACCGCCGCCGACCCCGCGCCCGCGCCGCCGTCGGTGGAGATGCCACCGGAGATCGAGATGTTGGTGACGGTGATGTCCGGCAACGGGTCGGGCAGGTCGATCAGGAGCGGCAGCACGGCGCCGGTGGCGGTGACCGAGGTGGCGCCTGCGGCAGCCAGCCTGGTGCCCGCGCCGACCGAGGCGGTCGTGCGCTCGACCGCGATGTTCAGGCCCACCGACGCACCAACGCCGGTGCCGCCGGTCGACAGGCCTGCGGCGCCGGCGACGGTCTGGATGCCGGTGCGCTGATCGGCCACCACGTCCAGCGCGCCGCTGGTGGCGGCCACCTTGGCATTGCTGCCCACGGTCGCGGCCGTGTCAAGGGTGACGACATTGATCGCCACGCTGCCGGCCACGCCGGTGTCCTTGCCGCCCGCAGCGGCCAGACCCCAGGCGCGGAATTCATGCTCGCCCGCGTCGCCCGGGCGGTCGGCACGGATCAGCACCGACGCGCCACGCAGCTCGGCGCCGTTGCCCACCTGGGCAACGTTGCTCGCGTCGACCACGTTGAGGCTGACCGCCGCGCCGACATTGGTCTTCTGGGCGATGTCGATGGCGTCGCCGAAGGCTTGGGTGACCGTGTTGTAGTCGGCCTGCGCATCGACCGTCATCGCGCCGCCAGCGGTGAGCTTGACGCCGTCGGCGACGGTGGCGGTGTTGTCCACCACCAGCACCTGCACCACCAGCGCTGCGGCCACGCCCGTGCCCGACGAGCCGCTGCCACCGCTCTCGCTCGTGGCCTTGGTGTTGGACGAGTCGACCTGGTCCTGTGCCTTGGGCAGCGTGCGGTCGCCGCCGTTGTTGGGGTTGTTGTTGACCTGGTTGTCGGCTTCCTTGTCGGAGCTGCGGCCGCCAGTGGAATTGCCCGCCGCGCTGGCCTTGGCGGTGCCGACAGACAGCACCGTGGCAGCCGAGGACACGTCGGCGCTGCCGCCGGCCGTGACCGAGCGGCCCAGGCGCGCGCTGGCGTCGCCATCGATGACGGTGACCACGACCGACGCACCGACCGCCGTGTTCTTGCCGGCCGCTTCGGCCTTGGCGCCGCCGGTGACCTGCTCCAGGCGGAAGGCGCGGACCGCCACGTCACCCGCGACGTTGAGCGTGCCGGCCGCCGTGCCGACATTCGCACGGGTGTTGTTGGTGGCCACCGTGACAGCCGCCGCCACGCCGACGCCGGTGTCGCCCTTGGCGCCGTTCTCGGTGTCGGTGACGATGGTGTGCTGGCCGGTGGCGCTGACCGTGAGAGCCGACACATTGCCGTTGACCTGGGCGCCGTCGTCGAGCGTGGCGTCGAGGTCGCGGTCGATCACGCTGACCGCGACCGACGCGCCCACGCCGACATCGCTGCCATCGGCCTGGCCGCCTTCCTTCTCGGGCTTGGCGAGGGCCGAATCACTGCTGGTGGACTGGGTGATGGCGCGCAAGGCGCCGCCCGAGTCGGCACCGGCCAGGGTGGCGGTGGCGCCGTTGGCCATCTGCGCCCTGGTGTCCTCGTTCACCACGTTGATGGCCACCGAGCCGGCCACGCCGACCTTGCCGCCGCCCGCGCCGCTCTTGGCGCTGGCCAGCGTGGTGTGGGTGGTGTCGCCGGCCACGTCGGTGACGGTGGCGCCGAGTTGCAGGCCATCGGCCGTGATGCCCACGCCGGTGCCGACCAGGGCCTCGTTGCTGGTGTTGGCCACGTTGATCGCCACCGCTGCGCCCACCGCATTGCCGCCGTCCGACGTGGTGGCGCTGCCGTCGGCGATGGACTGCACATCGGTGTTGGCGCTCGACTGCACCGAGACGTTCTTGGTCGGCGTGCTGACCGTGCCGGCGCTGATCCTGGCGCGGCTGGTGGCGTCGGTGATGTTGACCGCCACGGCGGCTGCCACGCTGATGGTCTCGCTGCTGCCGCTGTCGCCGCTCTTGCTGTCGGTGCTGGCCACGCCGGCAGACGGCGTGGCCGAACTGCTGGAGGCGTCGCGTGCGCCGCCCGAGCCGGCAGCGCTGTTGCCCAGGCCGCGCCCGGCAGCGGTCTTCTGGTTCACGCCGTCGTCGTCGGCCGTGCCCTTGTTGCCGTCGTCCTTCTCGCCGCCGACCGCGCTGGCCTCGGCCTTGGCGGTGGTGCTGACCCGGCTGGTGCCGGCGACGCCGACCGCGCCGGTGGTGTTGACCGAACGGGCCAGTTCGGCGTCGGCCCGGTCGCGTTCGACATGGACGGTGACCGACGCACCAACGGCCGCGTCCTTGCTGCCCTCGGCCTTGCCCTTGGCGGTGCTGTTGTTGGTGGAGCGCAGATCGGCGGTGACCGAAAGGTCACTGCTGGAATCGAGCACCGCGCCGGTGCCGATGCGGGCGATGCTGTCCTGGTTGGCCACCGTGACCGCCACCACCGGCGCGACGGCCGTGCCGCCCTTGGCGCCACCCTCGGCCTGGGTGGTGATGGTGTTCTCCAGCACCGACGACACGATCAGCGCGCCGGCGCTGCTGAGCGCCGCGCCGTTGGCGATCTCGGCACGGGCGATCAGGTCGGGCACGTTGACCGCGACCGAGGCACCCACGCCGGTGTTCTTGGCCTCCACCTGCGGGCCGGCATCGCTGGCCGGGGTGGCCTTGGCGCTGTCGGCATGCACGGTCTTGGCGGTGACGCTGCTGGCGCCTGCACCGGCATTGACGTTGGCGCCGGTGGCGACCTCGGCCGTGGTGCGGTCGACCGCCACATTGACCGCGAGCGCACCGGCGATGCCGGTCTTGGCGCCGCCCGCACCGCTCTTGGCGGTTGCGGCGTTGGTGTGCGTACCGCCGCCGGTCATGCCGGCACGGGCGTTGACGCCCTGGCTGGCGACCACCGCATCGCCCAGCACCTTGGCCTCGTTGGTGTTGATCGCGACGTTGACCGCCACGCCCACGCCCACGCCGGTGTCGTTGGGGTTGGCAGCGTCCTTGGCGCGGGTCGAGCCGTCGGCCGTGGCGCTGGCGTCGGTGTCGGTCTTGCTGTCCACGCTGACCGCGCCGCCCGCCGTGAGCGTGCCGCCGCCGACGGTGGCGCGGCTGGTGGCCTGGGCGATGTTGACGGCGACGGCCGCCGCCACGCTGACCGTGCCGCCGCCGGTGCCGGTGGCCGAGGGCGTGGCCTGCGCGCTGCTGGAATTGCGCGCGCCGGCCGCGTTGGCAGCGGTGTTGCCGCTGCTGCGGGCGCTGGCGTTCTGGTCGTCCACCGCCTTGTCGTCGGTGCTGGAAGTGTTGTCGTCCTCCTTGCCGCCGACGGCGCTGGCCTTGGCCGACGCCGCACTGGCTGCGCTGCTGGTAGCACCGATGCTGATGGCGCCCGTGCTGGTCAGGCTGCGGGCGGTGCTGGCCAGCGCCTTGTCGTTCTCAATGTTGACCACGATGGCGGCGCCCACGGCGGCGTCTTTCGATCCCTCGGCCTTGCCCGCAGCGCTGGTGGTGTTGGTGCTGGCAAGGCTGCTGTTGACGCCGATGGCGCCGCCGGCATTGACGAGGCCGCCGGTGCCGATGCGGGCATTGGCGTCCTGGTTGGCCACGGTGACGGCCACGACCGGCGCGATGGCCGTGCCGCCCTTGGCGCCGCCTTCGGCGGTGGTGATGATGGCGGAATCGGTCTTGGCGTTGAGGCCGATGGCACCGGCAGCGCTCAGGGTCGCGCCGTTTTCCAGTTCGGCACGGCTCAAGTGGTCGGCCACGTTGATCGCGACCGACGCACCGACACCGGTGTTCTCGGCCACCGCGCCGCCGCCGTCGGGCAGGGCCTTGACCGTGTCGGCGGTGGTCGATTCGGCATCCAGCGCAACCGCACCGGTGCCGGCGTTGACCACTGCCGTGGGCGCGAGGCCCGCCTCGAACCGGCTGATGCCCACGCCGATGGCGAGCGAGCCGGCCACGCCGGTGTTGCCGGTAGCCGCACCCGAGGTGGCGCCGGTGGTGACTGTGTTGCGGCCGGCCGCGACCGTGGTGGCGCCCAATGACAAGCCCTGGCTGCTGACCGTGGCAGTGCCGACGCGGGCGCTGCTGCCGATCTCGGCAACGTTGATGGCGACGGCCGCGCCGACATTGGTGCTGCCCTTGGACGCCAGGCCCGACGCGTCGGCCGCAGCGTCGATGTCGGACTGGTTGCGCAGCGACAGCACACCGCCGGTGGTGATGTTGGCGCCATTGCCCACCCGGGCGGTGCTGGCTGCGCCGAGGTGGTGGATGGCGATTGCCGCCGCCACGGTGACCGGGCCCTCGCCCGAACTGGCCTGCGGCGTGCCGCCGCTTGCACCGCGCGCGCCGTTGTTGCCGGCGGCCGTGTTGCCGGCGCCCTGGGCCTGGTTGCCCTGCTGGCTGGCGGTGTTGCCGTTGTTCTGGGCGCCCTTCGCTGCGGCCTTGGCCTCGCTGCGGGTCTGGCCGGTGTTGCGGGTCGACAGCAACGCTGCGCCTGCCGCCTGCAGCCTGCCGTCGAGGATGGCCTCGACCACGGGCGCCGCATGCGTCACGACCACCGAGGCGCCGACGGCCGCGTTGTTCATGCCTTCGGCATCGCCCTCGCCCTTGGCCAGCACGTCGAGCGCGCTGCGGGCTTCAGCGGTCAGGCCGCCACTGAGAGTGAGGTTGCTGCCGGCCGCAGCCCCGACCTTGGCCGCGGTGTTGACCACGGTCACCGCCACGACCGGCGCAATCGCCGTGCCGCCCGACGCACCACCTTGGGCTTCGGTGTCCACATCGCTGGTCGCATCGGCCGTCTGGCTCAGCGACGTGCCGGACAGAACCGCGCTGCTGTCGACCTGTGCGCGGGTGGTTTCGTCGACCACATGGATCGCGACGGATGCGCCAACGCCGGTGCTTTCGCCGGTGGCGCCGTTCGTCTTGGGCAGAGCCCGCGCCTGGTGGTGCGTGTTGCTGGTGGCGGTGAAGCTCAGGGCACCGCTGGACGAGGACGTGCCGCTGGCCTCGACCACGGCTTCTGTCGTCAAAACCGCCACATTCAGCGCGAACGACCCGGCAACAGCGACGCCGCTGCTGGAGCCGGCGCCTGACACCGAGCGCGCACCAAAGGCGGCGTCGGTCGCGGTGCTGGCGCTGAAGCTGGCGCCGGGGGCGGTGATGGCGACGCCATTGCCGAGCGACGCACGGGTGGCGCCGCTGGCGAAGTTCAATGCAGCGGCCACACCCACGCCGGGGCTGCCCTTCGCGGCGGTGCCGTCCGCCTCGGTGGTGGCCAGCGCGCCGGCCGGCGTGGCGGTAGACGAGGTTGCACTGACGCTGACCGGGCTGGCGCTGGTGACTGTTCCCCCGGCCAAGCGGGCCAGGGTGTCGCCCCCGACGCGGGTGACGGCCACTGCCGCTGCCAAGTTGAGGTTGCCGTCGCCGGTGGCGGCGTTGTTGTTGGCCAGCTGGGTCTGGCCCTGGGTCGGCGCCGCGCCGTCGGCGGGCGCCGTGGCGCCGCCGCCGGTGGACTTGGCGGTGGTGTGGACGGTGCGGCTGGTGCCGGCGGTGACGGCAATGCTGGCGCCGCTGAGCGATGCGCTGTCGGTGATATCGACCTTGGTGTCGCCACTGAGCAGGCTCACGGCCACCGTGCCACCGACCGCAGCGCCCGAACTGGAGCCGGCAGTGCCATCGGCCAACGTGACCACGTCGACCGTGTTGGTTGCCTTGAGGATGAGCGCGCCGCTGGCGCTGAGCGCGGCCGTGCCGGCGACGGTGACGCCCGCGCTGCTGCTGACGATGGACGATGCCACCGACGCATCCTTGTCGCTCTGCGTGGCAGAGGCGTCGGGCTGGGTGGTCGCCCGGGCGGTGACGCTGGAGCTGGACGACAACGTGAGCTTGCCTGCCGTCGCGCTCAGGCTGCTGTTGCCGTTGACCGTGATCGCCGCGCTGGACTCGGTCTGCACGAACGCGATCTTGAGGATGTCGCTGGCGTAGCTGGCGTTCTGGGTGTTGACGTTGACACTGGTCGAGACGATCAAGCCGATGTCGCGGGCCTGCAGGCTGGCGTTGGTCAGGTTGATCGCGCCGCTGGCCTTGCCGAACAGATTGAGGCCGTCGAGCAGGGTCACGCCGTCGGTCGTGGCCTTGGTGACGCCGAGGTACATGTCACCGGCAGTGAGCGCAGCGCCAGCGACGTTGATGGCCTCTTGCGACTCGACATTGAGCGCACCGCTGACCATGATGGTGCTGCTGAAGTCGATGTTGTCGGTGCTCTTGAGGAACAGCGCGCTGGGGTTGTAGAAATCGGGGCCGGTGCTGAGCAAGCGCAGGCTGTCGTCGCTGATCAACGGGATGTCGGTGCCGCCATCGAGTTCAACCATCAGCGCAAAGGGGCTGGTCGGGTTGGTGCCGGCGGCGCCGTCGTCATAGCCCAGATCCAGCTGAACACGGTCGCTGATGCCCGGCAGGCCCTGGATGCTGATCTTGACGTTCTGGGTCAGCGCGACCTGGCCGAGAGAGAAGCCCTGCGTGTTGTCCCAGACGCGGATCTGCAGCGTGCCGCCGCTGTAGACGGTCTCGACCTTGAGGTCACCCGAGTGGGCGTTGACGCTGAGGCTGCCGCCAGCTGCAAACACCGGCAACGGCAGAGGCGTGTCGGACAGCAGCAGCCGCGGCTCCAGGCTCTCGAAGACCAGCTTGTGGATCGACCTCGGGTCTGCGCTGTCGTGGCTGGCCTGATCCGCCGAGGTCAGCGCGGGCTTCGGCACCGCCGAAACCTGACCCTGACGAAGCCGCTTCCACCAACCCTTGCGCTTGCTCATGACTGTTCCCTCGTCCACAGACGCTGCTCGGGCGTGCCGGGCGCGCACGTGCGCAGCCGACGGTCATTCGCCCAAGCTGATGCCAGACCGGGATGTTGCTCTCCGAAACAGCAAAAGTCGTCATCTGGACGGGTAACAGCGGGGCATGAAGCCCCCTCATCCTAGGGGGATCCGGCCCGGCGGTCGGCCCTGGATCATCGGGCCAAGCGCCGGCTCACGCCCCGAGACACTACAGACGGAGAAGCGGACAGCTTGTACCTGCGCTTCATCGACGAGCACCCGAACTCGCCGATGGTCGAGCAAGCCGAGAAGGCGCGCACGGCGTTCGTGCACAGGCGGCTGAAGGCAAGCGCGGTCGGAGGGTCCAGACATGACGTGATGATGTATATCTCGGAGGCGCGGCAGACCTTCACCAAACGTGGGCCACAGAAGCGCCAGGAAATTGGCTTGGAGATCGCCATCCTTGGCCGCAACGGTCTGGACATCAATGACCCGGACGGCAAGTACACGCTGAAGGCGCTGCTAGGCAAGTTCTCAGGTCTGCATCTCCTGGCCATCATGTTCACGGCGTTTCGGCAGATCGACCCGACGATGGAAACCGGTGCTGACTTCAGCGCCGAGTACCAAGCGGCCATTGAGATGCAATCGACGTAGATTGCTCGATAAGCGGCTGTCAAGCCGTAGCAGCAGCTTTAGCCCTTCGGTCGAGCGCGCTGGTGAATGATCAAACCGCCGGCGACAGTTCGGGCATTGACCCGCCCCGCGACGCCGCTGTCCTCAATTTGCCGCACTGGTTCACTGAGCGTTCCCGCAGGCCTGCGGTTGACCTATCCTCCAACGTTCACGACGAACACCTGAGAGACAGAACATGGCAACAAGCAAGAATGGTCCGACCCTGGCGGCATTGAACGCGCAGATCGCGGCTCTGCAAGGGCAGGCCGATGCCCTTCGCAAGAAGGAGATGGCCGAGGTCATCGCCAAAATGAAAGACGCCATCCTTCACTACGGGCTGACGGCGGCGGATCTGGGTTTCGGCAAGGCCGCCGGCAATGTTGGCAAGTCTCCAACACCGTTCGGCGTCAAGCCCGCACAGAAGGGGAGGAAGAACGCCGCAGCAAAGCCAGCCGCGCAGAACGTGAAATTCAAAGACGATCAAGGCCGAACCTGGGGCGGCATCGGCAAGCGCCCGGACTGGTTCAAGGCTGCGCTGGCTGCAGGCAAGACACCCGAGGACCTTCTGGCCAGGGGCTGATGGCGGCGGCTTCCCGTTCCTGGGTCTTCAGGGCCAGTCTTCGGCGCAATGCGTTTGGATGGAGCGTTACGCGCAAGGCCATCGAATGCCTGAACGAGGTCGTCGCGAGATCGAGGGCGCGGTGCGCACTGAACCGGCGCTGACCGGCGCGTCAGCTGATGATGCTCAGCTGAGCCGACCGTCTCGACTCCGCCAGCGGCACTTCAGGCCCTCGCGATGGGAATCTCGTCCGCCCGTGTCGTGTACCGCGGCGACCTCCGCTCCTGCTTCCCTGCGTGGGTCTGGGCGCCAACTGGCCGCGTTGCACTGGCGATGCCGACCGCGCCTCGGCCAAACCGCCGATTCAGGGCATCAACCGTCCCCATGAGCTGCGATGTGTCACGACTCGCGGCTGGTGCTCGCGACTCCTCAACGGTCCCGAACAGGTCAAGCTCGCCTTGCTGCAGCCCCTCGGGCTGCAGGTGGACGAGCATGACGCCGGCCTTGAGATAGTTGAACCCGGACCGGTACATCCCGGCCAGGGCCCGCACCGCTGTGCCGATGACGACGCGGCTGTCTGCCGATGGCCGCACCAGCGGCATCGTGACGCTTGGACTGTGCTGCCGGTCGTTCTTGCGAAACGGGCTCGTCGTGATGAAGACATGCACCGCGCCAGCGCAAGCCTGCTGATGCCGTGCCTTCTCGGCCACCCGCGTGGCGAACTGACTCACCACCTCAGTGAGCCCCGGGAGGTCCGTCACCGGCGCCCCGAACGACCTCGAGCACATGATCTGCTGCTGCGCTGCCGGCTCGTCGTCCACGTCCAGGCACGAGGTACCGCGCAACTCCAGCACCGTCTTCCCGAGGACGACACTGAAATGCCTGCGCAGCGTGACGACATCGGCTCTCACGAGGTCGAGCACGGTCCGGATGCCGCCCTCGTTGAGTCGCACCGTCATGCGGCGACCAATGCCCCAGACATTGCCGATCTCGGTGGTGCCGAACACCTGATCGAGGTCGGGGCCGGACATCTCGCCCAAATTGCAGACCTGCGCCAGGTGGGCGGGATAGGACCCCGGCTTGCGGTCCGCCATCTTGGCCACGTGGTTGGCGAGCTTGGCCAGGGTCTTGGTCGGACCGAGCCCGACGCTCACCGGCAGACCCGTCCATTGCAGCACTTGGGCCCGCATCTCCCGCCCGATGGCGTTCAGATCGCCGCGCACGCCGGCGAAGTCCAGAAACGATTCGTCGATGCTGTAGACCTCCTGCCGCGGTGCGTACTGGCCAACGATGGCCATCATGCGGCTGGACATGTCGCCGTAAAGCTCGAAGTTCGCCGACAGGGCGATCAGCCCGGCCTCGCGCTCGAGATGACGCACCTGAAACCAGGGCTGGGCCATCTTGATGCCCAAGTCCTTGGCCTCGTTGCTGCGGGCAATGCAGGCGCCGTCGTTGTTCGACAGGACCACGACAGGGCGGCCGCTCAGCGAAGGCCGGAACACACGTTCGCAGCTCACGTACATGTTGTTCACGTCCACGAGCGCGAACATGGCAGATTCAGGTCGGCATCGACTTGATGACCTGAGTGACCACGCCCCAGACATGGAGGGCCTGCCCCTCGTCGGCCACGATGTCCGCGCAGCCCGGATTCGTGCCCTGCAGGCGCAGGTCCCCGCCCTGCCGTGACAGTTTTCGGCAGACGAACTCGTCCTCGACGACGGCGATCACCATGTGTCCATGCACCGGATCGATGGCG
>Ga0163144_10008168_pt1 | contig 22690 bp, 14 predicted proteins | sample OliLak19BULKMAT1_FD_123175 | JGI IMG/M metagenome (GOLD analysis project Ga0163144, IMG submission 123175) | Freshwater microbial mat bacterial communities from Lake Vanda, McMurdo Dry Valleys, Antarctica - Oligotrophic Lake LV.19.BULKMAT1 | ecosystem: Environmental > Aquatic > Freshwater >...
GGTCTAAGAGACATCAAAAAAACTTTACAATTTTTTCCATTCGACAAAATATTATAGTAATTATGCTATCTTTGCCGGAGATTTCCCTCTTCATCCGACTTTCCTCTTTGGGCTCATTGCTTCTAAAAGGCCTTTTCCCGCTTGCGTTGCTTGTCGCATGTCGCGGCGAGATGGAAGGCACCGAGCGGGTGCCGGTTTTCTTCAATGTTCCGGAAGGACTGACGAGCTACACGGGCCGCCAGCCCGTGACTTTTGGCATCCCCTTTTCCAAAGACCGACTGAAACCGACCGACGGCCTCCGCATTGTTGATGCCAAAGGGAAAGCCGTTCCCTCCCAGTTTGAAATCACCGCCTGGTGGCTCCCGGAAAGAGATTCCGTCCGCTGGCTTCTCGTCGATTGCTTCGCAGAAATCCAGAACGGCGAGGCCAGGAAGCTCTTTCTGGAATTCGGCCCGGACGTCAAAACCGAAGCTTTGAAAACCCCGCTGACCGTCAAACAGGACGGAAACCAAATCACCGTGGACACGGGCGTCGGAAACTGGATCTTCAATCGCGACGGCGGCAATCTGGGAAGTTTCAAACTGAACGTGGATTTCGGAAACGACTTTCGGAACATCTACACAGCCGGAGGAGGGAACGGTGACTTCAAGGTCGAAGTGGAAAGGGAAGGCCCCGTCCGCGCAGTCGTCAAAATCACCGGAACCTACGGAAAAACCGATGGCAAATGGGCCAAGAACGGCGTGCCCGGCATTCCTGTCGCGGAATTTGTCACCCGCGTCCGCCTCTATGCGGGAAGTCCCTTCGCCCGCGTCTATCACAGCATGATCTGGATGACCAATGACGCGGTCCGCATCGGCGGCCTGAAATTCGAACCCGCCACGGAGATGACGGATTTCACCACCCGAGCAGGCTTGGATGGGAAAGTGGTGACCTCCGACGCGGAAGGCAAAATCCTTTTACGCCAGGACGACTGGAACAAAGCATCCGGCACCGCGTCGGGAACGCACATCGACGGATGGCTGGAGGCGGTCAATCCCAAGGGAAACTTTTTTGCGGGAGTCCGATGGGCTTGGCAGCAATATCCCGTGGCGTTCCGTTCCACGCCGAAGACCCTCGACATTGATCTCATCGGCCCGGCGGAGCCCATGAGCCTGAAGATGATGGATGTCATCCATCCGCCTTTGAAAAATACCGATCAGGGCCAATGGGAGATCGTGACTTACAAGGGCGGTGTTCCCTTCGAAGATGTCGCCAATTGGCACGAAGAGGCCATTCCTTTTGTTTCCCCCCGCGGCGTTTCCAAGACATGGGAAATCCTGCTCTGGCGCGGCCAGTCTTCCGAAAAACTAAGCGCCGAGACTAAGAATATTTTCGCGCAGCATCCGGTTTACGGATATGCCGACCCAAAGTTCGCCACGCAGGCCGCTCTTCCCTCACCATCCTCCGCCTACGATCCCAATGCCTTTCCCGAAGCGGAGGCCGCATTGAAAAGAGCCTTTGATTTTTATACGCGGGAAGTCGGGGAGGACGGCGATTATGGCCTCTGGAATTACGGAGATCTGCAGTGGTGCTGGACGCCAAGCGGCTATCCCGCGTATCGCTACTGGATGGGCAACGGCAAAGCCTGGTCCGTCCTCCCTTGGCTGCTATGGCTCCGCTCGGGTGACCGCGACTACCTGGAAAATGGCGAAGCCAACAGTCGGCACATCATGGATATCGATACCTGCCACACGCACGACCAGGATTGGAATCCCATCGATGGAAAAATCCGGGGCGGCCAATATTGCTTCAGTGCGTTCCATTGGGGCCGCGGCCCCACGCTTTTTGAGGTCTTTGCGGATACGGAATGGATGCCTTACAGCTACTACGTTACCGGCTATGAGCGTGCGAAGGACGTGATGCTGATGGAGGCGGAAGCCATCGCGAACTACAAATACCGCAAGCCCTATATCGAATACGTCGCCAAGGACCCCGAAAACCGCGTCAGCCGGCACGTCTATGTCGCCATTAAAAATGTCGGCATTCTCTACGAGGCCACCGGAGACGAACGGTTGAAAGAATTCGCCGAGGAATGGCTGAACCTGTCGCTGTCCGGACAGTTAAAAACCGGAGAATTCGTCGGGATCACGACAAACTTGTATCTCGACCAGAGCCTCAACGTTGCCGCGCGCATTTTCGGCTGGGATCGTCTGGAAATACCCCTTCAGAAATGGAACGCATTCCAAGGGGATCCACTGAAAGTCAGCGATAGCGGATTGCTTGCGGGCCCGAACTCCTTGTGGACAAACATCGCCTTGGTCGAGCACGGCGCAGACAAGCGCCTTCTCGATGTGGCCGCACGCGTCATGAACACGCAGGCCGCCTGCATCGCCGAGGGAGATCCTCGCTGGTCTGGACTCAGCGTAATCTCCGGCAATGAAGCGGGCCACTCCCTAAGAGATTGGGTCATTACCATGGCGGCTCTGTCCAAACTGCCCCCGAGCGAACGTCCCACCGGTTTCCTCCCGATGTCGGGATTCAACTCCCGCCTGGAAGCCAGTCCCGAGGAGAAGAAAGAAGGACTGAACAGCCGGCATCTTGTGCTGGCCTTGAAAGAAAAGGACGCCGTCACCATCCAGGCATTCTATCTTTTTCTGCGGCCCGCCTATCGCTGCAAAGTGACGGGTCCCGACGGCATCGAAATGCTGAAACAGGAAGGAGAATTCAAAAAGGGAGAACCCGCGGTGATCAGTTTCACCATCCCTGCCGAGGCCAATCCGGGAGTCTATGCGGTGGAAATCTTGAGCAAGATGGATCCCGGAATGCACCCGCCGATCCATACCACCAGCAGCGGGGGAAAAGTGGTCAATTATATTCTCCCGGGTGATCGCACCATCTACTCGGGTCATGCCGCAGGCCAGTTCTGGTTCGTCCCGGAGAGCAAAGGCGTTGAAATCCTCTTTGGCCACTTTCAGAATCACGCCATCGTCAGCCGCAACCTCCTTTTCGACCCGGCAGGGAAGGTCATTGCGACGAATCACATTGAAGGAACCACTCCCGCCCCTCCTTCGGCGGCTGGCAGCACGTCCGTGGCGAGCGGCTTCCCAAAGGGAAGCCCCTGTGTATTCACGCCGCAAACCGTGGAACCCGGCTTATACAGCTTCGTGGTCTCGTCCCAGCCCAACTGGCCCCACAGCCAGAAAATCCAAGGAATAAAACCCTTTGTTTCCGGCCTCAGGGAAGAGTGGTTTGATCCCGCCTCATACCCATGTCCGAATCTTTCAGGATATAAGTGATTTCCAGATCAACCGCCCAAATGACACCCGAAATAAATTCCCAATTAGTTTTCATCGCGCCCAAACGCGGAATCAATCCGCATTTCTTGCTGGCCAGGATGACGGATCTTAGCGTGCCATTTTATTTTGAGCCGCATTACCGGCTGCCTGAGAAGGTTCCTGATAATCTGCCGAATTTGAAGCTCGTCATCTCTACACAGGACACTGTTCCTTCGGACCTTCCCAAAGGGGTGCGCTGGCTGGCGATCCCAGATCATTATTGGGAAAGCGACAGGTTTGCCGAGCGCATTCCGATGCTGGCGGACATTCCCATTCACGACGCGGGAATGAACCTGCGGCTGGAAGGCATCCCGGATGAGGAAGTCCTTACCGCGACCCTTCGCCGCATGTTGGAATACCCTTACACGATATGGAATGACGTGCTGCGCTACTACATGGAATGTCTCTGGCACTATCACCTACTGACCGGGGACAGCCAGGCCAGAGAGAAGGCGCTCAGCCTGGCGCGCGAAGCGCTTGCGGACCGTCCCGAGGTCGCAGAAAATGTGGATTATCTGGCCTGTCTTTATCCCCTGCTCGGCATGGCGGACGCGCTGCCGGAGCTCGACATCATCGGCTACGCCACCCGCGTCTGCGACGACTACCTCACCCATGCGCCAAGACTCCGTGGCGTGCTGAACAATTTTCGCACTTCGCTGGAAGCGGGAATCCTTCGATCCGAGGTGGCCTTCCAGGCCTGCCCCCCCTTTGCCCGGCTGGCACGAATTACCCGCGAAAGGCGCTTTGCAGACGAAGCGATAGGGCAGCTTCTGCTCCTCGACAAGGAATTGTCCGACGAACGCTGGGGCGCGTGGCATCTCGGCTGCACCGAAAAACGCCGCACCCCTTCGTTGTGGGGACGCGGCGCGGTCTTTTCCCTCCGCGGCGTACTGGATACCATCAACGAGCTTCCAGAGGGCCAATCGGAAAAGGCCATTCTCTCTCGGATCGCAGACCGGATGGTGAAGTCCTTTGTCAATTTCCAGACGGAAGAGGGTCTATGGAGGCAGGTCCTTGATGAACCAGCCACCCGTCCAGAGATCAGCGCAAGCTGCTGGGCGGTCAACGCGCTGGCGCTGGCGGTGGAAATGAAGATCGGCGGCGGGGAAGTCCGGGCCGCCGTGCAAAAAGGCTGGCTGGCACTCAAGCGGAAATCCTGGGACGGGCTGCCCGTCAGCGTCTGTGCGGCCACCACCACCTCTTTTGACCCCGACTATTTTCGCTATAGCATCTTCGCCCCTGCCTCGAATGGACATTTCCTCGCCAGCACGGCTCTGCAGATTCTCAAGCTGAATAAGCGGTGACTTAGGCTGATCATATTTATGGAACTTAGGCGGCAGACAGCTTCCAGACTCCATTTTTATCAGCAAAGTCGGCAACATAGGAATCGAGCATGGGATTTGGCAAGCTGTCGTAATCGCAAATGATAGCACATCGTCTCTTATCGGAAAGATTTTTCTTGGACATGTGCAGCGCAAGGGAATGGAAAAGCAAAAGTCCGCCGGGCTTGACGGGAATCGGAACCGCCCGCTTCAAATCAATACGGGATTCTTCGATCTGAAGTTCCCTACCCACATGGGGTATCAATCCTAATTTGTGTGATCCAGGGATGGCCCAAATGCATCCGTTTTCCTCGGTGGAATCGTCCAATGCAATCCATGTCGTGATTTGGCGCGGTTCGAATTGTCTCCAGTATGCGGCGTCCTGATGCCATGGCTTTGCGGCACCGCCAAAGGCAGGCTTAAACATCACTTTGGAAGAGTGATAGTAGACATCGGAGTCCATGAGATCCTCGATGCAGTGCACCATTTTCGCCGAAGTAAAAATTTCCTTCAGTTCCGGTATCCGCATAGCTCCGGTAATTTTGCGTAGCATGCCTCCCGCCTTTATTTTTGCCTCAGGGTCGCCGCTGGCTTCCCCTTGTCTCTCATACTGAAAGCCTTCGGCGTCCGTAGTCATTTCCTTTCTTGCCAGGCACTCTCTTTCTATTCCTTCGATGGCTCCACTTAATTCGGAGGGTGTCAAAAAATCATTAATGACGAGAATGCCTTCTTCTTGAAAACGGTCGTATTGGTCTTGTGTTAAATACTTCATAGTGGGATCATCTTTACACATCGGGAGCATCTCGATCTAGGGAGTTTGCGATCATTTTCTTGTGTTTTTCTATCATGTATCCCATCAGACAATCTTCCCGAACACGCTCCACTCCAAGGCTTGCGGAGATTCAGTGGAGTTATCGTCCATTCCGATCTCCTGACCTTGCACAGTGGCTTGAGAATTCCCTTGAGCATTTCCGGGTACATTCCATTACGGCATTTTTACATCGTTGCTTTCCCACATGGAAAATGAAGCCTAGGATAATTGGCGACGATATGTTTTTTCTGATACTTTCAGGAGAAGGCACCGCGGAAATCGAGGGCACAAAATTTCCCCTGCGCTCCGGAACATGCGTGAATTTCCAAAGAGGTGCATTACATTCTGCATGGCATAATCCGCGAAAACCGCTTTCAATAATTTCACTGCATTACACAGCCACCATTTTTGAATCCTTGACCCTGCCTGCGGCAATGGGATTTCCGCCCGTAATGGATTTAAAGAGCGATCATATTGTTAAAAATCACTTTCAGGAGGCCTGCCGCATTTTTGTAACCAGACCAACAGCCTGGGAAGCAGGTTTGAATGCGACTGTTAAACACATTCTTTTTCATATTTTGTGGAAATACGGTGAGAATATGCGCCCTCAAGTTAACGGAGCGCGGGCGAAAGACTTACAAAGACTGCTTCCGGCCCTGACCCATATGCGTAGTCATTTGCAGGAATCTCCACCCATGAAGCTGATCGCGGAGAAATCAGGGCTGTCAGAAGTCCAATTTCGCCGGATATTTCTGCGGGCGCTGGGTTTGACCCCAGCGAAATATTTTCGCAACCTCAGAATGGAACGGGCGTGCAATCTTCTAAGAGCAACCGATCTGACACTGGATGCAGTGGCAGAGAGCATTGGCTACGCCGAGGCATCTTTTTTCGCAAATACCTTTAAGCAACAGTTTGGCGTGTCACCGGGAGTCTTTCGCCGACGAAGTCTCACCTAGTCTTCCGGGAAAGTTCCAAGGCTACCGTAAAGACTCAACACAGCATCAATCCTGCGTCGCGACAAAATCATCAAACCAAAGAGTGCCGATATAACTTCCAACAAACAGCCGCACTTGAAAATACGCCGCATTCTTGGGGATCATGCTGCTCGTATCGCCATCGCCGTCCGAGTAAACAGGAACGTTCATTTCGACTTCCTGCCAGTCGCTGCTACGGTTATAAGGCATGATGTAGACGTAGTTCACAACTAGTGTCTCGGGCTTTACGATGACGGGCTCTCTATTCCCATCATACCATGCAACCCCGATGTAAGGCAGCAGACCCGCACTGGGATCCTGCTCCTTTATCCATCCCTTGACTTTGAGAGGTTTTGCAGGATCAAGAGGGGTAAGTTCGGAGGATATTCCGCCACCGGGGATTTCCTCCGTCGTGACAATTTTGATCGAGAGTTTTCCTGGAGAATCCGTGCGGGGCTCTTTAACCAATGAGATCACGTCCGGGCTTCCTCCGGTCGGCCATCCCGGGATCCATTGTTTGTCCCAAATCGGTCCGACTTCCCCCTCCTCGAAGGAACCATTTTCTAGAACATTTTTCACATCCTCGGCGAAGGTCGAGGAAATATTGCCCCAAAGTGCGGCCGCTACGATGGCGCATCCGATCCGGTAAAGAGTTTGCTTGATCATATGTTTTGTAAGGTTTGCTGTTTGAATTTGTTCTAGGGTTTGTTGACAACGACTGGAGTCGGCTCTTTCGGCCAACCGGCTTCTTCGGGTTGAAACCAGTCGTCCTTTGTCACTGAGAAATAGGATTCAACTCCTTTCATGAGCCACTCATCGAGATTCGGGCTGTCGCCGCTGGTAACCATGATCATTTTTCCGGTCGCGGACGGGTGATTCGACTCTTCCACATTGTAAAACTTCGGACGGAAGATCAGTTCCTGTGTCTCCGCATCGCGCAGCGTATAAGGCCGACGCGCGCCATTGAAATAGCTGAAAGTCCCGCTGATGGTCCGCGTGACAAATCGCAGCGGAGTATAGGCCTGCATTTCGGACATGGATTTTTGCCCGTGCTTGAGATCAAGCGGAAGGTGGTGGACGACCTGACCTTCGCTGACGATCGAAAGCGGTGCCTGATCCGCCTTGCGGACTTTAACCTTGAAGACGTCTCCCTCCTTTGCGTCATCAATCGAGATGTCGCCCTGAAAAACCACCGGCTGGTTGCGCTTGGCCTTCACCGGGAACTTCGTAACGGAAGTTCCATTTGCGCGCACCACCTCGATTTCGGGCGGGTTTTTGATATCCCCTTCCAGCAGGCACATGATCTTGAGCGGGCCGTCCTTGCGGGCGCGCACGAAAGCTTCCGCCTGAAAATCCTGCTCGCCGGGTCTCTTCCACATTACAAAGAAAGTGTCGCGATAAACCGCTTTTTTTTTCCAGTCATAGCCCATTTTCTTTCCGAGAGTCGCCCCCGTCAGGATGGGCAAGAGATGCTGGCGATACAGAGCATTCCCGAGATATTCGTAAGGATAGAAGTCCGGCACTTTCTCCGCCTCGAAATTGGTTTCCGAAACCAGGTCGGCCGCGCCCCTCGCCACGTCCCACGCTGCTTCCGCAAACAGAGGGTCCTTGGTCTGTTCATAGGCCCAGGGAAAAGCGATCGTATCCTCCACCGAATTCGGTATACCGCCGTGGGTCTTCAACGCCTCGATCTTGAGATACTTCAGCATGACCTCCCTCGCCTCCTTGTCTGGATTACGCTGATCCTGCGCGAGCAACCCTTCGTAGATGTAGACGCGCGGACTCTCGAAGTAGTTTCTGTTTGCCTTGTATTCCCCGTAAATCGTGCACATCCGATTATTCTCGGCGAGCCGCCAAATTTCCGGATCGAACGTTTCATCCCAAGCGTTCGCCCAGAAGATATTCATATTGTAATTCTCCCGGCCGCCTGCTGCGAGATAATAGTATTTCTTGTCAGGATGTTTCTCGCGCTGTCTCGCCTCTTCCTCCAAGGCAAATTGCTTGGTCCCAGCGATGACCTCGTCCATCACTTCTTTCGCCCGCTTATCACCCGTGAGATGGTAATAATAGGAAAGAAAATGCACTTTCTGTAGCTTTGCGTCGGAGGTGCTGAAAGGAAATGGATTAAATGGCAGAGAGGATCCCGCTCCTGTCATATGGCCGGTCGGGCAATCCGGTCGTGTGGTATAATGGTTCACGCTCATATCCATAGCATAGCGGCCAACGATGATCGCATCGTCATAAAAGCGTCTTTCGCCGCCCCGCATATGAAGCAGCCAGGGTATCAGCTGCTGGGAGTATTGGACATTGTCCATCCATCGATAAAAAGTGGTACTAGGATCTTCGATGGAACCGTGCTTGCCCCAACGGACCATGCCAAAGCGCGTCAGTCCGAAATTCATGGTATCAATCCAACGACCCATGGCAATCTTGCCGAGTTGGGACACGGCGCGCTCAATCTCCGGCTGTTTCGGGTCGTAGGCCAAGATGTCCATTCCCATGAACGGAACGCGCATGGCATGATTCGCGTCCTGCCGCGCTACAAGAGGGAACTGATTGACGCTGTTGAGTTCCTCGACCGAGCGCGGTGTCTTGGCGTCATGAAAGGAAAGTGTCAACTCATGGGTGAACGCGGCACCCTCCGCTGTGTAAAAATAGCCGTGGTCCGTCATGGGGGAATAGTTGTCGAAGAAATACGCGACATCCGTCGGTGCCTTGAACTGTTTGCGAAGGTCCAGCCAGCTCGGATGATTATAGATGCCCGGCGTCATGATGGCCTCCTGCTCGAAGGAAAGCCGCTCCTGCTTTGGGCTGAATTGAGTCTGAATCCGTCCCGCCTCCGCGCGGAATGTCACCGGATAACGCTGCCAGGCGTGGCGCAGAGACATGGCCACGCTACGCTTGTCCGAACCTTTTTCGGAAATCCAACCCGCCAGATTTTTTCCTTCCTTCAAAACTTTGTTGCCTTCCTTGATGACAAAACGCTTGCCATTTTCCTGATAGGCTTCCACCGAAGAACCTTCCGGCAAAGTCGCGACGACTGTTTCCGCGGAATGATCACCGACACCGACTTGAATTTCCGGCGAAGGTCCCGTCGATGAAGCCACGGCGAGGGACAGCTCTCGGATGCCGTACTTGATGTCCTTGATCATCCAAGTGAGCGTATGCTCAATCCGCACAAACGTTTCGCCCTTGAAGAAGTGACACCGCACTTGCGCGTGCGCCAAGGGCGTTCCTTGCGCATCCTTCCAGAATCCGGTCATCTTGATGCAGGCGCGGGCTGAATTGGCCTCCTCAATCGTCATTTGCCAGTCGGCGAGCGTGAGGGGCACGGGTTGGCTGCCATCATCGATGGACAATACGAAGTCTTTCTTTTCCGAGGAGGCGATGGGTTGTCCATGCAGGCTGATCTTCTCGAACAGTCCGCCTTGAGCGGGGTTCATGCTGACTTGGATCGCACCCGCATCTACAGTTATTGACTCTCCGTTTCTACTCGCGATGGGATCCCCCGACAAAAGCTGAGCTTTTTTCCCGGGTTCAAAAAAGTACTTATGGTCCGTCGAGGCCTTGAAACGAAGAAGAAGCCACTTCACATTCTGCTTCTCCTTTTCCCACCAGCCCGTTGCCTCTGCCTCGAAGGGAATGACATCTCCCATGTCATCGACAACGCGCCCTCCGGGGAGAGAAGTTACCTCCCCTTTTGGAAAGATCAGGCCGACTGATATCGGATAATTGGAGATGGTCATACCGCGACCGGCTGGCTCTACCAACTCGAGCGCCACCCGATCGGTCGTGGAGTCAGTCGATTTCCCCTCGATAAAACCCAGAGGAAAAAGGAAGGAAAACAAGAGAATGATTTTAAGACGTTTCACAAGCGAATTTAGAGGCAACCAAGCCGCGCCAATCAGTTAGATTTCCACGTAAAAGTTCACGATTCTTGTCTTCGCGGCAAATCACAGTGGGATTCAACGCAGCCTTGAAGAACCGGCCCGCAGAAAACGCTAGCCTCCATCGATCCAATGCATCGGAATCGCAATTTTTATGCCTCGATGCTGCTTCGGCGCGATGAGAGCTTCCATTTCCATGATGGCGGCAGTCCCCATCGCTTCCAAATCGGGAATGGTTCCTGTCGGTTGAGGGATGCGACCCAATTCCTGGGTTACTCGGCTTGTCGCATCGATGCAATAATACTTCGGATGCCGACCATCGAGTGCTTTTTCCAGCAGAGATCGAAGTCCCGCATAGTGGCCGAAAGTGCTACACACAATCGCCGTGACATGGTCCTTTTTGACCCAGTCGACCATTTGATTGAGATTCGGGTATTCATGCCCCAAGGGAGACAGATCACTGATGATGCGGGAACCGATATCCAGTCCGCGAGCCTGGGCGAGGGAAGGAAATATCGAGAGGCGCTCGCTTTCATTGTTCACGTTGTTTCCCTCGATCAGGCTGCCAACATAGCCAATTTTTCGATGGCCGACTTCAACCAGCTTGTCGCTGATCTGCAAGGCGGAGCGGGCATGGTCGGAAACAATGCTCGACCAGCCCTCCAAATAACTGTCGACGAAAACCGCTGGCAGAGAAAATCGCTCGGCAAGATCCGCGCACTGATTGCAATAACCGCTGACCGAGAAGAAAATAATTCCGCGAATATCCTCTCCAAGCCAGCGTTGCAGGGAATCCGGAGCTCCCTCCTCGGGGAGAAACGCCATCCGGACTTCCCGTCCTTTTTCGTGGGCCTGCTTGACGATGCAATCCGCAATTTTCGAATAAAATCCGTCGAAGAAAAGGTTGGTGCCGCGGCGGGGGGCGATAATCGCGATATCTCGGGACATTTTCGAGACCTCAGACGGAGCGTCGGCGCCGTTGAAAAAATTTCCCCTGCCTTGAACCCGTTCAATGACGCCTTCTTTCTCCAAAGTACTCAATACCCGAGTGGCGGTGATGCTGCTGACTTTATAGCTCTCGCAAATTTCCCGGCGCGAAGGGAAAAGGGAACCCGATTTCCACTCCCCAGTGCGAATTCGATCACGCAGGGCGTCCTCAACCATTTGATACAATGGAACTCTTTTACTGGGTAAACTTTTCATGATTACTATACTATATATATTTTATTGACCGAGCATCCGTCAATGCATTTCCCTCGCTTTTTGCACCTGACTCTGGAAATTCGCCTGAACCACGCGGACCTTTCCAAGCCAAAAAATAGGCGCGGTTAAGGCTTGCAATCGTATGGAGAGACCAAGTTAATATCTATAGTATGTTTATTTCCGTGGCACAGGTAGCCCACCAGAATGATACTTCGACTATCCTTCGGTCATGAAAATGATCAGACCACGCTTGTTTTTGCCGCCATTCATCTGCGGGGTTCAGGGGCGGGAGTTGAACATTTTCTTCGAGAATATCGTGATCGAACCGGTTCGGGAGCGCCTCATTTTCTCCGTTTCCTGCGAAAAAGGCAAGCAGCTGCGGCAACGATGGACTTGGGCGCCAACCAGCAAGGAATTCGGCAGCCACAAACTTTCCATCGAAGTTCGCAGTCTCGACGATGAGATCCTCGCGACAGCGGAAACGACGATTCAGGTCGTTCCGGCGGATGCGGGCATCGGAAATTCCGTCACGCACTTGGCGATCGGAGACAGCTTCACCGCGCCATCGATTTATACAGAAGCACTCATGCGTCTTTTCTCGAAGGCCGGTCCCGCCTACCGCCTGGTAGGTACACATCATCCCGAAGGAGCCATGCCGGGAAATGTCCACGAGGGCTATGGGGGGTGGAAATATATAACATTCGTGGAAAAAGCCGAACCGGATCCGGGTTCGTCGGCTCCCAATTATCAGAAAAGCCCTTTCGTATTTGGAACGGAAACTGGGCCGGCTTTTGATTTCCCGCGCTACGTCAAAGAACATCTGGGCGGATCGCCCCCGGATTTCATCACGATTTTGCTTGGCCCGAACGATGTGTCTTTGGCGGTGGATGCGGACCGGGAGGAGTTCACCCATCGTGCTCTCGAGGCCTCCCGGCGCCTTGTATGCGGGCTCCGGGAAGGGGCTCCCTATGCCAGGATCGGAGTCATCAGCCCCCTGCCGCCCCCAATGGATCAGGATGTCTATGGGGAGAGCTATGGCTGCCTCGTCAATGGCTGGGTCTTCAGAAAAAACCTCTATCGGCTACGGGAAAAACTCTTCGCCGAATATCATCCCCGCGAGGCAGAAAATATTTTTTTTATCCCCGCGTATCTGAATTTCGATACGGAAAACAACTTCCCCCGCGCGACGGTCAACGTTCATGCGCACAGCCAGACAATGATCCCACGAGCCATGAATGCGCATCCCCTGCCCGAAGGTTATCATCAGCTCGCAGATTCCATTTATGCATGGCTGAAGTGGCAACTGTCCCAACTTCCTTCAGGGGACAGATAGCGCAACAGTCAGCTTCAAGGCTCAACGATTCACCCTGTCTCTGAACCGTGGGAAATCCCGATCATCTCAATGTCCGCAAGCGGACGATGACTCACTATGGGAGCTTGGAAAAATTCATCCGCGGGTTGCGCTCGGGCAATCCTCTGGACTTAAGCGCGGGAAACTGGAAGGCGAGCCATCCGCAAGGCACCTTCGAAGAATGGCGCGAGGTCGCACGCGCGCATTTGCAAACGCACCTGCACTACAATCCAGGCCCCCTGGATTTGCAGGCCGAGACTTTGCGTACGGTGGATCGCGGGGAGTTCACACTGGAGTTTGTCGCTTTCAACACCTCGCCATGGTCGCGAGTGAACGGCTGCCTGCTGCTTCCCAAAGAATCCCGCCCGGTTCCCGCGCTGGTCGTATTTCACGCTTGGGGAGGCCCGATGTGTTGGGGTAAAGAAAGAATCGTCGATACCGGCCGCGACCACCCCAGCCTCCGGGAGTTCAGGGAGATTGCCTACGGAGGGCGCTATCTGGCCGATGAATTTGCCAAGCGCGGCTATGCGGTCATTGTGATCGATGCCCATCATTTTGGAGACAGGGCTCCCCGGGGTCGTTCCAATGTGGACCAGGAGGTCAATCCGCTGGTGGGGATTCCCGATCAATGGGATGCCTTTGACCTGACAGAAGAGGAAGTGCGGAAACTTCACGATACGCTCTGCGAAAAACTCTACCTCGGCGTCCGGGAACTCAACTGGGCTGGAACGACCTGGACAGGCTTGAATTTCTGGGACGACAGCCGTTGCATTGATTACCTGAAAAGCCGACCCGAAATCGACCCGGATAGAATCGGATGCACGGGACTTTCCGGTGGAGGCTGGCGAACGAATATTTTATCTGCGCTCGATCCCCGAATAAAGGCCGCCGTGAGTGTCGGCTGGATGACGACAGGCGATTATCAGCAGGTTTTCGATGTCTATGGAACGGTGGGGGCATTCTGCCTGCTGCCGGGAGTTTGGAACCGGATGGATGTGCCGGACCTGACCATCATGAGCGCGCCTTGCGCGAGCATGGTGGTGGTGGGGCGCGAAGATGACCATTTCCCTCCCGAGGCGCAAGATGCGGCCAATGCAGCCATCCGCGCCGGATATGAATGGGCCGGAAAAAGTGAAAACTTCCGCCGCTTCAATCCACCCAAGCCGCACTCGTACGACTTGGAGATCCAGGAAGCCGCCTTTGAGTGGTTCGCCCGACACCTCCAAACCTAACCGACGTTATTTCAATAATCGATTGATTTGTTTCATGAGCGCCCTGCTTCACATCGATACTCTTCGAGTCGGGGTCATTGCCATCTCCCACGAATCGAACACCTTCAATCCGGCCCTCACCACCATCGAGGATTTCGAGCGGAGTTTTTTGATTTTTGGCCGGGTGCCTGAAAAAGGAATCGACCATCACGAACTGATGGGATTCTTTGAATCGTTAGAAGAGGAAAAATTGGAAGCAGTCCCTCTTCTCATAGCGATTGCCGACCCCAAGGGGAGGGTTTCGAAGGATGCCTTTGACCACCTGTTGACCCTAACCTTCCAGCAAATCAAACGCGCAGGGAAACTGGATGGGCTATTGCTGGCACCCCATGGCGCTGGAGTATCCGAGGAATATCCCGACATGGACGGACATTGGATCAGCCTGCTTCGCGAACAATTTCCACGGCCCTTTCCGATAATTTCGACCTGCGATCCACACGGGAATATTTCCCGACAAATGATTGACGCGCTCGATGCGCTGATCGCGTATCGGACCAACCCTCATTTGGATCAAAAACAATGCGGCATGGCCGCTGCCAAACTCATGGCGCGGACGCTGCGCGGGGAAGCGCGTCCTGTCCTCGCCGCGGCATTTCCGCCAATTGCCATCAATATCGCCTGCCAATATTCCTTCGGAGAACCGTGCGCTGCCATCTATGCCATGGCAAACGATCTTCTCCGCAGGCCCAAAGTGCTTTCAAATAGTGTGATCCTTGGCTTCCCTTATGCAGATGTTAATACAATGGGTTCGGGATTCGTTGTAGTTACGGATGGTGATCCGAAGCTGGCGCAGGATGCGGCTGATGAAATGGCGGGGTGGCTGCTTCAAAATCGCAGAAATTATTGCGGAGAAATGATTTCGGCCGATGAGGCGGTGCGAGTCGCTCTTGCTCTAAAGGAGCCCGTCTGCCTGTTGGACATGGGGGATAACATCGGCGGGGGATCGGCCGCGGACGGCACGGTGTTGGCTCATGAATTACACCGGCAAACACGTGGATTAAATATCCGCTCATTTCTTTGCATCAATGATCCCGCCGCAGAGCGCGAAGCGCGCGCCCATGGCCCCGGTGCCAGGCTACGGCTATCCATCGGAGGCAAAAAGGACAATCGCCACGGCAAACCCTTCGTTGCGGAAGTTGCGGTACTCAAGCTCTTCGACGGGAAATTCCATGAACCGGAAGTCCGGCACGGGGGGGTGACACAATTTGACATGGGATCAACTGCCATTGTCGAGACCGACAGCCATGTGACAATCATGCTAACGACCCACCCCACCTGCGCCGACAGCCTCCAACAGCTTGTTGCTCCCGGGCTGGAACCGGAGTCATTTCACATCATCGTTGCCAAAGGGGTGAATGGCCCCCGTGCAGCCTATGGGTCAGTGTGCCGGAGTTTCCTTGCTGTCAACACGCCCGGCGCGACTTGCGCAGACATGCGTCAACTGGCTTATCAGTATCGGCGTAAACCGTTGTTTCCGTTCGAGGATATCCTCGATTCTTCGGAATCCGGCATCTCCTCCCCTGCTGATCTACAGGCGGCAGTCACCCATTAATTTAACATCATGGCAACTCTGAGTGAGAAGGAACTTTTGCTATATCTTCAGAAGCATGGCCTGCTTGCCGATCCCGCATGCGCGGAGATCGCGCCCCTTAGCCCGTCTTCGCGGACTGAAGGGTAACAATGACCTCGGAACCCCTATTTTAGGACATCGACCGAAAAAGGTCGGCACTACAGCGGATGATCAATTGAAGTCTTAAGCGAGATCTATATCATTAATTCTTCACAGGGCAAGTTCGTGGTGAAGCAGTGGTGAAGCAGGCGCTGGAAAAGCTGAGAGTGCACGACGAGTGGCTTTGTGATCCGGTGCGAAATCTGTACGAGCAGGAATTTATGGCCGAGGCGGAGATTATATTGCCGGGTTCGGTTCCTCGATTGCTACATCGCGACCGGGCCGAGGGCCTCTTCGTTATGGAATTCCTAGTGTAGTCCGCCGCAATCAATAAAGAGTATCACAGCCGTCCCACAGAGGAGGCGGAAAAGTTGAGGGTTTGATGGACGGGGGCATTTAAACCTGCCACTCGGCAGGGTGTGAAAAATTAACCCCGCCCATCGGCATCCAAGTTCAGCGTTCTGCGCCAACTCTGCAATCTCATTCCTTCCTATCTCGTGCCGAAATTGGCGAGAGAAACGGGGGTGGACAAAACGTGCCGGACGTTTTCGGCGTGGAGCCATGTCGTCGCGATGCTCTACGCCCAGTTGACCCACTCGATCGGACTCAATGACGTGTGTGATGCGTTGCGTCTTCATAGTGGCCCGCTCTCGGCAGTTCGCGGCGCGACCCCTCCGAGTCGCAACGGACTCTCCCATGCGGGCAAGGAGCGCAAAGCTGTTCTGGCTGAGAAGCTTTTCTGGGCTGTGCTCGGGCACCTTCAGGCATTGTCCCCGGGCTTTGCCCATGGGCGTCGAGGGCGGGGCGTAACGCACCGCTTCCGCAAGGCGATCCACATTGTGGATTCCACCACCATTGAATTGGTCGCCAGGTGCATGGACTGGGCCAAGCACCGGCGACGTAAGGCGGCCGCCAAGTGCCACATGCGGCTCGACCTCCAGAGTTTCCTGCCCAGTTTCGTCCTCATTGACACCGCGCGCCGCAACGATGCCAAGCGAGCCAGAGAGGTCTGCGCGGGCGTGCAGGCGGGAGAGATTGATTCGGCTTCGCCTTCCCCGTCGTGGGGCTGCCTGCGGCAGTCTGTCTCGCTTCGCTCGGCTGTTGTCTTTGACAAGGCTTATGTGGGTTTCGATCACCTCTTTGATTTCTTCCTGCGCGGCGTTTTCTGGGTCACTCGCGCCAAGAGCAGCCACTGCTTCGAGGTCGTCAAGCGCCGTAAAATCACCGATTCGAAAATCCTTGCCGACGAGGAAGTCGTGCTCTCGCGCAAGGCGGCCTACAAAGGCAAATACCCGGCACGCATGCGCCGGGTGCGGGCACTCGTCGAGATTGAAGGCGTCGAGCGCGAAATGGAATTCCTCACCAACAACATGGACTGGAGCCCTCGCAGCGTAGCCGACCTCCACCGTTCGCGCTGGGATATCGAAGTGTTCTTCAAACAGATCAAGCAGACCCTCAAGCTCGCCGACTTTCTCGGACATAGCGCCAATGCCCCCCGCTGGCAGGTCAGGAGTGCCCTCCTCTGCTATCTGTTGCTGCGCTTCCAGGCATACCTCTCGGGCTGGGGCAGCAGCTTCACGCGAATTTTCACACTGATTCGCTCCGCGCTTTGGCAACATCTGGATCTGCTGGCTCTCTTGAAAAGCTGTGGGACAGCAGGCGGGAGTTTTCGAGCGTTGGCGACACCGGAATCCGCGTATTTCCCAGCTTTCAGGCCGTAACCTCTGGGACAGCAGCACCCTCATTACACTAACCCCATGACGAAGTAGAAATTATTAAAGCCATTTTTTCAGTTTCGAGTTCTGTCCCTCTCAATGCTGGCGCAGATTGGTCTTTTATGCTCCTGTGGGATGGCACTGAAACAAAACCATGACCACTCACTGGGGTTTGGACAGCGTGTCGCTGCGTTCGTTCAGGTGCCCAGTAACATGCGGGCGGGATTTTCCATGCAATCCTTGACCCGGATGAGGAACGTCACGGCTTCCTTGCCGTCCACCACGCGATGGTCGTAGCTCAGGGCGAGGTACATCATCGGCCGGATGACGACCTGGCCTTTTTCGGCGATGGGGCGCTCCTGGATTTTGTGCATACCGAGGATGCCGCTCTGCGGGGGATTTAAAATCGGGGTGCTGAGCAGGGAGCCGTAAACGCCGCCGTTGGAGATGGTGAAGACGCCGCCTTGCAAATCATCAAGGCCGATTTTTCCCTCGCGGGCTTTGCCGGCAAATCCGGCGAGGTCGCTCTCAATCCCGGCAAAGGATTTTTTGTCGCAGTCGCGCACGACAGGAACAATGAGGCCGCGCTCGGTGCCGACGGCCACGCCGATATCGTAGTAATGGTTTTCCACAAGTTCGTCGCCATCCATGCGCGAGTTGATGGCGGGCGAACTTTTGAGCGCATCCACCACGGCTTTGATAAAAAAGGACATGAAGCCGAGTTTGACCCCGTTCTTTTTAACAAAGTCGTCCTGCATGGTTTTGCGCAGGTTCATCACCACGCTCATGTCGCACTCGTTGAAAGTGGTGAGAATGGCGGCGGTCTGCTGGGCCGAGACGAGCTGGCTGGCAATTTTGCGGCGTAGCGGGGAGAGCTTTTTGCGCGTGGTGCGGGCGTCGTTTGCGCCGGAACTTTTTGGAGGGGCGACGGGCAGAGGAGGCGGAGCAGGTTTTTCCTCGGCCATTGGCGGCGAGACGGGCGGGAGCGGCGGGGGACTGGCCGGGGCGGCTTCTTTTTTTGCGGGCTTGGCGGGCGCGGCGGCGGGAGCCTGGCCGGCAACACCGGGTTCGATCAGCGCCACGACCTGGCCGATTTTGACCTCGTCGCCCTCGGCGGCCTGGGTTTTCAAGACACCGGCTTCGGGAGCGTTGATTTCGGTGGAGACTTTGTCGGTTTCGAGGGTGAACAGCACTTCGCCTTCGGCGACGGTCTCACCGTCTTTCTTGTGCCAGACGGAGATGACACCGGAGGTGATGGATTCGCCAACGACGGGGACTTTGACTTCAATGCTCATGAGATTAGGAGAGTGAAGATCCTACACTTCAAAGGCCTGCTTGACCAGCGCGGCTTGTTGGGCCTGATGGACCTGCATGGTTCCGGCGGCCGTGCTCGCACTGGCGGGCCGGCCGGCGTAGTGGATGTAACCGGGGAAGAGATTGAGCAGGCGGGGGAGAATAAACGTCCAGGCTCCCATGTTCTGCGGCTCTTCCTGGCACCAGATATATTTTTTCGCGTTGGTGTAGGGTTCGGTCAAGCGTTTGATTTTATCCTCGTAGAGCGGGTAGAGCTGCTCGATGCGGATGATGGCGGCCTGGTCGGTGAGTTTGTTCTCGGCGCGGTATTTGATGAGGTCGTAATAGACCTTGCCGGAACAGAAGACGACGCGCTCGACTTTTTCCGGCGCGGCCTCCGTGTCGGCGAGGATTTCGTAAAAGCGCGAGGAGGTGAAATCCTCCGTGCGGGAGACGGCCTGCTCGTGGGTGAGAAGGCTTTTGGGCGTCATGATGATGAGCGGCTTGCGGTAGCCGCGGTGGATCTGACGGCGCAGGGCATGAAAGTATTGCGCGGGCGTGGTGAGGTTGCAGACCTGCATGTTTTCCTCGGCGCAGAGTTGCAGGAAGCGTTCCAGACGGGCGCTGGAATGTTCCGGACCCTGGCCCTCGTAACCGTGGGGGAGCAGCAGAACGATTGAACTCGGGCGCTGCCACTTCGACTCGGCGGAGGCAATGAATTGATCAATGATGATCTGCGCGCCATTGGAAAAATCGCCAAACTGCGCTTCCCAGAGACACAGCATCGAAGGGAAATCCATCGAGTAGCCGTAGTCAAAACCGAGCACGGCGTATTCGGAGAGCGGGCTGTTATAGACGCAAAAACGGGCCTGTTCCGCCGAGAGATTCAGCAGCGGGATGTAGCGCTCGCGATTGACCTCGTCGTAAAGAACGCTGTGCCGCTGGCTGAAGGTACCGCGCCGGCTGTCCTGACCGGAGAGCCGCACCGGGGTGCCTTCGAGCAGGATGGAGCCAAAGGCGAGGGCTTCGGCGAAAGACCAGTTGTAGGGTCCGCCCGCCTTCCAGACCTGCAGACGGCGGTCGAGGAGGATGCGTTTGACCTTGGGCAGAACGCGAAAGCCATCCGGAACGGTGGTGAGCCCCTTGACGATCTGGTCGAGCATTTCCTGGCTGATGGACGTTGCGACAGACTCATGGGCATAAGGCGGTTGGAAAATCGCGGTCGAGCCGCTGAATTCCGATTTCTCCGCCTTGGCCTCGGCCAACTTGACCTGCTGAAGCGCGTCTTCCAGCTTCTTGATGGATTCGGCTTTGATGGCCGCAGCCTCTTCCGGGGAAACCGTGCCGTGAGGGGCGATCTGGGCGGTGAAGACCTCGCTCGGCAGCGGGTGGTTCTTGATGTTGTTGTAAAGATTTGGCTGGGTGAAGCTTGGTTCGTCGCCCTCGTTGTGGCCGTGCCGGCGATAGCAATAGATATCAATCACGATATCGCGTCCGAATTCCTGGCGGTATTCCAAGGCGATCCTGGCCACCTCGGTGACGGCGACGGGATCCTCGCCATTCACATGAAAAATCGGCGCCTCAATCATCTTGGCGATGTCGGTGCAATATTCGGTCGAGCGCGCATCGGCAGGCAGCGTGGTGAAACCAATCTGGTTGTTGACCACGATATGAATGGTGCCCCCGGTGCGATAGCCGGTCAGTTGCGACATGTTGAAAACTTCCTGCACCACGCCCTGCGCGATAAAAGCCGCATCGCCGTGCATGAGAATGGGAACAACTTTATTCCGCAGCACGCTGTCCTTCAGCGCACGCTGGCGGGCGCGGGTCTTGCCCTCCACCACCGGGTCCACCGCTTCGAGGTGGCTGGGGTTGGCGGCGAGACTGATATCGATTTCATAGCCGCTGGCGTTCTTGCGCGTATTCTGGAAACCGAGGTGATATTTGACGTCGCCGTTGCCCCCGACGGAGCCTGCGGCGAAGTTGCCCTGGAATTCGTTGAAGATGACATCGAGCGGTTTGTTCAGGATATTGGCCAGAACGTTGAGGCGTCCGCGATGAGACATGCCCATGACGAGTTCCTTGACCCCGCGTTGCTCACAGTCCTGCACGATGGCTTCGAGTCCGATAATGAGCGATTCGCCGCCCTCAAGCGAAAAGCGCTTGCCGCCGTATTTAGTGTGCAGGAAATTTTCGAACGTTTCGGCTTCGTAAAGTTTGCGGAGAATATCGCGATGCAGCGCCGGGTCGCGGCGCAGCGAGGCGTCACGATGTTCCAGTTTCTCCAAAACCCAGTTGCGGATGTGCGGATGCTGGATGTGCATGAACTCGGCCCCGATCGTGCCGCAGTAAATGCTTTCCAGCTCTTTGATCATGTCGCGCAGCGGCATTTTTTTCCCGTCCCGGAAAACGCGGGAGGAAACCGTCAGATCGAGGTCGTGTTCCTCGAAGCCGAGTTCCGGCAGCGAAAGCAGCGGATTGACGCGCTTGAGAATGTCGAGAGGATCGAGATCCGCGATGGAATGCCCCATGTCGCGGTAGGCATAGACGAGGGCTTCGACGCGGGTTTGGAGATCAACTTCCTTGCCGGCTTTGGGCGCGGCCGCGGTGCCGTTGGCGGTGCGGCCATTGCTTTCGCTCTTGGTGTTGCCCAGTTCGAATCCTTCAAAAAATGCGGCCCAATCGGGATCAACCGATCTCGGGTTTGCCACCCATTTCCCGTAGTTTTCGTCAATCAACGCCTCGCTTGAGCGGGCGGAAAAAGTGCTGTTCATTAAATATCGTAAGTATCGGCGCCCCGAACCGGACTGCGGTCAGCCAATTCCATTGCGGGAGTTTTCCAATTTGCTGGAAAAATCCGGCGACCGCAAGCCGGGATCAGCCGTGGGGGCGGTGAACGCAGGCTTGCGAAGGGCGTCGAGCGGGGATATTTAAGCAGATTCTCCGGATGATCAAGGTCGAAAACCTCACCAAGCGTTATGGCAGTGTCACTGCCGTTGACAGCATCGCCTTCGAGGTGAAGAAAGGCGAGATCATGGGTTTTCTCGGACCCAACGGCGCGGGGAAAAGCACCACCATGCGCATGCTGGCCTGCTATCTGCCGCCCACATCGGGACGGGCGGAAGTCGCCGGGTGCGATGTTTTTAAGGACTCCCTGCGGGCGCGTGAGCATATCGGCTACATGCCGGAGAACGTGCCGCTGCCGCAGGACATGCGGGTGAGCGAATATCTGCGCTTCCGGGCGGCCTTGAAGGGCGTTCCGGGGCGGCGCATTACCGAACGTCTGACCGATGTTTACGACCTGTGCGGCCTCGGCGAGGTGGAGCGCAAATTGATTGGTGCCCTTTCCAAAGGCTTCCGCCAGCGGGTCGGCCTGGCCGATGCCATGATCCACGAACCGGAACTTCTCATTCTCGACGAGCCGACCATCGGCCTCGATCCGAACCAGATCCGCCAGGTGCGGGAACTGATCAAAAATCTCCGCAGCCATCATACCATCCTGCTTTCGACCCACATTCTTTCCGAGGTGGAGATGACGTGTTCGCGCGTCATCATCATCAACAAGGGCCGGATCGAGGCCCATGATACGCCGGAAAATCTCCGCGCCCGGCTGAGTGAGGGCGGTGAAGCCACGATGGAAATCCGCGTGTCCGATGCCGCCGCCACCGCCGCAAAGCTTAAAGCCCTCGCCGGCGTGACGAGTTGTTCCCACCAACGCCTGGGGGAATGGACCCGCTTCACCATGAAAATCGCAGGCGACCCGCGCGAGCATTTGCATGCCCTGGCCGTGGCGGAAAAATGGCCCGTTCGTGAGCTTTCCCGCAAGGGCGCAACGCTCGAACAGGTCTTCGTCGAGGTGACCCACGCGGAGGACTGAGAC
>Ga0163144_10008169_pt1 | contig 22689 bp, 10 predicted proteins | sample OliLak19BULKMAT1_FD_123175 | JGI IMG/M metagenome (GOLD analysis project Ga0163144, IMG submission 123175) | Freshwater microbial mat bacterial communities from Lake Vanda, McMurdo Dry Valleys, Antarctica - Oligotrophic Lake LV.19.BULKMAT1 | ecosystem: Environmental > Aquatic > Freshwater >...
AAGGTCGGGAGGTCTATTGTTAAGCCAGTGTAAACGGGCGGGATTTCCTCCGGTGTTTCAGGAAAGCGGCCGACCAGCCCGGCCCGCCCCATGAAAGTTTCCTTCCCCTTTTCGTTCAAAGTTCCCCCTCTGGTTGCTCGCCCCTCTGGGGATTTCGGACGGGGTCAGGGGATTTCGGACGGGGATTTCGGACGGGGTCATGTCGCGAATCGCGAATGCGCGATCGCGCACCCCGAGTTTGGGTAAACCAAGCTATTGCAGCTTGCCCCAGAGGGCAGCTCGGTTGTCGGCATGGCGCGCAAACTGCGAAGGGAGTACGCGGGCGCCTGTTATCACCTCATTGATCGCGGCAACTACCGGCGGCATCTGTTCCGTGGCAACGGTGCGGCGGCGGCATTCGAACGCGGCCTCGACCCGCCTTAGATTCAGTTATCTCTGTATCTTCCTGTAAAACCGGACTTCGAAAAAGAAGAAATGGGGAAAGAAGAGAGAAGAAACGCCGATCATGTACACTCCACCGGACTCTTCGGAAACAAAATTATTTCCAAGGTCGGTCCGACCGGACGCTGACGGAAGGTTCTCGAAACGCCGGGGGCGGAACGACCTTGATTTTTCGGCGTGGGAAAACTACCGGGCGTTGCACGTCATGTGTATAGCGAGTCGAGGGTTCTTTATTCGCCGGCTCGCCAGGATCAGGAACGCTTTCAACAAACCAGCCGTGTCTGCATTTTTATTATCGGAGGTTACACAATTCGATAAACGTCGGAGGACGTTTCGTGACTCATCATTGGAGCCGCCCGGTTGATCGATATTCCGTCGATCCATTGGATTTATTATCCTATAAACCGCAGTTGGATCCACAGATTTCATAGATAAACACAGATTACCAAGGCATTCTGCATTTCAGGTACTTCACTTGGGGAGTGAATGGCAATCAGGTGCTCCCTTATCTGCAATTCTCTGTATCCGTGTTATCTGTGTCATCCGTGGTTAATCGGAACTGCCGAATTTAGGATTATATCTTCACGGCTCGCGCCCAGGCCATTTAGAGCGTTTTGAAAACAGGAGCCGGAACGTTCCCGGAGCGCGCTAGAACCCGGCGATCACGCCGCGCAGACCGATGGTCGGACCCACGCTGCGCTTAAACTTTTCGTGCTCCGGAGCCGCACTGAAATCCGGATTTTTTTCCGCTTCTTCCAGATCGAGCAGGGTCGACATGAGCCCCACCTGCGAAAACGCCTGCGGAAAATTGCCCAGAAATTCGCCCGTAGTGGGATCGATTTCTTCCGAATACAGACCGAGCGGGCTCGCGGCACTGATCACTTGCTCCAGCAACTCCCGGGCACGTCCCAACTCCCCTTCGCGAATCAAGTGGCTGATCAGCCACGAACTGCACAGCACGAAGGCGCCTTCGCCGGAGCGACGGTGCAGGTCGGACCGATAGAGCCACGGTCCGTCGCCCAGTCTACGCTCGATCTCCTCGCGGGTACCACGGGCCAGCGGCGCGGACAAAAACCCGTTGGTGAAGGCAAGCAATGCGGTGGAATCGATCGCGTCGGAGCCGTAGTGGCTTGCCAGATACGTCCCTCGTTCTGCCAGCCCGTGATCGTGCACGTGAGCATGAATCTCGCGGGAGATTCGGCCGGCCTCCTCCGCCCCGACGAGGCCAAGATCACCCGCCCGCTGAAACGCCAGCCATGCGCTCACCTTGCTGTACGTGTACTGCTCGCGCGCAGGCGGTTCCCAGATGCCGTTGTCCGGTTCGGACCAGTGTTGCCGCAAAAACCCGACGGCATTGTTCGCCATGCGACGCTTCGCTCCGTCGAGACGCCCTCCGGTATGTTTCCAGTAATACAGTGATTGCAGGAAGTGACCGTAATTATCGAGTTGGAGCTGGGCGTCGGCACGATTGCCATTCCGCACCGGTCGGGGGCCGCGATAGCCGGCCAAATGCCCAAGCACGTCTTCTTCCGCGCTCGTCCCGTCGCGGATCGGCAGCAATACCGGAAGCTCTTCCGAGCCTTCCTTTTCCTTTCGTTCGGATTTCGCGGCAATAAACTCGAAGAAGGCCTTCGCCTCGCCGGAATAGCCGAGACGGAAGAGCACGTTGATCAGGAGCGCGGTATCGCGCAGCCACGTGAAGCGATAGTCCCAGTTCATCTCACCCCCGATCTTTTCCGGCAGCGACGTGGTCGGAGCGGCGACGATCGCGCCGGTGGGAGCATAGGTGAGCAGCTTGAGCGTAATTGCGCCGCGGCGGATAATGTCCTGGTGCGGGCCTCGGTAGTAGTTGAAAAGGTTCCACTCGAGCCAGAATGCCTGCGTGACCTCAAGCCAGCGCCGCACGCGCGCCACGTCCGGAGGCCGGCGGGTTTCAGCGTAGTCGATAACCAAATACGCCGGCTGCCCGGGTTGGAGTTCAAAGCGGTGACTCAAGGCGCCGCCTTCCTCGGTCAGCGGCAGATTCGAGAACAGGGCCGCTTCCGGGCTTTGAAATCCCCCTTCGACCCGCTGCCAGGCTGACGGACGCCGTGCATAGTCCGGCCGGGCCGCGACGCGCACGTCGATGAGCAGTGGTCCGCCGTCCTCGACCTCCACCAACCGCACGAGTTTTTGCGTCGGATGCAGCGAGGTAAAATCGTAGAAGCGGGCGCCGGCTTGGCGGGCAATGACAAAAAAATCGGTCAACTTCACCCGACCGCCCTCGTGGATGAAGCGGGTCTCGAGAATCGCCGTGCCATCGAAATACTGGCGCTCGACCCGGTAGTCGCCGGCGGGCCGGACGTAAAATTCACCGCCTTTATCCGGGTCGAGCAGCGCGCCAAACAGCGACGGCGCATCGAATGCCGGCAGGCAAAGCCAGTCGATGCCGCCGTCCGGATTGATGAGTGCCGCCGTCTCGCAGTTCCCAATCACGCCGTAATCTTTTATCGGATACGTACGGGTTCTCATGCGAAGGGGCGGGCCACGCCCGGCCGTTCGGACTGCGCCGCCGAGCCATCCGCGGCCAGAGGCTCTGGATATTTACCTCCCGCCTTCATGCGCCGTTCCGGCGGGCGAAACGGGCGGCGGCCCCGCCCACGAGCAGGAGCGCACCTAAAGCCGCCAGCCAGCCGCGGATTAAGATTCCGCTTCATGGACGCGCGGAACCGGCAGCGGCCACCCCAGGGAAGCCGTTGACCCGCGGGTGGCGCGTTGGTTCGAACATCGCAGGAAACAAATTCGGGTAATTTTGCCCGGCGTCCGGGAATAAATAACGAGGAACGAGCTCTTCGAGCGATCCGCTGTGGCTTCAACCGAAGGAGCAAAATCGCAGAGAAATGCGTGCCAGCCTTTCCACCGGGCGGGAGCAGCCGCGTCTGCCTCTCGAGCGGGAATCAACCACTAGCCCGGATAATTCACACTCTGATTTGTCATCGTGAGCCCGGGAAACGAGGGCGTGGCGATCCAGCTGGATGGATTGCTTCGGCGCTGCGCACCTCGCAACGACAAGGTAATAATAGCCGTACCCAGCGTGTAGAGCGTTCACGCCAGAGGGTGAAATATTCCGGCTGGCGGACTGACACTAATCACCTTTTGTCCACGCCCCGTCAGCTCACGGCACTTCGTAGACTTCCACAATCGCAATGCCGCCACCACTCGGGCCGCCGCTGACCCGCACACTATATTGACCCGGGGCGACCGTTACGAGCAGCGCCGCGTCCCTGCTGGAGGCGTTAGCCAACGCAAAGGCACCCACCGAAGTAAACCCCGCACTCAGCGTGCCGGTGCCCGCCCAATCATTGTTTTCATCAATCATCAGGCCTGTTGTATTGTCGAATAACTCCAGCTTCGGGTCGACCATGACCCCGGGGATATTGAAGGGAGGAAGTCCGAGGGTGGGTCCAATCGCGCGCAAAAGCACCGTTTTATGGGTCGTACCATCGATCACAAAACCCACGGTGAGCGTCGTACCGGCACCGATCTGCTTTAACACGGACGCATTGACGAAACGCGGCGTAGTCGACGTAAACACCGTCCCCGGTGTGGCATCGTAGAGTTCTGCGATCACGGCGCCGGCGCCAGCACCACGGTCACTCACCTGCAATGTATAGTTTGCCGGAGCCAGCAGCGGCTGGGAGATACCGGCGTCCTTCGACGTAGCCGCGGCATACGGAAACGCGCCCACCTGGGCAAAGGCGGCAGTAAGCGCCGGATCGCCCGTCCAATCGTCATTGGCCGCGACCGTGACTCCCCGCTCCTGTTCAATGAGCACCAGTTGCGGATCCGGCAGCACCCCGGCCACACCGAGTTGAGTCAACGCCGGGCCGGCCGCGCGGCCCACGATTGCCTTTGGCCCGCTGGTGCCCGCGCCGCCAATGGCCACGCCCATCGTCATGACTTCACCTTCGGTCAACGGTGCGAGAACCGAAAGATTGATGATCCGCGACCTCAGGGGGAAGGAAGGTTTTCCGACCACGTCATTCGAATTGTACGGATCAGAGCCGGCGAGGTATTCGGCCAGGTTGTTCCGGCCATCCCCGTCGGTATCGAGCAGCCCGTCAGCAGGGTTACTCACGTCAAAGCCCTGGGCAAATTCCCACGCATCCGGAAGGCCGTCGTTATCGCGATCAGCATTGAGCAGCGGGTTCACGGCGCCTGGCGTCGGTAACATCATAACGAAAATGTTCGCGGAATCCACCGCACGGCCCTGCGCAACGTCCGTACGCTGCGGACCATAAACGACCTGATCGATCACCGTCAGCGCCGGGGAAATAAAACCAATCTCACCCTGTAATGCCGACAGGCGGAAGGTCACCTCGTTCGTCCCTGGCGATGTATCGCCATCCGCTTTAAATGAAAGAAACCCACCACGCTTAATAAACGTGAGCGGGCGAATCGGGCTGCGGTCCGGCCAACCGGCAACATTATCCGTCAAATAGTGGCCTCCGATGTCCACCGGGAGCAAGCTTGAATTGTACAATTCAATATAGTCACTTTCGGCAAGCCTGACGCCGTCAGCCAGCCACTCGTTAACCGTCACACCCCTTGAAGGCGAACGCGGGGCGAGTACATTGGCGGCTCCAAAAGTCGCCTGGCACAGGGCCCATGAACCATCGACACCGCGGCCAATGGAGTAGTCCGCGAGCTGCTGGCCCCAGACCACGCCATCCGCAATGCCGCCGCCGGCCGCAGCACTGCGGGTAAGCGTGAGATCGTCGCCGCTCGCGCTGAGGGCAAATCCAGTTCTCGTTACCGGCACCGATTCGCTGCTGCTCGCGTAAATCACGAGGTAGGCACCAGGGGCGAGTATCGTGCCGACAGGGAACGTGTATTTAAAGGGAAGCGTCGCATTATCTGTCAGACCCCATCCACCGAGGTCAATGGAAGCATTGCCGACATTCGTGAGCTCGATGAGATCGGGAAAAACGGTGCCGAAACCCGCCGTGTTCGTGTTGCTTGCGAGCACTTCGTTGATCCGAACGATGGCCGCGGCGACAGGCGGAATATAGGCGGCATCGACAGTCCACGTCGCCCGGCTGATGCGGGCATTGGCGCCGAGATCGGGACTATCCTGGTAGGTATTCGCATCGTTCTTCCCAATGACATCCAGAGTGCGCATCCCGTTCGCAAGGCCCGCGAGCACGAGCGGCGTGCCGATCGCGGTCTCCGCACTCCATGCTCCAGAATCGAGCCGCCACTTGTAGTGCGTCCAGCCGGAGCCGTTCGGAAATTGAGCGGAGGCGGCTGGGATGTCCGAGCCGGCCATCAGCGGTCCGACCGTGATGGTCGCGACCGTCGCACGGGTGGTACCGGAGGGCGCACCGCTGAGGCTAACCCCGAGAGGACGAATGCCACCTTTGTCCGTACCATTAGGACCCGTGCCGCGGGCAGGCGAGGACGCATCGAGACCGAATTGCTGCCGGATTTGCGCCGCGATGCGACGATAGTTGTCCTTGGTCGGAGTCGGGATATTCGAAACGCCGGTCACGGCGTTCACGTTCACGTCACGGAGCATGGCGGCTGCACTTGTATTACCACTGCCGGGGCCTTCCCAGGTCATTCCGGGAGGAAGAAGGTTGTTGTTAAACGTGACCCGTTCCGAGACGCTATGGTTGCGGACCAGTTTTTCGGCGGAGTGGATGATATTGCCTTCAACATACATTCCCCGCGCGCGAGGAACGCCGTCGTCTCCAAAGTTTAGTACCGCGGGCAGAAAGACATCGGGCCGGTTGATAATATCCTCATGCCGCTCCTCGCTGCGACGTGAGTTTTGATCCACGACAGTATTGTTGAGGAAGGTGAAGAAGTTCCCCTCCTTCGCAGTCATCGCCTGATCCACGTCGAAAAACAGATTTCCGACGACAGTAATTTCCGAGGTCTGTCCGCCGCTGTTACCTCCGCTCACGGCGCTCGCCGAGTCCGGCGAGCCCGCGCGATGGACGTGCATGAAGATATTGCCCTCGACCCACGCATCCGTGCCATCGATGTCGATCTGGTCGTCATCCGATCCGATGAAGACGTTATTATAAAGCTGGAGCAGGGCGCCAGGCCGATTGCCGGAGGTAAAATCTATGACGTCGTTGTAGTTACCCGGCATACTGTGGGTTTTCCCAAAGAAAGAATCGCGAATGATGGCGCGACCGCCGGCCGGGGTGGATCCGTAGCCTTGAATTGCCTCGAAATACGAATTTGCCCGCGCCGTGGGAAAAATACAGTTGCTCACGATGAAGGAGCCACCGTTGAGCTGCAGGTAAACGGCATCGTTGCGCAACCATTCGCAATTATCGAGAATTACGTTCGAGTTCGTCCCGCAAACCACCGCCGGGCTGCCACCAAAATTGAAGGACACATGGTAGAAGTGCGTTTCCGGCGCTCCGGCCGCACCATTGATCGTGATCGTTCCACCATTGCTCGCCGCTCCGGGAGCCCGCGTAAAATGAATCGACTTCTCCGCCGTACCTTCAGCGATGATACGACCGCCGGCCGCAACGGTGAGGCCAGCACCTGAGGCCAGATAAATCGTCGTGCCCGGTTCAATCGTAAGCGTCGCACCGTTATTTACAGTGAGCGTTTCAGTGACGTGGTAAGGCCCGCCCGCAGCCGTCCACGTGGTCGCTGCTACGATGTTACCCGACACGTTCGCCACACTGCTATCGTCGTACCACACTTCATAGTAGGTTCGCTCAATCTCGACGTTTGTGGCGTCGAAGGCCTGAATGAACAGCCGGTTGAGACCCGGCTGGAGCACAGCATTCGAGAGCGACCACTCCCCGATCGCGACCGTATAACTATTCGATCCCGCCGCAGTGGTCTCCACTTTCCATGGAACGTAGGTCGCCGCGACGCCATTGACCGTCACCCGCTGCGTCCGCGCGGGATCAGATTTCCCAATGAGATTGCACGTCCCCGGGGTGGTCAGGAGATATCCCGACGAGGGGGCGCGCGCCGGTCCACTCGTGACGCTCAAGCCGGAACCCACCAGTCCGCTCACGTAGGCGTGGCGCGAGGCGTACCATGCCTTGCGATCGGCAATGCGAGCCGTGCCTACAACTCCCGTGAGAACCTGATCGATCAGCACATTAAAGTTCGCGACCGAGAGCGGGCCGCTGAGCAACGCTTGGAGCTTTGCAAAATAGATTGGGCCGAATGTCGGGTGGCGCAGGAATGGATACAGTACAGTCGGGGTAAGCGCGGCGAAGTTACCCGAGCCATACTGGATCATCTGAAAAATATTCCCGGTCGCACTCGCCGGGGTGTCACCGTCGCCAAAGATCGTATCCAGGTCGTACGGGATCAGCTTGGCGCGGGCGGCATTTACGCCAATGTAGAGGGAGAAGTCGTCCCCGTAACCGTTGCCGAGATTCGTCTCCCCATTGCCAATGAGCGCCGCCGCGGCAAACCACGTCATCCACTGGTCGACATCGACGGTGGCCCGCACTGACGCCACGTAGTCTGCATCCCAATTGGGCGTCGCGAGCAACGTGGTGAAATGCCCTTTGGCGAGCGATCGGGTTAAGCCGATGAGATCGCTCCAGTTATCCTCCGATGCATTCGTGCCCTTTGAATATACAGTCCGATAGGGGTCGGCCCCGTTTAATCCAGCGGGTGCAAGATAAGTAAAGTCACCTTCCTGAAATGGCGGCGAGTCGGTGCGCCGAACGCTATAAAGATTACCCGTGCTATCGGTTGGAAAATGATGGTCGGCGAAAACGGAATCCAGAACCTCATTACAGACATAGAACCCGTAGCTAGGCGCGCGAATGCTGCCTCCGGTCGGATCCACATTATTTACCCGAATCTGGATCGCACGGGACTCTGCGACGGTTAACCCCGCGCGACGCATGAAAGCGCTGCCAAGGAGCTGCAGATAACTGTATTGCGCGTTGAAGTTCAGCCCGGTGCGGCCGTTCCAATTCCAATCATTCGGGATCGCCACGTTAAAGCTTTGCGGCTGCAGGTTGGCACTACCGTGGCCCCGGTTCCTCACGCCGGTCAAGTAGCGCAGTTCCGTGCCGGTGCCGTCGACCGTGATAAAGGTGGCGTTGAAGCGGGAGTGACTCGAAGAGCCGGCTCCCAGGTTTATAGTAGCGAGCGTCGTGCGATCGCTGGCTCTCATCACCATGCGGTAAAGTGGCATCGCCCGCGCGATCGTCGTGCTCTCTACCTGGTAGAGACAGTTCTGCGACTGCTCCGCCGCGAAGGGATCACCCTCCTGTGCGTTGTTCAGCGCCGGCGCCGGCCAGGTACGGGTAAGCGATCCCTCCTTCGCGGAAACGTAGAACTCCACGATTGTATCGTTAGCCTCGGCGGGAAGCTGCGCGCCGAAGACCTTGTCACCCGCGATGCGATCGTGGTGCGCGCCGTCGTCAAACATCGGTGCCGTCGTCCAACTCGCCGCACCGTCCTTGCGATAGCTGACCGTCACGATCACCTCTGCGGCATGATCATCAAGCACGGTGGCATTCACCGTCACAGCCTGCGTGCTCGTAGGCACAAGCGGAAAATGCCGCACGTCGCTCACCACCGGCGGGATGTTCCCCGCGATGATACTGTTCGCCTCGCCCGGGGTGCCCTCCGCCTTCATGCTCGCGCCCCAGTTTTGCCCAACATTATTGTCGAAGCCCGCGCTGATCAGCTCCAACGATTTTCCATCGCCATCAGCTGGGCTGCGCCAGCGCCAACCGCGGTGCCCGTTGTCCAGGTCCTCGCGTTCGCGCACGGCCCAGTCGCCATCGTCGGCGTAGTCCACCTGATCGATCGTTACGCCCCGATTGTCCTTCAGAACAATGGAGTCCGCGGCGTTCGAGAGCTGGCCCGTCCAGGCCGACACCACGTTTTTGACCGTCGGATATTTCACCGCGAAACTTGTACCGTCCGCCGTCACGACGAGGTATCCACCCGCAGGAAGGGAGACGTCAGGAAATACAAAGGTGACACCACGGGTGAAGCTCCAACCATTCAGGCTCACCGGTGCCACACCCGGGTTGTAAAGCTCGATGTACTCCTCGGACGTCTTTTCGGACGCGGGATGATACATGATCTCATTGATCACCACATCCGCGCGGAGAAGCGCAGGCAGGATGAAGGCGAAAAGCGAAAGAAGTGGACGTTGCAAAGGTGGAGGGCGTTTCGCGCGGGGGGCGTGATAAGAGGCCTTTCGAGCCATCTGCGGTCCGGTCGCAGGCAAAAATAGCGTAAAACTCTTCCATTCGGTGGCCTATTTTAATGAGTTCGCGGCGAACGTGATCTCCTTTCTGGGTAACACCTGGCGGTTTGTGGTCGCAAACGAAGGCCTGCCGGGAGCGCAGCCGGGGCGGAGGCCGCCCGAATGTGGCCGATCCGCCCGTGGTTAATCCGACGTCGGCCAGGCGTTCCCGCGCGGGCACTCCGCACGCGTGAACCATCCCACGTTCTGCCAAGGCGAGCGAACCCGCGGGGTGGGTTGCGGGAGTTGCGATGCGGGCGCCGCCGGACGCCGGCCAAAGCCCCGGAAGAAGGGCGCGCGAAAATACTCGGTGCCGCCCAGCCGCACGCCTTAAAACATCGTCTCGGTCACAAGGGTCGAATTCAACACGCGCGCGACGTCGATCATCAGCTCGGCGTCGGCCACGAGGCGCTCAACGTGCTCACCGGGATAGCCGGCCCAATATTTCAGATCATGCAGGAAGGCCGCAGGGTAAAGGCTGACGCCCTGCCATTCGTCCGGCCACGTCGAGCAACCGTCACTCTTGAAAGGCAGCAAGGGTGGGTCGCGCTCGATTTTCGCCCACAGGGCATGAAGCCCAAACTGCGCGTAGAGCTTCTTGATCGTGGGCAGGTCAACCGGCTCGTTCACCGCCGGCAACGCGATTGCCACCACGACAGTCTCGGCAGCCGCTGACCCTCGGTGAGCCTCCGCTCCTTTACTCCCTGACAGGAATGGCACGAACACCAAAATGGCAGCAAGGAGGAGCGGTTTCATGACTGATGAGATCGGATACTAAAAACCAATGGACGGTCGCCGCGCAGCCAAGCGCTCGTTTTCATATATAAGCCGCAAGGCGGCCAATCTGATCGTCACAGATCAGATTAATCGGACGATGGCACTGCTGAAAAGGCCTAAATGGCAGAAGCTTCGACGGGAATCGAGTTCAGCAACAGGCAGGAATGCCTGTGTCACATTTTTGCGGCGATCACGATTTCGCATGTTCATTCGCATAAAAAGTATGCTGGATTATCGGCCGTGAATCGCTAGTCCTCCCGTGCTAGAGCAAACCCCGGAGCATCGTGCCCTGTGTGCGACGCGCCGGATCTTACCCAGTCCCTGCCTGATTAATGACCTCTAAACCTGTGTCTGCCCGCTTGGCGTGTCCCGCGCCGAGGCGAGTTCTCCTTGCCGCCCTGCTCGCCCTTTCGGCCAGCGTTGCGTTCCCTCCCACTGCCTTGGCCGCCCAAACGACCGCGACTGCCTCCAGCGGCGTCATCACGGGCATCGTGACCAACCGGACCACCGGAAACGGCCTTATCGGTGCCCGCGTCGAGATTCCAGCGCTGAACCTCAGCGCCCTCGTCGACAACACTGGCCGCTACTTGCTGAACGTGCCTCCCGGCACCCATTCGCTGGTAATCAGCTACACCGGTCTTGATACGCAGAACACGGAAATCAGCGTCGCCTCGGGTCAGTCGGTGCTCCGTAATTTCGACATGAGCAGTTCCATTTTCATGCTCGATGCCTTTAAGGTGGCGAGTGAGAAGGAGGGTTTGTCCGCAGCCATGACGCAGCAGCGCAACGCCGACAATCTGAAGAACGTTGCGTCGATGGATGCACTGGCCGATCTGCCCAATATGAATGCGACCGAGCTGGCGATCCGCCTCCCCGGGGTGACGTTCGCGAATCCAGGCGATGAAGTCGTCGAAGAGATCAGCGTCCGCGGCATGGGTTCCGGCATGACCTCCATCACGATCGATGGCGGCGGGATGTCCTCCTTTAGCGCGCAAAATCGCAGCACTCGCATGACCGCTTTCACCGGCAATATGTTCGAGTCCCTCGAGCTCACCAAGGGTCAGACTCCCGATCGCAGCGTCGATTCACTCGGTGGCGGCGTGAATTTCAAAACCCGCTCACCGCTCTCGATGCGCGAAAAGCGTCGCGTCAGCTACAACTTCACCGCCCGCACCGCCCCTTCCTTCACCGACCACGTGCCCCTGCGCGAGAAGCACCGGACCCACGGGCTCTTCAACGTGTCGTACCAGGAAAAGTTCGCGGTCTTCGGCCATGATACGGAAAACCTCGCGGTCTCCGTGAACGGTTTCTACAGTGAAAATGCCTTCGGTTTCTTCCGGACCAATCGCGATTTCCAGCAGACCAACAACCAACCGGCCTATCTCTGGGATTATCGCACCCAGGATAATTACAACAACCGGACGCAGCGGAGCCTCAGTACGAAGTGGGACTATCGTCTCAACCGGAACAACCTGTTCAAGTTGAACCTGATTTATAATGACGCGCCTGAGCCGATGCGCCGTCAGTATCAAGTGCGTGCCTTCGCTGGAAACGCCACCACCGTACCGGGCAACACGACTGGAATCGTGCCCGGCGCGTTCAACGATCGGATCACGGTCGTTCGGGCCAATCCACCCGCCGCCAACGCCACCTCTTCGACCACGGCAACGGCCTTGATCGACGTGACCTCCAATCTGATCAATCGCAATCAACGCCTCCGCCACATGGATGTCGGCGGTGAGCACAATTACGGACCGTTGGAAATCGACTGGGCGGCGCTGGTGAGCCGCACCCGCTATCGCTTTCTTGGTTCCGAAGGTAATCTGGTCAACCGGATCGGCAACGTCCCCTTCATCGGCCCCAATGGCTCTCCTGGCTCTGCGACCAACACGATCCGAGGCCCCAATGGCGAGACCGGAGTGGGTTGGATCCTGGATCGCACGGAATCGGATCTCTATCCCCGCTTCACCCAAAATGGCGGCCTGGATTTTACCAATCCCAATAATTATCGACCCACGGTGAACGGTCTGAGCACCCAGTCGGGCAATCTCGATATCGATCTCATTCGCGAAGCGCGCGCTAACTTCCGCTATCGCTTGCCGATCGATTCCTTCACCGCGTTCATCAAAACCGGAGCCTCGGTCCGTGACCACGACGTCGAACTGCAACGCCGCAATCGTCGCTGGAGCTATCTTGGCACCACGGCTCTTCCGACCGATCCCTCGATCATCATGTCGGATACGCTCAACACCGGCCGCCAAATTCCCATGTGGGAAGGCGCCGAATATATTCAGAACGGCCAACCCACCAATCCGACGCTGTGGCGGGAAGACCAATACTATCATGAAAACAATCGCCGCATCGCGTCCACCAAGGTCAATGAGGTCATCACCGCCTACTACCTGATGACGCAAGGTCGTTTCGGTCGCAACGGGTTCCTCGCCGGCATGCGTCGCGAGATTACGGATACGACGGGCGAAGGCCGACGTCGGTCACGCGTCTTGACCACCGCCGCCCAGCAACTGGCCGATCCGGCCGGAAGCGCCGAGCTCGACAGCGTTGCCTATGTGAACGAGGGATCATACGGGCAGAATTTTCCCAGCGTCCATGTCTGGCGCGATCTCACCCCGGACTTGAAGGCGCGCGCCGCTTGGACCACCGGATTCGCCCGGCCATCCCTGGCAAACTATGTCACGGCTCTTTCCTTCAACAATACCAACGAGACCGTCACTTTCGGCAATCCGGACCTCAAACCCACGCAGTCGACCAATTGGGATTTCTCGCTCGAATATTACTTCAAACCCTCGAGCAGCTTCACCGTCGGCTGGTTCCACAAAAAGCTCGAAGACTGGATCGCCGGTGGCGTTGATATCGGCACCGTCGGGACGGGACCGGACAACGGCTTTGACGGTGAATTCGGCGGCTATACCATCCTGGGAAATTCCAACGTGGGCACCGCGTTTACCCAGGGCTGGGAGTTCAGCTATCTGCAACAGTTCCAATTCCTGCCCGGCCTCCTCAAGGGCCTGCGCCTGAACGCCAACCTGACGCAGATCACGGCGCACGGCGACTACGCTTCGCCCGGCAACTACGCCAAGGACAAAAACGTGCGCGGTTTTATTCCCCGGACGATGAACACCACGGTGTCCTGGTACTATAAGCAGTTCAGCACGTCGGTGAGTTATAATTATACGGCCGAGCACATCCGGGATAATTACAACTTCGCGCAGCCTTCCCGGAACCGTTACCTGAAGTCCCGCAAAATCGTGAACGCGAGCATGCGCTATCAGTTGCGGCCAAACCTGACCGTAAACCTCGGCGTCGCCAACCTGTTCAATGAGCCCCAGGTTTACTACCGAGGCATCCCCGACCAGATGGAAACCTTCCTCGTCAACGGCACCACGATGACCGCCGGAATCGAAGGTCGGTTCTAATCCCGCCTTGGCGTCGGATCACGTCGGCCTTCTCCGCCGCGGCACCCTTTCGGTGCCGCGGCTTTTTGTTGCGGGAAGATCGAGGCCCGGGCGACGGATGTGCTTTGCCCGCATTGACCCGAACGGTTCGGAATATTCCGGTGACCGGAACACTCTTCCTTGCCACCTGATCGACCACGGTCTGGACAAACGGGAGCCTTGCCGTTTTTCTCACTGCTCGTTGGAACCTTCCCCTTGAGCGCGTTCACCGGCTCGCCCGTTTTGATTGCGGTTAGAACAAGCCCCCAAGTAATACCATGAATCGCCCGTTCCCCCATCGCGCCATCCGATCGCTGATCCTCGTCGAATCTGTCCTTTCCGCAGATCCGATCGCTCCGGCAAGGCCCCGCCGGGCTTAACCAATCATCCCCTTACATCATGAGCATCCGCCGATTTCCCGGATTTTTGTCGATAATCCTCCTCGGACTCGCTGGCGCGCTGCAGGCGATCGGCTCCGCCGCCCAACCTCGGACCCAATCCGGTCGTCCGAATATCGTGGTCTTTCTCGCTGATGACCAGGGCTGGGGAGATTTCAGCGTGACCGGAAATACCAATCTGCATACGCCCAACATTGACCAGCTCGCGGCGGACGGAGCCTTCTTGAGCCATTTCTATGTTTCCCCTGTTTGCTCGCCGACGCGTGCTGAATTTCTCACCGGGCGATATCATTTGCGGATGGGCGTGACCGAAACCTCGGAAGGCAAGGAGCGATTCAATCTGGGTGAAACCACCATTGCGGAGGTATTCAAGACCGCTGGATATACCACCGCGGCCTTCGGCAAGTGGCATAATGGCATGCAATATCCCTATCATCCGAACGGGCGCGGATTCGACGAGTTCTATGGATTCTGTTCGGGGCATTGGGGCGACTACTTCAGTCCACCGCTGGAGCGAAACGGGCAGTTGGTGCGCGGAAACGGATTTCTTCCCGATGATCTCACCGATCACGCCATGGCTTTTATCGAGCAGAACAAAACACGACCCTTCTTGCTTTATATACCTTATAATACACCTCACTCCCCGATGCAGGTGCCCGATGAATACTGGAACCGGTTCAAGGACAAACCGCTGCTCCTGCGCGGCACCGAACCGGAGAGGGAGAATATCGAGCACACCCGGGCCGCATTGGCCATGTGCGAAAACATCGACTGGAACGTGGGGCGGGTGCTGGCCAAACTCAGGGAGGCCGGACTCGAGCAGGACACGATTGTTTTATATTTCAACGACAACGGTCCCAACGGAAACCGCTGGCGCGACGGACTGAGGGGACAAAAAGGCTCGACCGATGAGGGCGGAGTGCGGTCTCCCCTCTTTATCAAATGGCCCGGTGTGATTCCACCCGGGAGGAAGATCGCCGACATCTCCGGCGCAATCGATCTTCTGCCCACCCTCGCCGACTTGGCTGGGATCCCCGCAGCGACCCAGCATGCCCTGGATGGGATCAGTTTGAAGTCGACCATCGTGGCGGGAAAGCCGAGCCAGGTAGATCGGGTAATCTTCTCGCACTGGAAAGGACGGATCAGCGCCCGCAGCCAGCAATACCGTTACACCCACAACCATGAGCTTCACGATCTGCTCGTTGATCCTGGCCAAACGAACGACCTTGCAACAGCCAAGCCGGAGGTGGCGGCCGCGTTCAAGCAACGGGTCGAACGCTGGAAGTCGGAGGTTACTTCCGCGACGAGTGACCGGCCCCGCACCTTCCCGGTCGGGCATCCGAAGTTCAAATACACTCAACTCCCGGCCAGGGACGGCGAAGCCCACGGCGGAATCCAGCGATCCAACCGATTCCCGAACAGTTCGTTCTTCACCCACTGGAACTCGCTCGCCGGGAAAATCACCTGGCCCATTGAGGTGCTCGCAGACGGCACTTTCCAAGTGGAGATATATTATAGCTGTCCCCCGGGTTCGGAAGGTTCGGAACTCAGGCTTTCCTTTGGCGATAGCAGCCTGCTCACCCGGATTAAAGACCCGCACAATCCGCCGCTCATCGGGATGCAAAACGACCGGGTGGCACGGTCTGAATCCTATGAAAAGGACTTCAAGCCCTTGCAGGCGGGCGTTATCAAGCTGAAGCAAGGCGAAGGCGAACTCAGCTTGCAGGCATTGAGCATGCCAGGGAAGGAAGTGATGGATTTTCGAATGCTGATGTTAACGAGAATAGACTGAGGACGAACCAGCGTCGCGACACGATGGGACATCTGTGTGCCACCCTCCGCTGCGGTCATCCTCCCTGAAAGTACCGAAGAAGAATACCTGACAAAAACGTCAGTTGACCGCACTGGAGTCGTAAGAGACTGTCGAAGCAGATTCTCCTCATGCCTGCAAACAAACCCCCTTCGTTCTGGCTGCACGTGGTCGCCCTGTCAGTTCTCACGCCAGCCACGATCCACGCGCAAGCTATCCCGGGGACCCAAGCTCAAGCCACGCCCGGCGCATCGCCCGCGGTTACTGAACCAGCCATCGTCCTATCCCCTTTCACCGTCTCGGAAACGGAGGACACCGGATACGTTGCCACGAGCTCCATGGCCGGCACTCGCATCAACACCGATCTGCGCGACCTCGCCGGATCGATTTCAGTTGTGACCAAGGATTTCATGTCCGATCTGGGCGCCACCAATGCCGAAGACCTCCTGGTTTACACCCTCGGCACCGAGATCGGCGGCCCGCAGGGGAATTTTGCCGGCGCGGAAGTGGGAGGCGGACACGTCGAATTTACCGGCGCGATCCGTGACCCGCAATCGGCTAACCGCGTTCGCGGCCTCGCCGCCGCCGACTTCACGCGTAATTTTTATTTAACCTCCATTCGCTTCGATTCGTATAACACGCAGCGCGTGGACATCAATCGTGGCTCCAACGCCATTCTGTTCGGCCTCGGGAGCCCTTCAGGAATCATCAACAATCAGCTGATCCAACCGACGTTTCGCCGCAAGGCGTCCGTGGAACTCGAGTATGGTAGTTTCGGCAGCGGGCGCGTCGTCCTCGACGTCGACCAACCCCTGATCAAAGAAAAGCTGGCCGCGCGTTTTGCCTTTGTCGATCGCCGGGGCCGGTTCGAACAGGATCAGGCCTTCGAGGACGAGGAGCGCTACTTCGGCACGATCGCGGCTCGTCCCTTTCGCCAGACGACGCTGCGCGCGAGTTATGAAGTCGGAGAGATCGACGCGAATCGTCCACGGATCGATCCGCCCCGCGACACGTTGACCCGCTGGTGGGACTTCGGCAAACCCACCCACAACCCGGCGGAGAACAACTTCAACACCATCAACCGCGATTTCCTCCGCGGTCCAGGCAACTGGTTCAGCACGCTGGGCCTGATCTATGAGGATTCCAGCAGTCCGACCCCCTCGAACTCGTTTTATGCCTGGCAAAACATTCAGCGCAACGGACGGCCCTTCGCGGCCAACTACGTGTCGCTCACGACGGGCGAACAGTACGCCAACAGCCCCTCCTTCCCCAAGCCGTTTGGCTCGTATTACCGCAATAACCAGATCACGGACCCCACCATCTTCGACTACCGCAACAATCTCCTCGACGGACCGAACAAGGCGGAGTGGGAAAATTTCCACGTGTTTGACGCCAGCCTCGAACAGACCTTCGACTACCCACTCGGTCGGGGCGGGATCGAGCTCGCCTACAACCGCGAGAGCCACGAGCGCGGCTTCCTTGACCTGCTGAATTCAGATCGCGGATACACGCTGAACATCGACGTCAACACGAACCTGCCGTACGGCCCCGTGAATCCGAACTTTGGCCGCGTGTTCGTCGCCACCACGGGCAATGGATCCGCGGTCTTCCGCGATCGCGAAACCTATCGCGCCACGGCGTTCGCCGAAATCGATCTGCAGAAGAAATGGGACCGCGGCTGGGGTCGCTGGCTCGGACGTCACACGGGCACGCTGCTGTATTCGAACTACCAGCTCGAGAGCAAGAACCTCAACGTCCGGACCGTGGTCGAGGGCGACGCGAACCTCGTGACCGTCCATTACCTCGGTCAGAGCCTCGCCAACCGCACCAGCGCCGCCGGGGCCAACCTGCCCCCGATCGGCGCGTTGCGGCTCCTGCCGGCGACCTACCCTTCCACCACTTGGAACACCGCCCAGCGCGCGTGGGAAACGCGCACCAACACGCTGTTCGACGCCCGTACGAACTTCGATCGCACCGTGAATGGCGGCGGCTTCAACGCGGACGAGATCGATTCCTATGCCGGCGTGTTGCAGAGCTACTTCTTCAACAACCTGCTCGTTTCCACCCTGGGCTGGCGGCAGGACTACACCAAGCGTTTCAATTCAACTCCGCTCCCACGGGAGCCCGTCACCAACATCGCCCTGCCGCAGGATCCCGGCTGGCGTATATTCGACGAGCCCGACCTCGAGGCGGAGGGCAACATCTTCAGCTACGGCTTGGTGCTGCATGCCCCCAGTTTCGTGCGGCGGCGGCTGCCCTGGAACTCCGATCTCAGCCTGCGCTATAATGAATCCCAGAACTTCCAGCCCTCTGTCCTTCGCCGCAATATCCTGGGCCAGGCGATTCCCCCGCCCAGCGGCGACACCAAGGATTACGGGTTGGCTCTGTCCCTCTTCGACCGCAAGCTCGAGGCGCGGGCGACCTGGTACGAAACGACTTCCTCCGGGGACGACGCGGGCCTCGCCGCCGGCATCTGGCTGGACATCGATTCCCGTATCATAGAGTACAATACGCCTGCCCAGCGGGCCGCCGCCGGTTATGTCGAGCCGCCTGATTATCTGAAGCAACTCGTCAACTGGCGTGAGGTCATTCTGCCGAACGGCGACACCGACGTGCGCTATAACAACCCGGGGTTCCGGGACACGACCGACCTCGTTTCGCGCGGAGTCGAGCTCGAGTTGGTTTACAATCCGACCCGCAACTGGCGTATCGCCATCAATGCGGCGAAGCAGGAAGCGAAGCGGGCCAATATTGCCCGTGGATTCCTCGCCTATTTCAACGAGTACCGGAAAGACGTTTGGTTCAGCGGCGCCAGCAGCCAGCTGCTTTCCGACGAATCCGGCGAGACCGTGGCCGTACGTACCAAGGAGCGGCTCCTGAACGATTTCAACAAAACCCTCCAGCAGGACGGCGCGATCGTAACGGAACTACGCGAGTGGCGCTGGAATGCCGTGACGAACTATACGTTTGCCCGCGATTCACGCCTGCGCGGCTGGCGAATCGGCGGCGCCGCCCGCTGGCAGGACCGCGTCGGCATTGGTTTTCCGGTGGTGCAAGATCCTGCGACCGGCGACACCCGGATCGACGTAAACAATCCCTATATGGGACCGACAGATCTAAAACTCGATAGCTGGATCGGCTACACCCGAAAACTCTTCGGAGACAAAATCACGTGGCGGGTGCAGCTGAATGTTCGCAATCTCTTGGACGAAGACGATCTGGTTCCGGTCGCCGCGCAGCCCGACGGCTCCATCGCCGCCTGGCGCATCCCGTCGCCGCGCACCTTTTCGCTCCGCTCGACGTTCGAGTTCTAAACGCGTCTCGAAATATCCGTGACGTGAAATCGTTTGGGGCAGGCCTCCCGCCTACCGTGATTTGATGCTTTCTGAACTCACCGAACGGAAATCGCCCAGCCGGTTTGCGCGGGGAGTTCGGGACCGGGCATTTTCATGGAGCCATGCGTACAGGTTTCAGCCTGAATTTATTCCAACCTCCCGTCACGGGAGATGACACGCCGTAGCCACTCCCTCGCCGCCGCCCGTGCGGACGAGGGACGCAGCATCCAGCCATCATTGTGGTTACGGAATCCCGTTTCCGCGAATTTGAAGTCTCCTTTTACCCCGATTGACTGGAGATAGTCGCGCGTCCCCTCCACCGAGATTTCCTGACAAATAAACTGCGGACGGCCCGAGAGACGAAGCAGCCTCGTGAGGGCGGACGCGCGATCCGCTCCCGCGAACGGCCAACGTTCGAGAACGCCGTCATAGTGGCTGTAGCAGAAAAAGCCGCGCCAGAGTTTGGCAATTTCATTGTCATGCAGGCCGATCGCGTTGCAAGCGATTGCCCCGCGCGAAAAACCGCAGAGAATAACCCGCTCCGGATCGCCCGAGAAACGCTCGCAGATCGCCGGCACCGCGCGTTTCGCGAAAGCAACCGTCGCCTCGGGACGACGGTCAGGGTGGTTCCCCCACCAAGTGATCGCTAAACTGTCGCCCTCCTCATTGAGAAATGGTAGGCAAACCCAGATCGCACCCGCACCGCCGGAGAGCCCGTAACCGAGCTGACTGCCCTCTGGACGCCCCGTGCTGACATCGCCATAAGCGTTTCTATAATTACCGTTCCCTGCAAACTCGACGATCACCGGAAACTTTTTTTCCGGCGACCAGTCTGTCGGCAGATAGAGCACCATTTCAGGAACAGTCGCCGGATCGCCCGGCAATCGGTAAAAGACCCGCTTCCCCGGCGCAGGCGCGACCGAAGTCACCTTTGGGATGACGAGATCGGGTGGAACGGAGTTGATGTCAGGATGGTCGGCACGGGCGAACGAGCCGAGCAAGCAGGAGAAGATGAGGAGGAAGTTAAGACGTTTAATGAAAAACCGCCACGGATTCGCGGCGCAGGCAGACTAAGATCCGCGGAATCGATTGGGAAGAAAGCGGGGGCAGACTGACGAACTGAATCCAACCGACTACCTCATAGTTGTCACCATCCATGATGGCAAAACTCATCTTCACCAGCGGCCGGTCTGGGGGCGCGAATCGCCCCGGCGTTCCGAAGAATCACCAGCCTGATTCCGTTACCAGGGTGTACTGAAGGTAAAGCTTACCACCACGGTAGACATAAGCGCTCTCGTCTTTCTCTGTCGACTCGCAGGCGATTCGAACGTCGTACAACAGTATACTGAGAACGTCGAACGGTATTTTATTTCGAGCGGAAGGTTCCGCTCGCGACGACGGCCTCGATCAGGTCGCGCATGCGAAAATCGTCTTTCGCCGTCACCGCGATAATTTGGTCCACTGCCGGGCGATCCAGACCCTCGATGCGCCGACCGCACGCATACATCAACAAAGCGCTCCGTCAGCATCCGGGCAAACTGTTCTTTTCGCTGCAACAACGCCTGCTTTAATCCCGCGACGTCACTGAATCGCTGCCCGTTCGGCAGCTCGCCCGAGGTGTCGATCACCGTTCCTTTTTCATTGCGCGTGCGCCAGCCACCAATCGGATCGAAACTTTCCAACGCGAAGCCGAGCGGATCAATCTTGCGGTGACACTCATAGCAGCCCGCGTTGTCGCGGTGCTTGGCGAGCAGGTCGCGCATCGATTTCGCGCCCCGTACATCCGGATCGATCGGCGGCACATTGTCCGGCGGCGATGGCTGCCGGTCGTTTTGCGCGTCTCCACCGGGAAAGTCGAATTATATACGCGAATCAGCCGGTTATAGGCATTTCGTACATTCAGCATGCCATTTGGAAACGTGAAACGTGGCGTAAATCCCCGATCCAACCAGACCTTGAATGTATGCCATTCGGGTTCGTCATCCTTCACGATGGTTTCACCCAGCTGCGGCTCGATCGGCTGGGGCAGGTGCAAAGGGCCCGCCTTGGCGTTTCCCGCCACCACGCCCAAACGAAAGGGCATGGCCGGATCGGTGCCAAAAAAATCCGGCGCGTAGCTATTCTTCCGGAATTTCGCCTCCGCCTTCACCCGGATCTCGTAATACCCATCCGCCGGCACGCCCTGCGCAAACGCCACAAAGGCCCATACGCGCCTTCAGGTTTGTCCGAGTTGGTGGTTTCATATAACACCATGTAGCTATAATTATGCACCCGACTGTGCGAGTAGCGCAGCTCGGGCTGCAGTTGACGGGGCGACCGGGTTGGAGCGCGCGAAGATGCCGGAGCGGACGACGATCGCGATCGTGCCGAGCAGGGCGAGATCGAAGAAACTGCGGAGCGGGGAGATCTTCATGGGCATGGTTGCACGGGGTATAACGGGCAGGAAAGGGCGGAAGGCGAATCCGGAGGGAGGCGGGAGGTGGGAGGCATGAGGCATGAGGCATGAAGCATGAGGCATGAGGCGTGAGGTGAGGCGCCTTCTGATCGGAAATCGCGGGCAAGCTCGCTCCTACAATCGAACCTCGGGGGATTCCAATTATGCCATCGTGGCCGCGGGCGGGCTGACCTACGGCGAACTGCGCCGGGTGATTTCGCGCTTTCCGCGGGGAGAATCCTTTTTCACGCTGGCGGTATGGTATCCCCCTTGGAGCAGGCGCTGCTTTTCGTGATGGTGTGCGTGATCATGTGCGGCCTCGGGGCCACGCTGACGTGGGGTGATTTCAAGGAGGCGATGCGCAGCCCCCGCCCGCTGATCGTGGGGCTGACCGTCCAATGGGCGCTGATGCCGGCCGTGGCGGTGGGGCTGGCCTATGCGGCCAACCTCACGCCGGCGCAGGCCCTCGGGCTGGTGATCGTCGCGTGCTGTCCCTCGGGGGCGACGTCGAATCTCTTCAACTATTTCGCGCGGGGCGATGTCGCGTTGAGCATCTCGTTGAGCACGGTGACGACGGCGCTGTCGCTGGTGAGCATGCCGATCTTGCTCGCGGTGTTCGGTGCGCCCTTCAGCAGCGAGGCGTTGCGGATCCCGCACGGGGATTTGTTCGGGGCGCTGACGGTCTTTCTCGTGCCGGTGGGTATCGGGATGGCGATCCGCGCGAAGAACGAGCGCTGGGGGCGCAACACGGAGGAGACGGGGAGCTTCGTGGGGATTCTGGTCATCCTCTTTCTG
>Ga0163144_10008170_pt1 | contig 22688 bp, 18 predicted proteins | sample OliLak19BULKMAT1_FD_123175 | JGI IMG/M metagenome (GOLD analysis project Ga0163144, IMG submission 123175) | Freshwater microbial mat bacterial communities from Lake Vanda, McMurdo Dry Valleys, Antarctica - Oligotrophic Lake LV.19.BULKMAT1 | ecosystem: Environmental > Aquatic > Freshwater >...
ACGACAAATAGACCTTGCCAGCGACAATCAGAATGCGCAAAAACTGTCGAGCCGCGACAATCAACTTCTCATCCTGATAGTCGCGCAAGTCTCACCTTGAATGTCGCGCTACAGGAGCCGGATGATGAATAACAAGCACGCAATATTGCTTGGGCTGACGCTGGTCGGATGCGCTGGCGCGAATGAGACAGAATGTGCCGTTGGTGACGGCTACATATACGATAGCTCTACGGATAACCGTGCAGAGGTGTTCAACCTCAAGTCCATGACTATGAGCACTCAAAGTAAGGGTGACGCAGACATAAATAGGTCTGACTCAGAGTTTGCTGGTCCCGTCGTTATATGCAGCAATAAAGAATATTTCTGCATATCGGGAACCTTAAACGTCTCCGTCCCCCGTGTGTTAGGGCCTGCCAGATGGTCGTTAAATGGCCTCAGCTGCAGAATGTCCCGGGATACTCGATCGACTGATTTAGCTACCATAGAGTGCAGTGAAGATAGGAAGCCGCCGTCTATAAAAGCGGAGTACTCAGGTACCCGTGGCCTTCTATCATACCGTCGTCAGAACGTAGGTGATGACGCTGTGTTCAGAACACGGGGCAGATGCGGTTTATTTGCATTGAAATAGGACGGTTAAGCTCCCTGTCGCAGGACTGAAAGACCGCAAATTTCGCGGCGCGGTTCCTCCGGTAAGCCGATGCAATCCGAGAAGACGGAAGCGCCGATCATCGACGAGATCGCGGCTGATATGGGGGATGAGGATGATTTCATCAGGGTTACGGATAACTCAGTTAGAATTGGTGGCACCACTGTCACATCGAACGGCAACGGGGTTGAGGTTGAGCTCAAAATGGGCAGGTACGACTTTGACAACCCAGCCACCGTGACGGCTGACGTCTCAGTAGCTGATACCGGCCTTGACTTCGGCGTTGCTGCGGAAGGCACTCTTGGCGAATTGGACGTCTCGGCGGGTATCAGATCAGAGTCGAGCAGAGACATGCTGAGTGGCGATGCCGATGCTGTGTTACGTCCAGATGGTGGACGGCTTGAACTTGAATTGGCTAAGGGCGAAGCGTTTGTGGAGGTGACTAGCGACGATCTAACTCGTCGGGTTGCCGGGGCGGTCATAAAGGAGGCAGACAGCCTGGGAGTGCTATCTACGACTATGGCCATCATGACCGGGATAACGTTCATAACAAAACAAGCAAAAGAGTTTTTTGGCAATTAAAAATGCAAATAAAGCTTCATATAAATTTAGTGCTTTTAACATATTTCATGGGGAATAAAATTTGATGGCAGCTATTTTTGATTTATTTAGACTCTTTCAAGTTGCTTATTTTAGAAGAAGAAGTAAAAACTTAAATAAAGCTCTAAAAATAATTGAAAAGATCATAAAAAATGATGAGCTTAAGCTTGATTTTCTTGAGCCGTACAAAGGTTTCATATTAGTTTGTATGGAAGATTATAAGTCAGCTAGAAATATATTCATAAAAAATGCGAGAAAATTTGAAAAATCAGATTTACAAGATCATATGTATATAACGTTATATTGCAATTATTTTATAAACGCGGGCATAGTTGGTTGGGATGGATTTTCACTGATCGAAAAAGCGCATAATCTTGAGCCTGAATATCTTACGCGTTATTTTTTGGTGTTGCCTTCAAAAGAACGACTTGCAGAATCGCTGACCCAATGAGTTGCTGGTTGGGGATCGGTGGAATGTCTACATAGGCTAATCCTCCCTCAACGACGCTCCGGCATAAGGATCGAAATTAGCAGGCGGCAAGTCGGCCCACGAGCTCTCGATTTGAGGGGCAACCGGCGGCAATAGCGCAGTCGGCCCAATCACATCGCTCCCACTTCCAACAAACCCGGCTGCAATCACGGGCGCACCCAGCAGCACAAAGCACCCGACCATAACCCGCGCACCGTCGCGCAGCGGCAGCCGCCCGGTCAGCATCAGCGCACCGATGAACGCCACCGCGAGTCCGCAGACCCCAACCGCGATCTCGCCAACGTCGTCATCGGTGTAGCGAGTGCGGGCGCGAACGTCGCGGCTGAAATTACGGTAAGGCTGCCGTCGATGTTGTAGGGGTAGTAGTTGATGTTGCGGCAACCGTTGTTCCTGGATTGCCAGGCGGCGCAGCAACGGGCATCAAGGCTGCACGTGCTGCGACGCTAGCAAAAAATATTGTGAGAGGTAAAAAGGGAGAGGCTGCAACTGCCACCCGACTTGGCACTGGACGCGCAGGCGGACAGGTGACGATCCGGTCGTCAACGGGTTCCAAAGCAAGAGTAGATCATGTGACGGAAAAAGGGACTGTCGTGGAATCAAAAACAGGTAAGTCTCCCTTGTCTAAAGGGCAACGGGACGTCCAAGCTGACATCAAAGCTGGACGCCCTGTAACACCAGTTGGTAAGAACGCGAAAGATGCGGGCTTGAAACCCGGCAAGCCAATACTGATGCGTAACTTCATTGTACATCGAACCGATCCTAGGTGACAAATGGGAAGTTGCGACGCATCCTTCAAAAAGATCATCTGCATGCGGATTATGACGAAATTCGCCGAGAACGGCTTCGACCGATTTCGCAAAGATGAAATTGATTGGCCGTTCAACGCGGATTTCCATTGCTGGGTGGGAATAAATACAGGATTATATCCACATGTTCTTGAAATTAACCCAAACATTGGTATCCATTCACCAAAAATTCATAAACTTTATGCGAGGCTTGAAGGATGCAAGTATGATCGGGGGATTGCTACCTACCCCGTTATATTGGGTGGTATAAAAGACATTGCCAATGAAATGGCTTTTGCATTCACGCCTGATCAAAGCGCAGACTTCGTCTGCAGCGAGATAAACCGGTTAGTTCAGCTTTACGTTCAATTTGGTCTGCCCTATGCACTGAGCATAGCTAGTTATGATGCCCTGTTGCCGCTGCTCAAGACGCGTATTCCCCGACTTGGCGGCTATCCGGAACATTATGCCTGTTGCCTTTACCTGATGGGACGCAAGGAAGAGGCGTATGATTTTTGCGTTGCTTCTCTCAAAAAGGACGAACCGTCATTCGAAATCTTCGGCAAGAATTTTCTGGAAATGATGCGAGAAAATTCAAATTGATATTTAGAGATTAGGCAATGGCTGGGCGCAATGTTCCGCCACTCTTTTCAGAGATTGGGGCGTATGCGGGGAATATCAATAATCGGAAAATGGAAATCGTTTTGTAGAAATCCATCGCAGTAAAGGGGCGATTACTCCTCCCTCAAAGACGCTCCCGCATATGGATCGAAATTGGCAGGCGGCAGGCCGGGTCGCGGGTTTTCTATCAGAATGGCGACCGGCGGCGCAGGTGCTCGGGTCTCAAATACTCCACTCCGCCCACCAACAAACCCCGCCGCAATCACCGGCGCGCCCAGCAGCACAAAGCACCCGACCATAACCCGCGCACCGTCGCGCAGCGGCAGCCGCCCGGTCAGCATCAGCGCACCGATGAACGCCACCGCGAGTCCGCAGACCCCCAGCGCAATCTCGCCCGGCATCAGCCCCTCGATCCAGCGCGCGGACTCCGCCATCGGCGCTCCGCCGCTAACCTCAAACAGGCTCTGCTGCACCGCCAGTGCCACCGCCCGCTACGCCGCCACCAGCACGCGGCTGACCCGCCGCCTGCCGCCGCGCCGTTCAAGCTGCACGAACACGTCGACGCTCTCGCTCACATAGTGGCGTACGTCGTCGCGACTGAGCTTCGATCCCGCCTGCAGCACCAGCAACGCTAGCTGTTCGATCGCGCGCTGCGGGGTGTCGGCGTGGATGGTGGTCATTGATCCCGGATGACCGAGATCGAACGGCTGCTCGTCGCAGCGTAGGCCTCAGCAGCCTCGGGTCAGCAACGTCACGCCTGCGCCGCTGAAATCGAGCGCATCGAGATTGGGCGCAAACAGGCACTCCCCCGCCCCAGCGCGCGCCGCACCATCACGCGCGGAGACTTCGCCCGCCAGCGGCAGTGCCAGCAGCGCGCCGGGATAGGCGGCATAGGTGGCAGCATCCGGCGCGCCCTCCACTCGGTCGAGCCGGAAATGCGGCCCGTCGGCCAGCACCGGCCCATCGGCAATGCTGCGGCGGTGTTCGGCGGGGTAAGGCGTCCCGCTCGCGACGGCCAAGGCCCGTTCCAGATGCAATTCGCGCGGGCGGCCATAGTCATACAGGCGAAAGGTCGTATCGCTGGTCTGCTGCACCTCAACCAGAGCGAGGCCGGGACCGATGGCGTGGACGGTGCCAGCAGGCAGGTAGAACAGATCGCCGGGGTGCGCCGGGTGCCAGCTGAGCAGCTGCTCAATCGTGCCGTCGCGTGCCGCAGCGGCGATTTCGTCAGGCGACACTTCGCGGTCAAACCCGATCGCAAGCCGCGCGTCAGGTGCGGCGTCGAGCACCAACCAGCACTCCTCCTTACCCGCCTCCCCCGGCAGCGCATCGGCAGCGGAAGGGTGCACCTGGACCGAGAGCTTTTCCGAGGTGAACAGGTATTTGACCAGCACCTGCGGCAATTCGGGCGGCGGTTCAAACCAGATTTCGCCAATCCGCTCCCTTGGCGGCGCGGCAAAAGGCGCGGGCAGCGTGTCGCGGCCCCAGACCTTGGCGACCATCCGGGTGGGAAGCTGGCGCACCGAGAGGGATTGGGCGCTCACTGGTTTATCGCACCGGGCAGCTTGCCAACAGCTTGCGCGCCGTCACGTGTGGTGACCAGCACCTCTCCGCCGGAAACGATGATGCACACGTCCGTAAGGCCCACCGCCGAAATGCGCGGGCCATCGCTGATCGCAAGCACCCCGTGGCACCCATCAAGGTCTGCGGTGCCGCGCGTCACATTGCCCGCCTCGTCGGCCCCACCCGAAAGCGCATCGGCGAGCGCGGCCCAATTGCCGATGTCGGACCAGCCCATGCTGGCCGGCACCATCGCCGCACGCGCGGTGTTTTCCATCACGGCATAGTCAATCGAATCGCCCTTAATCTGCGCAAACGGCGCAGGCGCGGGGTGGAACCGTGCGCCATCTTCGTGCCCGCCTGCCACCGCTTCGGTCACCAGACGCGCCATGTCGGGCCGGTGCGCGGCGAGTTCGGACAACAGATGCCCCGCGCGGAAGGCGAAGATACCGCCATTCCAGCTATAATCGCCGCTGGCGAGGTAGGCCACCGCGCGCGCCAATTCGGGCTTTTCGACAAAGCGTTGGATCGCAAAACCGCCCGCCAGCGGCTCCCCGCGCTGAAGATAGCCATAGCCGGTCTCGGGCCGATCGGGCGCGATGCCGAAGCTGACGAGATAATCCTGCCGCGCCAATTCTGCGGCAGCCAGCGCGGCGGCGCGAAAGGCGGACGCGTCGGCAATGTGATGATCGCTCGGGCAGACCAGCATCACTGCGTCGGCGGGGAGCAGTGCAGCGGCAAGCGCGATGGCCGGAGCGGTGTTTTTGGCCGCAGGTTCGATCACCAGCCGCGCGCCGGGGGTATCGCCCAGCTGCGTCATGATGACATCGGCATGGGCCGCGCCCGCCACCACCATCGGGGCTGCAAACCGGTTATCGCCCGCCACCCGGCGCACGGCTTGCTCAAACAGCGTCTCATCGCTCACCAACGGCAGAAACGGCTTGGGCAGCGCGGTGCGGCTGACCGGCCACAGCCGCGTTCCGCTGCCGCCGCACAGGATTACCGGATGGATCGGTGTCACTGGAACATTCCTCATTGGGTTCGGGCTATATCAGCATGCTGATTGGAAACGAATCCCAAGCGCGCGTTATTCCAACCATGCCCTCACAGGCTACAAAGCGCATCAGAACCACTGCTGGCGCCAGTAAAACGGAGCGGCAACCGGATTGCCATTGGCGTCCATCGCCGGGCGGAAGCCGAGCCGGGTCTCGACCAGCTGGCAGGTGATCCGGTTGGCTTCGGCATCGGGGCTGGGGCGAAAAACCGAACAATTGCGCGCGCGCCCATCGGTGCCAATGGTGACCTTGACGATCACCTGCGTGCCGCGCCGCGCTTCGCGCCCGCCTGGCGGGACGGGGAAATCGCGCGCGTTATCGATGCTGCCCGAGATATGCACCGGCTTGGACACTGCGATCCCGCCGCGCCCGCTGCCGCTGTTGCCGCTGCCGGTGCCAAGCCCGCTGCCCGCCGCGCCGGTGCCCGCGCCTGCATCAGCCGCGCCGGATTCGCTTGCGGTGCCGGTTGATGACGCACGGGGGAGCGCGGTGTCCTGTTTGACCCGCACCTTGGGGGGCGGGCTGGTAACCGGCTTTGCCACCGCATCGCGCCCCGGATCGCCTTGCGCGCCTTCGTCAGGTTCGGGCTGATTTTCGGGCGGGGGCGGATCGGGCGGCGCGGTGATGGTGACAGTAAAGGCCGACACCACGTCGCGTTCGACCGAGGCGGTGAAATCCGGGGCAAAGGCGCGGGTCAGCCCATAGAGCAGGCCCAGATGCAACAGCACGATAGCCGCCACCAACGGCAGACTGATCCGTTTGCGCCGATGGCGAAAGCCTTTCGCGCCGTTCCCCACTTCATTCGCCATGCCTGAAGCCTGCCCCTCGATTGCTCCATTCCGGACGAGGTTGCGTCCGAAATTGGGCCCGCGGCTCTATACCAGCATCGAGGCAATTTGCGATGGAGCCATCGATCGAGCGCGCACTGGATCATGACAGCGGCATCGGAGGCGGCTGCCCCGACGCCGGATTAGGCTCGGTCAGCCCGGATCGGGGCTCTGACGACGAGCGCATCCGTATGCCTGCTGGCGATAAAGCGGGGAGCGCGGCACTTCGTCCGTCAGTGACCAGCCCGGGCGGTGCAGAAACCGCAAGGCCAACCGGCAGTTCATTCCGCTTGGGCAACTTCACCGATCGCCTTGATTGGCGCAGCATTCAGGCCGCTATCGTCGGCGGCGTCGCTTATCTGGCGCTTGGCTACATCAGCCTGCTGTTGTCCAACGCGGGTGAGACTGTCAGCCCGATCTGGCTGCCCAATGCCTGCGCGGTGGCATTTTTGCTGCGCGCGCGGATCAGCAACGAATGGCCGTTCCTCGCCGCCGCCTTCGCCGCCAGCCTTGGCGCCAATCTGGTGGCGCAATTGCCCGATCATATCGCGCTGGTGTTTGCGCTCGGCAATGTGGCCGAGATCATCGTGGTGCTGGCGCTGACCCGGCGGGCAGATGGCGCGCAGCCTGATATGAGCAAGCTGGCCGATCTGGCCCGTTTCGTCTGGGCGGGCGGGCTGATCGGCCCATTGCTATCGGCGCTGCTGTCGGCTTTGCTGACCGCGCCGATGATGGGCGCTGATCTGGCGGCGATGCGCAGCGGGGCGATCACCTGGTTCCTGACCGACAGCATGGCGATGGTGCTGATCGTGCCGACGGTGTTGCTGGTGGTTGACCGGATCAAAAACCACCTGCCCACCGCCCCGGCGCACCCTGCCGAAAGCGCGGCGCTGCTGATCGGCGGGATGACCTGCGCCTTTCTGGTGTTCAACCAGACGCACTATCCGCTGATGTTCCTGATCCAGCCGATCACGCTGCTGCACGCCTTCCGGCTCGGCAGTCTGGGCAGCGCACTGCATGTCGGCGGGGTCGCGCTGGTGGCGGGCGGGATGACCTGGGCCGGGCTTGGCCCGATTGCGGCAGCCAGCGGGGTCGCGATCACCGAGCTGCACCTGCTGCAAGCCTTTGTCGCGGCCAATTTCCTCACCGGACTTCCGGTCGCCGCGATCCTTGCCGGGCGCGACCGGATCACCGCCGAACTGGAGGCCGGAAAGCAGCAGATCGACCTGCTGGCCGACAACATCACCGATGCGATCCTGCGCTATGACCTTGACGGCGTGTGCACCTATGCCTCGCCTTCGGTGCGCGATGTCATGGGACTGCCGCCCGAAGCTTTGGTGGGTGAACCTGTTGGCCCGCTGCTGCATCCCGATGCGCGCGATCGCACGACGCAGGCGCTCGGCCGCTTGCTGACCGGGGCAAGCGACAAGGAACGCATCACCTACCGCCGCTTTCTTGATTATCCCGATGGCAGCCCGGTGTTTCTCGAAGCCGATGGAGCGGTGGTGCGCCACCCGGTGACCGGCGCGCGCGACGGCGTGGTGGTCGCCGCGCGCGACGTGACCGAGCGGGTCGAACTGGAACTGCTGCTGACCCGCGCGCGCCGCCATGCCGAAAACGCGGCGCAGGCCAAGTCCGATTTCCTCGCCAATATGAGCCATGAGATCCGCACCCCGATGAACGGTGTGCTCGGGTTTGCCGAATTGATGCTGCAGGGCGATCTTGACGCGGATCAGCGCCGCTTTGCCGAAATGATCGTGCAATCGGGCCGGTCGATGATGATGCTGCTCAACGACGTGCTCGATCTCAGCAAGATCGAAAGCGGCCAGTTCGCGATCGACCGCGCGCCGGTGGATCTGCACGCGAGCCTGGCGGAATGTGCTGCGCTGCACCGGCCCGCGGCGGAGGAAAAGGGACTGGCGCTCGAATTCTTCTGCGATGGCGACGATCATCCCGAGCGTCGGTTTGATATGGCCCGCCGCCCGTGGGTGATGACTGACGGGCTACGGCTGCGCCAGATCATGCTCAATCTGATCGGCAATGCAGTGAAATTCACGCAAACCGGGCACATTCACGTCAGCTACAAAGTCACCCCGCAAGACGTGCAGGTGGTGGTCGCGGATAGCGGGATCGGGATTGGCCCGGCCCGGCTGGAGACGATCTTTCACCCCTTCACACAGGGTGAGGAGGAAACCGCGCGGCGGTTTGGCGGTACCGGGCTGGGCCTGTCGATCAGCCGCCAGCTCGCCGCCTTGCTCGGCGGGCAGATCACGGTCGACAGCGCACCCGGCGAAGGTTCGCGCTTTACGCTGCTCCTGCCCGCGACACTGGTCCAGCCTGCTGCGGACGAGGAGCCAGACGAACCGCCGCAGCCTGCGCAGCCGCCGGCGCACGCGCGCATCCTGCTGGTCGAGGACCACGACATCAATCGCCTGCTGGTGACCGAAATGCTCGAACGCTGCGGGCAGGAGGTCGCAGTCGCGCATGACGGAAACGAAGCGATCGCGATGGTGATCGACAGCATCATGCGCGGTCGGCCCTATGATCTGGTGCTGATGGATGTGCAGATGCCCGATTGTGACGGGTACGAAGCGACCCGCGCGATCCGGGCTGAAGGGATCGGGCCGGGGCTGCTACCGATCATCGCGCTGACCGCCAATGCCTTTCCCGAAGATGTCACCGCCGCGCGCGCGGCCGGGATGCAGGGCCATCTGGCCAAGCCGATCATCCTGGCGGCACTGGCCCGCGCGCTGCAACGCTGGCTGCCGACCCGGATAGTCGACGAAACGCGGCCCGCGCGCTTGTCGGCAATGGCGCTGTCACCGGGCCTGGTGGAGCGCTGGCGGGTGCGACGCCGCGAAACGGTGGAGGCGGTGCGCGATGCCATGAAAGATGGTGTGCTGGAAGATAGCGATCCCACCACCGCAACCGCATCGCTGGCGCAGCTGGTGCACAAGCTGGCAGGTTCTGCGGCCATGTTTGGCGAGCCGGAACTGGGCAGAAGCGCAGCGGCGCTTGACCGCGCGTTAGCCCGGCCAACCGGTGCCGATCAGCGATTGGTTCTGGCGCAGGCGCTGCTGGCAGTTGCCGAAGCCTCACCCGAACCGGCAGCGCTCTTAGCTGGCAGCGGCAACACTCAGCGCTGAAAGCTCAGCGCGGTCTCCGCCAACGCCCGCATCTCGCAAAGCAAAAGGGCGATCCGTTGCCGGGCCGCCCTTTCGTTTACTCAAAGCGAGACGAATTAGAATTCGTAACGCGCACCGATCTGGATCCGCCATGCCGACGGTCCGGGAGCTATGAAGTTCTGATCATCAGGCGCAAAGCCGGTGATGATGTAACGGCCCTGTGCGTCCACCCCGCCATCAACCACATCGACGAATTCCGGACGCGAGCGGAGCACGTTCCAATCATTATCGAGCAGGTTGAGGAAGTTCTGGAAGTCGGCGAACAGCGTTACCTTGTCCTGCGTCAGGCCGGTGATCTTGCCGATGAACGGCAGTTCCTGGGCAAAGCGCAGATCGACGTCGAACGCCCAATCCTGATTACAGGTGTTGCGTGCAATCGAGGCACCCGGGGTGAAATCGCACCCGCTGGCAGCCACGTAGTCGATCAGCGATGCAACCGCAGCCGCATTCGACGAAGGCGACACGTTCGGATCACTCGGGCCGCTCGGGACGTAGAGCAACGCGTTGTCCGTCCCGGAAGCCGTGTCGTTGAACACCCCGCCACCATCGAAGGTCAGGCTGTACGGCAGGCCAGAACGTGCCCGGAAGAAGATCCCGAAATTGGTATCATACCCATCGAAGAATTCTTCTTTCAGGTTGAACGTCGCTGTGATGTTGTGCCGGGTTTCGAAGTTTGACGTCGACACTGCCGGGTTCTGCCGGTCAAACGCTGCCGTGATGTCGAACGACGAGGTTGCAGTCGACGAACCATTGTTGCGGTTGTTCTGCGAGTCGGTGAAGGCATAGCCGAAATTCAAATTGACCGAACCGCCCGAGGTGAGCAGGCCGCCCTGGAACCGCTTCGACAGGATGATCGAGGCAACGTGGCTTTCGTAGCTCGGCCCATTGGTCAGCTGGATTTCGTCATCGCGGCCGGTGGCAAAGCATGGGGCGGTCACGCCGGTATAGACCGGCGGGGTGCCGCCAGTGCCCTGCAGCACGGCATCACAACCCGCATTGTTGGCATCAATCGCACGGAAGATCGGGCGACCATCAACAGTGAACCCGCCATCGGCCCGGCGAATATCCGGGGTCTGCGACAGATCGACGAAGTTCAACGTGTCGTTGAACCGCGAGTAAATGTAATCGAGGTTCAAACGCCAGTTGCCGAAGAAGCCGCTATCGCCGCCGAATTCGGTCTGGAACCCGATGTTGGCACGCACCACGCTCGGGATGTCGAATTCGGGATCGGTCGACTGGATATCGCCTAAGCCGACGGCAGCCTGCGCCGAACCGGCTGCGCTGATGCACGCCGGGATGCCAGTGAACTGGCCATTGGTCAGCGCGCTGGGCTGGCCATTGGCGTCGCGCGGCAACTGCGCTGCCGAACAATTGTTCGACGTGCCCAGACCGGTCGAGAACCCGTTGTTCGAGAACGCGTTGGAGAAGTACACCACCGGGTCACCGCCCGAGAAGATGCCGACGCCGCCGGTCAGACGCGAATTCGACAGGAAACCGTCATTGTCGAATTCATAAGTCGCCGAAAGGCGCGGCAATACAAGCGGATCAAGCCGTGCGAACGACACCGCATTGGTGAAGCCATAGCGGTTCAGGAACTGCGGGTTGGCGCGCGGGGCATCGCCATCATACAGCTGCACGCGGATACCGGCATTGATCGCCAGCTGATCAGTCGCCTGCCATTCGTCCTGCGCATAGAACGAGTAGATCCGGCGGCTGAACAGTGCGCTGGCTTCGTTCACGTCACCGGATGGGGTGGCGTTGATATCAGCCGCGACCGACTGACCGTTAACGATCTGCGTTTCGTTGGCGAACTGCGTGGTCCCTGGCGACAGCAAGCCAACGGCGAAATCATCAAGGCTGCGGAAGAACAACGAACCGGTGGCATTCACTGCAAACAGGTTGAACACTTCCAGATCGTTGATTTCGGCACCAAACTTGATGAAGTGGCCGCTGCCCGCATCGACGTTGAGCTGGAAACGGGCCTGATCGATCTTGGTGTCAAGCTGGTTGGCCGAACGGAAGATGCCCGGACCGGTCGAAAGAATACCATTCTGTGTGGTTTCGCCGGCAACCGGCGCGACGCCGACCACAAGCCGGACAATCGGGTTGTCCGACTGCGCTTCACCGCCGCCGAACGGACCTTGAACGTCGCCCACTTCGGCGCGGCTGACGCGCAGTTCGGTCGAGATAGTGTCGCTCCATTCCGAATAGAGACGCACCGAGTAGTAATCCGAAATCGTGCCTTCGTCTTCGAACGAATTGAGGCCGGTCAGGTTCTGGGCACCGGTATCGGATTCGACGTTGGTTTCTTGCAGACGCTGATACGTTCCTTCAAGCCGGTGGCCTTCGGCGATCACCGCATCGAGACGGCCGAAGTAACGCACCGAGGCTTCCGGCAGGGTGGTCGGGAAACCGCCGATGTCCTGGCCATACACATCCTGCGCAATCTGCGCGAACCGGTCGAACTGGTCCTGCGTGACGAAGTTGGCTTCGTTAAGAAAACCGCCGCCGGCCGGGCCGAATTCATTGCCGTCGGCCAGATCGGTTTCTTCATAACCGAAGCTGAAGAACAGACGATCCTTGATGATCGGGCCTGACAGCGTGGCGCCCCACCGCTTTTCCTGGCTGCCGGTGTCGAGATCGCCAACCAGACCACCATCGAAATAGGTTATGAAGGCCGAGCCGCTGAACTTGTTGCCGCCCGCTTTGGTGACGACGTTGATGAGGCAGCCGGTGAATTCGGAGTATTCCACGTCAAACGGTGCGAATTCGACCGAAACCTGATCGACCACGTCGAACGGCAGCGGCAGCGCGTTGCGCGCAGCAAACGGCGTGCCGTTGAGGCCGAACACGTCAGCCTGCACGATGCCGTCAACGGTGAAGGTGTTCGAACGGTCGTTACCGCCGAGGCACGAGATGCGGTCCACGTCGTTGGCGGTATCAATCGAAACGCGCGGGTCGATGCGGATGATGTCGCGAATGTCGCGGGTGATCGACGGGAAGGCCTCGAGCTCATCCTTGCCAAACGCGGTGCCCGGCCCGACAGCAACCTGGCTCACCCGCGCGCGGGCACCGGTGACGATGATTGCGCCGTCACTCGAACCGGCAGCGGTCGAAGCAAGCTTGAAGTTGAACGCGGTGCGACCGCCGATGCTGGTGGCGACGTTTTCAACTGTCTGGCCTTCGTAGCCATCGGCAGTCACAGTGATTTCGTAGGCGCCCGGCTGGAGCGAGATAATGCGGAAGCCGCCATCCGCGTCCGTGGTGGTGGTACGGGCGGTGTTGGTGTTGACGCTGGTGACGGTCACGACTGCGCCGGAAATTGGCGCGCCGTTTTCGTCGGTGATCTGGCCTTCAACGCCGGTGGTGATCTGCTGCGCAAAAACTGGCGTCGCGATGGTGGTGGTCGCGGCAAGGCTGACGATGCTCGCGGCGAGGAGATACTTAAGCTTCATGGATGCAAGCCCCTGGTAGCGGTGGAGAGATAACAACGTGATGTGGAGCGGCCCTAGGCCTGAACGCTTGCGGCAAAGCGACTGTTCTGTGACAGTTTGATGAAATGCCCCGCCGCCTTGGCGCGAATCCTTAATGCAGTCTTTTTTGAACGCCAGAAAAGTCTCGGATTCGCGCCAGTTCTGCGCCCCGGTGTTGCAACGCAGCAACGCCGCCAAGGAATTTCATTTTGTCATCAAAGGCCGATTTTGGCGCCCCGATCAGGCGAGGTTGATCTCGCGCAGGCGCTGCATCAGAAAATCATGCGCGGTGATCGGTGCAGGCGGCGGAGTCGCGGCGCTTTCATCAATGCATTCGGGCAGCGGGGTGATCAGGAAATCAGGCCGGAAATGCAGGAAAAACGGCATCGAATAGCGCGCCCGCCGCGCGGCCTCGCCTCGGGGATTCACCACCCGGTGCGTGGTTGAGCGCAGCCGGCCATTGGTCTGGCGCTGCAACATATCACCGACATTGATCACCAGCGCCCCCGGCGGCACGTCGACCGCGTGCCATTCGCCCGTCGCGGTCAGCAGCTCAAGACCGGCTTCTTCCGCCCCGAGCAGCAGCGTGATGGTGTTGATATCCTCGTGCCCGGCGGCACGGATCGCGCCTTCGGGTGCGCCTTCGCCCAGCGGCGGGTAATGGAGCAGGCGCATCACTGAATTGCCGTCTTCCACGCTAGCGGCAAAGAAATCGCGCGGGCGGCCAAGGTGCAGCGCAATCGCTTCGAGCACGCGTGCACCGGCGGTTTCAAACGCCGCGAACAATGCGCTCATGGTTGCGCGGAAGCCTTCCACCTCGGTCGGCCAGACGTTGGGGGCCATGAATTCGGACAGCGGGTGGCCTTCGGGCAGGCTGCGGCCGACGTGCCAGAATTCCTTGAGGTCGAACACCTCGGCGTCCTTGGCCTTTTCGGTGCCGAACGGGGTGTAGCCGCGCGCCCCGCCGCCGCCTTCGATTGTGTAGGCGCGCTTGACGCTGTCGGGCAGCGCGAAAAACGCCTTGGACACCGCCTCAGCCGCGTCGATCAAGTCCTGCGGGATGCCGTGATCGCGCACCACGGCAAAGCCATATTCGCCGAAACTGCGGCCCAGTTCATCGGCAATGGTTTCAAGCGGCTGGGCGAGCGAGACAGATGCAATGTTGATCATGCGGGCGGCTTTACACCTGCACCCGCGGCTCTGCCAAGAGGCTAGAGCGCCAGATTACAGCGGCAGGAAAAGGCTCGCCAGCGCCGCGCTCATCAGGTTGGCGAGGCTGCCTGCGGCGAGCGCTTTCAGCCCCAGCCGCGCGATCACCGGACGCTGATTCGGGGCCAGCCCACCGGTCACCGCCATCTGGATCGCGATTGAGGAGAAATTGGCAAAGCCGCACAGCGCAAAGGTGATGATCGCCCGGCTCCGCTCGGTCAGTTCGCCCGCCTGCATCGCGCCGAGATCGATGAAGGCAACGAATTCGTTGAGCACGATTTTGGTGCCGAACAATCCGCCCGCAATCTGCGCCTGTTCCCAATCCGAAATGCCGATCAGAAACATGACCGGCGCAAACAGATACCCGAGCAATTGCTGAAAGCTGACATTGGCGAGCCATTCGGCGGTGGCAGGCGCAAACGGCGCGCCGACACCATTGGCGAGGTTGACGATTCCCCCGCCGATCCCGGACAGCATCCCATTGGCGAGCGCCACCAGCGCCACAAACACCATCACCATCGCGCCAACGGCCACCGCCAGCTTTACCCCGGTCTGCGTGCCCTGCGCCGCAGCTTCGATGATATTGGCAGGGCGTTGGCCTTCCTCGAAGGTTTCCGCCGCGGTCACCTCGTCAGCCTTGCCGCCTTCGACCATCGCCGCCGGGCCGACCGAGCTGATCCGGGCTTGCGGGAGTTCAACCTCCTGCCCGTTCTCGTCATACATCACCACGCGGGTCGCCTCGGTCAGCGAATTGGTCTTGCCGCGCGCCCGCGCCACCGCAGCGGTGCCGATATTGTTGTCGCGCGCCGGGGCAAGCGAGCCGTCATCGGGCATCATGATCTTGGCCATCAGGATCCCGCCCGGCGCCGACATGAACGCAGCAGCAAGCAGGAACGGCACAGCTTCCGTGCCGATAAAGCTGGCATAGGCGGCCAGGATCGTGCCCGCCACGCCCGCCATGCCGACGGTCATCAGCGTAAACAGTTGCGAGGGCGAAAGCGCGGCGAGATAGGGCCGGACCACCAGCGGGCTTTCCGACTGGCCGACGAATATGTTCGCTGCCGCGCCCAAGGCCTCGACCCGGCTGATCCCGGTGATCCAGCCAATCGCGCCGCCCACCCAACGCACCAGTTTCTGCATAATGCCGAGGTGATAGAGGATCGAAACAATCGCAGCGAAGAACACGATCACCGGCAGCGCGGCGATGACAAAGGTGTTGGCGAAGGGATTGCTCTCCATCGGTCCGAACACGCTGGTGATCCCGACCTTGGAGAAATCGAGCAGTGCGATCACGCCTTGCGACAGCCCGCCGATCACCGCCACGCCCGCATCGGTGCGCAGCACGATCAACGCGGTGAAGGCCTGCAAGGCAAAGGCCGATCCGACCACCCGCAGGTTGATCTTGCGCTTGGCCGATGACAGCGCGAACGCGATGCCCAGAATGGCGACGACCCCGGCGATGCTCAGCAGGGTGGACGTGATACTCTCGTTCACGGCAGCAACGATGCCCTTTGCGTGTGCGGAAAAGAAGAAATGGTGACCCCTGTCGCCTGCGGGGTGGCAGTTTGTGGCCCGGGTTGCAAGAGCGATGCAAACGAGGGTGTTGGCAGGCTGGAAATGGGGCCGGTGATGGGGGCCGGTGACAGTCAGCCGCGCGGTGCTTTTCTTTTGGGCCCGCGCTGGCTACGCCTTGGACAATGGACGACACCGCAATTGAGGCCCAGCGCCCCACATCCACGCAGGGCGTAACCATGCCCTTGGGTCTGTTCGTGTTCACGCTGCTGTATGGCGGGATGACGGTGCTGGCTGGCGTGCTCGCGTTCAAGCAGGTGCAACTGTGGCCGACCACGCTGGCAGTGGAGAGCGGGATCTTCCCGTTCCTGATGCTGGTGGTGATTTCCAGCACGTTGTCACAGCTTTACGGGCGCGCAATGGCGCAGCGGATCGTGTGGTGGGGGTTCCTGCCACTGGGGCTGTCGGCGGTGCTGATGCAACTGGTGCTGAACCTGCCCGCGTCGGCCGAGATGGTGGCGTTCCGCCCCGATGATCTCGCCGCGTTTGAACAGGTGCACCGCTCCACTTGGCGGGTTTGGCTGGCGGGCCCGGCGGCGTACATCACCTCGCTGCTGCTCAACATCTGGATCTTCGACCGCCTGCGCGGCGCGGGCAGCGAGACGACGCTCGGCCTGATGGTGCGCGGGGCGATTGCGTCGGCGCTTTCACAGGCAATCGATTCGGTGATTTTCATCACGCTCGCCTTTTATGGCGAGTTCGACATCAGCGACCTGATGATCGGCCAAGTGCTCGCCAAAGTCGCGCTAAGCATTGTGTTGGTGCCGTTCCTGATCACCGGCGGGGTGAAAGCGGCACGGTGGCTGGATCGGAAGAAAGAAGCCTAGCGGATCACGCTGGAAACGGTCGCACTGCGACCGCAAGGGCGACCGTCCTCAAGTAGCGAAGCGATAGGACAACAAAAATGCCGACCGCAGGCCCAACGGGCCGAGGAAACCGCGCGCCGGACGGCGGGCGAAAAACAAGATTGGTGGACCCGTCGGGGCTCGAACCCGAGACCTACAGATTAAAAGTCCGTTGCTCTACCAACTGAGCTACGGGTCCACATTGGTGGCTTTGACGCCGCACATCTACAGCGAGGGCGCTCCCCTAAGCAGGGGGCGGCGGCGGGTCAAGCGGGCATGCAACTGCGCAACGCGCAAACCGCTCACCGGGTCGCGCCAATCGGGGGCGATGGTGCGCGCTGGCGTGAGCACGAAGCTGCGCTGCGCATAGGCCGGGTGGGGGATGGTGAGGCCCGCTGACCGCCGCCCCGAAAGCCATTGGCCGCCGCTCCACAGGATGATGTCGCCATCAAGCACCCGGTCGCCCCAGCGCTGCCCGCACCGCCGCCCGAATTCGCGCTCCATCCGCTTGAGCGCGGCGAGCAGTGCGGGCGGGGAGAGTTCGCTCTCCAGCACCAGCGCGGCATTGGCGAAGCGCCGCTGCGCAGCGCCCATCGCCGGGGTCGCGATCACCGGGGAGCGCGCGGCAACCGTGCCGAGCGCGGCGCACTCCTCCATGGCCGCGTGCACCACGCCAGGTGGCGGGCCGTAGAGCACGTGCCGCCGGTTGCTGCCCAGTGCGATCAGGTAGGTGCTGCTCAAATGTGCGCCGTCAAATGTCTTGCGCGATCCGGCCATACAGCTGCGGGCGGCGGTCGCGGAAGAAGCCCATGCCCGCCCGGTGCGTCGCTGCGCGGGCGAGATCAAGGGCGGCGATCAGCACACCGGTTTCCTCAGCATCGTAGTCTGCCACCAGATCGCCCCATTCGTCGGCGATGAAGGAATGGCCGTAGAACCGCTGTTCGGCTCCCGCCGGCCCTTCCGCGCCGATCCGGTTGGCAGCGACCACCGGCATGCAGTTCGACACCGCGTGGCCCACCATCGCGCGCCGCCACATCCGGCTGGTGTCGAGCCCTTCATCGTAAGGCTCCGATCCGATCGCGGTCGGATAAAGCAGCAGTTCCGCGCCCTGCAAAGCCATGACCCGCGCGCATTCAGGATACCACTGGTCCCAGCAGATGCCGACACCGACGCGGACAATCGCGCCGCCCTCACCCGGCACATCCCACACCTTGAAGCCATCATTGCCGGGCCGGAAATAGTACTTTTCCTCGTACCCCGGCCCATCGGGAATGTGGCTTTTGCGGTAGGTGCCTTGGATCGCGCCATCCGGCCCGATCATCGCCAGCGTGTTGTAATAGTGATGGCCGTCGCGTTCGAAAAAGCTGGTCGGGATCGTCACCTTCAGCCGCGCGGCGAGCGCCTGCATCGCGATCACGCTGGGATGCTCGGCCGTGGGACGGGCAAGCGCAAACAGCGCCTCATCCTCCTCGCGGCAGAAATAGGGGCCGGAGAACAATTCCGGCGGCAGGATCAGCTGCGCGCCCTTGGCGGCGGCTTCCTGCACCAACGCCGACACGGCGGCAATGTTGGCGGCTTCGTCAGCCAAACCAAGGGCAAGCTGAAGGGCGGCGACGGTAATTGTGGTCATGCCGCCGCCCTTAGCGGTTTATTGTGCCTTCTTGAACAAAAGAGTCATGCGGTCGCTTTCGCCCTTGTCCTTCAGGTCTTCGCGCTTGGTCGCCAGCACCGGGGGCATTTCCCACACGCCCTGCGGGTGATTGGCGGTATCCATGGGGTTGGCGTTGACTTCGCTTGAGCCGACCAGTTCAAACCCGTTGAGGCGCATGAAATCCACCACGTCCTGCTGCTTCATGTAACCCCCAGTGCCGTTGGCATAGGCCCACGGCGCATCCGGCTTGGCACGGTGCTGAACGATGCCGATCATCCCGTCATCCTTGAGCAATTCGCGCATGGCGCGAATCTCGGTATCGGCGGTGCCCGCGCGGGTGATGCCATGCATCGAACGGATCACGAGAATGCGGTCAAAGCTGCCTTTCTGTTCGGCCGGAATCGCTTCGAGCGTCATGCCCGAAAACTTCTCCGCCGGAAGCCCCGTGTAACCGGCGACTTCCGCGCCAAAGCCCGCCGCCGTATCGCGGATGCGTTGCTGGCGCGCGGGATCGGCGCTGGCGGTCAGCGGGTTGGCATAGATACCGACCAACTGCCCTTCGCCGCCGAGATAATGGCCGAGCAGGCGCGAATACCACCCGCCGCCGGGCGCATATTCGCCAACCTTCATTGTAGGGCCGACATGGAAGAAGGTCAGCGTTTCGGCCGGGTGGCGGAATGCGTCGCGGGCCTTGTCTTCGGCGCGGCTGGGGTGATTGATCGCGCCCGACAACGCCTCACCATGATGCTTGAGGAACATCGCGGACATTTCGTCTGGCGTCATGTCCTTATGCATCATGCCTTTATCCATCATCGGCTTTTCGGCCTTGCCGCCGTGATGATCGGCGAGGGCAGGGCCAGAAACTCCTAGGGCGATGGCAAGGCCGCTCGCAGTGGCGAGGGCAAGGATCAGTTTGTTCATTGTGGAAATTCTCCCTTGGGAAACACATCGTAATCGGAACACACTAGTGGCAATTCCGATCCGCTGCCTTATCTCTGGCAGAAATCAGCGGAGATTTCGAGTGAGCAATTTGGAAACGGTCATTGTCGCAGGCGGGTGCTTCTGGTGCACCGAAGCGGTGTTCCGCGATGTGGTGGGCGTAAGCGAGGTTGAAAGCGGCTATATCGGCGGCACCAATCCCAACCCGACCTACAAGGAAGTGTGCACCGGCACGACCGGCCACGCCGAGGCGATCCGCGTGACCTATGATCCCCACACGATCAGCCTGGGCGAGATGTATGACGTGTTCCTTGGCACGCATGATCCAACGCAGCTGAACCGGCAGGGCGGCGATGTCGGCACGCAATACCGTTCTGCGATCTTCCCGTTGTCCGATGAACAGGGCGCCGAAGCCGAAGCCGCGATGGCCCGCTGGAATGCGGAAAATGGCAAAGTTGCCGTCACCACGATCGAAGGCCTGTCAGGCGGCGAACAGATCGCGCCGTGGTATCCGGCCGAGGGGTACCACCAGGAATACTGGGACGGCGAAGGCCAGCGCAACCCCTATTGCCAAGCGGTGATCCCGCCCAAGCTGATGAAATTGCGAAAGTCTTTTCAGAAGTATGTGAAGGATTGAGCTACTCCCCGTCCCGGGCTTGACCCGGGATCCCGCTTTCCTTCGCGCTGGAAAATGCAGCGGGGCCCCGGGTCAAGCCCGGGGCGGGGGTCAGCCCTTCACCCACCGCGCGACAAAAAACCCGTCCAGCCCGCCTTGGTCAGCCAGCATTCCCGGATACGTGCGCAACCAGCCCTCTGCGGTCGGCGCAAGGCCTGCAGGCAGTTCGTCTGCCGTAATCGGTGACCGTGTGAGGCCCAGTTCAGCATCAATCCACGCGGCCTGCTGCTCGCCCTCCTCGACCTCCAATGAACACACCGCATAGACCAGCACCCCGCCGGAGTTGAGCCATTCTGCCGCCTTGGCTGCCAGTGCGCGTTGCAGTTCGACCAGCTCGGGGATTTGCCGCGCGCCGATGCGGTGCAGCACGTCGGGATGGCGGCGGCAGGTGCCGGTCGCTGTGCAAGGCGCGTCGATCAGGATCGCATCGAAACGGTGTTTCGGCTCCCACGTCAGGGCATCGGCGCGCACGGGGGAGGCTTTCAACCCGGTGCGCTTGAGATTGTCTTTCAGCAGTTCCAGCCGCCGTTTGGAGCTATCGAGCGCGGTGACGTTCCACCCCGCCGCGGCCAACTGCATCGTCTTGCCACCGGGCGCGGCGCACAGGTCGAGCGCATTCTTGCGCCCGGAATCATTGCCACCGGCACCCAGCAATCGCGCCGGGATCGACGCAGCAAGATCCTGCACCCACCAATCGCCCGCCTTGAAATCGGCCAGCGTATCAATCGCCGCGCCGCGCGGCAGGCGGACATGGCCGGGGGCAAGGCTGATGCCGCCCATCGCCACGGCGCGGGTTTCGGTTTCGGCAGCGTCTTTCAGCGCCAGATCGAGTTCAGGCGGGAAGGCAAGGCCGGGCGCAATCGCGGCGGCGCGCTCTGCCCCCCAGCGGGACTGCACCGCTTCGGGCAGGGTCGGCGCTTCGGGCAACACGCTGCGGCCCGGCTTCACTAGCGCGGAGAATACGCCGTGGGCGAGCCTGCGCGGGCCGCCTGCCAGCAGCGGCAGCCCGGTCGCGATCACCGCATGCGGCGGGGTGTCGAGCCGCAGCGCCTGTGTCAGCATCAGCCGCAGCACCATCCGCGCTTTGGCATCATCGGGCAGGCGTTGCTGCGTGGCGCTGTCGATCAGCGTGTCCAGATCGGTCAGCCAGCGCAGCGTCTCCCCCGCAATCGCCTTGGCCAGCGCGCGATCAGGCGCCGAACGGATGTCGCCCAACGCGCCTCCTTCGGCCATCTCCAGCGTCTCGCCCCGGCGCAGGACAGCATCAATGAGGCGAAGCGCAGCGCGGCGCACGGGAAGTCCGGGGGTGGTTGGCATGGGCGCGCCTTATCCATTCTTGAAACCAACCGCCAGCCCGCGCATTGGGGTTCACATGACCAAAGAAAAGTCCGAAGCCGCCAAGCAGTTCAAAAAACCCGCGCATTGGACCAACGATCCAGTGCCCGCGCCCAAAATAACCGATCCGCTAGCGGGCGAGCCGCGCGAGCTTTCCCCCACCCGCTATGGCGATTGGGAGAAAAACGGGATCGCCTGGGATTTTTGAAGCCGCACCTTGTGATCTCCTGCGACAGCAGGAGCCCATGTTTGGCCGCTGGGTTCCTGCTTTCGCAGGAATGCATAAATTTGCGGTCGGATAGCGCGTACTAGAACCCGCCTAGGTCGATCTAGACCCCCGCTTGACCCCGCCTTGCCTGCCAGCTCACCAATGTTTCACATGAAACATTAGCGCAGCGGCGTGAAGGTCACTTTCAGCCCATCCTTGGGCTGCGGGATCGGCCAATCCTGCCAATCAGGATTGTAGCCCTCGGCCGCCTCGATCCGGTAGCGTTGCAGCAATTGGGCGAGCAGCACCTTCACCTGCATGTACGCAAAGTGCAGGCCAAGGCACATATGTGCGCCGCCGCCGAACGGCACCCAGGCATACTTGTGCCGCGCCTTCACCTGTTCCGGCGTGAAGCGCATCGGATCGAAGGCGAAGGGATTGTCCCAATATTCCTCAGAATGGTGGGTCCAATAGATGTTGATGCCGACCATCGTGCCTGCCGGAATGTGATAACCGCCATATTCGAACGCCTTAAGCGCGCGGCGCGGCATCGAAGGCACCGGCGGGATCAGCCGCAGCGATTCTTTGAACGCCATCTCGGTGAGTTCCAGCTTCGCCAGATCATCATAGTCGAGCGCACGCGGTTCGCCCGAGCCATCCGGCCCGCCTGTCACCGCGAAAATCTCCTCGCGCAGTTTTTCCTGCCATGCGGGGTTGGTAGCGAGGTGATAGATCAGCGAGGTGGCTGACGAGGTGATGGTGTCATGCGCCGCCATCATCAGGAAGTTCATGTGATCAACCACTTGGTCGACCGGCAGCAGCGATCCATCTTCGCGCGTTGCGGTGGCGAATTGGCTGAACATGTCCTGCCCGCCGCCCTCGGCCCGGCGGCGCAATGTTTCACGTGTGAAGAAATCGACCAGAAACGCCCGGCCATCGACGCCCTTTTTCATCTTGGTGAAGGGCAGCGGCTTGCGCACCGGGGCGACCGAAGCCTGCACCATGTCGACG
>Ga0163144_10008171_pt1 | contig 22688 bp, 18 predicted proteins | sample OliLak19BULKMAT1_FD_123175 | JGI IMG/M metagenome (GOLD analysis project Ga0163144, IMG submission 123175) | Freshwater microbial mat bacterial communities from Lake Vanda, McMurdo Dry Valleys, Antarctica - Oligotrophic Lake LV.19.BULKMAT1 | ecosystem: Environmental > Aquatic > Freshwater >...
CCTGCTCGCCCGACTCCATGTTCTGGCTCTCGCGGAAAATCTCATCGAACGGTCGCACTTCGGCAAAATAAAGATCGCCGTTCGTGCGGCGGAGTTTGCCGTCGGGCCCGATGTCATCGGCCCACACATACCACGACACGAGCTCGTCCGGTTTTGCATTGAGCTCCTCGAGTTTCAAGAGATGCGCGAAACTCCGTTTTTCCTTCGCCGCCCCGTCCTTGCCGAGCTCGATGAACTTCGGCTCCGCGCCCGCCAACGCATAGGCGATGCCGTAGGCCGGCGTGCCAAAATCATCCCACACCGTGCCGTCGAACGGCACTTCCTCGAGCGCGGACGGGCGCACGTCACCGCGCGGCGACGCGAGCCGCAGTTCGGGCGGCCGGTTCGGCTGCACGTCGATCACGAAGGAGGACGACACCTTGTTGGCGCGGCCCTCCGCGTCGACGAGTTGCAGTTCAAAGGTCTGGGTCTTTTCCGGCACATGGCCCGCCAGTGTCGCCACGGCCTTGTCGGCCGAGACGTTCAACGGAATCGTCGTCTTCTTGTCGCGCGAGACGAGCTGCGCGGTCTTCACCGGCTTGTTGAGCTGCAGCGCGAAATCGAGCTTCGTGCCCTCGACCGCGCTGACGCGCCGCGTGTCCTCGATGTGCTTCGGCGCAAGCTTCGTGTAGTCGGGGAACTTCAGGTCGACATCCGAGCGCACAAGCTTCGGATGCTCGAACACCGTGACCTTGAAGTCGCGCGTCTTCTGCCCGCGATATTCCAGGTGGTAGACAAAATTGTTGGCGACTTCCGTCACGCTGCCGCCGAACACCGGATCGGCGAGGCTCTTCACGAGCGGGACGGTGCGCGGCGCGGTGCCGCTCTCGCGGATGACGAGACTGACATTGGGCGGGAGCGCGCCGCCAAACTTCGCGAGCACCACGAGGCTGTCACCCTTCTCGATGCTGGTGTCTCCAGGATTCACCGACACGCCATCGGTGCCGACCCAGCGCGGCGTCTCCCCGTGAATTTTCGCCACGCGCAGATTCGCGAGAGCAAAACCAAACAGCACCAAGGCCACCAAGTGAACCGCGTGGATCGCGAAAAGCCGCCCGCCCGGCACGACATCGCGCCAATCCTGCTCCTGACTGCGCGCGGTCGCTTCCTGCAACACGCGATACTGCAGGTAGCCCGGCTCCTGCTTGCGGTCGAGCTGCTGCTGGACCGCCGTGAGCAATACGCCGTTCAGATCCGGATGTTTGCTTTCAATCTTCTGCGCGATCCAGCGCAGATCGGGTGCCTTGAGAAAATGCAGCAAGAGCAACGCAGTCGCGGCGCCGACGGCGAGCGCCAGGATCAAAGGCAGCGTGATCGGCGAGACCTGGCCGAAGGAGCGCTGCACCCAGGCCACGCCCACGGCGACGAGCGCGGCGGCGGCCCAGCACGCGGCGAGCTTGCGCCAGAAGGCGAGCCACTGGTAACGACGAATCACACGCTGCAGCCGGATTTTCAGGAAATCATCGTTCATGTCGCCCCCTCCTCAGTTTGCATTGCAGAGCGGCGCGCGGTCCAACCCGCGAGCGCCGACTCCACCAGTAATACGGCGAGTGTCGCCGCGATAAACCACCGCCAGAGTTTTTGCCGGTTCTCCGCCTCGAGCCCCTGCAGGATCGTCTTGTTCTCCACGGGCACGGCTGCATCCGTCTTCGTCTTGGCCACCGGCAGCCCCAGTTGCTCGAGTTCGTCCGCGCCCAGCGGGGCGGTGCGACTCTCGTTGGCATCGAGGTTCACCGCAAACCGGTGTGCCTTCGCGCCGCCCGACAACTCGTAGATGCCGGGCTGCGCCGTCTGGGCAACGCTCGCCGCGCCCGTGGCGAGCGGCTCGTTCGCCCCACCCGGCGCCCGGATCGTCGTCGCGGCGATCTCGGCCGGCACCGACACGGCATCGCCGACCGCAAATTGGGTCGCCAGGTTTGTCACGCCGCCACCCTGCTCGAGCAGCGACCAAAGGAGCGGCACGAACTTCGAGGACACCGCGAGCTGGCTGTCGTCCGGGTGCCAGCCGCTGGCGAGCAGATACACCCGGCCCTTGCCGGCCGGCACTTCCACGAGCGCGGGGTCGCCGCTGTCGAATTTCGCGATCACCCGCAGGCCCGGCACGGTCGACGGATCGAGCCGGCGGAATTTCCAGAAATGGATCTTGGTGAAATCGCTGTAGCGCGGATCGGCAAACGGCGCGAACAGCGGGTGCTGGAAATCGATGTCCGTCAGCATCGCGTAATTTGTGGGCCGGGCATCGTCCAATCGCACGCCAGGAGAGCCGAGCAGGACGCCGACCGTGGCGTTCATGGCGGCGTCGGCGGATTTCGGCGCCAGCACAATCGTCTTCCCGTTCATCGCCTCTTCGCGCAGCGCGGCCGCCGTGTCGGCCGAAACCGCGTCGGCGATGAAAATGATGCTCGCCGCCTTCACATCCGTCGGCAGCAGCGGCGCCGCCGGCGCGGCTGCGACGACCTGCACCGCGACGCGCGGCGTCTCCGAAAAAGCCCGACGCAGGAAGAACAGCGGCTGTTTCGTGTCCTCGGCTACATCCCGGCCAATCCACAGCGCCGTCGAACGCTGTTGGGCCGGCGGGATAACATAGACGGTATTGTCGAACTCCTCGTCGTCACCGCGCAGCGAGATCTGCTCGAGGCCGGGCACGTTTTTCGGCACCGGCACCGAAAACACCCGGCTCTGGCCCGGCGGCACGTAAGCGTCGAGCGGCGTGCCGATGAATTCGGGCGCGGCCGTGGTAGCGGCGCCCGCGGCGGCCGGACGCGTCCAGCCCAGCTTGAATTGTTCGCGCTTCGACTCCGCCGCATTCGTCACGCGCACGCGCACCGGCGCATCGACGGCGCGGTTGGAATCCGGTCCGTCGGCCACGAGCTGCGCGCCGGCATTCGTCAGGTTGCGCGCCTTCACGGCGTCGATGATGAGTTCCACCCCCTTCGGCCACTCGTAGGCCTGCAAGGCATCGAGCCGGCTGCCCGCCTGCAGATCACTCACGAGCACAATCTGGCGGGGCCCGGGCGCGGCCTTGCCGTCTTCATTTTCACCGAGCGCCTCGGCGGCGGTGACGAGGGCGTTGCCCAAATGCGTGCCGCCCCAGCCGGGAGTCAGCGCCGCCACGCGGCCCGCGGCAAACGCCACCCGATCGCCCGGCGCGGTGCGGTTCCAATCCTCGAACGACATGAGCGCCTTGGCCTGCTGGTCGAAGGGAAACACCGCGATCTGATCCGACGGGCCCGCGCGGCGGAGCACTTCGTCGACCCGCGTCCGCGCGGCGGCCCACACGCCGTCGCGGCGCATGCTCGCGCTCGTGTCGAGCAACACGGCGATCCGCTTCGGCTGCGCCGCGGTCGGATCGATGATCGGAGTCTGCCGGAGAAAGGGCCGCGCAAATCCGAGCGCCAGCAAGGCGAGCGCGGCACAGCGCAGGATCAGCAGCAGGATGTGCTCGAGCCGGTGGCGCTTCGAGAGCCGCGGCGGGCTGGGCAGCAGGAACATCAGCGAGCTGAACCTCTTGTTCTCGCGCGTGCTCCGCCGCACGAGGTGATAGAGGATCGGGCCCGCAATCGCGAGCCCGCCGAGCAGGAAGAAAGGCGTGAGGAAACTCACGAGCGGCCGGCTCCCGAATTGCCACTCGCCCGCCGGAACTGCCGGCCGCGGCGCATGCGTTGCTGCAGGAAGGAGAACAGCGCGAGCTCCAGCGGCGCGGCCGTCGAGAGTTGATGGTAGCTGATCCCGAGCTTGCGGCAGATCGCCTGCAGGGCCGCGCCGTGCGCCGCGAATTTCTTCATGTAGCCCGCGCGCGCCACGGTCGGATCGATGTAAATCCGTTTCGACGATTCCACATCCTCGAACAGCGCCGCCGCCTCGATGCCGAGGTTCAGCTCCGTGGGATCGACGACGTGAAACACGGACACCTCGTGGCCGCAGGCCGTCAGCGCCACCAGGTTTCGCTCGAGCCGATCGATTGGGGCCAGGAAATCCGAAATCATCGCCACGAGCCCGCGTTTGCGGATCAACGAGGTGATCCGCTCCAGCGGCGCCTCGAGGTCGGTGGCCGTGCCGCTCACGGGCCGCTCCAGCGCGAGCATGATCTGGCGCAGATGTCCTGCGCGGTGCCGCGCCGGCAGGAAATCGCGCACCTGCTCGTCGAACGTCAGCAACCCCACCGCGTCGCCCTGCAGGTGCAGGAAATAGGCGAGGGTCGCGGCGAGCGTGCCCGCATAGGTGGCCTTCGTGTAGCCGGTCGAGCCGTAATCCATCGAGCGACTCAGGTCCGCGAGCAGATGCACGCGCAGGTTGGTCTCGTCCTCGTATTTCTTGATGAAGTAGCGATCGCTGCGTGCAAACACCCGCCAGTCCAGGTAGCGCGGATCGTCACCCGGCGTGTATTGCCGATACTCGGTGAACTCGACCGAGAAGCCGTGATACGGACTGCGGTGAATGCCGCTCCAGAATCCCTCGACCACCGCGCGCGCGCGCAGCTCCAGGCTGCGAATCGTCATCAACGCCTGTGGGTCGATGAGTTTCGCGGACGCGAGCGCGGGAATGGGAGTGGTGACGGCCATGGTCGGAAGTAATCAGTAATCAGTCATCGGTCATCGGTCATCAGTCATCGGTAAGTCGTCGGCAGGAATTCCGTGATCACTCGGTTCGGACTGATTACTCAGTTTGAACTGATTATTCAGTTTGAACTGATTACTTGGTCAGAACTGCTTACGCGTTCCCCTTCACCGGCCCCTTGGTCGCGGCGAGCAATCGCTTGATCACTTCGTCCACCTTGATGCCTTCGGCTTCGGCGCGGTAGTTGAGCAGCACGCGGTGGCGCAACACGGGGACGGCGAGCGCCTGGATGTCCTCGACCGTGACATGCGCGCGACCGCGCAGCAGCGCGCGCGCCTTGGCGCCGAGAATGAGAAACTGGCCCGCACGCGTGCCCGCGCCCCAGCTCACCCACTCGTTCACGAAGTCCGGCGTGTTCGCCTGGTGCGGCCGCGAGGTCGACGCGAGCTGCACGGCGTAGCGCACCATCTCCTCCGCCACGGGCACCTTGCGCACGAGCTCGTGGAAACGCAGCACGTCCTCGCCCGTGAAGAGCGCATCGATCGGCGCGGGGCGACCGGCCGTGGTCTGCTGGACGACCTTCACCTCATCGGCTTCCGGGAGGTAGTCCATCATCACGTTGAACATGAAACGATCGAGCTGCGCCTCCGGCAGCGGATAGGTGCCTTCCATCTCGATCGGGTTTTGCGTCGCGAGCACGAAGAACGGCTCCTCGAGCGGATGCCGCACGCCCGACGCCGTGACCTGGTGCTCCTGCATCGCCTCGAGCAGCGAGGCCTGGGTCTTCGGCGGCGTGCGGTTGATTTCGTCCGCCAGGATCATGTTTGCGAACACGGGGCCGCGCACAAAGGCGAGCCGCCGCCGGCCGTCGCCGTCGTCCTGGAGAATCTCGGTGCCGGTGATGTCGGCCGGCATGAGGTCGGGCGTGAACTGGATGCGCTGGAACTTCAGGTGGAAGATCTGCGCGATCGATTTCACGAGCAGCGTCTTCGCCAGGCCGGGCGCGCCCGTGATGAGGCAGTGGCCGCCGGCGAGCAGCGCGATCATGATTTGCTCAATGACCTCGCGCTGGCCGACGATCACCTTGGCAAGTTCCGCCTCAATCCTGACCCGGCCCTCGATCAGGCGCTCGGCGACCTCGCGCTCGGCGGCAAAGCCGTTCGCGGGCGTCGTAGGCGGAAGGGATGGCGGGGCGGTTTCGACAGGGATGGACATAAGGAAAGACCGGAGACCAAAGACTAGAGACCGGAGACAACGAACCGGTCCGGAGATGGCAGCTTCGTGGTGCCGGTCTCCGGTCTCTGGTCGTTGGTCTTTGGTCGGTTGCTTCTCATCAGTGCGTCATCAGGTAGAAGATGAGATTCACCCCGATCGGATACGACACTCGCTCGGAAAAAACCTGGAAGTAGTCGGCGTGCTCCCCCTCGCGCTCCCAGCCGTCGGGGATGTCGGAGTTGTGAAAGGCGATCGCCATGATGTTGCCGCGATCGTCGTGGAGGGCGCGAACGGTCATTTTCTCCCAACCCTTGCCGCGATCGAGCTGGATGGGCGGGGAGTTCTGCTTGTCCCAGCTATGCTCGCGATTCCAGAACTGCATCGTCGGCACCTGCCAGCGCTGCATCGGCCCCTTGAGATCGAACACGCAGTGAAAGAGCGGATGGTCGTCCTTCAGCTCGGTCCACTCGCGCTCGGGCAAGACCTTCTTCATCGCGGCGGCGAAGCCGGCCCACTCGGTGTTGTTCCAGAAGTCGATCACCGCCAGCACGCCGCCGGCCAGGAGGTATTTGCGCAGCCCGGCAATTTCCGGCTCCCGCAGGATGATGTAGCCCGGATGCTCCATGAAGAGAAACGGGTGATCGTGGATCTCCGGATCCGTGAGCTTCAGCACCCGACCATTCGGGTCGGTGCGAATCGAGGTCATCTGCTGCAGCCGATACGAGAGATTCAAGTCGGCATCGGGAAAATCCACCCACCAGCCGAGGCGTTTGCCGTAGCCGTAGCCGGGATCGGTATTCGGCCCGACCTTGAAGATCGCGCGCGCAAACGTGAACACGTCCTTCTCGAACCCTCGCGGATTGCTCCAGTCCGGCGTGCCCGTGCTGTGCGAGGCCACCTCGCGGGCCGTCTTCACCTGATCCTCATCGATCACGCCGCTGCCTTCCGTGCGCACGAGCGAGCCGCCGAGATCGTTTTCGTTGGCCCAGCCCGAGAACCGGCCTGGCAGCGGTTGCGCGACAGCGTTGGCGGCCACCATTAGAAGCGTCACCCAAGGTAGGGCCCGACCTCCGGGCGGGCCGCTCCGGACGCGCGGGCCACCACGGTCCGCCCGCGGGTCGGGCCCTACCTTGGAAATGACAGGCGATAAAAACATGCAGTCGTCGAAACCGGTCAGTGCGTCATCGCGTAGAACACGACGTTGATGCCGAGAGGATAGGCGATTTTTTCGGAGAAGGTCTTGAAGTAGTATTCATATTCACCTTCGCGTTCCCAGCCATCGCCATTGTCAGTATTGTGGGCGGCGAAGACCATCATGCGCCCCTTGTCGTCGTAGAGCACACGATGGTGAACCACCTGCGCGTCGGGCCGCTCCGCCGTCACGCCGTGATGCTGACTCTCCTCGCCCAGTCCGACATTGGGCACCTGGCCCTTGGCCTTGATCTGAAACACGCAACTATAGAGCGGATGCTCCAGCGGCAGCTCGCTGAAGGAGTGATCGGGAAACACCCGCTTCATCTCCCGCTCCACGTTCGCCCAAGCCGCCTCGCCCCAGAAGTCGTCGAACATCAGGAAGCCGCCGTTGAGCAGGTAGTTTCGCAACGCGACGACGTCCTCGTCGGTGAAACCCAGCCCGCCCGGCTCCACAATATAAATCCAGGGATAGTCGGCGAGCTCCGGATCCGTGAGGTTCAGGATGCGGCCGTCCGGATCCACCTTCATCGATGTCATCTGCTGCAGCCGGTAGGAAAGGTTCAGATCGCTGTCCGGCAGATCGGTCGCCCAGCCGCTGCCGCGCCGGCCGTAATAGCCGCTGTTATAACCCTGACTGTAACGGATGCGCGCAAACGTGAACACGTCGCGCGTGAATCCCCGCGGGTTCGTCCACACCGGCGTGCCTGTGCTGTGCGAGGGTATCTCGCGGGCGGTCTGCGAGGTGTCGCTGGCGTAACCGCCTTCACCGTAACCGTAGCCGTCGCGGCTCCGCCCGGAGCGCGACTGCGCGATCACGATCGCCGTCAGCACGACAAATCCGGCCAGCAGGAAAACGCGGCGTTTCATTCGACTTTTTTCGGCGGCGGGACCGGGTCGGTCGGCGGAGTCGCCGGCAGGCCCGCGCCCGGGTTGCGATTCATGTCCAACAGCAGGCGCAGTGCCGCGCGATACCGCGGCGTCTCTTCCAGCGAGAGCAACGCATGGCGGCGCGCCTCCACCGTGTCGCCCCGCTTGTGCAGCAGGCGCGCCAGTTGATAGTGCGCATCCGCGCGCTCCGGCACATCCAGTTGAATCAGCGTCCGCCAGGCGACCACCGCCGTCGAATCGTCGCCCGTGCCGGCGGCAGCTTGCGCAAGATAGCGATACGGCGGGGCCACGAGCGGGTTGACGGCCAGGTAACGTTCACAGTTTCGCGCCACGGTCGCCCAATCCTGCTCCGCCGCGGCCAGCTCGATGAGCCGCAGGTAGGCGTCCGTGGCCTCGTCGTCGACTTCGACCCACTTTTTCAAAGCGGCACGTTCACCCGCGGTGTCGTTGAGGGCCTTGAAGGCCGCGACCCATTGACGGTAGGCAGCGTCGCTGCCCTTCTGCTGCGGATACAGTTCGACCAGCCGCTGCAGCGGCACCTTCGCCTCCTCCCATTTCTGCTGCTCGATCAGCCGCTGGGCCTTCAACCGCAGCAGCCAGTAATTGTCGGGGTGCTTCTTCTCCCACTCCGCCAGCTCGGCGGTTCCGGTCGGTAGCAACAGCTCCGGCTCGGGCCGCTCCCAGTCGAGCTTCGGCGCCAGTGCCTCCGCCTTCTCCTTCGCAAACGCCGCGAACTCCTTCTCCAGCGTCTCGAGCTCGACCGTGTGCTTGGCCAGCGCCGTGTTGATCTCCACGCCTTCGCGCAGATCCGTGAGCACGTTGCGGAGCTTCCCGATCCCGTGACGGCCGATGATGAACTCGACCACCAGCGACGACTGCAAGTAGGCGAACTGCAGGTGCCGCGGCGACTTCGGCGCGAGAAACGCCGCGCTCAACTTGCCCACCGGCACGAGATCCTCGCCGAGGATCATCTCGCGATAACGCGGATCGATCCGCATGCCCCACGAAGGATCGGCCTGGCGTTCCTCGAAAACCGATATGCCCTCGCTCAGCCAGCGCGGCATCTTGTTCTTCGTCATCTGCAACGTGACGACGTGACAAAACTCATGCCACAGCACCGACTCCCAGTTGGTCGCCGACGTGCTCGATGCCGGGCTGTTGGCCGTGACGACGCGGCCGAAGCAGACGCCGAGGAAGCCCGCCACATCCGGCAATCCGAAGGTGCGCACGGCGAAATCGCGCTGGTCGGCGAAAATCTCCACGTAGGTCGGCTTCGCCAGCTCGACGCCGTATTTCTCCACCAGGGTCTGCTTCGCGCGGCGCAGCAGCGCCATGACGCGCGGGCCGTAAACCGCCACTTCCGGCGCCGACATGCGGATCACGAAGTCGTCGTTGGTGAGCGCCGCGTATTTCGCCATCGTGTCGCGCAGCGTCACGAGGTTGAACGCCTCGACATCGTATTCGTCCTTCTCATGCACCGCCTGGGCGAGCGCCCAGCCTTCCGCTTCGTCGCCCAGCCGCAGCAGATCGCTCGCAAGCTGCGCCTTCGCCGGCAGGAAGTCCGGATCGAACTCGCGCGCCCGCCGCTGGTAGGCCGCACCCTCGGCGAAACGGTATTTTGCGGAGAGCTTTTCCCCGATGAGATAATCCACGCGCGGATTCCTCGGCCACGAGTTCAGCGCGCGATCGCGCGCGAACTTCTCGCCGACCAGGTCGTTTTTCAGGTGCGCGATCACCGCGCGATACGCCCAAGCGTCGGGCTGCCCGGGATTCACGTCGAGCACCAGCTCGATCTTGTTCTCGGCCTCGGCATAGGCCTCGGCGTCGATGTGATGATCGACAAATTGCAGCAGCGTCGGCACGTGCTTCGCATTGTGCTTCAACGCGGCGTTGAACGCACCGAGCGCCACCTCGCGGTTGCCGTCGGCGTAGGCCCGGCCACGCCCATACAACAGATCCGGATCCTCGGGCAGCTGCTTGAGCCCCTCCTCGAAGACCTTCGCGGCCAGGGCAAAATCATGTTTCTCCAAGGCGAGCTCGCCGCGCGCCAGATAGACGTCCCGCAGCTTCGGCTCGGCCTTCTGCGCGGTGCTGAAAACTTTATCGAGCACGTCCTTCGGATCGGCGCTGAGGCTGAGCGCCGCGCGGCCGAAAATGACCAGATCCGCCGGCGCCCGATACATCCAGGGACTGTCGCTCACCATCCGACGAATCTCGTTGGGCCGGCCGGCCGCCTCCTCGGGCCGGCCGTTGGCCATGGCCACCTCGCGCGCCAGCCAGCGCAACCGGATGCTGCGGGCATCGCGCACCAGCGCCTCCTTCATCACGCGGTCGGCCTCGGCATTCTTGCCCACGGCCAGCAGGGCGCGCACGAGGAGCATGGTCCAATCGGTGTTGGCCGGGGCATCCTTCAGCTCACTGGTCGCCTGTTTGATCACCGCCGCGTAGTTGCCCGCGAGCAATCCCCGCTGCACTTCCGCGGGTTCCGCGGCCCACGCCGGCCCGGCCAGGGCGAGCAGCAGGGCCAGCGCGCGACCGCGCGACCGCAATCCGCCCGGGCTCGACCGATGGTCCGGGGCCGCACACAGGACGCGAGCTTTCCGGATTTCAATCATGCGTGCGAGTTGGCCGTGGGGAGAGGAAACATGCGAGCGGTGCCGGGCTGGAGGGAGAGACGCACGGCACGAGAAAGAGTGATGCGCGCCGCGCGGCATTTCTCAAGCCCCACGGTGAAAGTTTTCTCGATTGGCGCCGCCGCCGATCGCTTCCCTCCCGCCGGCCGCGATTTTTCCGGCGGACGGTGGGAATGTCCATCTCCCTTCTCGCTGCGGCCGCGTCTCACTTCCAGCCGCGCAACGCGTAATATCTGTCTCTCGGCTCGCCCGTCCAGCCGTTGATCCCGTGCTTGGGCAGCCACCAGAAGTGAATGACGCCAACCGCCGTGGAAACGGCCCCGAGCAGCACGAAGAACCAACCGCGGCCCGCCGTCGCGGAGATCACCACACCCATGGCCGCGATCAGGAAAATCTTCAGCACGCGCCGCCACTTCGGCACCCCGGCTTCGAAGTGCCCCATCACGATGTTGCCGACCGCGGTGATGCCAAAGATGACCGCGACCTCAAACCAATAGGGCGAATTCAACGCACTCATATCGTCGCTCCCGCCGCACCCGCCTGCCGCCGCTGCCGGCGCGCCGCCAGCAGGCCGTGCTTCGGCGCAAAGAACAACGCGACCAGGAAAATCGCCGCCTGCAGCAGCACGATGCAGGCACCCGTCGACGCGTTGAGGAAGAAGCTCACATACACGCCGATGAACGCCGAGCCCACCGCGCTCGCCGTGGCGATCGCCATCATCACGTTGAACCGATCCGTCAGCAGATAGCCGATGCACCCCGGCGTCACCAGCATCGCGATCACCAGGATGATCCCGACCGCCTTCAACGACACCACGATCGTCACCGCCAGCAGCGAAAGCAGCAGATAATAGAGCATTCCCGTCCGCAGCCCGATCGTGCGCGCGTGCCCCGAATCGAAACAGTAGAGCAGCAGATCGCGCCGCAGCGCGAGGACCACGATGAGCGCGCCGCCCGCGACGATCAGGGTGTCGCGCAGGTCGCCCGGCGCGAGGCCGAGGATGTTGCCGAACAGGATGTGATCGAGATGCAGATCGCTCGGCACCTTCGTGAAAATCACGAGGCCGAAGGCAAAGAGCCCGGTGAACACCACGCCCATCACCGTATCCTCCTTCACGCGACTGTTGGCCTTGATGTAGCCGGTGAGCACCGCGCACAACAACCCCGACGCAAACGCGCCCACCGCCAGCGGCCACCCAATCGCATACGCGATCACGATGCCCGGCAGCACCGCGTGCGAGATCGCGTCGCCCATCAGCGACCAGCCTTTCAAGACGAGGTAGCAGGAGAGCACCGCGCAGATCGCGCCGACCGCCACGCCGACCATCATCGCGTCGACCATGAACGGGAACTGGAAGGGCTCGAGCAGCCGGTTCATGTCGCCCCCCCCAGGCTCGCCTCGCGCCGCCGCGCCCGCGCTGCAATCAAGCCGTGCTTCCGGCCGAAGATCAGCGCCACGCCGAACAACGCGCTCTGCAGCGTCACGATGCATCCGCCGGTCGACCCGTCGAAAAAGTAACTCGCATACGCCCCGACCATCGACGTGCCCGTGCCCATCGCGACCGCCAGCCCGATCATCCGCGAAAAACGATCCGTCAGCAGATACGCCGTCGCACCCGGCGTGACCAGCATCGCGACCACCAGGCTCGCCCCGACCGTCTGCAACGCCGCCACCGCCGTAGCCGAAAGCAGCGTAAGCAGCGTGAAGTGCAGCACCGTGGTGTTGAGTCCGAGCGCGCGCGCCTGGGTCGGGTCGAAGCAAAACAGCAGCAGATCGCGCCACTTCAGCCCCAGGATGAGCAGCGTGACCGCCGAGATGATCAGCATCTGCATGATGTCGGAATCGGAGATGCCCAGGATGTTGCCGAACACGATCGAGCGCAGATCGACCTCGCTCGGGAAGAGTGAAATCAGCAGAAGCCCCAGCGCGAAGAACGCCGTGAACACCACGCCGATCACGGCATCTTCGCGCAATCGCGTTTTCGTTTTCACGAAGCCCATCCCGACAGCGGCGAGCAGGCCGGTGACAAACGCTCCCGCCGCAAACGGCCAGCCGATGTAATACGCCACCGCCACACCTGGCACCACCGAGTGCGACAGCGCGTCCCCCATCAGCGACCAGCCCTTGAGCGTGATGAAACAGGAGAGAAACGCGCACACTCCGCCGATGACGGCGCTCACGAAGATCGCCTTCCGCATGTATTCGTAGTTCAGCGGGGTGAGCAGCGTATCGATCATGGCCATGCCGGTCGCAGCGGAAGCGCCTTCGCTTCCATCCGGACGGAACGGGCAGCCGTTCCGCTCCCGCGCTGAGGGGCGCCTGCCCTCACACGTCCTCCTCCCCTTCCGCGCGCTTCTTCACCACGTCTTCGCGGCCGCGCCGCTGGCTGTATTCGACGTGACCACCCTTGCCGAAGACCAGCGGCCGCTCGTCGTCCGTCAGCAACGTGACGGCGCGACCGTCGTGCTTTTGCACCGTCGATTCGTCGAAGCGGAAATGCCGCAGCACGCCGCCGAACGCGCGCAGCAGATTCTCCTCCGTGAACACGTCCAGCGTCGGACCCGCCGCCAGCACGGTGCGGTTCACCAGCACGACATGATCGCAAAACTCCGGCACCGATCCGAGATTGTGCGTCGAGACGAGCATGATGTGCCCCTCGTCGCGCAGCTCCCGCAGCAGCGCGATGATGGCGGCCTCCGTCGTCACGTCCACGCCCGTGAACGGCTCATCGAGCAGGATGACGCGCCCGCGCTGCGCCAGCGCCCGCGCCAGGAAGACGCGCTTGCGCTGCCCGCCCGACAACTCGCCGATCTGGCGGTCGCGAAACTCGAGCATGCCCACGCGCTTCAGACTCTCCTCGGCGATCTGCTTGTCCGCCGCCCGCGGGATCCGCAGGAAATTCATGTAGCCATAGCGGCCCATCAGCACGACATCCCACACGCTCACCGGAAAGCTCCAGTCGACCTCCTCGGCCTGCGGCACGTAGGCGATCAGGTTTTGCTTCAGCGCCTCGCGCACCGGCCGGCCGCCGATGCGCACGGTGCCCGCGACCGGTTGCACGAGTCCCATGATCGCCTTGAACAGCGTCGACTTGCCCGAGCCGTTCACGCCCACCAGCGCGCAGATCGATCCGGCCGCGAGATCGAACGACGCGTCGTGCAGCGCGACGTGACCGTTCGGGTAGCTGACGGTCACGCCGCTGACTTCCACGCTGAGAATGGAGGCTTCCGGTATCATGCTCTCGCGCATTTTGCAGGAGCCTGCTTGCAGGCGATTGAGTGGCTGCGGCGTCTCGCCGCAGAATCACCGGCGGAACGCCGGTGCCACTTCAAGCCATCGCCTCCAAGCAGGCTCCTGCAGTTGGCGTCACTCATGCCCCAGAAATCCTCTTACGACGGTCTTCGCGTTGTATTCCATCAGCCGGAGATACGTCGGCGCCGGGCCGTTGGCGGGAGTGAGCGAGTCCACATACAAGACGCCACCGTAGCGCGCCCCGGCTTCCTTGGCAACCTGCCGCGCGGGCTTGTCGCTCACCGTGCTCTCGCTGAAGACGACGGGGATCTTGTTCTTCCGCACGCCGTCGATCACCTTCTGCACCTGCTGTGGCGTGCCCTGCTGGTCCGCGTTAACCGCCCAGAGAAACAGCTCCTTCATCCCGAAGTTGCGCGCCAGATACGGAAACGCGCCCTCGCTCGTCACGAGCCAGCGCCGATCGGCGGGGATTTTGTTCAGCTCCTTGCGCACACTGTCCTCGAGGGCGGCGAATTTCCCGCCGTAGGCCTTCGCGTTCGCATTGTAGATGGCAGCGTTGGCCGGATCCAGTTTCACCAGCGCCTTCCGGATGTTCTCCACGTAGATGAGGGCGTTGCTCGGCGACATCCACGCGTGGGGATTCGGCTTGCCGGTGTAGGGTCCTTCCTGAATGCCCATCGGCTCGATGCCTTCGGTGAGCACCGCGCTCGGCACCTTCTTCAGGTTGCCGAAGAAACGCTCGAACCAGCGTTCGAGGTTGAGGCCGTTCCAGAGCACGAGGTCCGCGCGCTGCGCCTTCACGATGTCCTGCGGCGTCGGCTCGTAGCCGTGAATCTCCGCGCCCGGTTTCGTGATCGATTCGACGATCGCGGCGTCGCCCGCGACGTTCTGCGCCATGTCCTGAATGATGGTGAATGTCGTCACGATTCGCTTCTTCGCGGCGGCGGCGTGCAACGGTTCCAGGGCGGCGAGCAACAGCACCACCAGGCCGAGCCAGCGCTGGCGGTGGAGGAAACGGCCGAGACGTGAGTTCATAATTTGAAAATCAGAATTTCCGCGACAGTCCGACGAAGACGGCGAGATCCGGCGCGGTGCGCGAAAGGCCGAGGTTGATCCCGCCATCGAGCTGGAGCATCGGACCGAACTTCCGCGTCAGACCGCAATTGAACGTCGCCACGTGCGCGCCATCGCCGGCCGCCGACGTGAGTTCGAGAAAGCCGCCGAGGTCTTCCGCGATTTCATGCGCAAAGGTGATCGTGTTGAACCACACCGCGCGGCGGGCCGTGCCGGTGTGCACCATCTGGAGCGACGTCATCGCCGCACCTTCCCACCCCGCGCCAATCTCGTAGGCCACCGGAAGCGTCACGGCGCCCTCCACTTTGTCGTTGCCGAGACCGTTCGCCGCTGTGGGCAGCTTGAGGTCGACCATCAGACCGAGCGCATGGGCGCCGCCATCATTGCCCCAGAAGTTGAATTTCGAGCGCAGCGTCGTGTCGCCCACGCCGCGCCACGTCGTTTTCGCGCCACCGCGGAACCGCTCGGTCACCTGCAGGTGCGGCACGACAAAGATTCCGACTTCGCAGCGCGGCGTGACGCCGTAGCGCAGATTGAAGGGTGCGATGTCCCACTCCGTCGTCTTCACGCCCTCGAGCCGGTTGCGCGTAAAGCTGGCGACATTCATCTCCCACTGCAGATGCCCGGCGTCGACCGTGAACGGACTCTCGGTGGCGTCCGGCCGATCCGTGGTGAGCTCGCGCAACGCCCCCGCGGGCCCCGACGCCCCGGCGGCCGGGAGTGCCCCCCCCAGGAGCACGACGGCCTGCACGGCCAGGAGAGTGAGACGCGGAAAGGAAGCCATGACGGTGAGTCGGGCATCGTTATTTTGATTAGTCAAAATAAATCTTTGGTTGCTTCAAACGCAACATTTCGTTTGCTGCCGGTATGGCCACCATCGCGGTCGAAAACTACCTCAAGCACATGCTGCTGCTCTCCGACGGCAGCGACGAACTCGTGTCGATGGGCGCGCTGGCCGGCGCCCTTGATGTCGTGCCCGGCACCGCCACCACGATGGTGAAGGCCCTCGCCGACGAGGGTCTCGTCGAGCACCAGCCGCGCCACGGCGTCCGCCTCACGACCGAGGGCCGGCGGGTCGCGCTCAACGTCCTGCGCAAGCACCGCCTCGTGGAAACCTTTCTCGTCAATGTGCTGAAGATGGACTGGTCCAAGGTGCACGCGGAAGCCGAGCAGCTCGAACACGCGATCTCCGACGAAGTCCTCAACCGGCTCGACGCGCTCCTGGGCCATCCCCACACCGATCCCCACGGCGATCCGATTCCCAGCGCGCAGGGCAAACTGAGTTCCCAAGTCTACGCCACCCTCGCCACGGGTGGGGCCGGGCGCCCGCTGCGGATCGTCCGGATCACGGATCAGTCGGCGGAGTTCCTGCAGTTCATCGAGCAGCATGGCCTCCCGCCCGGCACCGCGTTGCGGGTCACGGATCGGAATCTTACCGCCGGTCTCGTGACTCTGCGCAAGGGGGCCGGCCGCCCGATCACGCTCAGCCTGGTGGCCGCCGGGAAAATTCTTGTCGAGCCGGCGAAGTGAAAGGGCGGCCCGGCGCTCGCCGTGCCGCCCCTGGGCGCCCCCGTCCTACCATTCCCAATACACGCGAAACACGTGCGTCCAGTCCGTCGCGCGGCGGTTGAGCCCGCGTTGCAGTTCGTAATCGAGCCGCACGCTGTTTGTGACCTGAAACAACGCCCCCGCGCCCATCGAGCCGGACCAGTGCGACCGGCCGGTCGACGCCGCGGAAAATGTCGCCTCGCCATAAACCCCGAACGCCTTGGTCAGATTGCGCTGGAGGTAACCCGACACATACCAGTGCGCATCGTAGCCGTTGTCGTCGTCGTTGCGCAGGACGTCCCACTCGAACATCGCTCCGGCCAGGACGGCGCTGCCCAGTTCCATCGCCCACGGGACAATGAAACCGCCCTCGACGGAATCATTGCCGACACCACCCGTGTTCGAGGGCACCTTCACGTAAGGAATCACCGCGAGCCCCCTTCCCTCTTTCTCGCTGCCCCAAAAAGTCCACTTCGCCCGGAAATACAGATCACCAATTCCGGAACGCGAGTCGCGCGTGCCACCGAGCGTGAACGACTCCTTGAGAAAAAGCTCGGCACCGATCTGCAGATCCACGGTGTCCGTCAGCCCGGCGCTCACGAACGTTGATCCGACTGCCACGGCGGTGTGCTTGTTACCGGCCGCGTCGGCGCGCTCATAGGCCAGCCGCACGCCGTCAATCTCGAACCGCAGCTTGCCCGGCGCGATGGTGAAGGGATACTCCGTGACCTGCGCGAGCAGCGGTGCGGCCAGGGCGACGAGGAACAGCAAAACGCGGGGGGCACGCGTCGTCGGGGTGGTCATCGCCGGGAAGAAGGCGGAGACGACGCAGGCCGGCGAGCCAAAAGCGGCGCAGCGGCCCGGGCCTCGCGTCCGGGCTTCTCCGCCGCGGACTGAATGCCCGCGCCACGCTCGTCCCCCCGCCCTCGCTCCAGGCTTTCCGCAGTTCCCCCTTGCCGGACTTCGCTCGCGCTTCGCACACTGCGGCCGATGTCGCATGCCTTCGCGCGTCTCGTCTTCATTGCCACGGCGCTGTTCTTCGCGGCGTTTTTCCTGTGGCCCGTGCTGCAAATCCTGCAGGGCGGCTTCATCGACGCGGATGGCAACCTGACGTTCGCCTTCCTGGGCGCGCTCCTCGTCGACCCGATCTATCTCGGCGGCTTGCGCAATTCCTTCCTGCTCGCCTGCGCCGCCACCACGCTGGCACTGCTCATCGCGCTTCCCCTCGCCGTCGTCAGCGACCGCTTTCTTTTTCCGCTCAAGGGCCTCTTCGGCTCGCTCGTCCTCGTCCCGATGATCCTGCCGCCCTTCGTCGGCGCGATCGGCATCAAACAGATCTTCGGACAATACGGCGCGCTCAACGCCCTGCTCCATCACCTCGGTCTGCTCGCGCCGGGCGCCACCATCGACTGGTTCGCCCAGAATCAATTCTGGGGCATCGCCATCGTCGAGGCGCTGTCGCTGTATCCAATAATCTATCTCAACGCCGTCGCCGCCCTCGCCAACCTCGATCCCGCGATGGAGGAGGCCGCGCAGAATCTCGGCTGCACCGGCCTGCGGCGTTTCCGCAAAATCACCCTGCCGCTGATTCGCCCGGGCCTCTTCGCCGGCGGCACGATCGTGTTCATCTGGGCGTTCACCGAACTCGGGACGCCGCTCATCTTCGACTACGATCGTGTCACGAGCGTGCAGATTTACTACGGGTTGAAGGATATTGGCGCGAACCCGTTTCCCTTCGCGCTCGTCACCGTGATGCTCGTGTGCTCCGTCGGCATTTACGCGCTGAGCAAAACCCTGTTCGGCCGATCAAGCCACGCGATGATGGCCAAAGCCACCAGCTCGGGCGGCGCCCGCGCCCTGCCGCGCGCCCACGCGTGGGCCTGCACCGCACTCTTCGCCGGCGTGACCTTCCTCGCGGTGCTGCCGCACCTCGGCGTGATTCTCGTCGCGTTTTCGCAGGACTGGTATGGCACCGTCGTCCCGCATCGCTACACGCTCGACAACTTCGAACTCGCCCTCGGCCACGATCTCACCGTGCCCGCCATCGCGAACAGCCTCCGCTTCGCGAGCATCTCCACCGTCATCGATCTCATCCTCGGCGTCGCCATCGCCTACGTCGTCGTCCGCTCAAAGGTCGCCGGCCGCCAGGTCCTCGACTTCCTCGCCATGCTGCCGCTCGCCGTGCCGGGGATCGTGCTCGCCTTCGGCTACCTCGCCATGGCGCAGGACGGAAAATTCTTCTCGTTCCTCAACCCCACGCGCGATCCCACCATCCTTCTCATTATCGCCTACTCGGTCCGCCGGTTGCCCTACGTGGTGCGCGCCGCGGCCGCGGGGTTTCAGCAGACCAGCGAAACGCTCGAGGAGGCGGCACAGAATCTCGGCGCCACGCCGCTGCGCGCCGTTGTGAAAATCACGCTGCCGCTCATCACCGCGAATCTCATCGCGGGCGGCCTGCTGGCGTTCGCCTTCGCGATGCTCGAGGTCAGCGACTCGCTGATCCTGGCGCAGAAACAGGCGTATTACCCGATCACGAAAGCGATCATGGAGCTGTTCCAGTTGCTCGGTGACGGAAAGTTCATTGCCAGCGCGCTCGGCGTCTGGGCGATGGCGTTCCTCGGCATCACCATCGCCGGCCTCAGCATTTTCCTTGGGAAGAAACTCGGCGCGATCTTCCGGGTATGAACGCGCGCCGGCCCGCATGATTCACCTGGTCGTCGTTTCGCTCATCTGGGCGTTCTCCTTCGGGCTCATCAAACGCTTTCTCGGCGGCGTCGATTCGACCTTGGTCGCGGCGGCCCGACTCGGGCTGGCGCTGCTCGTATTCGCGCCCTTCCTGCGGCTGCGCGGCGTCGCTCCACGCACGCTCTGCGCGCTCGCCGGCATCGGCGCCGTGCAATTCGGGCTCATGTATCTGGCCTACATCGAGAGCTTCCGTTACCTGCGCGCTTACGAGGCGGCCTTGTTCACGATCACGACGCCGATTTTCGTAACGCTCTTCGCCGACGCGCTCGACCGCACCTTTCGCACGCGCGCGCTGGCCGCGGCGCTTCTCGCGGTGGCGGGCGCCGCTTTCGTCGCCGTGAAGTCGACCGACCTGAAGCTCACGTTGGCTGGCCTGGCGCTCGTGCAGTTTTCCAACGCCGCGTTTGCCGTCGGCCAGGTTCTCTATCGCCGGCTCCGCGCCCGCGAAACGGCATTGCGCGATCGCGATGTCTTCGCGGTGCTTTACGCTGGCGCTTTCGCGGTCGCATTCACCGCCATGCTCTTCCGCGATCCGTCGACTGCGCTGACGACACCCCAACGGTGGACGCTGCTTTATCTGGGCGTGCTCGCATCTGGCGCGGGCTTCTTCCTCTGGAATGTCGGCGCGACGCGAGTCAGTGCCGGCGCCCTCGCCGTAATGAACAACGCCAAAGTGCCGCTCGCCGTGGCCGTCGCGCTGCTGTTTTTCGGAGAGCAGGCCAGCCTCCCGTCGCTGCTCGCGAGCCTGGCTGTATTGGGAGCCGCCGTGTGGCTGGCGGAGCGCAAGAAGTAATTCCTTTTTTCAGATACTATTCACGAACGAAGACCAGCATGTTGGTCCTGGTGCTGATCGGCGGAGCCAAACGAGTCTTTCATTTCGGGAGGATTTTCGCTCCACCAAACAGAATGAAAACGCGTCCGTGCCTCGCCGATTAGGCGAGGCACGCACGCTCTCAAAACGACCTTTGATCTCTGAAAAATTAGCGAAGATTAGAAGATTAGCGGTTCAAGCTCTGCCGGTTCGACGGTTCGACCCCAATCCCAGCGGCGTCCTGCGCAGCCTCTTTTACCCGGCGGAGTTCGGAAAAAAGACCGCTCACTTTCCCGCAATTTGTTGTTTTGCTGCGAGCACGCTTCTTCAGGCCGATGACTATTCCAGTGAATCGCCCAAAGCTCGCCTGCATGCACGGGAGTTTTCGGATACGTCTGCCAGCACACAAGCAGCTTCGTCCCGCTATGGCTCTAAGCCAGAAGCGGGCAGTCGAACGGCCGTTCTCCCGTTCCCCCGTTTTGCTTGGCCTCTGCCTCGCCATCGTTAACCCCAAACCCCAAAGCTTGGCCCCGTCCGCCTGACCCTTCCCAATCGGTGGCTCTTTTCAACTGAATCGTTACGGCTAAGGACGGTCGGGATGCGGGCGGACGACGAAGAGGGCGGGCGGGGCTTTACGGCGCTGGGACTCTTTCCACTGCTGCGCGAGGGCGGAGCGGACGACCACGGGGGCGTCAGCCGCGAGGAGGGCGCCGCGAGCCTGGAACTCGAAGGCGTCGTCGATGCCGTTGGCGTTGGCGTCCTCGTAGAGTGGGTTTTCGTCGGACATGACAAGGCCGGTGAGCCAGGCGCCTTCGCTGCCGGCGCGGACGACGAACTGGCGGTCGGTTTTCTTCGCGACGATAAGCGGCAGGTTGTCGGCAAGGAGCTTGCTGCCGGCGTAGAGGGCCCACGTGTTGGTGTCCGGTTCGAGGCGGATAGTAAGGGTCGGCAGCGCGGAGAGAAGTTTGCCGCCGTAGCGGCCGAAGCCGATGTGGTAGTTGAGCTGTTTCCACTGGAGCGAGCCGGTGGCGGACTCGTCGAACAGCAATTGCACGCTGCCGTCGACGGGGCTGATGATGATACCGAGTCGCGCGCCCCCGAGATCGACGATGGTGGAGCCGGAAGCGTAGAGTTGGAACGAGACAAACGACACGTCGCGCGGCGAGCCGCGGAGGTTGCGCGACCACTCTTTTCCGGCTTGGAGTTCAAGCACGTCCACCTCGTCTTTCCTGCTCTTGCTCGCGCCAGAAACACCAGCGTGCGAGAGGTCGTCGACAACGAACTTAGATGCGGCGAGCTTGGCGGCCTCCCCGGGTTTGGGATCATCTTTAAGCCGCAGGAGGCCGAGAGGGGCGGCGGTTCGTGCAGCAGGAGCCATGGGCTGGGCGCCCATCACTGAAGTTATGGAGGCCAGCAGCATGAGGGCCGAAACAGAAACTTGGAGAGAAGATAATCTCATGAGAGGAAGTGTTGAGGGGCGGCGGCCGGCGATCGGTCAAGAGAGACGTGACTTAATTTGTATTTGCTCGGAGCGACCGGATGCATGCACAGGGAAAACCTGTTCAATCCGGAATGTTCGTGTTTCTGACCAGTTCCACCATTCGCTCGGCAAGTTGTTCAGCCGGGATGTCTGCGGGGTGGGTTTCCACTTTGGTTGCATCCATCTCCCATTTTCCTTTCGCATTCGGTTTCGCCGGATAAATGTGCCACTGCGTCCCGTCGCACCCAACAGCCCAAGTGGCGCTGCACCTTTCCAATGCGGCCTGAGATTTCATTCCCGCCGCCGCAATGAGCACGGACTCCGGCCAAGCACCGCGAGAAGGGTGGGGCACGACTGGATTACCCATGACAATCGCTTGGGCAATAGAGCGTGCTATCCCTTGCTCGTCCGAGATATCATGGCCTGCTACTGGATTCGTGGCGAGATAACCGCCACCTTCCATCCTTGACTGAGTGGGAATCAACACCCGGTTCTTGAACCGAACGACAAGAAAACTCTGATGCTTCATGGGATTTCCCTAATCACCAGGTTACTGGTTTAGGCAAGCTAGCAGCTCGCTGCACTGCGGCATTGATCGCAGCGCTCTGAGCGGCCGAAGCTCCGGGCCGAATCACTAGTTGAACCTGTCGTTGTAGTATTTCTTGCGGAAAAATTGTTACCCCTCCGTGGGGAGTAAGCTGACCGGCGTATTGTGAAACAAGGGCGACATAGTCGTCGATTTTTCGAGTCAGCGCGGTTATACTCTGATAGGTTGTGGCACTTACGTCTAGTGACTTGATGCTGATGACCAAACCTTCAGCGGTTTTCCAAATATCGATTGTTTTGAACGATGCTGCCAAAAGTTGGCCGTTAGCCAATCGCGCGACCAGCGGTTCAAACATGAAACCACGGGCGAAGGGATTCAACCGCCAGGCTCCCGACGACGTGAACGCTGTGACCGAACCGTTGGCGATCTCAAGAAACCGCGCCAGCTCAGCCGCCGACAACGGCGTCGCACCCGCAAAGCCTTCATACAAGTAGTGGACAGTCTGGCCGAGCATTCCCTGATGGCCGCCGCGTTCCCAGACCTTGAAAAACCCTTCGGTTGCACCTCGGGAAAGCGCGGTGCCTAGCCCTGCGCTTGCCCTAAAAGAAAAGACGGGACTTTTCGCGCGTGATCCTCTACGCAGCTGGGATGCAGAGCAACGCGCTCCCGATCAAGCAAAGATTAGCCGAACCCGATAATGTCGAC
>Ga0163144_10008172_pt1 | contig 22688 bp, 28 predicted proteins | sample OliLak19BULKMAT1_FD_123175 | JGI IMG/M metagenome (GOLD analysis project Ga0163144, IMG submission 123175) | Freshwater microbial mat bacterial communities from Lake Vanda, McMurdo Dry Valleys, Antarctica - Oligotrophic Lake LV.19.BULKMAT1 | ecosystem: Environmental > Aquatic > Freshwater >...
GCGGCTGCCCCAGCGCATGGATTTGGGCCAGCTGAAAGCGGTGAGAGCCGCCTCGCACACCTCTTTTGCCACATCCGCAACCGCGCGGCCTTTACGCTCGATGGTGGCGTAGTAATAGCCATCGCGTTGCTCGCATTGGTCGAGGGTTAGGCCGCTGGATTGCAAAAAGCCTTTCATGGCTTGTTCGTGCGCGCCGATTTTGGGGCCGCGTTTTTCTTCGCACATATCGGGCTGAATGGTGGGCAGACCGAAGCATTGGATGGCGAGGTGGCGTGGGGATACAAAGGTTTTGGTGCCCGTGGGGTGCAGCATGTTTTTTTCAAAACCCGCAAGGATAAGGCGCTGCAATTGCTCCGCCGCTGCCCGCTGCATGCGGGATGGAATTTCTTCCGAGAAAAGTTCGAGCAGGAGGGTAGCCATGTTATTTTTTTACCGTCTTTTTTGGTGTCAACTTAGCAGCAGGTTTTGCGGGTAGTTTTTTGGCGCGCACTTGGGGCGCAGTAATTTTGCCAGCACGCGATGCGTATTCAATTGCGGCGATGCGATTGTGGGCATCCACCAAAACCACTTTAGGTTGATGCTTCGTGGCGGCTTTGGCCTTTAGCTGGCAGAAGGCACAAATGATAACAAGATCACCTTTTTTGACCAAATGCGCCGCTGCCCCGTTGATCGTAATCTCGCCACTTCCTACTTTTTTACTGCGGATAGCGTAGGTGGTCAGGCGATTGCCATTGGTGATATCAAGCACATCGACCTGTTCGTGCTCCAGAATGCCTGCAGCATCCAGCAAAACCGGATCAACGGTGATGGAACCGTTGTAATTCATATCCGCCCCGGTGCAGGTGGCGCGGTGGATTTTGCTCTTCATCATGGTGAGGTTCATGCGGTTTCTCCCGTTGATTGCGTTTTCACCCACGCTTCGCAGCAGGCTTTGGCCAGCGCACGGACGCGGCCGATGTAGCTGGCGCGTTCGGTGACGCCGATGACGCCGCGTGCATCGAGCAGGTTGAAGCGGTGGCTGGCTTTGATGCATTGGTCATACGCAGGCAGCACAAGGCCTTGCGAGCGTTCATTCGTGTGGGCGAGGAGGGATTTGCACTCGGCCTCGGCTTCCTCGAACTGCTTGAACAGTTGCGCGGTATCGGCGGCTTCGAGGTTGTAGGCGGAGAATTCGACTTCGTTTTGCTTGAACACGTCGCCGTAAGTGAAGCGGGTGACGGGTGACGGGTGACGGGTGACGGGTGCAGGTTCTTTATCACTTGTCACTTGATACGTCTCACCTGGAACGAAGTTCCACCCCAGATCATACACATTCTCGACACCCTGAATATACATGGCGAGGCGCTCCAACCCATAGGTCAGCTCGCCCGAAATGGGATTGCACTCGATGCCGCCGACTTGTTGGAAATAGGTGAATTGCGTCACTTCCATGCCGTCGCACCAGACTTCCCAGCCCAGCCCCCATGCGCCAAGCGTGGGGGATTCCCAGTCATCCTCCACGAAGCGGATATCGTGCTCCTCGGGCTTAATGCCAAGCTCGCGCAGTGAGTTCAAATAAAGTTCCTGCAGGTTATCCGGCGAGGGCTTCAGGATGACTTGAAACTGGTAATAATGTTGCAAACGGTTGGGGTTTTCGCCGTAGCGCCCATCCTTCGGGCGGCGGGAGGGCTGCACATAGGCGCAGTTCCAGGGTTTGGGCCCGAGCGCTCTTAGGGTAGTTGCAGGATGAAACGTTCCCGCCCCCACTTCCATGTCATAGGGCTGCAAAATGACACAGCCTTGGCGCGCCCAGTAATTCTGCAGGGTGAGGATGATGTCTTGGAATGATTTCATGGCCGCGTGTTTAGCGCGCGAGGGGTGCTAAAGCAAGGGAATATGTATGTTTTTAGCTGTCATCCTGGCGAATGCCGGGATCTGCCGAAGTCAAGCTATCGAGCGCGTGGCAGGAGATCCCGGCATTCGCCGAGATGACAGTTACCTAAGCATGCCCCACCGTGGTGCTGAAAAATGCCATATCGATGCCGAGCGATTTGCTGGCAGTGGCCCATTTTAGGTCATTTTCGGTATTGAACAAAAGGTCAGCGGTGGCGGGCACGGAAATCCAGCTATTTTGTTCGATTTCAGCTTCGAGCTGACCGACTTGCCAGCCTGCGTAACCCACGATGAGAGCGGCGTGCTTGGGGCCATTGCCGCGCGCAATATCGGCCAGAATGTTGCTGCTGGCGGTGACGGCGAGTTCGCCCGATTTCATCAGCGAGAAATCCCTAAAATAATCAGCACTGTGCAGCACAAACCCGCGCGCGCGCTCCACTGGGCCTCCGAAGAAAACGGGGATATTCTTAGCAACGGTTTCAGGCGGTAAATTCATGCCCTCAAGCAGCGCGCTGTAGTTCACGAGTTCGATGGGTTGGTTGATGATCAGCCCCATCGCGCCATCCGCCGAATGGTTGAAGATGTAGATGACGGCTTTTTGGAAGCAGCCCGAATCGATCACCGGCGTGGCGACGAGGAGCTGGCCCGCAAGGTAGCCGCGCTGGGTGCTGGCATCGATAATGTTGGGGGTGTGGATGGCGGATTGCGTGATAGCAATGGGCGCTGCGGGCGACTGGGGAGCAATCATGGGTTTATCCTTACGAAAGAATTTCATGGTGTCGCGTTGCTCATCGTTCGTTTTTTCTACAGTACCATTTAGGGCGTGGGTTTGCCAAATACAATACTGCCTGCCGCCGCAAATAATTCTATTGATTCTCGCGCGCGGTTTCAAACTGCACCCGTTTTGGCTGCATCCACGCGGGTAGGGTGGCGCGGTAGGTGATGTTGTCGAGAGTAATGGTGACGGGTGACAGGTGGCAGCTGATCGGTGATACCCCATAGACTGTCTCAAACTTCAGCAGCGCTAAACGTGTCGGCATGGTGTCCTGCTCCAGTATGAAAAACCCGCGCCGCGCGATGTTTTTGTAGTGCATGCGGGCGGTAATTTCCTGCCCCACATAGCAGCCCTTGGTGAAGCTGACCCCGTGAAGTAAATCGTAGCCCGCATCGAGCGCGACCACTTCATCGGGCAAAAAATCGCGGCCCAGCTCGGGGATACCGAGGGCGAGTGACTCATGACTCGTGACTCGTGGTTCGTGAGAAGCATAGTCACGTACGGGCAAATGGGCGTGGCGTGGATCAGGTAGTACGAGGTCGCGAGCAACGAGCCACGAGTCACGAGTTACAATCTCCACTTTAGCGCGGAGTTTATACATCATCAGGCGTTTGAGGAGGGTGTCTTTGTATTCGGTTTGGGTATCGATGAGAATGGCGTCATCCAGCGCGATGAGAAACATATCGTGCAGAATTTTCCCTTGCGGCGAAAGTAGCGCAGCGAATTGAATTTTATCGGTGGCAAGCTTGCTTACATCGTTCGTGACGATGCCTTGCAGGAAGCTGATACGGTCGTCGCCGCTTATGCGGATGATGCTGCGAGGAATGTGGGTCAGGTTCATGGCGCTACGAAATGGTTAATGGCTTGTGTTAGCGCTTCGCCAATAGTACGGAAACTATATTTTGCTTCTGCTTCAGCGCGGCTATTGCTTCCAAATTGCTTTCGTAATGCCGTGTCATTGATGAGACGCACGATAGCCTCGGCCAATTTTTCGGCATCGTGCGGGGGCACAAATAGAGTTGTTTCGCCTTCCTTCATGCACTCCAGCGGTCCATCAATGGCGCTTGAGATGATGGGCAAGCCACTGGCCATTGCATCGAGCACCGCAAGGGGAAAATCCTCCTGAAACGAGGGAAATGCAAATATATCGGCGCTACGCAGAAAAGCCGCTGTGTCATTCACCCAGCCAACCAGCTCGACTTTATCCGCGAGGCCGGCAGCATTAATTTGTTGTGATAGCTCTTGGCGTAAGTGGCCATCACCGGCGATGGCGCAGCGAAAATCAATGCCGCGGCGCTGTAAAATGGCGAGGGCGGAAATAAGTACATTGAACCCTTTTTTGCTATGCAGGCGGCCAACCCCAACAATGCGCGGCATGCCAGAAATTGTATAATCTGTTTTATAAAGAGACGGCAGTGTTACCGCATTGGGCACAACTAGAATAGCCTCTGCCGGAATGCCGCTTGCCACCATTTTTCGTTTACGATGCTCCGCCACCACAATGATACCTGCGTGAGGCAGCTTGTGGTCGAAACGGGCTTTATGCACTTGGGCAATGATCGGCACTGTATTACCTACTGCCCGCGCAAAAATACGGTGCGCCTTGAGGCCGTGGCAAATAATGAGTCTCGGCTTGATTTTACGCACTAAAGCACGCGCTGCGCCGATGGTAAAGGGATCGCGCTCGCTCCATACGCGCATGGTATCGACCGCAATGCCAATCGCGGCGGCGCGCTCGGCGGCCATACTTGCATGACGGGCAATGCCACGCGCGGGTATGCCGCATTCGGGTAGCATGCTGAGCTGATCTAGAAAAACTTTCTCGAGCCCACCAAATTTTTTGCCCAGCATAACATTGAGGATAGGGCGCTGCATACGATACACCAAGTAAACCATGAAACTAGCATTGGTTTAACGTGCAATTAGGTTCTGGTAAATGATTTAATGAATCACAATGGGTGCGTTTACTAGCTTGAATTCGGCAGGCGTGATGAGTTCGGCGTGCATCACTTTGACGGAGTGGATTTTTCCATCCAGCTCGCGGTTCCAGAATTCGAGGAATTTTTTAAGGGTGGGGAATTTGGGGGCAAGGTCAAATTCCTGCCAAACATAAGATTGTAGAAGTACAGGATGATCGGGGAAGCGGTAAATAATTTCGGCAGTGGTAAGACGATAATCGCGCAGCATTAGTTCCAAATCACCCGTCGAACGCGTCATAGACTCCTCATCCTTCATCGATTCAACCCCGCGCATCTGCTAATGCGCTCAGTCTTAATGTAGCAGAAAAACTGGTAAAAAACTACGAAGAAATGCTGGGTTTACTGCATGCGTACGAAGAGATAGCAGGTTTTGTCATCGGTAGTGGTGGTGTAGGCCGTGGCGCTCGAGGTGCAGGCGGTGAGAGCGGAGGTTTTTGGGGTCACAATGTTCCCTGTTCCGGGCATGGAGTCGTCGTATTTCTCATCAAGATTGAGGGCTTGTTTGCCGGTGAGGAAGGCTTGGTTGGGAATGGTTGTAGCATTATCATTCAACCCTGCAATGCGAAGAATATTGCCATACTGGCCATCGAAATAGAGTGCATCGCCGCTTACAAAGCCATCCTGAGCGTCGGGATGATCAAACAGAAAGGCTACTTTTTCCATAGTAGACCCTTGGACATTGGTGCCAATCGTCGCGCCGCCAGTGCCATTCACATCCCCAGTATAGCGGCCTTGAATGAACCCACCCAACGCAAGATGCTGGAAAGCGTAATAGCGCTCACGATCAAACGAGCTAGCTGCCGCGCGAATCAGTCCGTTGCCATCGCCATTATTAGCGGTTGGCCAAACAGTGTTCGCCGTTTGCGTAGCACTAGTGCCGCAGATGGTGGCTGTAGAACAAAAATCCCCTGCTGGACTATTGTAACGCGTTTGGAATTGCTGAAAAGCACTGATGAGCAGCTTACTTTCGTTCATCATGGTGGTGATGGTGGCGTTGCGCATGTATGTGCGAAGCCCCGCGATACCGCCCACCAGTAGCCCTATAATGGCCAGCGCGATCGAAAGCTCGAGCAGGGTGAAGCCGTGGCGGGGTTTTGGGGCGTGGATGGGGTGGGTCACAAGGTGCTCCTTCGCATGGGTTGTTCACATTTTAGAGTAACTTTAAGTGTTTGTCATATTGATTTCTTTTGTGTCTCGGCACGAGGCTTGCTATACTATCGCTGATGATAAATCGCTCCTCATTTTTAGCCCCCTGCCTGCTGGTGCTGGCCTGTGCCCCCAAAGCCGCCCAAGCGATGATGGACCCGCTGATTGAGGGCGCACGCCAATGCACGCAGTATTTTCCGGTCGAGGAAAAGAAAAACAGTATTCCCACCCATTTGCTTGCCGCCATCGCTACCACGGAATCGGGCCGGTACAGCAAAAGCTTGGGCATGAGCGTGCCGTGGCCGTGGACGATTAATGTTGAGGGCAAAGGCTATCATTTCGATAGCAAAGCCGAGGCGATTTCGATTACGCAGAGCTTTTTGGCGCAGGGTTACAAGAGCATCGATGTGGGCTGCATGCAGGTGAATTTAAAGCATCACCCCAAGGCCTTTGCCAACCTGAACCAAGCATTCGACCCCGCAACGAATGTGGCCTATTCGGCAAAGTTTTTGAGCACGAATTACGGAACCATGGGCGATTGGATTAAAGCCACGGCGGCTTATCACTCGCGCACCCCCGTGCATGGCCAACGTTATTTGGGTAATATTGAGCGTAACTGGAACAAAATTGTTGACAAAGTAGCCGCCGCGCGTGTCAGCAAAGCGGGGGAGAGCGAAGTGGCAACCACTGCTGCCCCTACCCAGAACCGCCCAGCACCCGAGGCTAAGCCACGGGTCATTGCAAGCAATACCCGCCCAACGATGCAAGAACCAAAGCGCGTGCGGGTGATTCAGGTGAATGATGCCGCGCGCCGCACGAATGAAGTGCTGGTGGTGCGCGCTTCGGCCCCAGTGGAGCCGATTACGGTGGCCGATGCGCCCGTGCAAACCGCCCCAGCGCAAAGCAGCTCCATCCGTCGGGTTAGCCTTGACAACCAAGCCAGCGCCAGCTTACCAATAGTGCGGCCAAACAGCCCACAATTTGTTTTTGCGAATTAGGTTGCCTCCATGTTTGAAACTATCGAAGTAAGTACGGTTGAAGTTGCCTGCGATGGCGGCGGCGGAGCGCTTGGCCACCCGAAAGTGTACCTGCATATCGACCACGACCATGGCAATAAAGTGGTGTGCCCCTATTGCAGCCGTACCTATATTTTACAACACGCTAAAGCAGGGATGTTAGCTTAAATGATGATCGCCGGTGTCGCATTGCTGATTGCCCTCATGCTTGCCACGGTGGTGGTGCTTGTCGCGGGGATTGTTCTCATGGCCAAGGGCGGCGAGGCCAACGCAAAATACGGCAACAAGCTTATGGTCGCCCGCGTGGCTTTTCAAGGTGTCGCGCTGGTGGTGGTGGCGGCGTTGTTGATGCTCAAAAACTAGAGCATTTTATCGATTGTGCAGCGCACTGCAACCCCTTGCAATTATCCAAAAAAACACGCAGAGTGAATAGGTGGCTACTGGTGGCTAGGGGATAGTAAAAAAAGGTTTTTTACCAGTCCTTAGTCCCTAGCCTCTAGCCCCTAAAAAAACGGAGTTTTTTGCATGCGCATCCTGGTTCCTGTCAAACGCGTGGTGGATTATAACGTCAAAATCCGCGTAAAGGGTGACGGCTCGGGGGTGGAGCTGGCGAACGTGAAAATGAGCATGAACCCGTTCGACGAAATTGCGGTGGAAGAGGCGATTCGCCTGAAGGAAAAAGGTATCGCGACGGAAGTGGTGGTGGTGTCCATCGGCGCGAAACCTGTCGAGGAAACCTTGCGCACGGCGCTCGCCGTGGGGGCGGATCGGGCGATTATTGTGAGTGTGGATTCACGCATTGAGCCCTTAATTGCGGCCAAACTCCTGAAAGCCGTCGCGCTTAAAGAGGATGCGCAACTCATTATTACCGGCAAACAAGCGATCGATGATGACGCGAGCCAAACGGGCCAAATGCTGGCAGCACTGCTCGGTTGGCCGCAGGCGACATTTGCATCGAAGGTGGAAATTGCGAGCGGTGAAGCCATTGTTACCCGCGAGGTGGATGGCGGGCTGATGACCATCGCGGTGAAGCTGCCCGCCGTCATCACCACCGATTTGCGCCTGAACGAGCCGCGCTATGCCAAGCTGCCCGACATTATGAAAGCCCGCGCCAAACCACTGGTTACGCTAACAGCGGCGGATTTGGGCGTAGAACTTACCACCCGCACGAATATTCTGAATGTGGCTGAACCCGCGAAACGTAAAGGCGGCGGCAAAGTGAAGGATGTGGCGGAGCTGGTGGATAAACTCAGGAATGAAGCGAAGGTGATTTAAAATGAGCATTCTCGTATTGGCCGAACATGATGGAACCACTATCACCTCAGCTACGCGCGCTGTGATTGGCGCGGCACAAAAAATCGCAGCCTCGACTGGTGGCGGGGAGGTACACCTTCTGCTCGCGGGTCACAACATCGCGGGTGTGATGGCGGCGGCAAAAAATATTGCGGGCGTTTCGCAGTTACTGGTCGAGGATGATGCGCTGTATGCCCACCCGTTGGCGGAAAACATTGCGCCGTTTATTGTGCAGTTTGGGGGTGGCTATTCGCATATTTTGGCGGCGGCAACCAGCATGGGTAAAGACGTAATGCCGCGTGTTGCGGCGTTGCTGGATGTGCAGCAAATCTCGGAAATTACGCAGGTGGTATCGAGCGATACGTTTGTGCGCCCCATCTATGCGGGCAATGCGCTGGAAACGGTGCAATCGACCGATGCGATTAAGGTCATGACTGTGCGCGCCACGGCGTTTGATAAGGTGGCGGAAACGGGCGGTAACGCGGAAGTGGTGGATGTGCCTGCGGTGGGGGTGGCGACACAATCACGTTTTGTTTCCATGGAGGGTGCGAAGAGTGAGCGGCCAGAATTAACGGCGGCGCGGGTGGTTATTTCCGGCGGGCGCGGGCTTGGCAGCAAGGAGAATTTTGCGCTTCTCAACGGCCTTGCGGATAAGCTGAACGCGGCCCTAGGCGCAAGCCGCGCGGCGGTGGATGCGGGGTTTGTGCCCAACGATTGGCAAGTGGGGCAAACGGGCAAAGTGGTCGCGCCCGAGCTGTACATTGCGGTGGGCATCAGCGGCGCGATTCAGCATCTCGCGGGCATGAAGGAAAGCAAAGTGATTGTGGCCATCAACAAAGACGAAAACGCCCCAATTTTCGAAATCGCGGATTATGGGCTGGTGGGGGATTTGTTCGAGATTATCCCCGCGATGGAGAAGCTGGTTTAAAGTCGGGAAAAGCTGGTTTAATTGAGCCTTCCAATTCCATTGTTGACGGATTAGATCGAGCAGCCAAATGTTCCAACCAGCTGGAATGATTTTCTGCAGATTGGTCTAATTGTGCATTCCCTGATGATGCGTTTTCAGCTAATCGTCTGGTCAAATATCCTGCGATAACGCTTCCGTGGCGCGAGGCTTTTATACAACGATTAGCCAGTGTGAAAGGAGCGTCCGTGACGATGGTGACCAAGACGTTACCTTTTTGACTACCGCTGTATTGTGTGTAAAATTGGACACCGAGCCTTTCCCCATTCCTTTCGAAATAGCCCTTCAAATACTCTGCATAATCTTCTTCTAATGATACTTGCCAATGGTTTGGGTGATCTTTTCTTTCTTTCCACGTTTGAGTTCTAGCACCTATACCCCCCCCCGAAGCATATACCAAGTGCTTTAGAGGGTGTCAGATCGTCGGCTGACAATTGCTGATTGTTTGGTCGAACCTCTGACCATTTTCTACCCGAATACATATGCATGCTATTTTTCCTATTTATAGGTCCAAAATAGCATATCTAGCCAACTTAAAGTATGAAGGTTTGATGACAATTGCCCCCGAAGCATACAAAAAACAGGTCTGTCATCCCGGCCTTGTGCCGGACCCGTAGCGAAGCGGAGAGAGGCGACTTCGCCAATCCAGCCCGATAACGGGTACTGTGTAGGTTGCATGGCTGGATTGGCGAAGTCGCCTCTCTCCGCTTCGCTACGGGTCCGGGACAAACCAGGGATGACAGTATGGGGGTTAAGTAGTTAGCTCGAACCACTCTGCCACTTCCGCCGATGCGGCTTCATCTTTGCCCCTGTCACCTTCACGGCTTTCAAAATCGCGGGCATTTGGTCGGCGGTGATGGTGGCGATGTAGCGGCCGCTGCGCTCGGGGCTTACTTCGCCGCTCGCCGTGATGTTATGGTCGGCCAGCATGAGCTGGATGCCCTCAAGGTGCGTATGGTTAATGCGCGCCTCGAAGCGGCCATTGCGCTTCCTCCACTGCACATCGGTCAGGGAGCGTAGGGCGGCTTCGGTTGGGTCTTCGTAGGGCATGGGTGGCCTTAAATTAGTTAGGTGCTAGGGTAACACAAAGTTAGCGTTTATTCAGCTTGTTAGCGAGTGTTTTGTGAAAGCGGTTTTTTGAGTGTGATTGCTTGAAGATGTTCATTCAGGACGCTCGGGCGGCTGTCACCATGGCCAATATCGCTAGCGCTGTATATGTTCAACAGTGCCTCATCGTTAGTCATGGCCACTGTAGATGTGGAGCCAATCCCTTTTGATGTCAGGGTATATTTGTATCCTCCCGAATCGAGTACAGTAAAAAACGAGTCAGGCAATAGAGCTTGAAAGACTTTTTGTTCTGGATGCCATGTCCACTCACCGCCGATAACTTGCTGCAAGGAAGCGCCAATTGAATTTTTAAATTCTTCTGTGTGTATCATGAGTAATTTCTTTGGTTTGTGCTAGTGTCTATATAACGCTAAATTACTGAAGTTGCCAACTTCAACAAGTAGAAGATTTATGACAGACAAATTCATCCTTGCCCTCTCGCAGTTTAACCCCACCGTCGGTGACCTTGCTGGTAATGCCGCACGCATGGAGGCGATTGCGCGTGATGCGGCAGGGCAGGGGGCAGATTTGGTGCTGTTTCCGGAAATGTGCCTGACGGGCTACCCGCCCGAGGATTTGGTGCTGATTCCGGCGTTTCGTGCGCGGGCGATGGAGGTGGCACGCGCGTTGGCGGTGGCAACTAAAGATCTAGGCTGCGACCTGATGTTTGGCAGTGTGTGGGTGCGTGACAACCAAATTTATAATGCGAGTTTGTTGGCCAGCGGCGGCGAAATTACCGTCATCCGCGAGAAGCATGATTTACCGAACTATGGCGTGTTCGATGAAAAGCGCGTGTTTGCGGAAGGGGCCTCGCCGCGTGTGATCGAGTGGCGCGGGGTGAAGCTGGGCGTGCTGATTTGCGAGGAAGTGTGGGATGTGGAATCCGCGCGCGCACTTGCGGCACAGGGGGCAGAGATTCTGCTGGTGCAAAATGCCAGCCCCTACCACATTGGTAAAGCTCACATGCGCAAAAAAGTGGTGGATGCGGCGGTGGCGGCCACAGGCTTGCCCGTGGTGTATGTGAATTTAGTCGGCGGGCAGGATGAATTGGTGTTCGATGGCCGCTCGTATGTGCGCGGTGTGGAAGGGCGCGATGTGGCGCGGTTGGCGACGTTTTGCGAGTCGCTAGGGGTGACCAAGTGGCAGCGGGCAAGTAAAGGCTGGGAATGCACCCACGCCCCCATGGTCGAAATTCGTTCCGACGAGGAAACCATTTACCGCGCACTGGTGCTGGGGTTGCGCGATTATGTGACGAAAAATAAATTCCCCGGGGTGGTGCTGGGCCTCTCAGGCGGTATCGATTCGGGCGTGACGGCGGCCATTGCGGTAGATGCGCTGGGGGCCGATAAGGTGCACACCCTTCGCCTGCCAAGCCCCTTCACCAGCGACGATAGTATGGAGGATGCCGAGCAGCTTGCAGCAGCGCTGGGCCTTCGCATGGATACGGTATCGATTACGCCGCTGGTAGATACCGCGCGCCAGACGCTGGTACCGCTGTTTGCCGGCCGCCACGCGGATACGACGGAGGAGAATATTCAAGCCCGCCTACGTGGTTTGCTGCTGATGGCGGTCTCCAATAAGTTTGGGCACATGGTGCTGACAACGGGTAATAAATCCGAAATGTCGGTAGGTTATGCCACGCTGTATGGCGATATGTGCGGTGGGTTTTCGGTGCTGAAGGATATTTATAAAACAACGGTGTTCGAGCTCGCCAAATGGCGGTCGGCTGCGCCAATCGGCGTGATAAAAGAGTTGGAATTTTTAGGTGCGGCATCCACCCCCGCGCAGCCCATCATCCCCGCGCGCATGATTGCTAAACCACCCACGGCGGAGTTGCGCCCCAACCAGCGGGATGAAGACTCACTGCCGCCCTATGCCACACTCGATGCCATTTTACGTGGGCTGGTGGAGCGGCAAAAATCCATCCCCGAATTGGTCGCGGAAGGGATGGATAAAGCAACGGTGGACCGCGTGGCGCGCATGGTAGCCGCGGCGGAATATAAGCGCCGCCAATCGGCCCCGGGCGTAAAAATTACGCCCATGGCATTTGGGCGTGATCGCCGCTGGCCAATTACGAACGCGTGGAAGTTTGTGTAGTCAGGCAGACACCAATTCATAAAAAAAGCCCACTCTCGCGAGTGGGCTTTTTATTCTGTACTGCTGACGCGCGTTATTTCGTGTTGTCGGCACCAAACACAAAGCGGCGCGATTTGTGGTGATCGCTCGATGGGTAAGTGGAGGTTGCATTAGCAACAGGTGCGACGGTTGCTTTTTGGGAAGACCTTTTAGCAACATATTTTTTATTCGCCATTTTACGGGACGAGCTTATTTTTTTAGTAGCGGTTGCTGCTGCTTTTTCAGTTTTCTTAATGATAGCGTTGTTCGTTCTTTCCGCTTCTTTTGCCGTGGATGAAGCAGCTGAATTAGCCGTATCGGTTGGAGCAGTGTTACGATCGCACGAGCGCATGCCAAGAACGGCGAGGATGGCAACCGCGCCTAGAAGTAGAACGTTTTTCATAGGAGTTTTCCGTTGATGCAAATGTGATTAAGGGGAAATAAGAAAGGGCAGCCAATGCTGCCCTTTCTCGGATATAATTAGCGGCTGTAGAATTCCACCACCAAGTTGGGTTCCATTTTCACGGGGTAGGGCACATCCGCCAGTTTTGGCTTCCTTGTGAAGGTGGCTTTGAGCGCCTTGCTGTCCATGTCGATATATTCGGGCACGTCACGCTCGGGGCTTGCGACGGATTCGAGCACGAGGGCGAGTTGTTTTGATTTTTCTTTCAGCTCGACCACGTCGCCTTCGCTGACTTGGAAGCTTGGAATATTGACGCGTTTGCCGTTCACGCGCACATGGCCGTGGTTAACGAACTGGCGCGCCGCAAACACCGTTGGCACCACGCACATGCGGTACAGCACGGCATCCAGGCGGGATTCCAGCAACGCAATCAGGTTCTCGGAGTTATCGCCCTTCATGCGGCGGGCTTCTTCATAGAGTTTGAAGAATTGTTTTTCGGTAATGTTGCCGTAATAGGCTTTCAGTTTTTGCTTGGCGCGCAGCTGGGTGCCGTAATCCGACAGTTTCTTTTTGCCTTTGCTGGCAACCCCGTGCTGGCCGGGCGCATAGTTGCGGCGGTGGACGGGATCCTTCGCGCGGCCCCAGAGAGCCTCGCCGAGGCGACGGGAAATTTTATACTTAACGGCATGGCGCTTGCTCATGGCGTTTACTCCTTTCAACAGATTCCTATCCCCAAAATGGTGACAAGTGGCAGGTGACAAGTGGCAATTCTACAGAGCTTTTGACGAGGCTTTGCCTCAACGCTCGAATTATACCACCTGTCACCTGTCACCGATCACCGGTCACCCTTTCAGGAGAGGGGGATATGCGCTCCGACCCAAAAGGAGGAGGGAACATAGCGATGGATGGGGGGGAGTCAAGCGAAACCTTGGTTATTGAAGGGGGCCTTGCCTCCTACGCGTTGCTGACCCCCGCCCTTCGGGCTCGCCATGGGAGGCTACGCACGGCTAATGGTTAGGTTGGGGCAGCAAAAAAGCCAGCTTGCGCTGGCTTTTTCTCATTTTTATTCTGAATCATTCTAGGCGCGGGCAACCTCTGGTGCTGCAACTTGCTGGCGCGCAGATACTGCGGCTGCCTGGCCTGCCGGCGCCACGCCCGAAGCTACATCCGCCGCAATACGCGCATCAACATCTGCCTGCGAGGCCGAGTTTGTATACATGCCTTGTGTTTGGGTGGCCATGGCTTGGGTTTGGGCATCGGCGAAGTTTTGCTCCAGTGCACGCGACTTACGGCGCGCGAACCACGTGCCAGCGGCGATGACGGGGATTGCGACTGTGGCAATGACAGAGGCGTTAGGAAAAGCCCTGAAAGCAGCGCCGGGAGCAGCGGCTAACCAAGCAACTGGCTTAGCCAGCACACCCAGCGACCAATCCACCACTTTCAGGCCAGCGCCGAGCGGCTTAGCCACTAGGTTTCTGCCCATAAACGAGAGGCCGCGCTCAATTTTTCCTGGTGGGGCAACGTGCAAATCCGCGCCGCTGAACATATTTTTGACAGAGAAATTGTTGAATGCGTCACCAATGGCCTGACCGCTGCCTTTTACATTATTTGCTGCTTGCGCACCTGTTCTAAATAGACCCATTTCAATACTCCACTATCAATACTATGCGCGCGCCAGTTGTTGTTCAACCATCGTGCCGGTGCGGTTGACGCTAGATGCGTTAATCTGTGATGGGGCCGCATTGTAGCGCGTGCCTTGTGCGGGCAGATTATAGGTTTTTTCGTTTGCTGCTGCCATCGATTGATAGGCGGCAAGCTGCATCTCCATCGCGCGGGCGGTGCCTTTTTCCATTGATACGCGCTCTTTGGCTTCGAGTGCACCTTTACCTGCACCGAAGATGCCACTGAATGCACCTGTGAATGCAGCCACAGGAACGCCTACAAACAGACCACTAAGAAGACCGCTTAACAGTCCAGTACCTACAGAAATATTACCAGCAGCTGCGGCCAGACCTGCACCTGAAACTAAAGCACCTCCTGCCGCAAAGAATCCACCAGCCGCCAGAAAAGTTACCGCTGCAATACCACCAGCGACCCAAAGCATCGTTTTACCAAAAGACTTCAACGCTCCACCTGCTGCACCTACGGCCACGCTTCCCGTCGCGCTCAACACCCCGTGATTCACCGGTGCTACATATCCATCATTACTCATACAATTCCCCTTTCTTGGGAGTTAGGCGGCTTTTTTTAAGGTCCAATGCTTTATCTCTAGTCTGCAGAATAGCACAGCTTATGGGCTAGAAGTGTGAAGGTTTTGTGACAATTATGTGGGGGTGTGGATAGAGGGTGTGGGATGACTACCCGTCTATGGATAGTCATGCATGATACCAGCGGATTGCGATGGTATTACAGCCCCATACCCTGATTAGTGTTGCTGTTGCTCACGCGGTCTACCCACGAGGTATCGCTGGATTGGAAGGAGGGGTAGGGGTTAGATCCATAGGTCCTTGCATCGCGCTCGATTTCGTTTTGACGTTCCATGAATTGGCGTTGTTCTTGAAAATCACGCTCCTCGCGCTCCGCGGCGCGGCGACGGCGAAAATCGGCGCGGCTGGGCGCGGCATAGCGTTGTTGTTTGTCGCGCACGATCAAATCTTCGGCATATTTTTCGGCGCGGTGAATGCGGCCCACAGCGCGCATGCCACCCGTGGTCAACCCGTGAGCGCCGCCGCCGACGACACCAAGGGCAAAGCCGCCAAGGGCGCAGGCGGTTAGCGCAGCTATGCCCATGCCAACTGGAGCAGCAATGGCGACTAGAATCCCGAGCGCAAGGCCCCATTTCAGCCCCGTGCCGCCCCATTGGCGGATGCCGCCTAATCCATCACGCAGGGTGCCCCAGGCGAAGGCAATGGCGTAACGGAGGGGTTTTAGCGGGTCGACCCCGGTTTTTGCGGCCGCAATGGATGCGTTCGCCTGCTCGGTAACCGAGGGCGCGGGGGCGGGCGCAGACTGTGTTTTTGGCGTGGCCATAACTTTCCTACCCTACACTATACCCCCATGCGAGCCTATTTGATTGTGAAGATTGTGTGACAATCCTTTCGCGAAGGCGAAAGGATTGATCGTTTGTTTTGCGCTTCGCGCCTGATGAGGGCATCGCCCTCAAACACCCTCCCTTCGGGCTCGGCGTAGCCTACGCGGGGCTCATACTATGGGCTTGGAGGAGAAATCGATTGCGCCGCGAATTTTTTGAGCAGGGACTGGAACATGACCGCGCCATCGGCCCCGCCCAATGCAACATCTGCGAAGCGTTCGGGGTGGGGCATGAGGCCCATCACGTTTTTGGCGGCGTTGGTAATGCCCGCAATATTCTCGCGCGCGCCGTTGATGCTGCCGTGGGCGCTGGGTTTGCCTGTATCATCGACATAACGTAGCGCCACTTGACCGTTATCGTTGAGGGCCTTTAGGGTTTCATCATCCGCGAAATAATTGCCCTCCGCATGGGCGACGGGCAGGGTGATAATTTGTGCCTTATTATAGCCACTGGTAAAGGCCGAATCGCATGCCTCCACGCGCAGCGTGGTCGGCTTGCAGTTGAACTTCAAATGGTCGTTGCGCATGAGCGTGCCGGGCAGAAGTCCGCTCTCGCAGAGGATTTGAAAGCCGTTGCAAATGCCCAGCACATGACCGCCTTTGTTGGCAAAGGCAATGACGCTTTGCATGATGGGCGAGCGCGCCGCCATCGCTCCGCAACGCAAATAATCGCCGTAGGAAAATCCGCCGGGCAGCACCACTAAATCGAGGCCTTCGGGCAGGGTTGCATCATCATGCCACACGTATACGGGGTTGATGCCTTGAGCTTGAAGCACCGTGAACACGTCGCGGTCGCAGTTGGAGCCGGGGAATTGGATGACGGCGGAATTCATATCGTTGTTCTCTTTCACTACTTCGTCATTGCGAGGAGCGAAGCGACGCGGCAATCCATCTTCCTTTGTGTGGCCAAGGTGGATTGCCGCGCTATCGCTCGCAATGACGGATTAATATTAAGCCACCATCTCCACCACATATTTCTCGATTACCGTATTCGCCAGCAGCTTTTCGCACATTTGTTCGATGGCTTTTTTGGCTTTCGCGGCGTCGGTTTCTTTTACCTCAAGCTCAATCAGCTTGCCCACGCGGGCGTTGACGCCAGCAAATCCCATATGGTCGAGCGCGGATTCAATGGCTTGGCCTTGCGGGTCGAGCACGCCGTTTTTGAGGGTGATGTGGACTTTTGCTTTCATGAAACTCCTCCAGCTTGTCATCCCGGCCAAGCGCTGGGATCCATCTTTCTTAAAGGAAGGTGGACCCCGGCGTAAAGCCGGGGTGACAATAGTTACTATTTTTTCTTAGGTTTCGTTTTTGCTTTGGCTTTTGCAATCGGCTTAACGACTGCCTTCACGGGCTTTGCCGCAGCCTTACCCTTGGCGGGTTTGGCTTTTGCTGCTTTTACATCGGAAAAGGTGGCTTTTTCGACCACGTTCATGTTGGGCAGCACGCCGAGGCGACGGGCGACTTCGCGGTAGGCTTCTTCCGTGCCGCCAAGGTCGCGGCGGAAACGGTCTTTATCGAGTTTGTCGTTCGTTACAATATCCCACAAGCGGCAGGTATCGGGCGAAATTTCATCGGCAAGCACGATGATTTCCGCTTCGCCTTCATAAAAGCGGCCAAATTCGAGTTTAAGGTCGATGAGGCGAATGCCGTGGCCATAAAATAAACCGCTGAGGAAATCGTTGATGCGCAAGGCATAATGGCGAATTTCATCCAGCTCCTCGGGCGCGGCAATGCCGAATGCGAACACGTGGTCTTCCGCAATGAAGGGATCACCCAAGCGGTCATCTTTCAAGCAGAATTCGATGAGGGGGCTGCCCAGTGCTTCGCCCTCAAACGCGCCGAAACGTTCGGCAAAACTGCCGGCGGCATAGTTGCGGATGATGACTTCGAGCGGCACAATATCCACCGCGCGCACCAGTTGCTCGCGCATGTTTAGGCCACGAATGAAGTGGGTGGGAATACCCATATCGTTCAGGCGCGTCATCAAAAATTCGGAGATTTTGTTGTTGATGATGCCTTTGCCGGCAATGGTGCCCTTTTTCTTGGCATTAAACGCCGTCGCGTCGTCCTTAAAATGCTGGATGAGGGTTCCTGGCTCTGGCCCTTCGAACAGTTTTTTGGCTTTGCCTTCGTAGATGGGGGTTTTGGGCGACATTCGAACCTGCGTTGGGTAAGAGGAAACAAGCGATACGCCTTCATAAAACGCTTTGGGGTAAACGTCTATCAGTAGTTGGGGTCGTGGGCAGAATTTGCATTCTTTTTTTGCTTGATTGAGAAAAAAGTGAATGCATGAAGCTGTATTTTTTTATCCCCATGTGGGTATCACTTGTGGATAGATGCAGGGCAGCAAGCATGGCTGCGAATCGGCATGAAATGCCCCCAGAACCACAAAATGTTGTTGTCAGCACGTGCTCGAATCTATATATAGTGGGTAGAAGACAAAATTCTAGACGAGACATCGGTTCCAAATGGTGGTCAGTTTTGTAGTGGTTGCGCTTACTTCCCTGCTCATGCGATTTGCATCGGCGCCAGGCATGGTTCGCATCCCACATAACTACCCTGAACCTACGAAACACAAAAGGCGCCAACACAATTAGTGTGACGCCTTTCGTATCCATTCCTGGCGTAAGCCAGTGATCAGTTGCTTGCCGAGCGACTTGGGGCTTTGGGATTTATCTCAAAGCCCTCTTTTTTTCAGCTTCGAATCGCTGCGGGTGATCACGATAGCACAGTATAAGCAATGACACCAGCAGCGGGTATGATATGTAAGGATCTTTTTGTAACACTATGAAAAAATTAATTTTAATAGTCATCTCATGCGGTGCATGAGGAAGAAAAATCAATAAAGATATACAGTGACTGCATGTGTAAATTTTAGCACAGGCTAGAAGTTAACTTAGTACATGTATTGGATCACACAGGTTGACTATCGCAAATATTTCGATCAATCGCAGACCCAGGACCAGTAGGCTTAAAATCCGCATTTGCTCGTGTAGTGAAGGGCTAGCTTACAACAACCAGCATGCAACCAATGTGTAATGAACACTTTAGAAGCAAGAGGTTAGCGATTGAGCAAACCTTCACGTCACGGCAAATGGGTCAACAATACTTACTTTTTATCGGTCGTGCCGGGTGTGGTGAGTTTTGGCATCTTGCCATTCTCGATGCGGCCTTCATTGCGAAGGTCGCGGCCTTCCTGAGCCTTTTTCTTCGATTCAGGCGAATCACCATGCTCGTAAAGTTCTTCTTCTACAAAGCCTGCGGCTTCTTTAACACTTCCTTTAATAGACATAAAACTCTCCTTGGTTAAAAATTGGTCGCATCCAAATCATGCAGAACATGCCGTAAATATTCGATGTGCTTGGATAATTAAAAAATAAGAGTTCCCACAATGGATGGATGCCATGATTTCGCTTGCCAATCACGTGCGTGGTGGGACAGTAATGGCTTCATTTACACTAGTTTCTGTGTAAGCCACCACAAGGCCAACTTCCATGCCCCCGCGCGCGATATTTGCTGCTATTCTTGCCGTTAGCTGCTTTGGCCTCAATTACACGGCCACCAAATTCGCGCTGGTGGATATGCCGCCGATGGTCATCCTCAGCATCCGTTTTCTGGCGATTGCAGTGATTATGGCACCGTTTGCCCTAAGGCAGCCGCGTCCCAATATCCGGCAGATGGCCCTCTTTGGGTTGATCGCTATGGTGCTGCAGTTCGCCCTCAGCTTCGTGGCGCTCGATATGGGGCTATCCATCACCTCCGGCGTTATTGCCTCGCAACTTAGCGTACCGTTTGCCTGTATTATGAGTGCTATTTTGTTTAAAGATTACCTCGGCCCATGGCGCAGCTTGGGGATGATGCTGGCGTTTTTAGGCGTGATAATGGTGGCGGGCACGCCCAATGCCAGCGAGCATTGGGTGGCGTTTGCCTTGTCGGTGCTGGCCTCGTTCGCCTATGCGGGCGGCAATCTTTACCTGAAGGCTATTCGGCCCGCCCCCGCGCCTGCGGCTCTGCTGTTTTGGCCGGCGCTATTCGTCGCCCCCGCCTTCATGGTGCTTTCCGCGGTGTTCGAGCAAGGCCAATGGGCGGCCATTCGCCACGCCACGCCCATAAGCTGGTTGGGCGTGTGTTACAGCATTTTCGTGGCCTCGCTCATTGGCCACACGATTTGGAACACGCTGGTGACGAAATACCCACTGACGCATGTGGTGCCCTATTCGCTGCTGATTCCCGTCGCGGGGATTCTGGGCGGCGTGGTGGCGTTCGATGACCCGCTGACGGTGCAAGTGATGATTGGGGCGGCCCTGACGATAGCTGGGGTTGGCGTCATCACCCTAAGGCGGCCACAATTGGTGGAGAGGGAGGGGTAGGGGTGTGCGTTTGTGCGGTGCGGGGTGAAATCTTCACGCAATTGTCACACACAAAAACAAATGATGCGTCTAAGCCATATACGTTACTCACAATTTTCTAAAGGAGTTTATTATGTCTGGACCTACCTCACATACCCCGCCTCACATACGTGCACAAGAAATTGCAGAATATAATGATATTCGTTCAAAAGGTTCGGTGAACCATGCGGCGACTGTAGTTGATGCAGATCAAGCGGCGAGAGTTGCTGCAGAAATTGCAGCAAGAGAGGAAAATGCTAGCGCAGCGAATAAAGTATGGGGTGACACAGTTCGACGCAGTGAAATTGGAGCTAGATATAAAGGTAGGGGTTCTAATTAAACCTCCACCCTTGACGGTAACCCACCAAAACCTCTACAGCTTCGGGCCGTAGAGGTTTTTTTATTCTCCGCGCTGTCACGCCGGGTTTACCCCGGGGCCATCTTCATCTATCAGTAGAAAGATGGACCCCGGCACAAGGCCCGGGTGACAGTGTGGGGGCATTGAGAGTAAGCATGACACAGCACGAATCACGAATCACGAATGATGTCCTTGTCCGTTTCGCGCCATCCCCCACGGGGTGGCTGCATGTGGGCAATGTGCGCACGGCGATGGTGAATTATCTGTTCGCCAAATCCATGGGCGGCAAGTTCATGTTGCGGATTGATGATACCGACCGCACGCGCAGCGAAGCGCAATACGAAGCGGGCATTCACGAGGATTTGGCGGTGTTGCTGGGTGCGAAGCCGGATGTGGTGAAAAAACAATCCGACTATTTCGCGCGGTACGAGGAGGTGAAGCAACAGCTCATTGCTGCGGGGCGGTTGTACCCGTGCTACGAAACCGCCGAAGAGCTCGACATTAAACGTAAAATGCTCATTGGCCGTGGCCTGCCACCGATTTATGACCGCGCGGGGCTCACCGAAAGCGAAGAAAAACGCGCTGAATATCAAGCGCAAGGGCGCCGCCCCCATTACCGCTTCAAGCTCGATGCGGCGCCGATTGTGTGGGACGACATGATCCGTGGCCGCGTGGAATTTGATGGCAGCAAACTTTCCGACCCCGTGATGTTCCGTGAGGATGGCGTGGTGCTGTTTACCTTCGCGACTTCCGTGGATGACGGCGAAATGGGCATCACCCATATTCTGCGCGGGGAAGACCATGTGAGCAACACCGCCATGCAGGTGCAAATCATGGAGGCCATGGGGCACAAGGTGCCCACCTTCGGCCATATGGCACTGCTCAAAATGAAAGAGGGAAAAATCAGCAAACGCGTGGGTGGCGGGGATATTCGCAGCCTGCGTGAGGGTGGTGCATTTCCATTGGTGCTGGCAAGCTACCTCGCGAAGATCGGCACGTCGGATTCTATTGACCTTGCCCCTTCCATGGATGCGCTCATTAAAAACTTCGACATCAAAAAATTTGGCCGCTCGATGGCGAATTATGACTCCGAGGAGCTGGAGCGGTTGAACCAGAAATACTTGCACCACCTCGACTTTGCGGCTGTGCAGCCCCAACTCGCTGCACGTGGCATGGGCAGTATTGATGCGGTATTTTGGCAGGCTATCAAAGCGAACCTCACCACTATTGATGATGCGAAAGATTGGTGGGAAGTGTTGCACCAGCCTATCACCCCCGTGGTAGGCGCGGCCGACAGCGAATTTATTGCGGTGGCTGCAGCATCGCTGCCCGTAGGCGAGTGGAACGAAGCCAGTTGGGATGTGCTCGTCAACGCCGTGAAAGAAAAAACCGGCCGCAAAGGCAAGGAGCTGTTCATGCCGCTGCGCCTGGCACTGACGGGCATGGAACATGGGCCGGAGATGAAAGTGGTGCTGGCATTGCTGGGTCGTGAACGAGCCGAGAAACGTTTATTGGGTGAGGTGGCGTAACACTCTCAGGTTGTCACCCCGGCCTTGCGCCGGGGCCCACCTGTTTTAGGAAGATGGATCCCGGCGCAAAGCCGGGATGACAAGTTAGGGATGATAATACCTATGATAAAACTATCCAATAGCCTGACCCGCCAAACCGAGGAGTTCGTTCCCCTCGATCCCGCGCACATCAAAATGTATGTATGCGGGCCGACGGTGTATGCGCGCCCGCATATTGGCAATGCACGCAGTGTGGTGGTATATGATGTGCTGTATCGCTTGCTCGCGCAGCATTTTCCGCGCGTTACGTTTGTGCGCAATATTACGGATGTGGATGATAAGATTAACGCGGCGGCGGTGGAGCGGGGGATTACGATTCAAGCGCTCACCAGCGAAGTGACCCAGCAATTCCACGCGGATATGGCGCAGCTCAATTGCCTCGCGCCAACCGTGGAGCCGCGTGCGACCGAGCATATTGCACAAATGATCGCGCTGATTGAGCGCTTGATGGCGGGGGGCTTTGCCTATGAGGCCCAAGGCCATGTGCTATTTCGAGTGCAGAAAGACCCGAACTACGGCCAACTCAGCCGCCGCAGTGTGAAGGATATGATTGCGGGCGCGCGTGTGGAAGTGGCGCCCTACAAGGAATATGCGGGCGATTTTGTGCTGTGGAA
>Ga0163144_10008173_pt1 | contig 22685 bp, 20 predicted proteins | sample OliLak19BULKMAT1_FD_123175 | JGI IMG/M metagenome (GOLD analysis project Ga0163144, IMG submission 123175) | Freshwater microbial mat bacterial communities from Lake Vanda, McMurdo Dry Valleys, Antarctica - Oligotrophic Lake LV.19.BULKMAT1 | ecosystem: Environmental > Aquatic > Freshwater >...
ACGCTAGATATTAGTTAAGTAGATTATTTGCACAAAGGGCGACGAGGGCAACCTCGTCGCCCTTTGTGTTTTTCAGCCAAAATTTCAACTAGATTTGGACTTTCTCTAGAGAAACGTCGAAGTGTCCAGCTAAGGCATCGGAAACTATTTGATGCACAATCTTCTTCTTTCTTTCAAGTCTGTGCAGAGCAAATTCTAAATTATAGGGTGTTGAGAAATAGAGCGGTGAGCCTGTGAATCCTTGCTGCTGTGTCACCTCGGAAAGTTTAGCTCGTATTGAAGAAGGGGCTTCCTCCCGAAGCTCTAGCAACAAGGCAAGGGTTTTGCGGATGCGTAAGCTTGGAGCCGATTCGTCGATATGAAGAATGTTTCGTGTCTTGAGCTCAAGCTGAGCTGATTGAATCTCGTTGAGATCTATCCATAAAAAAAGATCAAGATCGGATACTGCCTTCTTTAGGGAGTGGTTGCTGGGGAAGATGAGGGATTCCCTATGTTTTGCGATAAGAAAAGAATCTTTCTTTTGGGTGAAACTGCACCGAACTTGTTTTGAGTAAATGAATGCAAAAATGAACCAGCAAACGACATTCACCCCCAATATAAATTTTGGAAGATCACTTTTGTTCGACAAAAAATAAATGAGATAAGCCCATGAAGAGAGAGAAATTCCTCCAATTACTACGTTGTAGAGACTTTCTTTGAGCAAAACCTTGAACTCACGAGTGTTTATAATGCTCGTGAGTTCATTTCTTGTGATGAACTTCATTTCGAGATTTTTCTAGAGGGTCTTGAACTTATCAGTAGCTCGAATCAGTTCATCTGTGATTGCGGGCTCGGAGGCAGAGTGTCCTGCTACGGATATGATTTTAAGTTCTGATTTGGGGAGAGCTTTGTGCAGTTCCCACGCGTTTTCCAGAGGGCAAACCACGTCATAGCGACCATGCACAATCACGGTGGGAATATTCTCAAGAGTTCGCGAATTTTCAAGAATCCAGTTTGGAGAATCCATGAAAGCATCGTTGATGAAGTAGTGACATTCAATACGAGCGAAGGGAAGTGCCTTCACTGGCTCTGTCATGGCTTCGATGTCTTTGGTTTCTGTGACGAGGCGGCAGAGGGTGGCTTCCCAGATAGACCAAGCTCGGGCCGCTTCTAGTTTTTCTTCTTCGTTATTGGAAGTGAGTCGATCGTAATAGGCACCGACCATGTCTCCGCGCTCGGACTCGGGGATAGGTGCAAGGTATTTTTCCCAAGCATCGGGGAAGAGATGGCTGGCTCCAAACTGGTAGAACCAATAAATTTCTTTAGGTCTGCAAAGAAAGATTCCACGCAAGACGAGTCCTTTGACTTGTTTGGGCTGCTTGATGGCATAGCTCAGTGCGAGGGTGCTGCCCCATGAGCCGCCAAAGACCACCCATTTGTCGATTTTTAGATGTTTTCTAATTTTATCGATGTCGGAAACCAAATCCCAAGTGGTGTTGTTGTTGAGTTCGGCAAAGGGAGTGCTGCGACCGCAACCGCGTTGATCAAAAAGAACGATGCGGTAAATGCTCGGGTCGAAGTAGCTGCGATTGCCTTCGTCACAACCGCCTCCAGGGCCACCATGCAAAAAAACCACGGGCTTGCCTTTGGGGTTTCCACATTCTTCAAAATAAACGCTATGGCCATTTCCTACATCCAAATAGCCTGTGTTGTAGGCTTCGATGGCTGGATATTTTTGACGATAATCTTTAGGTTCGCGTGTCACTTGTTCTACAGACATGCGAACCAATTTAAGGGGCCTCTGTTCAATTCGCAATCTTTCTTAGAGGTTCTTGTAGAAAAATATCCTATTTTTTACCACCATGAGCTCATCCTTACTTGAGGGGTGGCCTAAATTCCAAATTCTTTTTGTTCTTATTTGAAATTGACTTGTGTTTTGTAAGACTTAAAATAACATCGCTTAAATTACCTTGACAGGCCTGAGTCTTCTTCCTAAATAACAGTCATGAATCGCCGCAAGCAGCAGGATTTCTTCTCAGAAATATTGAAATCCGCTCGCTCTGGTTTTGGGGGCGCAAAAACGGCCACGGCGAATCCGACAAGCGCGCGCCCTTTTGCTCGCAATGCTCCTGTTCATGTGGTTCTTCGTTCTGAAATTGCTAACGGAAAGCTTTCTCTCTGGAATCATGACCGTGAGATTCATAGAATCCTTCGTGCAGAAGCTCTACGAGTGGGCGCTCGGCTCATGGAATTGGCTAATAGCGGGAATCATTTGCATCTCGTGATTTGTTTTCCGAGCCCCAAGGCCCAAATGCGCTTTTTGAGAGCGGCAGCGGGTCTGATTGCGCGTTTGGTTTTGGGAGCGAAGAAATCGCTTCGTCGTCTTCAAGAGGGTGAGTCTTTTTGGGCGGGACGGCCGTTCACTCGTATTGTGGGTTGGCAAAAACCTGCGCTGACAGCATTGCGACGTTATTTGGTGATCAACTCACAGGAACAACTCTACAAAGGCTCTTCGTTTTCGAGAAGAGCGCAGGCACGCGATGCTTTAAGAAGGCTAGAAAATTTAGGCCTTGTGAGTTTCTGTGGCGGAAACTCTACTTAGTCTATCGTCGTTTTTGACGAAGTTTTTCCATTTCATCGATAAGCACGATATGCCCTTGAATGCCCATGAGTTTGTTGATGAGAGGCAAAGCCGTAGGGCTGGTGATATTTACTTCTGTAATTTTTTCTCCAATGAAATCCAAGCCAATCAAATAAATCCCAAACTGTTTGAGATCATCGGAAACTGCTTTCGCGGCATTGCGATGAAGGTCGTTGATTTCAAAAAATTCGCCGCTGCCACCTTGGTGAAGATTTGCAAGGCGAGAACCTTTTTTAGGAACGCGCATAACCGAACCCAGAATCACTCCATTAAAAATCAAAACGCGCAAATCACCCGAAGTTTCGATTTCTTTTAAGAAAGGTTGCACGATCACTTGAGGCTTGCGCAGTTCCCAAAACTTTTTGAGCTCTGCTTCGCTTTCTGTGGGTTGAAAAAATTCAATACCTATGCCGGAACATTCGTTGTTGGGTTTGCACACAGCTTCAGCGGGGCAATTTCGAACTGCACTCACGAGCTCTTCAAAGGTGTTGCAGACGAAGGTGGGGGCGCCAAATTCGGGATAGCGCATCGGAAGAACGTGTTCTTGGTGACGCCAGATTTGATCCGGATTGTTGATTTGAAGCACCTTGGGGCCGAGGGTGCTGAAGAGTTGGCATTTTTTAATGTAGAAGTCGTCAACAGGTGGATCCTTACGATGGATAATGACGTCATAGTCGGTGTGGCAGTTGGCTTTATGGGTTGGGGCTAGGCCGATAAAGCAGGAGGCATCGTTGTCAGCAAAAAGCACGTTTTGTACGGGCAGCTGTGAAAGATAGTCTTTAGCTGATTGCTTCATGTCGGTTTTGAAGAGATTGCAATAGTCCACTTCGATGCCACGCTTGATGAGTTCGTGCATCATTAGAAGTGATGTGTCGAATTGAGGCTGCATCGTGTGAGCAGGGTCTCCCGTTACGAGATAGCGAATGGGCTTCATGTCTTATTCTTTTAAATCGGAGTTTAAAGAATGGCGAATGACTTCTTAACGAGTTTTTGCGGGACGCTGTGCCAAGCGCTCTAAGGCCCAATCTCCCGTTGATTGCTCTTTGTGAATCGGGGTGATTGAATCAGGCACTTGGGAGGATTGTTCTAAATCTATGAAAACACAATTCAAATCATTCAACACATCATTCAAAACAATTACAGCTTTGGGTGCCCTCGTGGTCACTGGAAGCGTATTCGCAGGTGGCTTTGAAAAAGCCACAACATGGTCGGGTCGTTACTCAGGTGTAGGCTCTGCAGCTGTTGGTCACGTGACTGGCGCGGAATCACTTTATTTCAACCCTGCGGGCTTGGCTGGAGGAACATCCAACGGTGATGTGTCTCTTAACTTCTCTCCGACTTGGGCTCAGTATGAAGGTGCTTCGGCTACTGGAGTTGGGGGCGCGGTCACTCAGCTTAAAAGCGATCGAGTGATGTCTCCAGTTTTTGGAGCTGTTGCTAGTTACAAGCCTATGCCTAAACTTGGCGTGGGCGCAGGTCTTTTTGTTGCGGGTGGATCAGCTGCTGATTACGGAGAAGTTGATTTCACAAACCTAGGCAACACTGAGTTTAAACCTACTCTTAAAACTAAACTTAGCCTTTCGGAATTGTCTGTTGGTGCAGCGTATGAAATCACAGACGGTCTTCGTTTTGGAGCTTCTTGGCGTTATTCAATCGTGAAGGCGACATTGTGTCAGCCTAAAGTGCCTAATCCTCCGAACAACCCTTCGCTGGCTTTGGTTGGTGCTTGTTTGAATGACTTGAATGATAAAAACTCAGCGGGTTTCCGTGTGGGTATGCAATATGATGCTTCCTCTTGGGGCGCGGGTGTGAACGTTCGCACTCCAATCAAGTTCAAGGCTGAAGGCAAAGCCGCTATCCTCCTGTCTCAAGCAAACGGTGAAGGTCAACCTTCTGCCGCGAACGGCGATGGAGCTGTTGCAAGTATCTCTTCTGAATTTCCTCTTCAAATTGAAGTGGGTGGATTCGTAGATGCCGCTACTGATATGCGTCTTTTCTTGGCCTACGGATATACAAAATATTCAGGCAACGAGAAGTTAACTCAGGTCGTTGCATCCACATCTTCCGACACCTTTCTCAATTGGAAAGATCAGAATCATTTCCGTTTGGGCGCTGAGTACAATGGAATGGGTATGCCTATCCGTGTGGGCTATGTTCTTGTTACGGGCGTAACAAACGCAAAAAATGCGGCACCTACTTTCTCCTCTCCAGGGACGGGTCATGTCATGACTCTCGGTTCGGGCTACAAGTTCTCTGAGGCTTTGGCTCTCGACCTAGCGGGTGAGTACAGTTTTGCTTCAGGTAAAGGCGTAGCTCCTGCAACTGTAGGTGATTACAAGTCAAATGGTTATGTTCTCCACACTGGCGTGACGTACAATTTCTGATTTTTTAGAAAAAGAGTGATTTAACCAAAAGGCTGTCTCGAAAGAGGCGGCCTTTTTTGTTGTCATCTCGAAGTTGTTGTCTTGAACCTGAGCCTTCGACGTCCTAGAAGAGGGGCATGCAAAGGTCTTCAGAGTCTCAAACTCCTAATAAGCTGCTTTGGCAGCCAAGTGCTGACCAGTTGGCTCGTTCGCAGATGGCACTTTTCCAGAAGTATCTTGAAGAACAATTCCATAAAACTTTTTCCTCCTACGAAGCACTTTGTGATTGGAGTGTGCAGAACCCCGCAAGTTTCTGGCGTGCCCTTCTTGAGTTTTCTCCAATTATTTATCAAGGTTCATTGGAGCCTGTGCTCAAATCGAATGAGACTTTCTATAAAAACGAATTTTTTCCTAACGTCACTTTGAGCTACGCAGAAAATCTTTTGGCTCGTATCCCCCAAAAGGGCCCTGTAATAGTGGCTCTAACTGAAGATGAGTCGATTCGAAGAGAGTGGACTCGTTCGGATGTGTTGGGTGCTGTTGTTGCCCTTCAGGCCAAACTTCGTTCCGCAGGAGTTGAAAAGGGTGACCGTGTGGCGGCTCTTCTTCCCAACGCTCCCGAGACCGTATTGGCCATGATTGCCGTAACAGGTTTGGGTGCTGTCTGGTCATCCTGTTCTCCCGATTTTGGTGAGCAGGGCATCTTGGATCGTTTTTCACAGATCGATCCTAAGTTCGTGTTTTTCGCGAATGAGGTTATTTACAACGGGAAAAAGTTTTCTCTTAAAGAAAAAAACGAGGCCGTGCTCTCTAGGCTTTCTTCGGTCAAATCCACTCATACCTTTTCTCATCTGAGTCTAAGCAATCAAGAAGCTTTAGGTCTCTCGATGGAAAAAAGTGATGGCAGCGACATTCATTTCGAGAAAGTTCCTTTTCGCCACCCTCTCTTCATGATGTTTTCGTCGGGCACCACGGGAATTCCTAAATGTATTGTGCACGGAACAGGTGGCATCCTTCTTCAGCATCAAAAAGAACTCCAGCTCCACTGCGATCTCAAGGCGGGAGAAAAGATTCTCTATTACACAACTTGTGGCTGGATGATGTGGAACTGGGTGAGCAGCGCACTTTCTACCGGAGCGGTGCTTTATTGTTATGATGGGTCACCCGCAGCTCCTAGCGCAGATTCGCTTTGGCAAATTGCTGATCGCGAAGGACTGAATGTTTTTGGAAGCTCCGCAAAATTTATCGGCGCCTGCCGCAACCAGAGCATGGAATTGGCTGGCAAGTATTCCTTCGACAATTTGAGACTTGTCCTTTCTACGGGCTCGCCTCTTCTTCCTGAAGATTTCGATTATTTCTATTCTCCCAAGCTCGATTCGCGAGCTCGTTTTCAGCTGGCTTCGATATGTGGAGGCACAGATATTCTTTCTTGTTTCATGCTGGGCAACCCTCTGAAACCCGTTCGCCGTGGAGAAATTCAAGGCCGTGGGTTGGGGATGGATGTGCAAGCGTTTAATATGGAGGGAAAACCAGTAATCGATGAGCAGGGCGAGTTGGTGTGTGCCACTCCTTTTCCCTGTATGCCCATTCGTTTTTGGGGCGACACTGAAAATGAACGTTACAAAAAATCTTATTTCAGTGTCTTCCCTAAAGTTTGGCATCATGGCGACTTTATTTCGATGACCAAGGATGGGGGCATCGTTGTTTATGGGCGCTCAGACGCGACTCTCAACCCCTCGGGCGTTAGGATTGGCACTGCCGAGATCTATCGGCAGGTAGAAACGCATCCGCTGGTAGCTGACAGTCTTGCAATAGGTCGCCGCACTCAAGACGATGAAGAAGTTATTCTTTTTGTAAAATTTAAAGATGCGAATCAAATTCTCGATGAGAATTTAAAAAAAGATATTAAGCAAAGAATTCGTCAAGGGGCGAGCCCTCGGCATGTTCCTGCCGAAATATATGTTGTTGAAGACATTCCCTACACGGTGAGTGGAAAAAAAGTAGAACTTGCTGTTAAAAAAATCATTCATGGACAAAGTGTGGGCAACAAAGAAGCTCTCGCTAATCCTGAATCCCTCCAATTCTTCGAAAAATTCCCAAAAGGACACACACTATGACAAATCAAAATAAGAAACCCATCGCTATCGTTACAGGGGCCACTCGTGGGCTTGGAAAGGGATGCGTTTCTACTTTGCTCGAAAAAGGTTTTGAGGTGTGGGCCCTAGGTCGAGACTCTCAGAAAATTAAAGAAGGTTTGCCGTCTGATGCGTTGAAGGTTTTTGATGTCGACGTTTCTTCACTCGAAAGTTTGAATGATTTTGGGGCTGAGCTCGAAAGAAGCGGCGAAATTCCCTACATTCTCATTAACAATGCAGGTGTCTTTCTGGACGACAAAGAGTCATCCTCGTTGGCCACACACGTTCGTGACCTCGAAAAAACGCTACAGGTGAACTTATTGGGCCCTTATCGTCTTTGCCAAATCGTACTTCCTTATATGCGCAAATCCGGAGCGGGGCGCATCGTAAACGTCTCCAGTGGGATGGGGCAACTAGAGGAAATGGGCACGGGCTCTCCTGCCTATCGCATTTCTAAAACCGCACTCAATTCACTCACGCGCCATCTTTCTCGCGAAGTAAAAGACTGCAATGTGCTTGTGAATGCTGTTTGTCCAGGCTGGGTTCGTACAGACATGGGGGGCGCTCAGGCCACTCGTGAATTGTCTGAAGGTGTGGCGAGTATACTTTGGGCGGCACTTTTACCCGAAGACGGTCCCTCAGGTGGATTTTTTCGAGATGGCAAGCGATTGTCGTGGTAAGACGAAATCATGGGTGATCCAAACTTTAAGCCGGGGCAAATAACCGCCCAAACATTGCGTGATAAAATCATTGCAGGGTTTTCGACAGGTGCTGAGGTGCATATCGACGATCGCAATGGCGATGCCTATCATTTCGACGTTGTTGTCATTTCCGACGACTTCAAAGGACTTTCACGTATTCAGCAGCACCAAAAAGTATATTCTCTTCTTCAGGCAGACTTTAAAGACAAGCTTCATGCTTTGACTCTTAAAACCGAAACTCAGGAGGCTCTAAAATGAACCAATTTGATTATCAAACTATCACTAGCGAAGAACAGGCCCACAAATTTATTGATGAAGCCGTAAAAGGCAATGACGTCGTTGTGTTCATGAAGGGCACTCCCGACTTTCCCATGTGTGGTTTTTCAGGACGTGTGGTTCAAATCATGAACCATTTCAAACGCACTTTCGTGGGCGTAAACATTCTTGAGAACGAAGTTCTTCGCAATGCGATCAAAACTTACAGCAATTGGCCCACTGTTCCTCAGATTTACGTAAAAGGTGAATTTGTGGGCGGAGCTGACATTGCTGTGGAGATGGCGCAGTCCGGAGAATTAGAAAAGCTCCTCAAAGAAAAGCTCGGCTGATCGTTTCCTGAAATTTACTTAAGCGGATCTAGTGTGGTGGCCGACGGCTGATCGGTTGGGAGAATCACAAGCTCTTGAATGTTGATGTGGGCCGGTTGCTCCACAACCCAAGCGATGCTTTCGGCTACATCTTCTGAAGTCATGACTCGATAACCCTCATAAACTTTTTGGGCGAGCTCTTTGTCTCCACGAAAACGCACTTCACTGAACTCAGTTTCGGCTACTCGTCCAGGGGCGATGGTGGAAACGCGCACTCCAGTTCCGCCGAGGTCCATTCGTAGGGAATCGGTGATCATGTGAACGGCGGCTTTTGTGGCACAGTAGACTGTTCCGCCTTTGTAGGGGGTGTCTGCGGCGACACTTCCTAAATTCACGACGTGTCCAAACTTTTTAGCTTTCATGAAAGGAAGAACTTTTTGAGTGAGGGATAGGAGTCCCAACACGTTCGTTTCGAACATGCGGACATGATCGTCCTCAACAGAGTCCTGAAAAGCATCTCTTCCGAGGGCCATGCCCGCGTTGTTGATGAGCACGTCGATGTCGCTGAGCCAAGTTTTGTGCTCTTCTGCGAAACGAGCAATGTCCTTACGGTCACTCACATCGAGTCGGTCTACGAGAAACTCACCCACCACGGTGGAAGAGGTCGTGGCAATTTCTTCAAGAAGGTCTTTGCGACGTGCGGTCATGAAAACCTGATGTCCTTTGCGTGCCAACAAAAGCGCAGTCGCACGTCCAATGCCGCTCGAGGCTCCAGTGATCAAAATTTTCATTTGAATGTTCCTTCTTTTTCCCACTCTTCAACAGTGAGGAGAGAGCCTTCGTCGATATCAATAAACTCTTGAGTGTATCCTGCTTCACGAAGTCTTTTGAGGTCAGCCTCTGTGAAGTATTGGTAATGAGAGCGCAATCTTTCGGGAGTGGCGATCCAATCCACTTTGCAGGGAATTCCCATCGCTTGGGCGGCAGCTTCGGTGAGGGCCATGAAAGTGCGCGCTCGACCTGTTCCAATATTGTATATCCCCGAAGTGTGGCGATTTTTGTAAAAGCTCCACATCACATCGCAAACGTTATCTACAAAAACAAAATCTCGTTTTTGCTCTCCGTCTTTGATGCCTTCTTTGTGTGATCTAAAAAGTTTCATCACGCCCGAATTTTTAAACTGAGTGTAAGCATGAAACATAATTGTCGCCTGGGAGTCTTTGTGTTCTTCCCCAGGGCCATAAACGTTGAAGAATTTAAATCCTGCCCAATGAGGCGGGTGAGAATCTTTTTTAAGCTCTTCGAGCACAAACACATCAAAGTTCTGTTTGCTTTGTCCATAGGGATTGAGCGGCTTAAGGCTGGGAATAAGCGAAGGATCGTCGCTATATCCGTTTTCACCAGAGCCATAAGTCGCAGCCGAGCTTGCGTAATAGAGGGGAATATTGTGTTTTGTGCACGCCTCCCAAACTCGTTGCGAATAGCCCGTGTTGTTTTCTTTGAGAAAGTTCACTCGCATTTCATCGGTGCGTGAGCAAGCGCCCATGTGAAATACCGCTTCCGCTTTGATTTGTTGTTTTTCGAGCTGATTTTGAAAATCGGCGGGAGTGATAAACTTCAAACCTTTGAAGTTACGGAAAGCTTCACAGCAGGGGCGTGTCGAAAAAAATTCCATTTCATCTACAAGAAGCAAATTCTGAATCCCGTGTTTTTCATAGAGTTTTCGAGCCAAACGTGACCCAATAAATCCCGCAGCGCCAGTAATGACGATGAATCCGTCGGACTTGGTCGACGAATCACGTAAGGTGGATTGAGTTTGTGTGTGATCTCCCATAGGTTGCTCCTATGTTCATCGCAATGAATCGCTTTCAAGTCAAAGTTCCACAGGCCGACGCATTCCAGAAAGTTTGGGCAGAGCGTGAGTCCTTCCTCTCCGAGTTCGAGGGCTTCATCCGCTTTCAACTCTTAAGGGGGCAGGTCAAAGAAGGCGCTGAGTCTGTAGAATTTGTTTCTCACTCCACATGGCTCAACGAAGGGGCGTTTTTGGCTTGGATGAATTCCGACTCCTCCAAAAAAGCTCACAGCAAACCCGCAGAGAGCGGCAAACCCACAACTCGCGACATGGTCATGGGTCCTCCTCAATTTCAAGGATACGAGGTGGCTTTGGATCAAGTTGCAGGCGATCGAACTGATTACCGCTCCACCTATCAGGACCAAGTCGTCGAAAGGCACTTCGCAAATGAAACAGACGAACAAAAAGAACTCAAAACATGGGCCGAAAAAGAAGGATTGCCTGCGATACGCATCGGTCCCTTTGAGGGGCGACTCTTGGAGGTTCTCCTCCGAGCCAATGGTGCAAAACGCGGAGTCGAAATCGGAACCTTGGGAGGTTACAGTGCCTCTTGGATCCTACGCGCCCTCCCTAGTGACGGACACCTCACTACGCTCGAACTCGACGAAGAACGCGCAGGCAAAGCCCAAGCAAAACTCAACGAACTCGGCTACGCAGGCAGAGTCGAAGTCCTCGCCGGCGACGCCCGCAAAGTCCTCAACGAAAAACTAAAAGATATCAGCAATTTGGACTTCGTCTTCATCGATGCCGACAAAGCCTCCTACGCACATTATGTCGAGTGGGCCATCCCCCGCCTCCGCAAAGGCGGCCTCATCCTAACCGATAACGCCTACATCTGGGGCGGCATGAACTACTTCGGCCGCGACCCCGATTTCCAAAAAGACATCGGCGGCTACACCAAGGCTCAATTCGAAGGAATGAGCGCCTGCTGGAAACAGCTAGCCCACAACCCGGAACTCTCCGGCCTAATCCTCCCCACCGGCGAAGGCCTAGGCATCGCAGTAAAAATCTAACCCCTAAGTCCTCTCTAAAGATTTGTCCCCCCCCAAGCCACGACCCCAAAGGGGTCCGTGTTTTGCCATATTATTCACCAAACCCATAGTCCCAACAGATGCAGTATCGAGGGTGATTTTGAAATAACACGGCGGAGCATCTAGCGAGTCCCCGAGCGCATGCCCCGCCGTGTTATTTCAAAATCACCCTCGAATGAGAAGTAGTTTTTTCTAGGCATTTAAGGATTCCATTGCTAGAAGCCAGGCATCACTTTTTAAGGAGTAAAATAAAGCATTTATGGCCGAAAAAATATTAGACCTTAACAAAATGCGTAACATCGGGATCTCTGCCCACATCGACTCGGGTAAGACAACTTTGTCAGAGCGTATTCTATTTTACACAGGCAAGATTCACCAGATTCACGAAGTTCGTGGCAAGGATAGCGTTGGGGCCGTTATGGACTCAATGGATCTCGAGCGCGAAAAAGGAATCACGATTCAGTCGGCTGCAACTTTCTCCGAGTGGAAAGGGTACTCGATCAACTTGATCGACACCCCCGGCCACGTAGACTTCACCGTAGAAGTTGAGCGCGCACTCCGCGTTCTCGACGGTGCGATTCTGGTACTTTGTTCGGTTGCTGGCGTTCAGTCGCAATCCATCACTGTTGACCGCCAAATGAAACGTTACGGCGTTCCTCGTTTGTGTTTCGTAAATAAAATGGACCGTGCAGGTGCCAACCCTTTCCGCGGCATCCAAATGCTTCGTGAAAAGTTGGGCCACAACGCTCACATGGTCAACTACCCCATCGGAGCTGAAGATCAGTTCCAAGGCATTATTGATCTTTTGACTATGAAAGCTCACTATTTCGACGGCCCGAACGGCGAAAATATTCGCATCGAAGAGTGCCCTGCCGAGTTACTCGAAAAAGCAACTGAAGCTCGCAATAGTCTCAATGAAGCTCTCGCTGACTTCGACGACGCCCTCGCGGAAAAATTCCTCGAAGGCCAAGAAATCACCGCAGAAGAAATGGTGCCTGTTGTTCGTAAGGCAACAATGTCTTTGAACTTCACTCCCGTTTTCGTAGGTTCTGCCTTCAAAAACAAAGGCGTGCAAAACTTGTTGGATGGCGTTTTGGCATACTTGCCCACTCCTCTTGAGTCTAAAGAGAAAGCTCTCGACCAAAACAACAACGAGGAAGAAGTTAAACTTATTCCTGATCCGAACAAACCTCTTGTAGCGCTTGCGTTCAAACTTGAGGATGGTCGTTATGGTCAGTTGACTTACATGCGTATCTACCAAGGTACCTTGCGTAAGGGGAACTTCGTTCACAACATCAACAACGGCAAAAAAGTTAAAGTGCCTCGCCTTGTGCGCATGCACGCTGCCGATATGATGGATATCGAAGAGGCTAGCGGTGGAGACATCGTTGCTTTGTTTGGTGTTGAATGTGCCTCTGGTGACACGTTCACTGACGGAACTATCGCCTACACCATGAACTCCATGCACATTGCTGATCCGGTAATCTCTTTGGCTGTTAAGCCTAAGAACCGCGAAGGCATGGTTAACTTCTCTAAAGCTCTCGGAAAATTCGGTCGCGAAGACCCCACTTTCCGAGTGTCTCGTGACGAAGAGTCTGGTGACACCTTGATTGCTGGTATGGGTGAGCTTCACCTTGAGATTTACATTGAGCGAATGAAGCGCGAATTCAACTGTGAAGTTGAAGTTGGTCAGCCTCAGGTTGCTTACCGTGAAACCATCACTAAGCAAGCTCGTCTTGATTACACTCACAGGAAGCAAACGGGTGGTTCTGGTCAGTTCGCTAAATTAGCAGGTGTTCTCGAGCCTCTTCCTGAAGATGCAGTTAACAACTACGAATTCGTAAACGAAGTCGTGGGCGGATCGATTCCTCGTGAATTCATTCCTGCTTGTGACAAAGGTTTCCAAGAGCAGCTCAAAAGAGGAATGCTCATCGGTGCCCCTATCGTTCGTGTCCGTTGTACAGTTAACGACGGAGCTTCTCACGCGGTCGACTCTTCTGAGATGGCCTTCCGTATTGCTGCTATGGCAGCGATTCGCGAATCCTACATGCTTGCTGGTCCCACTATTCTTGAGCCCATCATGAAAGTGGAAGTTCAGGCGCCTGAAGAATTTCAAGGATCGGTTATCGGTCAATTGAACCAACGTCGCGGTGTTATTTTGGACACAGCTACCAACGAAGGTTACGTGGTAGCTTCGGCTAACGTGCCTTTCGCTGAAATGTTTGGTTACTCAACCGATTTGCGTTCAATCACGCAAGGTAAGGGTGAGTTCACTATGGAGTTTGCGAAATACGAGCCCGCACCTCGCAGCGTCCAAGAAGATTTGATCAAGAAGTACCAAAAAGAGCGCGCTGAAGCTAACAAGTAAGCTTTAGCCTTTATTAATCCAAAACCCATGGGCTGCAAATTCCGCAGCTCATGGGTTTTTTGTTTTGGCGACTTGGGGTTATGATAGAGGCAGAATGGCTAATTTGAAGAGAGCATTGGGGTTGCAAATTCTTGTCGATGGCAAGAGTTATGATCGCGTGCTTCAGGCTGGTGAAAAAGTTATTGTGGGTCGTGATGCCTCTGCTCAGGTGCTGGTGCCTGATGACTCAATTTCATCACAACACCTTGAACTGAATTGGGATGGAGAAAAGATACACATTCGCGATATGGAGTCCTCCAATGGGACTTATCGCATGCCTCAGGACAGTCCCTTTTTGGGGGGCAAATTTGACCCTTCAACTGTTTCTGAAATTAAGTTTCGAGTCTCAAAAATTCATTTGGAGTTTTCTTGGTTTCTCTTGGATGAAAATCTTCTGCAGTCAGAAAGAACCCAGGTCTTGGAGACTCTCATTCCGGCCAACGAAAATCTAGACTCCGAAGCAGTAAAGAGACCTGCTCAACCGCCTTCTGCTAAATCTAATCCGCAAATAAAAAAAGAAGCTCCTCTCTCGAAGTCACCAGTTAAAGTTCCTTCGGCTTCACCTCTTCTTTTGGCGGGCTTCACCTTCTCTCTAGCTTCATGTGCCTACTACTTTTTCAAGTATGCAGACTTCACGTTGGCCTCTTGGGCACGACTTCGTTTGGGACAAAGCGTAGACCTTTATCTTTTTTGGCTAGACGAGCTCCCTCTTTTTGCTTCTTTTCTGATCCTTTCCATCGCAGTTTTTATTATTTTAAAGAAAAAGGATTTTGCCTTTCCTTCGATATCGCAAACCCCTCAAAAAGTTTTTGGAGTTGGGTTTTTCATTGTTCCATTTCTCATCCCCGTTTTTGCATTGCTGATGAGCGCTAAACCTCTAGAAACTTTTCAAGCAGCTTCTAGATATCGTGACATTCGTTCTTCTTTGCCCAAACATGATTTTTCGAACAAAGAAGAAAACCTTGCTCTATCTTCTGAGATGAATCAGCTCTCGCGCTCCTTGATGGGCTCGAGCGTTTACTACGCTTTCTGGCATAACTTTCAAAAGAAAAGGGTTATTAGCGAGTGTGGCGGCGTGGGGAGCGGAACTTGGCAGAAAAAACGTTTTTGTCTCACGCTTCTGTTTGCTCTTTCTCTTGAATCTCTTTCCAAAATTCGTCCAGTTTATATGCGCGGAACGGCCTCAAATTTGGTGTTGTTGAGCAGTTTAGATGGAGTGGTTCGAGTGCTTGCGGCCGAAGGTCCCGAGTCGGATCATTTAAAAGTTTTTATCAACTCGTTGGATGATGTTGGGCTTGTTGATGAGGTGAGAGCTTTTTTGAGTTTAGTGCAATCATTCAAAGGACAGAAATTCGAAGATCTTATGAAAGCACTTCTTGAAGTGCGATTGCAGCTTGAAGCTCGCTTGACCCATTCTCAGTCCCAAAGAGACTTGCCTAGGCAATTGTCGTTGAATCTTATGGGTCCTCTTGAAATGGGTATTTAACTTTAGAAGGCTTTTGTTAGGCGCAAGTTCAGCAGGGGGAGCGTTTCAAATCCTTTGTGGTTGCTGTTTCCGATGTAGGCCCATGAGATACGGGCGCTGTAGATGATGTCTTCTTTGAGGTAGTAGCTGAGAAATCCGCCTAAGCTTCCTAAGTCCGAAAGCTCTTCGTAGAGAGCCTCTCGTTTTGTTTCGTAGTGATGCTGATAGCTGAGCTGAAATCCGCATAGCCATTTGGGACCCCAACAAGAGCGATAAGATTGGCCCACAAAATTTAGAATGCTTCCGCCCTTTCTAAGGATGGGAAGATAAATCTGACTTTGAATACGGAATCCCCAAGTGGATGGCTTTTGCATCACGATGCCTTCGGCATCATGCGCAGAACCCGCTCCAATTTTGACACTCAAAAACATTTTGTTGTCTTGGATGTTTCTATTCAGCGCGGAAGCAATTTCTCGAACCGTGGGAGAAAGCTTAGGGCGATCACTTCGAAAGCTCATTTCCATGTAACCGCGCAATCCAGTTCCCGCCTCGAAAAGTGGGACAGCTGTTCCGCGCCCCAAGCCTGCTTCTAGGAAATAATGGCCGGCTGCGAAGACTTTTCCCTCTTCGTAGATTGAATCCGTCAATCCGGATCGAATGGCCCACATCCAGCCTGAGCCTCTCAAGGTGTCTTGTTTAAGAAGAGGAAAGGCACCTGCAATAGTGAGCCGAGAAGGAATTCTTTCGGTAGCGAGAATTCCCTCAAAAGTAAAACCGGGTTTGCCCAGTAAAACACTGGGCTGCAACATTCCCTCTTCTTCGATGAGGGCGGGGTAGGGAATGACAAGTGTGTTGGCGTGCGTGTTGGAACTCCAGGAAGCACAGATGGAAATGGTCGCCGTGGCGAGCATAAAAAATGACCTAAAGAGCCAATCTCTCATGAGGTCATATCATCATGAGTCGGACTTAGAGTCGAGACTCAGAGGCTTGTTCTAATAGCGTGCAGCAGGAGTTCGGTCTGCAGCGGCGGGTGCTGCTTTTTGTGGAATAGCAGAAGCCTTTGCGAGTTTTTTGAAATCAATTCCTTTAACCAATTCGGCCGCATGACGAGCGTGGATTATGCTCGTGCGTGCGAGGAGCACTTTGAGGCCTCCATCACCAATTTGTTGTATTTGCGTTTCTTCGCCTTCACCCGCAGGACCTTTGTCCTCGAGAGTTCCAAAACCTCCACCAAAACTTCCACCCTTACCAGAGTTAGCGGCACTCAAAGCAGATCCAGTATACTTGGCTCCTTTGGGTTGGGCAGGAAGTGCGTTGCCACCTTGAGTTCCATCGCCTGCGCCACCGAATCCCCAAGCTGGAGCCCCACCTGAACCGCCACCCGCTGCGCCACCTGCAGCGGGAGCTGCGCTGCCTTCGCTACCACTAGAACCTCCACCGCCCACAGTTCTTACTGGGGGAAGGAGGGAGTTGGGATCGATGAGGTTTGGATCGTTCAAGGCAGATACGCCACCTTGGTAAAGTCCGCTGAGATCGATTTCTTCTGGAATTTCTCCGTTGAGAGCATCTCTACGTAACTTGGTTTGATAAGTGGCTTGCATGTTCGCCATCAAAAGATCGCGAGCTTTGGCCGATTCAAGTTGGGCCAATTGACGAGTCATTTCGTTAAGTTGGTTTTGAACTTGGAGTTTGCAGAATTCTTCGCCTTGTTCGGCTGCGGCTTTTTGAAGAGCTGCGTTTTGATCAGCAGTTTTTCCGGTCATGCTACCCACGAGTCCGGATGCGAGGAGCTGTGCGCCAGAGCCTAGGAGTTCGTTGGTCGCGCCGCCTAAGTCTTTGAGTTCTCTGCTAATTGAAGAAAGTTTTGATGTGTAGCGACTTGCTTCTGAGGATGCATATTGTCTGCATGCACCCATGGTGGGGTCGGTGGTAGTCGGAAATCCGGCAGCGGTGCACGTCGCGGCGTTGACTATGGGTTCAGCACCATTTTTATCGCAATCCAATACTTTTGTGCCTTCGCAAGCAGAAATCATTTTCTGTAGCTGCGCTTCTTTGTCTTTCTTCTCGCTTCCAGCTGCACCCATACCCGCCTCAACGAGGTGGCCTAGAGTCTCAGCTCCAGGGCCGATCATATTCATAAGTCCTTGTTGCTTGGCTTGAGCGGCGTTTTGATCTGCTTGTGATTTAGCCGCACCAGCATCTACTTCACACTGTCTCATTCCACCCGAAGCCAAAGAGTCTCTTTGTCCTTGGAGTGCTGAGATTTGTGAATTGTAGCTGTTGTAAATGTCGTTCAAAGCTTGTTGAAGCTGCACTTCAGCGGCGTCGTCGAGAGGGTCGTTGGAATGATCAAGTTCGCGACCTTCTACCTTTTTGACAGCAGCAGGATCCTCAGCGGGAGGGGCCGATGAGAGTTGTGCCCAAGAATTAATTGCAAAGGCGGAAGCACCGATAACGAAAATGAATTTGGAAAGCCCCATAGGCCTGCTCATGAAATGTAATTTCATATGTCTATTATCGAGCAGAACGGGGCAAAACGTGATTAAGATTTGATGAAGAATGAGGGAAGAATGGTCTTTCCTTCCTCAACGCCGGGCTGAATATAGGGATCTATCCCTAGCGCAGCCCCTGTAGCTGTCGTTAGATCCATATAAAGTCCCATCAAGGCACCCAAATGCTCTTCGTCCAATCGACCCAATTCAATGCGATAGGTGGGGCGCTGACGATTAATGAGAACACTTTGTGTGGCTTTACTTTGGGCATCAAGAATACGAGAAAAGCTTGAGCCTTTGGCAAAATCAAGTTTGGCGAAATGTGTTTGGGGTAAAGCTGAAGTCATCTTCACGCTTTCTTGCGAGGATAAATTCCAATCACGCACACTCACAAACCCAGTGATGATGCGATTGGGGCCATCAACAAGAAGCTGTAAAACGGAGTGTTGATCGGTGGCACCAACAGCAGCCACGGGGATGGGACCAACTCGATTTCCTTTTGAGGTTTCTTTGGCCAGACTTTCGCCCCAGAGCTGAACAAACCACGCAGAGAAATCTTTAAGAACAGTCGCATAGGGCATCAGCACATGGCCAGAAAAAGCTTCCCATTCAAATTCAGCAAAACGGCGGCCGAGTCGAACTAGATTCCGAGCTTCGAGAATCTCTCCTCGAAACGCGCGTTGAGCACCGCGGATGAGAGCTTCAACATCAAGTCCAGCAAAGGCGAGCGGAAAAAGTCCAACAGGCGTGAAGACACTGAATCGCCCTCCCACATCGCTAGGAACGGAAAGAGAATCAATTTTCGATTCATTAACCCATTTGCGAAGCACTCCGCTTTCTGGGTCTGTAATTGCGAAAAGATGGTCTTCTGCTTTGAGGCCGCTCTCCATGAGTCGCGAAATAATGAGCGAGCTTTGTGCCATCGTTTCGAGTGTGCCGCCTGATTTAGAAATAATTGTGAAGAAAGTGCTCTTCAAATCGAGTGAAGACCAGACTCGTTCAAATTCAACAGGATCTAAGTTGTCCAACACCTCGATACGACGAGGATCTTTAATGGTGTGACTCAGGCTTTGCATTAAAGCTTTGGTGCCGAGCGCTGATCCGCCGATTCCTAGAACGACGAGTGTAGAAAATTTACTTCTATAGAGTTGAGCTTTCTCGACACTCTCTTTGAGGCCTTCAGACTCTAAAATCTGACGGCGATAGCCCGAAAAAATTCCATCCGAATTGGTGGCATCACGTGTCCAAGAATCAATTTTTGCAGAGATTTTTTCGAGGTCGGGAGAGGAGCCGTCATGAGGAACCCAGTATTCGAGATCCTTTGAAAAAAGAACCTCTTCGAAAAATGTTTTCAAATAGAATGCCATGTCGTCTCCTTTGTTCTCTGAGTCCTTAGAATCCTGGATAAATTTCTTTATCGAGTTGTCGCGCAAGTATTAGTCTCATGACTTCGTTAGTTCCAGCACCAATCTCCATAAGTTTGGCGTCGCGCATATAACGCTCCACAGGATATTCCTTGGTGTAGCCATAGCCGCCGAGAATCTGAATAGCATCCATACAAATTTTCGTAGCGCGGTGTGCGACAAAGAGTTTCGCCGAAGTGCCGAGCATCAATGCGTTTTGAGAATAGAGGCCTTCTTTGTCCACAGAAGCTGCAGCTTCGTAGGTCAAAGAACGACCTGCTAGATACTCTGCTGTCGCATCTGCCAACATTTTTGAAACCATTTGAAAACTAAAGATTGGAGTGTCAAATTGTTTGCGGTCTTTGGCATATTTAGTGGTGTAAGAAATTGCAGATCGAGAAAGTCCCAAAGAGATTCCAGCAATGGTGATTCGTTCCACAAGAAGGTTAGCCTTCATGTGAGAGCCAGAGCTTCCTTCTTCTCCGACGAGGTTTTCTACGGGAACTTCACAGTTCTGGAAAATAAGTTCTGAAGTCGGAGAAGCTCTCATCCCGAGTTTGTTGAGTTTCTTTCCAACACTAAATCCCTTGAAAGTTTTTTCGACGATGAACGTGCTGATGTCGCTCTTCTTCGGTCCCGTCTTGGCGTAGACCCAGAAAAAATCGGCATGTGGGCCGTTTGTGATCCACATTTTTGTGCCGTTGAGAACGTATTTGTTTCCTTCACGTTTGGCTTGGAGCTTGAGTCCCATGGCATCACTGCCTGCAGCGGGTTCACTCATCGCCATTGCGCCAATCCATTCGCCGGAACAGAGTTTGGGGAGATACTTGGCTTTTTGTTCTTCACTTCCATTGGTGCTCAAATTGTTCACCGCAAGAATTGAGTGAGCGAGATAGGAAAGGGTGGTGCTCGCACACACAGCGCCTAATTCTTCCATTACGAGAGTTGCCGAAACCACATCCATTGCACTGCCACCAAATTTTTCATCAGCAGTGATACCTAGAAGACCGAGAGAGCCCATTTTTTTGATGGCCTCGATATTGAATCCTTGTTCTTCATCCAATCGGGCAGCTTGGGGCGCAACTTCGCTCTCAGCGAAACGACGAACACTCTCTTTAAGGGCTAGGTGGGTTTCATTAAAAAATAGACTCATATAGTGGGGAAGTTCTAGGGCGTGGAGCCAAATATGGCAAGAATTGAGCGTTAGGTCTGGAACATTTGGCTTACGGGCTTTAATGTCGATGCCATGTCCATCAATAATTCCATTTCGATACACAACAAAATCTATGACTCAGTGGCTCAGCTCGTGGGCAACACCCCAGTAGTTCGTCTGCAGAACTCTTTAAAAGAGTTGCCTGTGGGGCAGTGGCTCAAAGATAAGGGATTCAAGGGGCACACTTTCAGCTTGAAGAGCGAAGTTTTCGCAAAAGTAGAGTTTCTCAACCCCGGCGGCAGCGTTAAAGATCGCATCGCTTTGAGTATCATTGAAGGAGCTGAAAAGGCGGGTCTTCTGAAGCCAGGCGGCACCATCGTTGAAGCCACCTCTGGAAACACGGGAGCTGGCCTCGCCATGGTCGCAGCTACCAAGGGATACAAATGCGTTTTTGTGATGCCTGATAAAATGTCTGCTGAGAAAATCAACGCGCTTCGAGCCTATGGCGCCAAAGTGGTGATTTCACCACTCGTAGAACCTACTCACGAACTCTATTATTGCAATGTCGCTAAGAGATTGTCTCAAGAAATTCCAGATGCCTTTTTGGCAAATCAATATTTTAATCCCGACAATCCGCGCGCTCATTTTGAAGGCACAGGTCCTGAGTTGTGGAATCAATTCCAAGGCGATCTCGATTTCTATATGGCAGGCATGGGAACTGGCGGAACATTCTCGGGAACAGCAAAGTTTCTAAAAACAAAAAAGAAAGACCTACAATGTGTCGGTATCGATCCTGTAGGAAGTATCTACTACGGACTCGTCACAGAAAAGAAAGCGAGCGAAGCCCTCCCTTATCTCACTGAAGGAGTTGGCGAGGATATGATGCCAGGAACGATGGATCTTTCTTTGGTCGATGGTGCTGTCTATGTGAACGATGAAGAGTCTTTTGCGGCCACTCAAGTGTTGGCTCGTCGTGAAGGACTCCTTGTTGGCGGAAGTTGCGGGATGGCTTTCTATGGAGCTCTTCAATATTTGGCTTGGCACGAGTCTCAAGGAGGCAAAGCTGGAAAAGCTGTAGTGATTTTGCCCGACAGTGGTTCTCGTTATCTTACAAAAGTGTTCAACGATGTTTGGTTGAAAAATCAAAACCTAAATCTAAGTTGGGGCAACACCCCGCTTGTTGCAGCGGAAGTCGAATATCTCCCCCAAGCGCGCAAAGTAGAAGGAGTCGAATAATATGTCTGCACAATATGGAAATCCCAAAGAACGTCTCAAAGCTTTTTCTGGCCTCGGTTTTTCGTCACTAGCCATTCACGGCGGACAGCACCCTGACCCCGCGACAGGCGCAGTGATGCCTCCCATTTTTCAAACTTCCACTTACGCACAAACGGAAGCGGGCAAGACAATGGGAGGCTATGAATACTCACGTTCTCACAACCCCACTCGTCGCGTTCTAGAAGACAACTTAGCTTTGCTAGAAGGCGGCATCTACGGTTTGGCAATGAGCTCCGGCATGGCTGCCATTTCACTAATTCTCACACTCTTCAAAGCAGGCGATGAAATCGTATGCTGCGACGATGTCTACGGCGGCACGTATCGTCTCTTCACAAAAGTGCTCGGACCCCAAGGCTACAAATTCAAGTTTGCCGACCTCTGCGATCCCGCTCAAATCAAATCGTCGATCAGCTCTTCAACAAAGCTTGTATGGGTTGAAACCCCAACCAACCCTTTGTTGAAATTAATCGACATCAAAAAAGTGTCTGAACAAGCACACTCCGTTGGCGCAAAAGTCGTCGTCGACAACACCTTCATGAGCCCCTACTTCCAAAAACCATTGTCACTAGGTGCTGATATCGTGACCCATTCACTCACCAAATATCTCAACGGCCACAGCGACGTAGTAGGCGGATGCGTCGTCACCGCCGACGATGAAATTGCAGAAAGACTTTATTTCGCCCAAAATAGCATCGGCGCAGTCCTCGGTCCCTTCGATTCATGGCTCGTTGTTCGCAGCCTAAAAACACTACCCATCCGAATGAAAGCCCACCAAGAAAGCGCGATTGAGTTAGCGAAATGGTTGAGTGAACATCCCAAAGTAGAAAAAGTAATCTATCCCGGACTCCCCAATCACCCCCAACACGCGCTAGCGAAAGAACAAATGAGCGGTTTCGGCGGCATGCTCAGCTTCTACGTCAAAGGCGGACTCAAAGAAGCTGAGAACGTCCTAAAAAGAGTCAAACTCTTCACCCTCGCTGAATCACTCGGCGGAGTAGAAAGCCTCATCGAACACCCCGCCATCATGACCCACGCCAGCGTCCCCAAAGAAATCCGAGAAAAAAATGGCATCGCTGACACTTTTCTAAGGGTCAGCGTAGGACTTGAGGACATCGACGACCTCAAAAAAGATTTGGACGCTGCTTTAAAATAAATCCACTTTGAGTGTGAGAGGGGCTTCGATTTTTAACTCGGCGAGGCATGC
>Ga0163144_10008174_pt1 | contig 22685 bp, 20 predicted proteins | sample OliLak19BULKMAT1_FD_123175 | JGI IMG/M metagenome (GOLD analysis project Ga0163144, IMG submission 123175) | Freshwater microbial mat bacterial communities from Lake Vanda, McMurdo Dry Valleys, Antarctica - Oligotrophic Lake LV.19.BULKMAT1 | ecosystem: Environmental > Aquatic > Freshwater >...
GGCCCCATGCTGTCGCGGTTAAGAAGGCCGCGCCAACTCGCGATGGAAGTGACGTAGATGGCGGGCTGGCTGGCATCTGTCTGATTCAGGCGGTCAACCGGACCCTCAAAGCAGAGTTGGGAGAGGGGCAAGCCCAAACGATTGCCCAGTTGCTTGTCGGCCTGAGCAAAGACGGCCCGCGCCTCGGGTGAGGCATCGAACCAGGCTTTGCCCATGCCTACGGCTTGGGCGCCTTGGCCGGGGCAGAGAACTATGGTGCTGGGTGACATAGGGAGGATCATAGATTGGGTAGTCGTGGCGGAGGGGCGCGATTGCGAGGACTTGGGAGAACGACGATTCACTCCTCGTAATACTCCCGGATCGAATACCCACTGTGCGTCACGGGCCGATCACGATACGGCGAGACCTGTCGAAAGTTCCGCGGCGGCTCATCCCACGTTTCCAGATACAACTTGATCAGGTCGGAATCGGTCCTGGCCCACCGCGCGTGACCATCGGCGAACGCCGCGTTATAGCCTTCGGTGCCGTGGTTGTTCCAGGGGTCTGGCCAGTTGTTGATCCCATCGCGCCGACCTATGGCATCGCTGATCGACTCATCGTTGTCGTTGTCGATGAACATCAGGCTGCGGTCGGGAAACATGGTGGAGGTCAAGGTCTTGAGTACGTTCTGAGTCTGCATGGTTTGCAGGTCGGGGGCGTCCTGCGCCGACCACCCCAGTTGCGACCCCACGGTCCCAGCGTCATAGCCCCATACAACCTGACCATCGAGGTATCTGCCCGGCGCGAACCAGCCGCGGACTTCGTAGGAATGGCCGCCCGCATCGTCGCTTCTTTCGCGGGCCGACCAAAAAGTGTCGCGGATAAACTCGCGGCCGTACGTGCCGGTGACATCTTCGCCGCTGTCTTCGCTGAGCGTGAGGTTGGACCGAATCTGATTGCGCGTGGATGGGCAGATGGCGACCTTGTAATCGCTGATGTAGTCCGGGAAGAACCAGCCGATGTTGTCTTCCCAGTCAAAGAGCGTGGGGATGTAAACCCCTTTGCGAGTGTCGTTTGCATAGGCCGAGGAAGCGATCGCCAGTTGCCGGGTGTTGGACAGGCATTTTGCCCGCCGCGAAATCTCTCGGGCCTTTCCCAGCGCGGGCAGCAACAGCGAAATGAGCAGTGCGATGGTCGCGATGACCACCAGCAGTTCGATCAGCGTGAATGCCCTTTTCGCGCGCCGGGTTCCCATATCCTCAAGCATATTCCCGCTCGTGCCCCCCCAAGGTTATTTTCCGGCGAAAGCCGCCGCGGCGCTTCCCCCACGCATCAATATGCTCCGCAGGGAGACACCCTGCACTGCCTCATCGAACAGAAGCACACCTTGGGCCAGTTGGCGGGAATCCGCGGGCAGCGCAAAGGGCAAGCCGGACATAAACCCGTCCCCTCCCGCCTTGCGTTGCTGCTCGACCGCGCCCGCCGCGCCAAGCCCCACCAGCGGCAGCCAGTCGGCCATTCCGCCCATCGCCCCGCACAGCCCGGCCAGAACCGAGCGATCCGAGGCGGATTCCATGATGAGGTTCTTGCCACTGCGGTAGGAAATGCTCACCGAGGGCTTGACGCCCTTTGAGAGGTCGTGGAACGCTGGGATGATGGCCCCCGGCTCGCGAGATTTGTCGCCGGGCGACCGCACGCCGTTGCTGATTGCGGAGCCTGCCAGCGAAAGCATTCCGTAGCCGGTTTTCATCAGGCGGGCCGTGTCCCCGAACGAGAAGCTCAAAAGTTCCTGCTTTCCGGCATCCACCAGCCGAATATCCCCGCGGCTGAGAATCCCCTTGTCGCCCTTGCCAGTGGCTTGGCGCACAGCGCCGATGACCGCCTGCGGAGTAAGGCCTGCGATAAGGAACTTGTCGGTCGCGGCGTACGAGAACTCCAAGGGGATGGGCACGCCCGGAGTCGTGAAGGTGAAGGCCTTGGTTCCATCGATGTCCCAGGATCGCAGCCGGATGTACTTGGCCATTTCGCGGCCCTGCTGGCGGATGATCGAGCGGGCTGCCTTCACAAGCTTTTCGTGGGCGCTCATGAACATGCCGCGATCCTTGAACTGGAGCAGCGCGACGTAGGAAAGCAATCCGCCCCCACCCGTGGAATCAGACGAGTACATTCCGCCGACGCCGCCCAGCGAAGGGAGCAGTTCCTTCTCGAGGTTTACTTCGGTAATTTCCTCGAACTTGCCCAGGAACTCATCGACGGGCAAGCCCTGCTTCCTGAGTTTGGCGATGATCTGGGAAAGCGAGTCCGGCGATGCAAGCCCCATGCTGGCGCTGATCGCATCGGCGGGGATGGCCGCGAGGTCTTTTTCGGTAACGCGGCCCGTTCCGGTACCCATTGCGTTAAGCGTGCCAATAGCGTTTTCCACCGTGACGCGGAAGCGCGACGAATCGGCGGTGTAGCCGAGTTCAAAGTGGCCCCGCATCGCGTCGTCGCCGATGATCCCCATCGCCGTCAGTTCGGTGACGAGGTTGGGCGGCTTGATGCCCCCTTGGTTGGCGACCTGGCTGATTCCCATCTGCGCCATGCTGGCCAAGGGCGCGAGGGGGGCGAAATCAAACGTCCCGTTCACAACCGTCTGCAAGCCTTCGATGGTGGCTTTGGGGATCGCCGCGAAAGGTGCATCGATGTTCTCTCCCACAGTGCCGAAGACGACGTCGTACGTTCCGCCCTTTGCCTGCTCGCGGGCACCGAACATGAGTTTGCCGCCCGGAACCATCAACTCCCGCATGCCTTTGAACTTCTTGCTTGCGTTGGGCATTTTATTGCCGCTCTGCTCGATCAACCCTTCAACGCTGTCGCGCAGTTCTTTGGCGTCGTCGGCGTTGTCGAACAGGCTTGAGGCGATCACGCCGTATCCAAGCCCGCCGCCGGCGTTGCTGCTGGGGTTGTACGTGATGGCGAAACGCGAGGCCTTGTTCAGTGTGCGCAGCGCCATGGTCGCCATGTGAACCGCGTCGCCGGGCACTTTGCCCTCGAACTCCGCGGGCAACTCGCCCAGCCGCGCCATCAGCATTGAAAGTGCATTCTTCAAGGCAGCGTCGCGGTCATCCACCAGGAACTTTTCCAGCGGCGCCCGCTCGAACGCGATGAGCGTCTGTACCGGCAGCCCCTCGGCCTCTTGCGCCAGTGCCATCCCGGCCGACAGCGACAGAAACAGAGGGGTGGCGAAAACGAACTTGCGGATGAGGGTGTTCATGGGGTGGTTCCGGGCGGAGGGGGAGCGGGGGGGAATTGGGGGAGTGGGGGAGGGAGAAGGGGTACCGGATGGTATTTGTTCTTGGGCAAAGGCGTTTGGGGCTTGCAGCAGACATGTGATCCGTCCCACCGACCGGCGTCACTGGGTTTTCACACCAATCATAAGCAGCACGACGCAATGGACCTCCACGGCGCGACCCTCGCCGACTGCATCGACTTTTTCGTGGGTCTTGCCTTTCACGTTCACCGCCGCGATGTCAACCCGTAAAATGCGAGCGAGGTTCGTGCGCATTTGTTCCTTGGCAATGCTCAGTTTGGGTTTTTCAAGGATGACCGTCACATCCAAGTTTCCGACGGTGTATCCCTCCAAAGCGATACGCCGCACAGCCTCGCCCAGAAACACTTCCGAGTCCTGCGATTCATGGCGGGGGTCGGTGTCGGGGAACAACTGCCCGATGTCCGGGTGGGCGATCGCCCCCAGGAGGGCATCCGTAACGGCGTGGTATACCGCATCCCCATCCGAATGGCTGACCGGGCCGTGCGTGTGTGAACAAACAACGCCCCCCAGCACAAGCGGGCGGCCATTCCCAGCCGGACGTTGAACTTCCAGCCTGTGCAGGTCGTAACCATGTCCTACTCGAAGTTGCAGCGGTGATGGCGGCGGAGCGTGAGACATGGACAAGTCTATCGTGTCATTCCCACAATGCCACGTAGGAAGACCGGCTTTGCGGGCTTCATACCTGCCGCGGCGGGTGGGCGGGCGGCTTTCCAAGAGGGACCGATCTCTCTACGGCTTCATAAAATATGAACGACCCCTTCCGAGCGCCAACCCCCGATAAGACCGATATGCTTGCCCTACGCGCGCTCCCGGATTGTCCAAAAGCGCAACCGCCCAACTCGGGCATCGACGGAGTAGAACTGAAAATGACCAAACGCAACGCATTGGCGGCAACGATCTGGCTTTCGCTCGCGACGGGCGCCTCTGTGATGGGCGGCTGCTCCACGGCGGAAACGCACTCCTACCCGAGCACTCCGCACATGCCCCAGACGGTGTCGCTGATCAACACCGCGACGGGCGAAACCATCTGGACCTGCGATATCCCCGTGGGCAAGAAACTGGACATCCGCTTCGAGAAACGCGCCGATGTGGCTGAGGAGCAGAACACGGACACCATGACGTGGAGCATCAGCGGCGTTGCGACAACCGCGACGGGCCGCAGAAACTCGCTCAAGGTTCCGCCGCCTTCACACCGGCTGCTCAAAGTGACCGAACGGGCGGCGCCCGAAGTGCCCAGGTGATCGTTGCGGGGCGAACCTACACGCCCCACACGCCCCCCACACACGCTCAGTTTGCATCCATGACCTCCGCGACCTGCGGCCCTTTCCCGCGCCGGCGCGAGGATGCCAATGTCCGCCGCGATGTCTCGAAGAGCGCGGGATGCAGAACCCGCTCCTCGTCGCGAACCACCGTCGCCACCGCGGCGGGAATCACGCTTGAAGACGTGGGGGTCCACATGTCATTGCGCGAGCCCATGACGACCCATGACACTTCCATATTGGGCGATCCGCCCGCGATTCTGAAGCGGCCACCTTGCTCGCGCTGGGCGACGTGCAGCATCGGCGCGGGCTTTCCGATAGCGGTCAGGTGATACGTGGGGTCTTTGTGCGCCGACTCGAAATGTTCGGGCAACTCCACCCACGCTTCGCCGCCCTCATCGAGAAGAACCCTTCCGTTGTAGAAGTTTGGCGGCGGTGCCGCGGCGGGCCGGTTAAACGAAATGGCGGGGATTTGAATACCGCCACTGTTTCCTGCGGCGATCCCCGGAAAGCCGGTCGGGGCAAAACTCAGCGGAGTTTGTAACTCGCGACTATTGGCGGCGTACGAAGCCAAGGGCGTTCCAGTGGCGAAGTCTCGCGGTTGTTCGTGTGAGACATAGTCCACTGATGCCATCGGAAGGCGCCTGGTGGTAGCGCTCGGCAGCATTTCCGCGGCCCCGCTTTGGTTGTCGGCGTGCATACCGCCCGAAGCAAAACTCGCGGGAGGAAAAAACGCGGTGCCAGGTGGCATTGAGTACAGAAAGCCCCGGTCCAAACGAAACAGACTCTCCGCGCTGCCCGCTGTCGCCGCGGCCGGCGCTTCCCACTCCTGCCACCCCGCCCTGGGTGCGCCTCGCGCGGGCGAGAACTGCGTATCTTGAGTGCGCCACTGACTCACGGCTCCAAATCGCCGCCGCGGCGACAAATCGGTAAACTTCGCGCCGTCTCCCGGCCTGCGGACATCGACCTGCAACCAAAGATCGCCGGTGCTCCGTCCCGGCGCTCCGAACGCCAGATCAGCCTTGAACGAGCCGCCCTTCACCGCCACGGCGCGGCGCTCGATGCTTGATCCCACCGCCCGTCCATCACGAGGGGCATCAAAGAGCGTAAACCTGAAATCCGCGGCGTAAGAAGAGCCTTCCGCCGATTCGTCCAGCGTGCCTTCGTAGGTGTAGGTCTCCGCGCTCGTGCTTTGAGATGATGCGACCGCTGCTCCCATGAAAAGGGTGGCCGCGAACGCTGCAAAACGACCGTGTGTACGCATCATACCGGCTATTTCGTCTGGATGCGAGGGCAACTGAAGCCTGCATTGGAGAGATGCTTCATCGGTGGCCCGGTCGTCCCGACCGGGCAAACTCCGCGAATCGCATCCTACTCCTTTTCTCGTCCCGCTCGCTCGGTATGATTGCCACCTATGACAACCGACCCCGAATCCGCCATCACCGCGTTGGGCCTCACGATTCCCGCCGCGTCCAAGCCCGTCGCGGCGTACATCCCCTTCAAACAGGTGGGCAATCTGCTCTATGTTTCGGGTCAGATTCCTATGCGCGATGGTCAGATGATCGCCAAGGGTTCGCTGCCCAATCAGGTGTCGATGGAAACGGCGCACGAGTGCGCTGTTCAATGCACCCTCAACGGGCTGGCGGCGGCGAAGTCCGCGCTGGGTTCGCTCTCCCGCGTGAAACAGGTGATTCGCGTCGGGGCGTTTGTGTGCAGCGAGCCGGGGTTTACGGATCAGCCCAAGGTCGCCAACGCCTGCAGCGAACTGCTGGTGAAGATCTTCGGCGATGCGGGCCGCCACTGCCGCGCCGCCGTGGGCAGCATCGCGCTTCCGCTGGGCGCGCCTGTTGAAATCGAGTTTCTCTTCGAGGTGCAGAACTGAGTTTGCCCGACGCAAGGAGCCTTTTTCATGCTCTCCCTGAACAACGACGAATGCCGCGTGCTGGGCACGATGATCGAAAAGGCACAGACCACGCCCGCGCAGTATCCGCTCACGCTCAACGGCCTGACCAACGGGTGCAACCAGAAGAACAACCGCGATCCCGTCACCAACTTTACCGAAGAGGATAGTCTGAACGCGGTCGATTCGCTGCGATTCAAGGGGCTGGTGCGCGAAGCGATGCTTTCGGGCAGCCGCGTTGCCAAGTATCGCCATGTTTCTCGCGAGGTGCTCGCCGTCAACACGGAGGAACTGGTGATTCTGGCGGAACTGTGGCTGCGGGGTCCGCAGTCGGCGGGAGAACTTCGCAGTAATGCTTCGCGGATGGTGCCCCTCGCGTCGCTCGAATCGGTGCAGGCGCTTTTGACTGGGCTTGTCGCCCGGCCCGAGCCGTACGTCAAGGAACTGCCCCGCAGGCCGGGCGAGCGGGCGACGCGGTTTGTGCAACTGTTTTGCGCGGACCTGCACCCGCTGGATGGGCCGATTGCGGCTGGGGGCGAGCACGGACATCATGCGGTGGGTGGTGGGGGCAGTGGGGGCAGTGGGGGGGCAACTCGCTCTCCGCTTTCCGAATCGCAGTTAAACCAGCGCGTGGAGCGCCTTGAAGCAGAACTGCGTGAACTGAAACTTTCGGTCGAAAAACTCGTCGCGGCGATCGGCGGACCGTGAGAGTTGGTGAAGACAACCCCGAAGCAACTTTCTCACCCCTCAAGCCTTAAGCCTCATAAACACGCTCTCGCCCCCCAAATCTAAACAATGTCCACCATCTCCGATCCACTCCCAATCCAATACTCATGGCGACTTCTTCGCGCTGGCGAGTTTCGCCTTGATGGCGGTTCCATGTTCGGCCTCATTCCCCGCGTCGTCTGGTCGCGCTCGATCACGCCCGATGAAAAGGGCCGAATCGCCGTTCAGCACAACTGCCTGCTCCTCGAAGGGGGCGGCAAGCGCACCCTGATCGAAACCGGCACCGGCCAAAAACTCGATCAGAAGAGCAAGGACATCTTCGCCCTCTCTGACCGCGAAATCGTGCGGGCACTCGATGAGGTCAACTGCCGCCCGGAGGACATTAACGCCGTAATCACAAGTCACCTGCACTTTGACCACTCCGGCGGGCTCACTCGGCTGTGCCGACCCGGCGAGCAACCCGATTGGTACGGTCCCGCATCAGGCATGGCGGGCACGCGGCCCGACCACGGCATCAAAATCACGTTTCCCAATGCGCCCGTGTACACGCAGGCACGCGAATGGGCCGACGCCCTCGCGAACAAGAGCGTGATGACGCGAACCTATTTCAAGGACCATCTTGAGCCGTTGAGAGCGCGGGTCGTGTTGGTCGATTCGCCGCGGCCGTTTCCGACGGGGTACATCCCGCTCCGCGATGAACTGCCGATGACCACGCTGGAAATGCGCGAGACTTCGCTCCCCGATCTTTCGGGCATCAGCGTCTTTCTTACACCCGGCCACACATGGGGCCAGCAGGCGATCAAGTTCAAGGACACCAAGGGCCGCGTCATCGTTTTCACCCCGGATGTCATGCCCACCATCGCCCACGTCGGTCAGGCGTACAACCTTGGCTACGACGTCGAGCCATACACAAGTTCACTCTCTCGCCACTGGTTCCTCCGCGAAGCCGCGGCCAACAACTGGCTGCTTGTTCTCGATCACGAATACGCAAACCCGTGTCAGCGCGTGAAGAGCAACGGGAAGGGCTGGTACGAACTTGTGCCCGATGGGGAATAGCCCTTTGCGGTGAAGAGAATGTGAACCGAGATCGCGTTTGTTTCGCAATATTCCATTTGCTATTCGCCGTTTTCCACTCCGATGACAGAAGGCGCTTGCCGCGCCCCGCGTCGCGGAACTACTTCTTCGGCGCTGTCGGTGACATTTTGGCCGGCAAGTACTCGGGAAGCATGTACTCCTCGGGCTTAAGCCCGAACCCCGGCGCGGGCGTTTCGCCCAAAGCCATGAGTTTCTTCACGACCTCCGGGTTCGCCGGAGCAATGAAATACGCCATGCGGAGCCGGCGCGTCTGCGTTTTTTTGTCGCCGACAGAGGCGTAGAAGTCCGCGAGCGCCAACTGCGGCCCGGTGCTCTTACCGCCATCAAGTTTCGCCGCCGTCAGGAGCGATTCCTTGGCTTCATCGACGTTTCCAAGCCTTGCGGAATACTGACCCAGCCGCGTGAAATCGCTGATACGCCCGCGCTCGGAGGCATTGCGGCGCAACAGCGTCGTCAACGCATCGCGCTCGTTGGCGTCATACTTCGCCTGTGACAGGGCATCGAGGTACTCATCGTTCAACGGCGACACATCCAGCGCGACCGTGAGCTGCTCGATCGCCGTCCGCGGCTTGCCATCAGCCATGTACGCCTTGGCAAGGTCGTAGCGCAACTGGTGCGTTTCTGGCTTGCGGCGGACATACTCGCCGTAGTCCGCCTGGGCCTTGGCGTAATCCCCGCCCTTGAGCGCGGCGTCGCCGTCGCGTTTAAGAATGTGCAGGGGACGCTGGCTCGAACAGGCAGTCAAAAAGAGAGCGCCCACAATCAAAGACGCGGCAAGAACTCGGCTGGTTTTCTTCATTTTCGTATCCATGGGAAGGTTGGGATGGTAGCCGACATTGCTGTGGCGTATCGCCGTTTGGAGCCGGCCACACCGGATGTCGATGAAACCACGCGGTCGGGTTGTCGCGGACTTATACTTCTTACCAAGCGACCATGCCACAGCCCTCCGACATTCCGCCGATCGGAATTGGGAATCAGAATCTCAAAGCCGCTTCGGCCGGCCGTGAACGGGCAATCCCACGCCAAGAACGGGACCGGCGATCGTCCGGCGATGGATGCCGCGCAGCAACTGGAACGGGCGCTCCGGATAGAACGCATTTTGGAGTTTGCGGAGGAACAGCGCGAGTTGAAAAGGCAAGCGCTTGCCTCCGGCTCGCCGATGCTCAACGCCGACGAGATTTCCGAGGAAGTGCAGGGCCGCCGGGGCGGCGGAGGGTGGGAACATTAATGGCTGTCCGCCGCGCGTTCGATACCGGCGTTTTCATCGCGACCTTCCGTAGGATGCCCGACTTCGCGGCGGGCAACCGAGTTGCTCGCCGATCCCATCTAATCCCGTTTTCTGCTCTTATGACAAATGCCGCCGACCGGGAACCGACCGCTCTACAATGCGTCCAACCTGCAAGGCGGCCTCTCCGCGCACGCGGAGTTCGACCACCCGATCTTTCCCCCCTCTGGAGCCTCTCCCATGAAACGTACGCCCGGAACCTTCCCCCTGATCGCCCTCACCCTCTGCGCCGGACTCACCGCCGCGCTTCCCATGATCGCCGCCGCGCAGGATTCCAAGGAGGCCAAGGCCAGCGCCGCGACACTCTCGGTCGGCGATGCCGCCCCCGCTATCAAGATCGATAAGTGGGTGAAGGGCGATGAAGTTAAGTCGTTCGAGAAGGGCAAGGTCTACGTGGTTGAGTTCTGGGCGACCTGGTGCGGCCCGTGCCGCGAAAGCATCCCGCACCTTTCCCAACTCCAGAAGGACAACAAAGCCCTCACGATCATCGGCGTCGCCGCGAGCGAGCGAAAGGAGCAGGATGATTCCGACAACCGGCTCGATAAACTCTCCTCGTTCGTCGCCAAGCAGGGTGATGCAATGGGCTATCGAATTGCATACGACGGCGACCGCGACATGAGCACCGCATGGATGAAGGCCGCAAAGCAGGACACGATTCCCACCGCGTTCATCGTCAACGGTGAAGGCAAGGTTGCGTGGATCGGCACCCCGTTTGAAATTGATGAGCCTCTCGCGGCGATCGCCTCGGGCAAGTGGGACATCACCAAAGCCGCCGGCGAAGCGAAGAAGAAGGACGAGGCGAGAGCCGCCGCCATGAGCAAGGGCAAGGCAAGCGCCGCATCGTTTAAGAAGTTCACCGAACTGCTGACCTCCGATGAGAAGGCGGCGTACGCACTTGCGAAAAAGGCGAGCGAGACTGATGCCAAGGACGACGCTATGCTCTTGAACAACTACGCCTGGGCGATCCTCGATACCAAGGAACTCAAGTCCCCCGACTACGCCATCGCGTACGACATCGCCAAGCGCGGCGATGAAGTTTCCAAGGGTGAGAACTGGATGTACCTCGATACTTTCGCACTCGCGACCTTCAAGAAGGGCGACGCCGCCAAGGCCATCGAGCTGCAGAATAAGGCGATCGCGCTTGCCAAGAAGGAAAAGAATCTCCCCGAAGGTGCTGTCGAAGAAATGCAGGGCCACCTGAACGAGTTCAAGAAATCTTCCAAGTAAGACCCGCTGTTTCGATGCTTGCGTAAGAGCAAAGCCCCGCGGAAGCGGGGCTTTTTCGTGGCATCACCCTTTGGGGCGGTGAGAGTACCACTGGGGTCTCAAAGCAGACCCCAGTGGTACGGTTTCTCGTGGCATCGCCCTTTCGGGCGATGAGAGGGCGCAGTTCATAAACAGACCGCCGCGCCCTTCAAATACATATCCGCTCCCGCCGCGTTCGCCCCGCCACAAACCACTATGGCCGACAATGAGCGCACCAGCCCGATGGCGACCCAAACCGGCTGACCGCCGCCATCATCGCATACCGCGATGTCTCACTTTCCGGCCCCTGCGCGAGTTTCGCGAGCGCCCGCTGGCGAAACTCCGCTTCAAACAGCCCCTCATTTCCCTTCGCCTTCCCGGCGTACTCGCCCGCCAACAGCTTGTCGATCTGCTCAATGCGAGTTTTGGGATACGGGTGCGTTGACATCCACTCGGCCTGCGTCGCGTCGCCCGCACTGGCTTCAAGAATCTGCATCACCTGCCGCTGGGCCTTGGGGTTGTAACCCGCGTTGCTCATGTATCGCATCCCCAGCGAATCGGCCTCAAGTTCCTGCGAACGGCTGAACCTCAGCACCAGCGTCTCTCCGCCGAAGTTAATGACCTTTGGCGCCATTGCTCCGATGTTCCCGCCAACCCCTTCGCTCAACACGCTCGCGCTCACGCTGGCGACCCCGCTCACCAGCGTCGTCTGCCACGCGCGATCGTTGATGTGCCGGGCCGTCACATGCCCGATCTCGTGCCCCAGTACCCCGGCCATTTGGGCTTCATTGGTCATGCGAACCAAAAGACCTTTGGAGATGAAGACCTGACCGCCCGGCAGCGCGAAGGCATTGATGATGTCCGAGTTGAGCACCGTGAACTTCCAAGGGAGACTTGGATTGTTTCCCTCCGTCATCGCCGCCATCTTGGCGCCAACGCCCGTCACGTACGCAGCGACATCGGCGTTCTGCACCACGCCCCCGTTTTCCTGCACCATCTGCGGGGCCGCGTCGAGGCCCATCTGCACTTCCTGATCGCGGGAGAGGAACGAAAACTGCGACTTCTTTGTCGCCGGGTTGGTTTCGCAGCCCGCCACCATTCCCGCTGCCGCGAGCACGAGCAGCGCGAGGTGTTTGCACACTCCGCTTGCTTTGGGCGCATGCGGGTGGGTGGGAAGGCGAGTGGAAGCAGCGGGGCTGAGTGTCATATCAATCTCCTGGGGTGAATGGCCAACAAGATTCTCCGCCGGACACCCACATGACCGGACGAGGTGTATCGTACCATTGAAAATGCCCTCGATACAGCCGGACGCTTCACCCCCTTCTCCCGCCTGGGACGACGTCGAACTTCACAACCCGCACATCAGTTCAGAGAAGGCGGGCAAAGTTCGCACCATGTTCGCCGCCATCGCCGGGAGTTACGATCTCAACAACCGCGTGCATTCGCTCGGACGCGATCAGGCCTGGCGGAGATACGCGGTGAAAGCCGCCGCCGTGAAGCCGGGGGATACCGTCTTAGATGTCGCCTGCGGCACGGGCGACCTCACGCAGGCCTTCGCGGTGTCGCCCGCCGCCAAAGTGGTCGGCCTTGACTTCACGCCGGCGATGCTCGACCACGCCCGCTCAAAGCAACAGCGGCTCGACCGCGCGGTCGCGGACAAGATCACCTACATCGAGGGAGATGCGCAAAAACTGCCCTTTGCGGACGCGACTTTCGATTGCCTGTCGATCGCCTTTGGCATCCGCAACGTTGCCTCGCCCAGGCTGGCCGTGAAGGAGTTCCACCGCGTGCTTCGTCCCGGCGGCCGGCTGGTCATCCTCGAGTTTGATCGCCCCTCCTTTGCGCCGCTGCGATGGTTCAACGATGTCTACTGCGGTTGGATCATGCCCCGAACCGCCACTCTTATCAGCGGCGACAGGTCCGGTGCGTACAAGTACCTCCCCGCATCTGTGGGCACGTTCATGTCGCGAAAGGCGTTGTGCGAACTTATCGGCCAGGCGGGATTTGAACAGGTCGCCTCCCGCGGCCTTTCGCTGGGCATCTGCGTGTGTTATCGCGCCGTAACGCGGGCGTGAGTTGTAAGCGGTTGTCACAAATGGCGAGGATCAGACCGACGAGGGCTCATCAGAAAATAATGAAATCTGTTGACCCTCAGAACTTCGCGAGTCTTCCGTTCTGCGCTCATCGGCGCCATCGGTGGATAACTCGGTGCTCGTTTCAGTACGTCGGGGGTGTTTACTCCACCACGCACCCGCGCTTTCCCCCGCTCACGTCCCCCGTTTCCTTATCGGCCTGCAAATTCCGCTTCACAGACATGCAAATATCGCCGCGGCGGCAAGCACGCGCCGATGCAAGCCTTATCGACAAGCGGGCAACGCTCGCCCGCCAACGACAATCTTTCACGCGGCCGGGACAGCGCCGCAATCTCACCTGTGTGAGGGCATGGTGGAACCGTGGCCCGTACCGGAACGGACTCTGGAGCCACCATTGAATCAGGATGCACTTCTCGCCACTTTCTTTGAAACCCTCGTCAACGGCGACCGCGCCGCCGCACGCACAATCGTGCAGGACACCATCAACCGCGGCGTCGCCACCGAAACGCTCATCAACAACCTTTTCTTCCCCGTCTACGAAAAGATCGAAACCCTCTTCCGCGCCGACCAGATCACCACGGTGAGTTACAACCTCGCGACCCGCCTGCTCCGCACGCTGATCGACCAGGCCGCGGCCCGCTTGCACGTTCCCGCCGTAAAGACCAAGACCATCTTCGCAGTCTGCGGCCAGAGCCAGAGCGAAGAACTCGCCGCGCAGATGGCCGTGGACCTGCTCGAAGCGGGCGGATGTCAGGTGACCTTCAGCGGCGGCGGCATCCCCGCGGATGAAGTCCTCGCGCAGGTTCACGAGCGCCGCCCCGATGTGCTCCTCATGTTCGCCTCCGCCGCGAGCGACCTGCCCGATGTCCGCGAAATCATCGATCAGATCCGCGAGATTGGCGCGGTCAAGCGCACTCAGATCGTTGTCGGCGGCGGCGTCTTCAACCGCGCTGAAGGCCTGGCCGAGGAAATCCACTGCGACCTCTGGGCCGCCAGCCCCCTCGAACTGGTCGAGGTCATCCTCAGCGGCAAAATGAAGAACTACAAGCCCGCCGTCTCCGGCACCATCGCCAAAATCGGCGTCAAAACCAAGACCGATCGCCGCGCCGCGGCGTAATGTTCTTGCGGCAAAGGCAATCTGTGCAAACCCGCGGCGTGTGTGCCGCGGGTTTGTGCGTTTTTGAATCTTCTGGGTGCGCTCCATCCGAGTACCATGCCCATCCTCCCTCATCGACTTGTGACCTCGCGTTGTCACTCTCCTGGCCCGCCGCGTCAAATTCTCCGTCTTGAAATCAAAAAATCCTCAATCATGTATGCTTTTATTCCGTGCGTTGGGAATCGTTGGGCCCGCCCGCCGCGGATGTGATTCTTCGGCGGTCTTCCAACCGCTTCTCAACCATCCCCAACGGCACCAGCACGATCCACGCGATCAGCGTTCCCACGACAGCGAGCCAGAACTGGCCAAGGCCGCAGGCCACGCCCACGCCCGCTGTCAGCCACGTGCTCGCGGCGGTCGTCAAGCCCTTTACCTCGGCTTTGTCGCTGAGTTTGATGATGGTGCCCGCGCCCAAAAACCCGATGCCCTGCGTGATCCCCTGGATCACCCGGCTGATCCCATCCTGGTTGATCCCGCACAGGATCGGACCAAGGATGAGCATCGCCGAGCCCACCGAAACCACCATGTGCGTGCGCATCCCCGCACTTTTGCGCAGCCGTTCGCGGCCGACGCCAAGAACCAATCCCAGCAGCGCAGCGAGCGCCAAGCGGGCGGCCATCGCGAAGACGGTGTCACTCCCGGTGAAATAAAACGCTTGAAGGTGGGGATCAGTCATGAGTTGTTGTGCCGTCAGAGAGGGAATTGTACACAAGGCCTACTTAAGCGGGTTCGAGAAACTCCATACCAAACCGAAAGGGCCGGTCACCTGTACGTGTCGGTCCTTCCAAAACACGTCCGCGGCGGGGCATCGTGCCCGTTCCGCCCGCGTCCGCGGCCTTTTTGTTTCGCCGCGTCGCAGTTGGGGACGCGCTGGTGAAACGTGATAGGCGTTCCGCCGAGCGATTTGGCGGTCGTCGATTTTCCGACGCGGTGTTCCGGGAAGTCATCGCAGAGGTAGATGGTGGAAGGTCCGACGGTCAGTTGGGCGTGCATGATCCTCTTGCCATCCTCCGCGGACATGCGCATGATTTCAACCGCGCCGAATGAACGCTTGTAGTGCTCGATGGCGGCGGGGCCATCGTTGTCCACGAGGTGGGGAACAATGCCGGCGGGAGGGGGTGGTTTGTTTGCCATTGAAGGGATCCTGAGAGAGGGTTGAACTTGGAACCGAACGTTGCCGCGAAAACGTACACCGCTTGTGAATGATTATATTGCCTTTTTGCTCTTCGCCCGTAGGGCGCGCGATCGTCGCCGGGGGCGCCGCGAGTCTTCGAGCAAGCCCCCGGAAGTTGGGCCATTTTTCACCGGCCCGGCAGGGCCGACGAGCCGTAGAGTGTACGCAGGGGGGGGAGCCTTTTTCGATCGCGAGACAACTCCCGAACACCCTTTGCATCCGACGATCTCAACCGATTCTCTCTGAACCTCGGCGCGGCGAAGGAAGTGGAGGGCAACGGATACTCGCCTATCACGCACATCCCCGGCCCGCCTGACGCTCGCCTCACTTGGCCGCTTCCGCGCGCCAACAACTTTGGCCACACCCGAGGCCAAGAGTCTGGGAGCGGGCCGGTGGAACGAGATTGCAGAATGCTGCTTATTAGACTGGTTCTATCCAGCAGTCCCCGATTGCCGCTCTCTACTGATCGACCCACGTCCCGACAAAGTCCGACACATCGGCCCCATCAATCAGTGAATCACCGTTGAAATCCGCCAACGGCGCTTGCGCAACCCATGCTTGGGCAAAGGTTTCGAGGTCGGCGACATCCACTGCGCCGGTGTAGTCAATGTCCGCCCCTTGGGAGAAGGTGCCGCTCTCTTCTTCGCCGGGAGGCCCGACTGATTGCCCTGATGCCTCGGATTCCAGCGGATGCTTGACGAGTTGGACAAGGTCGTAATAGGAGCGGTAGAGCGATTGGTAGCCGGTGGGCGCTGTGTTATACTCCGCCGGGGTCGTGCGAAGCAAATGCACAAGTTTGATTCGCACGGTATCGGGTTCAACCGCGTCTGTAGCGTTGCTCACGAAACGTGTCAGCCCGCCCACATTCTCTCGATTTCTGAAGACGAATGACCTTCGCGCCTGATTGACGCCGGGGGTGTAGAAACCGTACTCGTATTCAGGCGGCGGGGGCGGAACGTCATCATCCGCCCAACTCCACGATTCGTAGAGCATCTCGGGGTGCAGGCCCGTTTCGAGCGAGGTCCGAGTCACCAGCACCCATCGTTCGGGTGTGTGTTCCCAATCCCACGCGTACACGCGGCCACGCAGGGCGGCTTGATCCAAGGTCACGGTTTCGACAACCGGCTTCACCTCGGTGCGGAGATTGAGTTGAAGGCCATCGGTTGACAGCACGTTCGTCACGTTGCGAAACTCAACTTGCAGTTCCGTGACGACCGGAGTCTGGCAGATTGTCTGGCAGTTCGGTGAGCCCGGTGGAAAGCAATAGCAGGGCGCGGGCGACTCAACGCACGCGCTGTATTCACCGGTGGATGTGCTTGGGCCAGGATCGAGAATCTCAAGATTGGTTCGCAGTGCGACGTACCGGATCCGATCCAGATCGCCCGCGGCCTTGCCATCCCGCGAGACCAGCGTTCCGAGGCTCGCGCTCATGCTGAAAACCGTGGGGTCGTAAACATCGTGGAAGCAGCGGACGAACGGCGGCCAGGTATTAGAGTAATAACTGGCGGTATCCGTGCTGCAGTCGGAGCCGTATGGAGTAAGGAAGCAAGAACTGGTGTTCCAGAGCAAGATGTCGCCCCCTTGTTCCGCCGCGTGAAGGCCGATCTGGTCGCGGCAATCGTTCACCCAGAACCGGTCGGGCGGGCCGGGAAGGGTGGCGTCGGCAGCATCCCATGAAACGTTCGGCGTAGACATCCATGCCGCCACCATATGAAAGTGCGCGTGCAAGTGCGAAGCGTGGACCGCCTGGTATACATACTCGTGGTTACGGAGCGATGCCCGCCAGCGATTCTTCTTCGCCGCGGGGAGCGTGCTGGGGTTGTTGTCGTGGTCATACGGCAACAACTTGTAATAGATAGGCGACTGCAGATACTGCGGCTCTTCGTTGAGCGCGGCCCGCCGCACGGCGTAGTTTACGAGCGCATCCATGTCGCCGCGTCGGGTAAGGCCACTTTCAAGCCAGCGGCCGCTGATGCCTTGCGGCGGCCCCGAGGGCAAGGTGATCGGGAACGATGGAAACACCACCTGGGAATAGGCACCGTGATTGTTGCCAGTCTAGGGAACGGCGTGGATGGCCGCGGTCGTCGGGGCGGTGGTCGCGGGAGGGAACGGACTGGCGTCCGTATCGGTCCGCTGGTAATGGAAGATGCCTTCGGCGGGAAGCGAAGCAACGCGCCCATCGGCGTTCAACGCGTGGTAGTTCGAGACCTTGCAGTCCATCCACGACGCGGCTTCGCCGGGGATCGCGGGATTTGTGTGCGTATGAATCACGTTGTACGCGGCGGAGAACATGGCCGCTTCCGTCAAGCGGTTGCAAATCTGCATCCACCAGAGGAACACTGGTTGAGCGGTCGCGTGATGCGGCCACGTCAAGTTTACTTGGTCCGGACGCATTGCGTTTACAGCCACTTCAAGCGTCGTCGGGGGAGTCGCGTTCGGATAGATATTCGCCTTCGAGGCGTTCCAGAGATAGTCCAGCGTGGTTCCCGCTGGAAAGCCCGGAACGCTGGCGGTGGTGTATCGCGCATCCTTCGCCACATACCACACGTGGTGCGTCCAGTTATTGCTGCCGAGGTTGGTGAGGACGAACTCTGAATCGAAATGAAAACGTGCCGGGATCGGCTTGGGGTGGGTAGAATCCTGATGAGCGGCCCACCACGCATCGTACTGGACAAGAAATGCCTGCATCCAGTCGGCGCAGTCGGTAATTCCCTGTGTCATCCATGGGTTGCGTGCGCGGTTGCGAGAATCGGGGTCGCCATCACGGATCGGTGGAAGCGGTTCCCCGTACGGCCAAGGGAACGGGTTTGAAGTGAGTTGGTCTTGAACCGCGAAAAAATTGCAAGGTGTGCTTCCACTTCTCGCGGGAGTCATGCCGAAGTTCTGAAGCAGGATGCACACGTTGTCCAACCTCAACGTGGGTTGGAAGCCGGATGCTGGATCAGGGATGGTGCCCGCGCTGGGCGTCCAGGTGAATGCGCCGGAAGGTCCTGGATCTCGACTTGAATGCCCAACAACCACCGAGGCTCCGTCACTCACGCCCAATGGCCGCGTGTGGCTGTATGTTGGCGGCGGCTCAATAAAACGAAACGATGGGGATTCGCGCTGGAATCCGCGGCAAGGGTGGAAAGGAGCATCGCTACGCAACCGCCAAACAGCGAGAGTTTCATGTGGTTCCTCGGGGCGCTTCGGGCATCGTGAACTTCTACTTGCACTAAAGTGTAGGGTCATCGCAGCGCAGGGCGCGTTCACAACAGGTCCGAGTTGTGGGCCTCCGAACAGAAGCAACAGCCAACCCGGCCACTGCGGCACAGTTGCTGCAAAGCCTTTTCATCGCCACTGGTTCACATGGCATGAAATGGAGTTCAAGGCGTCATCCCCGGCAGCGGCACAAAACTCCCATCGCGCCCCACGCGAAGTTGATCGGAGGCCAGCAGGTAGTTGAGCACCGCATTGCGCAGGGCGGTCCTGGCCCCATCGCGCTGGTTCTCAGAGGCCAGCAGGTCGTTCTCCGAATCCACGATTGTCTGCGTGTTGATTGTGTCGATGCGGAGTTTGTTGCCGCGGACGCGCTCTCGGTTGATTTCAACTTGCTTTTCGGCGATAATGAGTTGAATTCGGGCGTTGTCAACGCCGCGGAGGGTATCGCGGACGGCCACGATGATGTTGTCCCTGGCCTGCTCATAGTCGCGGGTGAGGCGCTGGAGCATGACCATTTGCGAGCGAAGGTTGAGGCGCTCGTTTTCGCGGTCGAGGGGCAGGCTGAGGGTTGCGGTCGCGCCGTAGTTGAGGTCATCAGCGCTGATGGCCAGCCCGCCGGTGGGGTCATCAACGGGCGTGGGAATGCCGATGGTGCCCGCGAGCCGAAGGTCCGGGAGCAGCAGGTTGCGCGCGTTGGAGACCGTGCGCCGGGCATCATCCAGCCGGTCGCGGTCGTTCTGGAGGTCAAGGCGAAACTCAAGGGCAAGGTTCGCGGCCTGAACCATGTCGGCCTCGGGGTCGGGAAGGTCGATGATGTCTTCGGTGATCGTGATCGCCTCATCGACCGACAACCCCAGGCGAATCTTGAAGCGCTCAAGCTCGAAGATGTGGCGGTCGACCAGCGATGAGAGGTCCGAGAGTGCGCCCTGCACGCGGTTGCTGGCGATGCCAAGCTCAAAGGCCTCGAGGCGCCCGGCATCAACCTTCGCCGCTGTGGATTTTTCGAGGCTGCGCAGGCTGTAGAGTTGGCGCTGCTGGTTGGTGATCGTTGAGCGCGTCTGAAGGATCGAGAAGTAATCCGCCGCGAGCGAAACCAAATGCTGTCGCCGGAATCGCTCGAACGACCGCGCCTGATAAATCAAGTTGCGCTCGGACTGAATCAGGTCTTCACGCGCGATGTCCCCCGCGCCGCGCAGCAACGGGATGCTCCCGCTGAGCACGATGCTCGACGACTGGCGATAGCCCCCGGTGGTCTGCTCGCGCAACTGATCCGCGGCCCGAACGATCCACGCGGCCTCGACTTCTCCGCCATAAGGAAGGCGCTGAGTCACCCGCAGCGAGTTGATGATGTCCAGCGCGTGCTCGAAGTTGCCACCCGTGCCCGTCCCGGCAAGTCCCACCGTTGTGTCATTGAACAACCTCGGACCCCACAGGTGCCGCTCGACCAGCAGCCGGATGGTCGCCATCACGTACTCATCTTCCGCGTTGAGCAGTTCCCTCCCCGTCCGCTGGGCAATCTCGAAGGCTTGCTTGAGGTTGATCTGTCTGGCGTTGGGCGTGGGCTGCGGCGCGGCCGGAGGAGATGCGCCATCGAACGACTCTGCCAGAATCACGCCCTCGACCGCCGCGAACCGCCGGAGCCGTTCCGCGACGTCGCGCTTTTCATTCGCGGGATTGAAAACCAACGCCGCGGCGGGGGGGTTGGTGGTTCCCGGAGCGTGCGACAGCGAGGAAGGTTTTAGTTTGGTTGGTGTAAGTGCGTTCCGGTACTGACTTTTGTCCGTACGCGTCGAAGCAAGCCCATCTGCACGTATCTTGTCATCAGTCTTTGCGAGCGTGGAGTTGATCCGCTCTTCAATACTTTTGGCGCGGAACCCACCGCATCCCGCGATGGGAAGGAGCAGGGCAACGCAGGCGCAAGTGCTTGCAGTGAATGGGTTTACGTGGCTGTGTCGCATGGCGTGCAAATGGTGAAATCGTTGAAAAATGGATACCCAACCGGCATGGATGCTGCTCGCGCAGGCATCCTTCAAACAGGCCAACTCTCGTGCTTCCCGTTGCGATTCGCAAATTGCGAACCTATCGTTCAAATCTGCCTTCTGGCCTGTCTGTCAACGCTGATGCGCCGCCCTCGAAACAGTTCTCATCGCATCTTATCGCTCACGGCGCATCAGCATTGGTCAGCAAGCCTATCACGCTTGTAGCCCACACAGCGGCTGTGGATCGGTTCCTTTTACGTTGCTTCCTTCTAATCGGGGAGTCTAAGCCCGGATGCCTTCGGTCACCAACGACGCGCGTAGCTTTCTCATTGACGGTCGCCGAATCTGGCTGGTGGGTGCGCGCGTCCCGTACGCACGACTCGCACGCGATGCCTGGTCCGACCGTATTCACGCGGCGAAACTCGCCGGATTCAACACCATCGAGACACCCGTCTTCTGGAACCGTCACGAGCCGCGGCCCGGACGCTTCGATTTCACGGGCGACAACGACCTCCGTCACTTTGTCGACCTGGTCGGCAAGGCCGGGATGTACTGCATTCTCGGTATCGGGCCTTATGTCGGCGGGGCGTGGGACATGGGCGGACTGCCCGCGTGGCTCGTCGATCAGGCCAATGGCAAACTTCGCACCACCGGCGGAGCCTTCCTTGAGGCCACATCGCGGTTCATGACCGCGCTGGCGGACCAGATCCGCGGCTGGCAGGTCACCGCCGCGGGATCGGGCGGCCCGATCGTCATGCTGCAATGCGAGAATGAGTGGACGTGCGCGCAGGACGACCTCGCCGCGATCTACCTGGGCGAACTCAACCGTTACATTCGTGAATCAGGCCTGACGGTGCCCATCATCAACGACAACCAGCTATGGGCGAGCGTCGAGGGACAGATCGACGGCTGGTCCGACACGCAGAATCCATTGGAGCAGATCAGGCAGTTGTCCGTGGTGCGACCCGAGCAACCCCGCTTCGTTGTCGATCTGCTTTCCTACGAGCCAGATACCTGGGGCAAGCCGTCAACGCCCGCGGTCGCGCCGTGGGCCGCGATGCGTCGCACAGCCGAGGTGCTCGCGGGCGGGGGCCAATTCACGGTGCAGTCATTCTGCTCCGGCATGAACATGGGCTTCATGGGCGGCCGCACCGCGCGCGATCCAGAATCGTTCGTGAGCACACTGTGCGATCCGCACGCGCTTCTGAATGAGGCCGGGCAGCCGCAGGGCGCGTATACCGCCATGCGCCGCCTGGTGACGTTCGCTTCGCGCTTTGGCCGCATTTTCGCGAATCTTGATTCTCAATACCGTCCCGTCTCGCTCGCGCCGGAGGATGAATCCGCGCTGACGAAGGTTACTTCGAGCGATGGCGCCAAACGCGGGAAGGCCGGCGCGGGGGCGGCGGTTTCGCGGCCCGGCTGCGCCGTCATCCATTGCGTTGGCACACAGGGAAGCGTGGTCTTCGTGTTCGGCGATGAGGTGCATGGAGGTGGGAGCGCCGGGGGGCGGGCGGGCAAACCCCAGACCGTCAAACTCATGCTCCCCGATGGATGGACGCTTCCCGTCACGCTCCCGCCCGAAGGCGTTACGTGGTGCCTCTTTGATGTCAACATCAACGGACGCTGCCGCGTTGATTACTGCAACCTCTCGCCGCTGGGCGTGATCGACCAGACGCTTGTTTGCTTCGGACCGGTGGGGACCCGCGCCATGATCTCCGTGAACGGTTCACCCCTCGAAGTAGACATCGCCGCCGACAAGCCCTCCGTGATTGAGCACGAGGGTCTTACGCTGGTCATCGTTTCCCAAGACGATGCAGATCGAACGTACTTCAAGGAGGATGGCGTTGTCGTCGGCGTCGCCGGGCTGCTCGCGGATGGTACTGTCGTCCCCATCGCCGCAAGCAAGCAATACCTCTTCATCGGCGCGGATGGCAAAAAGCGCGTCGTCCCCGTCGAAAGCACCAGGGGAAAGAGCTTTGGCGGCGCTGGAGGGGGGGGGGCCGGCGGCGAGAAGAACGGCCTTCCGGCCCTCGCGGCGTGGACATGCGCCCCAACCGGCGATTACGTTGACGGCTCGAGCGCCCGATTTGCGAAGATCAACGGGCCGGCCGACCTTGCCAAACTTGGCTGCCCCTTCGGCTACGGCTGGTATCGGATTTCTCTGTCAGGGACCGCTTCTCGCAAAATCAAGGCGCTCTTTCCCTTCAGCGCTGACCGTCTGCACGCATATCACGATGGCAAGTTCATCGGCATTGTCGGCGTCGCGCCCGGATCGATCACCGA
>Ga0163144_10008175_pt1 | contig 22684 bp, 21 predicted proteins | sample OliLak19BULKMAT1_FD_123175 | JGI IMG/M metagenome (GOLD analysis project Ga0163144, IMG submission 123175) | Freshwater microbial mat bacterial communities from Lake Vanda, McMurdo Dry Valleys, Antarctica - Oligotrophic Lake LV.19.BULKMAT1 | ecosystem: Environmental > Aquatic > Freshwater >...
AAACTCAAGCGGATAATGTGCTTTTAAATACAAACTTTGGTAACTTTCTACGGCATACGATGCGCTGTGGCTTTTGCAAAAACTATAGCCTGCAAACGATTCTATTTGTCTATACACTTCATTAATCACATCTTCTGCATAACCTATTTTTCTGCAATTTTCAAAATAAAGGTCTTTAACTCTTTCCATCTCACCCTTTGATCTTGACTTGCCAGACATTCCTCTACGAAGCACATCTGCCTCATCTAAACCCATATTTGCGAAATGATGGGCTATTTTAATCACATCTTCCTGATACACCATCACGCCATACGTATCGCTCAATTGGTCTTCGAAAACTTTATGGAAATACTTAATTTTTTTAGGATTACGGTGCCTTTCCACATATTCACGCATCATTCCGCTTTGCGCCACACCTGGCCGTATAATAGAGCTGGCAGCCACCAATGTTTCATAATTATCGCATTTCAACCTTCTCAATAGCCCACGCATGGCAGGACTTTCAATGTAAAAGCAGCCTAACGTCTTGCCCATCATCAGCATTTGGTTACACAAAGCATCTTGTTTAAAAGCCTTGATATTTGAAATATCAATCTCAATTCCCTTATTTTCCTTCACTGTTTCCACCGCTTCTTTGATATGCCCCAAACCTCTTTGGCTCAAAATATCAATTTTCTCCATGTGAAAAGATTCTGCGATATACATATCAATCTGGCAGGTTGGAACTCCTTTTTGGTAAATATTCATGGCCGAATAGGTGGAAATAGGCTCTTCGGTAATGTAAATGCCACAAGAATGCATAGAATATTGATTTGGAAAGCCTTCTAACATGGCACCAAACCGTTCAATCTTTTTTGTTATTTCATGATTAGGCTGCTGATTTTTGGAACGTGTCAAAACGTCCATTTCCTCTTTAGGTAAGCCATATACTTTGCCAAGTTCTCTTATGACTGACCGATATTTGAAATCTAAGATCGTACCACAAAAGCCTGTATATTCTCTCCCAAACCGCTTAAAAATATAGGCTATAATATCATCTCTATCTGTCCAACTCCAATCAATATCAAAATCGGGTGGACTTGTTCGCTTGCTATTTAAAAATCTAGCAAAGTAAAGATTTAACTCTATCGGATCTACTTCTGTGATTTTCAGGCAATAGGCTACCAATGAGTTGGCGCCACTTCCACGACCAACATGAAAATAACCATTGCTCAAACTAAATCGAATAATATCCCAAGTGGTAAGAAAATAACAAGAAAACTGTAGTTTGTCTATCACTTCCAATTCTTCATACAAACGAGCTTTTGCGATCTTGTCGTTGGCATCATATCTGTGTTTGAAGCCTTCTAGGGCCAATGTTTCCAACATGATTTTGTCTTCATATCGGCTAGAAGTAAAATTTTTCTTATTCTTCGGTTGATCAAAATTGAAATTGAAATCACACAAATCAGCTAAATTTTGGGTGTTTTTTAAAATTTGAGGTTCTTCTTTATATTGATTGCGCAGTTCATCAATCGGAAGCATATTTTCACATTTTTCGGCATGTTGATGTTCTTTGAGGTGGCTCAATAAAATATTGTGATCGATGCAGCATAGTAATTTATGAAGCTCAAACTCATCAGGATTGCGAAATGTGACTGGACATAGGCAAACCAGTTTATCTATTCTTTTCAGTAGGGGATTGTTGAATTTTTTCATCTCTACAGGCCTTATTCCTATAAATTCATTTTGTTGAAGCACAGCGGGAATATTATTGGTAGGATAAATAACAAATACCTCTCTAAAAGCTGGAGAGATGAGGGGCAATGACATTTCTCCTAAATTAGTCTTGGTGAGTAATTCGTTAATCTCCCTAAAACCTGCCAAACTCTTTGCAAGACATATATATAGCAATTTGTCTTCTCTTCTGATTTCTACGCCTACAAGCGGTTTTATGCCCACTTGCTTACAACTCTTTACAAAATCAAAAACTCCGGTAGTACAATTAATATCCGTGAGGGCAAGAAATTCTATCCTACATCTTTTGGCTTCTTGCACCAATACCTCTATTGGCATTGCACCATAGCGGAGAGAATAATAGGAATGACAGTTTATATACATGATTCAATGCTGTTTAGTTAGTCCTTCGACACCCCTCTCCTTATTCTGCGGAATCGGAGCAGAAATAGGGGTGGGGGTGAGGTAAATTAATTTGCTTAACAAAACGGCATTGATACATGATTGCTATTAAATTTCATAAGCAGAAAAGCCAGAAGCCCTACGAATAATGGAATGACTGTCATATCGATGTTTCATTTTATCTATGGCCTCCAAAAGCCTGATCTGCTTAATGTTATCATTAAAAAGATGTATTTGATAATTGCCATTTACCAAGCCCGAAACCTTTACAGCTACGAGCCTAATCAGCATTCTTCTTTTATATAGTTTATCAAACAACTCATGTGCACACAAGATCAACACATCATCATTGGCAGTAAATGCTATTCTTTTTTGTATCGTTTCGGTATCGTTATTTGAATACCTTATCCGCAAATTGATAATGGAACACATCAGATGTGATTCGCGAATTTGAAACCCTACTTTTTCTATCATGGCTATCAAGAGTGCTTTTAACTCAAAGACATTTTGGGTGTCTTTATCAAAAGTTTTCTCTGTTGAAAACGACTTTTTTTCAGAGTAGGGGATAATGGGATTGGTATCTATCCCATTGGCTTTTTCCCATATTGCATGACCTGGTTTGCCCAGTAATTCTTGAAGTGCTTCGCTGGGAACATCTCTTAGTGTTTTTATGATTTTTATGCTAATCCTTCTTAATAACTTATAAGTAACTTCGCCAATAGAAGGCAAATTTCGAATCGATTGCGGATCTAAAAAGGGCTGAACCTGTGCTTCGTCAATAATGAAACTGCCAGTAGGTTTTGCATAATGGGTACACATCTTGGCAACAGTCTTATTTACACTAAAGCCAAACGATAAGGGCAAACCAGTTTCATGGTGTATTTTATGTGCCAATTCTTGGGTAAATTTTAAACTACCAAACCATTTATCAAGGCTTGTCATGTCCATATAAAACTCTTCAATCGATGCTCTTTCATGCAAAGGAGCAGTTTCGGAAATTATCTCGTTTACCTCCTCCGATTTTTGTGTAAACAGATCGAAATCGCCTTTTAATACCTTAGCATCAGGGCAACGCATAAGTGCCACTCGGGTAGGCATACCAGCATGAACGCCATATTTTTGAGCCTCTAAGGAAGCAGAAGCCACCATGCCTCTATCGCTCGTGCCGCCAATAATTAATGGCTTCCCTTTTAATTCCGGCATTTTTAGGAGTGAACAGTTTACATAAAAACTATCTAAATCCAAGTGTACAATCTGACGTTTCATAATCCTTACCGATTAATATGTGCATTTGATCTTATAGATTTAGGCTTATTGGTAATTGACAATGCACTTTACCAAGCCTTCTATCCTGAAATCAAATGCAGCAAGAATGGGCGGGTATTTGTCGTTGAATGATTGCAAAATGACTTGCTCGCCTTGTATGTGAAATTTCTTGATTAGGGCAAATTCATTGTTGACACAAACAATCAGATCGCCACTGCTGGCTACTTTGTTCTTTTGTGCAATCACCAAATCTCCAGCTTTGATGGCGGGCTCCATCGAATCGCCTTTTGCTTTTACAATAAACCCATCTTCTGACGAGAATTTCAAAATTCGGGAAGCAATGGGAATCCTGTCTGTAGGGCTTCCGTCAAGTATCGAACCTGTGGGGCCGCATTGTGCCAAGCCGTATAGGTTTAAATACACAATTTCTTTGGCGTTGCCATCTATTATCTGGTAGTCTTTGGGGTTATTAGGATTTCGCTTTAATAAACCTTTGAGCTCCAATTGCTGCAAATGGTAGTGAACCACGCTAGGGGAGGCAAGTCCTAATTCCTCCTGCAAATCCCTGATGGTCATGGGGTTATCAATGCTTTTGACAAGCAGTTCCAACAATTTTTCTTGTGATGAGTTTGGTTTCATTCTGTTCTAAAAAGAACAAATATAGCATTTTGTTCTATATTTTGTTCTATATTTTAGAAAAGAGATTTGAATGATTTTCAAAGGCATCTTCTCCGGAAATTGAGGCACTAACTGTTGATATTACTCAATTAATATTAGGAATGAATTTTGCTCAATTGGTAACTGGCGTTTTGGTGAAACTGGTAGACAGGCTGGGAATCAAGCGGCTCTAGGTTACTTCCATTATTTATACAGTTTTTCAAATTCATCCACATTCAGAGAAATATCTTCACGGATAATTTTTCTCATGAGCCCTTTTGGAAGGTCATCATTTTTATGAATGGGTACGGTAGTAACCCTACCGTCAGGGTGTTTCATACGGTGGTGAGAGCCGCTCACACGTACTACTTCAGAGCCAAAGATTCGAGAAACTTAATCAGTTCTTTGCTCGGAAGTACCAGTTGTTTATTGCTCATTGGTGTAAATCAGACTGTTGCAAATTCCAGCTCTCTAAAACCGATAAAATGGTTAAGTTGCGTAGGTTTTTCTTCTTGCATACACATTTCAATTACTTCTTTGATGTTGTCAAGAGCTTAATCTACGTTTTTTCCATATGAATGGCAACCTTTAAAGGTTGGGCATGAGACAATATAAATACCGTCCTCATCTTGTTCAATGAGGATAGGAAGATGCAGCGATTTATGTTTAGCAGTTCTCATGGCGTTGGGCAAAGCTAAGGGGAGAAGATTTTGAAAGCAAGCCAATCAGGAATGGCAAAGAATGCTTGAGTTAGCTTGCCACGCATTAAAACTTACAATGGTATGCAAACTACAAAATTGTATAGATTGACTTTCTTATTTGCCCAAGGAACTGATGGCGTAGGTAGGGCATAAATTTCTTGCAATACCTGATGATTGAATATTTGGGCAATTTAAAACAAGCTGCCCTGAACTACAATCTGATGTTTGTGTTCCACAATCAGCTGAGAATCATTTTCAAACGATTTATTGATTTTGCTTGATACAGTATAAAACTGCAAATCTTCATCAGGGTATTGATTAATTAATTTTAAAGCCTCCGCTCCAGAAATAGAAGGATCAAGCCAAGTATCTTCTTTTTCTGGTGACAGTATACCTGGCATACGATCGTGTATGAAAGATAGCTTTGGCGTAGGTGGTTGGGTAATCAATACAAACTTGTTTATTTCATTGCCTTTGCCACTGGCTTGGGTTTGCCACAAGCCTGCCAGCGAGAATATTTCTTGCGATTTGAGTTTGATTAAGTAAGGCAGTTTCACTTGGTCGATGGTTTTCCACTCAAAATAGCTCGTGACAGGCAATATACACCTTCGGGAATTTAAGCTTTCCTTGAATGCAGGAATTTTCAATATGTTTTCGATACGAGCATTGATTACATTTTTCTTTGCCTCGCCTGTCCAGGTAATAATATCCATTCCCCAATGGAAAAATTGAAAATGAGCGGTGTCGTTATCGGCTTTTACAGGCACAAAAGTAGTGGGGCAAATGTTGAAATTGGGTAATGGATTATGCCTTTCAACATCATTTGTTTTGAATGTGGCGTTGAACCTTTTTTCAAGGTCTGCTGGTTTTTTACCAAATGAAGTGCGTCCACACATATTAATTTTTGATAAATGAAATTAGAGTAGGTGTTTTTCAAGAAATACTCTCGTTTTATTTTTAACCTTCCCATCAATCGGTTGAAAGTCGATAACTCCCTTAGTGATTGTTATATCTTGTGAAATTTTATTTTGTGCTAAAATATGCTTGCCACTCTTTATGGTTTTTGCATTTTTATCAATTACACTTTCTGAAATATCTAATTCAAAAATCATGAGCTTATGCAACTATAATAGCGGTGTGTGCCTAGAGCATATAAACGATGTTGGAGCTAATCAAAATTTGAGAAGCTAAGAGATCGAAACTCGTTTTAACTATAACAAATATACCAACTTTGGAAGTTTAGAAAATATTTTGTCAATCTTGCTATTAGCAGAGATACGTTGGCTTCACAGCGCTTTTATAATTTTTAAAGCATCTGCTAGATATTTTTTAAATTTCAGAAATAAATCATTCCAACCTCTTAGTTGCTCTTTGATGGAAATTTTCTAAATGTCACGCATCCCAAACATTGAAAAACCCAATTTTTACAATCTAAATACGGAGTAAAGCATATTTAGACAAGTAGTTGCGTTTGCCCCAATTTTGCGAGCACTGGCTCCATCCATTTTTCTGGCAAGGTTTGAATGGCGGTAGAAAGTTTATTTTGCCAATACTCAGTCACCTCTTTTACCTCTTCTCTGTAAATGCGGTGCTCTATTAATTGATAGCTGTCTTTTTCGTATAGCACCACATCGATAGGGAAGTCCACATCGTTGGCACTCACGCGGGTAGAATCAAATGAAAGCAATCCGGTTTTCAGACAGAAGTTCAAAGTTGAATCTTGGGTAATGGTTCGGTTCAAAATTGGTTTTCCGTAGCCGCTATTGCCTATAATAATAAATGGAGAACCGTCATCGCCTATTTCTATCCAATTGCCTTGTGGATAAAGTAAAAATAATTTGTGAGAGTCGTCATTTTCCAATTGTCCGCCTATAATTGCATATAGATCGAAAAATAATCCTCCTTTTACTAAAAATGCCTTGTCTTCTTCTGCCACTCTTCTCAATTGCTCGGCTAAGCTATTAACCGCCTTGTACATTTTATCATATACTCGGTCGTTTACTTCCAATATTTCTTTAAAATAAGTGATGGCTTTGTCTCTTACGGAGCGTAATCCAGAAGTCATAATAAACAAAGAGTGCTGATCGCGCTGATGGACAAAAATCTTTTTGCCAGTGGAACATTCATTTCCGGAAGTAAGCCTGGTATCCGCAATGGCGACAATGCCGCTTTTTACTTTGATGCCTAAACAATATGTCATTAATTAGCAAGGGTAGTTTTGAAGGTAGTAAAATCTAATAAGCCATAAATTTATACAAATTGAATACCATTGCAATAGTAACTTTTCAAATTTGATAAACTTTATCAATAACTACTAAAAAAAATATATAAGCCCTAAGCCGGGTTCTGTGTCCCGATTTGCATCGGTATTCTATCATTTATCTACGGTTGCATTTGCACACAACCTCTAGCAGCCTACCCTTCCTGACGGGTTTTGCAACCACCGAGACGAGCAGCCCCTTATTCAAGATATATTTGGCCTTTCAACCCGCAAGGTTTATCGTGCTCTCGTTGTTGCCTTCGAGACGGTGAGCTCTTACCTCGCCTTTTCACCCTTCCCCCACCTAAGCAGGGAGGTATTTTTTCTGTGACACTTTCTGTGAAAGAAAACTTTCGCCTTCAATCCTCCTGAAGTTATCAGGATACGGTACTCTGTGTTGCCCGGACTTTCCTCCCAAAATTTATTTCGGGCGATAGAATGGCTTATATATTCGCAAAAATAGCCCTTTCGCAGCTTTAAAGCTATTAAATAGGTATAACTTTTGTTATATTGCAATAGTTAACAAATGTTATAGTGCTCGGCCACAATTAACATTTGTAATAAAAGGAGAATAACAATTGTAATACTTGCATGATAACAAATGGAAATAAACCTGAGAATCAACCAGTTGATAGACAAGTTGGGGTATAACAAAAGCAGTTTTGCCGCCAAAATTGGTGTATCGCAGCCCATAATTACCCATATCACCACAGGCAGAAATAACCCCGGCCTTGAGGTGATTCAGAAGATACTGACAAATTGTCCGGAGATAAATCCCGAATGGTTGCTGCTAGAGAAGGGGGAGATGATTTTAAACAATAAGTTGAAACAAACAATAATAACTAGCTTATTATCAGATATTAATGGTTCAATTATTAAAGTAGAACGTGAAGTTTTAACTCTGAAAGATAAAGCCGAAATGCTTAAAAAAATGATGTTAGATGGGGCTTGACTGCAGCATACTTTATAGATTTTCTATTTCAGCAACTACAAATGTGCTTCCACCAATAAATATTAGATCTTCTTTATTGGCTAATTGAAGGGCTTTTTCAATTGCTTTCGGCACTGGAAATATGACTTCTCCCTTTAATTGATATTTTTCTGCTTTTAAAGCCAGCTGCTGCGCAGAAATAGCCCTTTCTATAGTGGGCTGGGTGAATATATAATAAGCTTCTTGGGGTAAATGGCTCAGTATATGATCGTGCTGCTTGTCTTTAACCATTCCCAGCACAATTATTAATTTTTTATAAGTAGTAGTCTTGAGCTGTTCGACAATTTCTTGCATGCCAGCTTCATTATGTCCTGTATCGCAAATTACCAATGGATCATTTTTCAAAATTTGCCACCTTCCCTTCAAACCTGTAAGCTCTTTAACTTCAAGTAAAGCTTTAGTTAGATGTTCGTTACTGATCTTAAGTCCTTGTATATTAAGTAGTTGCCAGGCTTTAACGACCCCTTTTATATTTTTTAATTGGTAATTTCCTTGAAGTCCACATTTAACATTTGTGAATTTTATATCATCATTCACTTTAATATCTACCTTCCTGATCCCTAATTCTATCCCTTTATTTATAATTTCAATATCGTTTGTATAATAAATTGGGGCATTTTCTTGCCTTGCTTTTTCTATAAATACTTGCCCAATGTTTTTTTGATCTTCACATATTATAACTGGAGTATTTGGTTTTATAATGCCAGCTTTTTCGCTTGCTATAAGTGCTAAAGTATTGCCAAGCAAATCTTGGTGATCGTAACTTATGTTTGTTATGATAGCCAATTGCGGACTTATGATGTTGGTAGAATCTAATCTGCCTCCCAGTCCCACTTCAATCACTGCCCAATCAATCTTTTTTTCAGCAAAATAGGCAAATGCCATGGCCGTGGTGATCTCAAAAAATGAGGGTTGTATTGATTCTATCACAATTTGAGTTTTGCTTATAAAATCAGCCACAAATGCTTTGCCTACTTCCGTTCCATCTATTTTAATTCTCTCCGTAAAATTTTTCAGATGTGGCGAGGTGAATAGCCCAGTTTTATACCCAGCGGTTTGCAGCATGGCGGCCATAAGGTGCGATGTAGAGCCCTTGCCGTTGGTTCCAGCTACATGAATAGATTTGAATGTGTTTTGTGGATTTCCCAAAACCTTACAGATATTTGCAATATTTTGAAGGCCTGGTTTATAAGCTTCACTCCCAATTTTGTGGTACATCGGGAGCTTTTCATAGATAAATTTAATTGCTTCATCGTATGTCATCGTATTTTTTTTGATTTTATTCATACAGTGGTGAAACCATAAAATAGTGTTATTCGTATATAAACTTAAATTATTTTAATAGTAGTTAAGTTCATTGTGCAACCTTTTAAATATTTTCAAAATGGATATCGTTTATACTTTCGGAGCCTTCTTAGTTGGGGCAATTATGTTGGTGTTTTTATCTAATTTCTTGATTAGAGATACTGCTGTAGATTAATATATGATTCGGTGGTCGCGCAACATTGAAAATGATTGCTTTGTAGAATTGATTGCTATTTTTAGTGTCATAAGTGTTCTTGTACTAGTTCCGAAAGGCGTTTGGGAAAACTCATACGCCTTTTTTTTATCCCTAGACACGGTTTCATATTCGGCTATTCTTTACACTATATAGTTGTTTTGAAAAGTCAAGGTGCATTTACGTGCCATCCCACAATTGCAATGCTGATGTTAGCAATAGTCTAATTATAAAACCAAAAAATGAGTGCGTTTTATTAATTCTTTGTATCAAATTCGTCATCTTTTCTCACCTTCGAAAGAATAGTGATTTCGATTCTACGGTTTACCTGGCGACCACTTTCGGTGCCGTTATCTGCAATAGGTTTATCAGGCCCGTAGCCCTTAAATTGCATCCTATCAGCTGCAATTCCTTTCTCTGCCAAAAAACAGGCAATTTCCTTGGCTCTTTCCAATGATACTTTTTTGTTTTTATTATAATCGCCTTTGCTATCGGTATGGCCAGCAATTTCTATTAACACATTGGGCATTTGTTTTAATGCACTTGCGATACTATCTAACACAACACCAGCAGTTGAAGTGAGCACTGGAGTACCTTTGAAAAAAGCTAAATTCTTCACACTATGCACGCTGCCTGAATCTGGAAGCAGTTTTAGAGAAAAATTCTTGACTATGGCGTAATCCACTCCTGATTCTATAGTGAAAACGGTCTCTTTTTCGGTAAAATAATTGTCGTTGTCTACAGTGGCGATATATGGATATCCTGCCGGGACTTTGATTGAAAATCGCCCAGTTTTTGGATCTGTGTTTGAAATGTATTCCGAATAGCCGTCCAGTTTCTTGAAGTGCAAAGTAGCACTAAGCCTCTTAGAGGTATCTTGATCCGACAAAATTTCCCCGTATATTTCAACTTGGGCCTCATATCTGAGCGTTTTGGGGAGATTCACTTTGAAGTAATCAAACTCCAATATTGAATCATTGTCGAAGTTCGGGGAATTGAAAAAGGCTTCATTTCCAGAAGATGAAAGTGAAAAGCCAATATCGTCAGCTTTAGAATTTACCAAAGCACCCAAATTGAGAGGTTGAGTCCAATTGCTCCAACCACTCCCCATTCGCTGTGTTACATATATATCTTCACCTCCAAAGCCAACATAGCCTGTTGAAGAAAAATACAAGAATCTACCATCTGGCGATAAATGTGGATAGTCCTCTTTGAAATGCGTATTCACATTTACACCCAAATTCATAGGACGGCTCCACACACCTTTATCCTTCTCTTTAATGGAGACATATATATCTAAGTCTCCTAAGCTTTTGTCATCTTCCAAAGCCATCAAAAGAATATTTTCATCATTACTGAGGAAGAAATTGACATGGTCGTTCACGTTTTTAAATCCAGCTATCGAAATATTTTGGGGAATGCTCCATCCGTCCTTTTGATTTTTGTGGGTAATAGAAACGCCATCACCTGCGTGTGAGCCATCGGGATTGTAAGTGTTGCCCAATAACAAAAATTTGCCAGTGCTGCTAACTCCAGACACAAAATTATGGCCTTCATTGTTCAATGAATTACCCATTTTTTTCTCCATATCCCAATCTCCATTGGCTTGCATTCTCGCGTGCCAGATGTCTTGATTGCCAAGTTTATTGAAACATTCTTTTACAAAATACACTTCCCTCCCATCGTGCGACAGTTTTTGATTGAATACCACACATCCATCTATTTTGAACTTAAAATTGATTTCCTCTTTCCCGAAAAATTCATCTTCTGTGTATATATTCGGTATTAATTCCATAGGTGCATCGGCCAACGTGATGCCAATTCCTTTAATCAAATTCCAATCACGTACTTTTTGATGGTCTACTACGATTTCTATTGCGGAAATTTCCATCGGGCTGAAAAAAGTGTAAAAGTTGTGAAACTTTGAAACCGACCCCTTGAACATCTGATATATTTCAGTTTTTTTGCCTTGTTTGTCAAAAGCATAAATGTTTTGGATTGTACCCAGATTTATAACACCTCCAATAATGATTTGCTGTGCCGTGATAGATTCCGCAAAACCCACCTTGAAACTATTTCTTTTCACTTGGTCTTGGTTGGTGATTATATAGCCATCTGTAAAAATATCTACGCCTCCATACATCATACCTTGGTACAAAATAGGCATACCTAGCGCGTGACCGGTATGGTTGTTGTCATGTTCATATCTGTCTGTAGACTTTAATATTCTATCAGCCCATACGATTTTTTGCGCATCGACAACTATTGAGATTAAAAATATTGTCGCACAAAAACACTTTTTTGTTGCATTCATAAGACTTCGTCACAATGTGCTTTTTAGCTTTGTAGTTGCAAAATTAAATAAAAATACGATTGCTTGTCCCAATTATACCTTAAAGTACTTGATTTGGGTTCTTTAAGTGCAATTTAAACTTAGAAATAGTACTTATGTTTTTGGTACGCTATTGCGTGTAGTTTTTTAGTAATTATCAGATCAGAAATTTAGGGTATTATTTTAACATTATGTTTATGATTTATTAACATTTGATTAACTTAAAGCCTTAATTTCACACTTACCACTAATGAAAACCAATATTTCTGAGAAATCGGCTTCATTTTTCAGTCTTCTATCTTTTTGGAAATCTGATTTACAAGCTGGTTTTATTGTATCGTTGTTGGCTTTACCGATGTCACTCGGGGTTGCTTTAGCCAGCGGTTTTCCTCCTTTTGCGGGTATAATAACAGCTATAGTAGCTGGGGTAATTATCAGCTTTTTGTCTGGCTCTTCATTGGCTATAAAGGGCCCTGCGGGCGGGCTCAGTGCTATTATGCTCATAGCGACTTTGCAGTTGGGCAATGGCAATTTGGAGTTGGGTTATAGGATAGCTTTGGCGGTGGTGGTGGTCTCAGGAGTTGTTCAGCTAATATTTGGAGTAGCTCGGCTTGGGAATATTGCCGATTTTTTTCCCGCTTCAACCATACATGGCATGCTTGCAGCATTGGGTATAAGTATGAGCTTGAAACAAATTCACTTAGCCATAGGAGTGCAGCCCATAAGCGCAAAACCTTGGGATTTATTTTTGGAAATACCCTCTAGTTTAAATAGTCTCAATCCTAAAATTGCATTAGTAGCCCTTTTGGCAATTGGCATCATGGTTGCCCATCATTTTTTGACAAGCAAGTACGTAAAGGCTATTCCATCTGCAATTTTTGTCCTTATTTTTACTATACCGATGGGTCTTTTGTGGGATCTAAACATTGCCCACAATTATACTTTTGCCAAAAACAACTACGTAATAGATCCTAGCTTTTCTATGCTAAACATTCCAAACAGCTTTATGGAGACCATAGTTTTCCCAGATTTCAGTCATGTACTAGATTTTAATTTTTGGGAAAATGTAGTGATGCTCTCCTTTGCTTGCACAATCGAATCGTTGCTTAGTACCAAAGGAATAGACAAGTTGGATCCGGAAAAGCGCAATTCTAATCAGAATAAAGATCTGTTTGCCATCGGCATTGGAAATATTATTTCAGGCTTTGTGGGGGGGTTACCTATGATTTCGGAGTCGAAAAGAAGCGTAGTGAATATAGATAATGGAGGAAAATCAATATGGTCGGGGGTTTTTCATGGGGGCTTTCTACTATTATTTATCGCTTTCGGCTCTAAAATCATCAATTTAATTCCCTATGCCGCCTTGGCTGCAATATTGGTGTTTACTGGCACTAGAATGGTTACCCCGGCAGAATTTTCAAAATCTTATAAAATTGGTGCCGAGCAGTTTCTTGTTTTTTTTACCACTTTTGTATTGTCGCTGGCGTTCAATTTTATGGTGGGAATAGCTTGCGGGGTGCTCGTTGAGTTAATTATTCACCTTGTTTTCGGGGTTTCGTTTGGTAAATTATTTAAGGGCGACATGAGACTTTTGAAAGGTAAGGATAATAATTTTGAAGTGGTATTTGCTGGCCCTGCCGTGTTTTCCAACTATTTGAATGTGCGGAAGGTAATTCAAAATATTCCAACGAGTAGCCATATCACTTTTGATTTTTCAAAAGCTACTATTGTCGACCACACTTTTATGGAACATTTGCAGGCATTTGAGCAACGCAGAGCCGATAAAGGAGGCACGCTTGCCATTGCGGGGCTGGATTATCACAAACATTTGTCTGACCACCCTTTGGCATCGAAGCGAATAGTAAAGCAAAAGCAGCTAAGCGAGCGGCAAATTCAGTTGCAAAACTTTGCTTTAATGCGTGGTTACGCGTTTGACCATCGAATGGTATCGAACATGGCAAAATTTAGTGGTTTGTCACTTTCAGAAGGCAATCAGATAAAAGTTGAAGAAAACTCGATCGGTGCGGATTTCAAGCGATTTAAGTGGCAGATTTCAGATATAAGCGTGGAACAAAGTGGAAATACAGCAATAAAGCAAGGTCACAAAATTACCGTTTGCCATGTAAGAAATATATCGTCCCAAATCCCCGATTTTACGATTCAGAAAGAAGGTTTTTTCGACTCTTTATTCAATCTGTCGGGCATGAACGATATAGATTTCGAGGATTTTCCTAATTTCTCTTATTATTACCTTTTGAAAGGACCTAATGAAAATCAGATTAGAAACTTTTTTAAATTTGAACTGGTGCAGTTTTTTGAGCAACACAAGGGGTTCAATGTGGAATGTAAATCTGGGTCTGTTACTATTTACAAGAAACAGTCTCTTCTGACAATTGAAGAAATAGAACAAATGCTAAAATTTTCAGAGCATTTGATTACCACCATTATGCTGAAACTAAAAATTGAAGCAGGAGAGGGTTGAGAGCGTATTGCCCTAAATCCCATTAGCGTACGCCCACATGGAACTGTGGCCTTCACCACTTCTAAATATTTACTTCAAAGTTTTAAAATTAGGCTCAAAAAGTCTTGGATTTACAAATGCAAACCCTTAAGAGAGGCATCGGGGTACATGCACTATTCAACCGGGGTAAAAAAAACAAGATTTTTCCAAATCATTAATTACTTTGACAAAAGTCTTCCAACCAGCAATACTGCAAATAGATTGCTCCAAACAGCCTCGATTATACTAATATCTTTAATAATTTGTATCGCATTGGGAAACGAAGTATCTAAGGCTCCCAGCACGTTCATGCTGTAGGTTACACACATCATATAGCTATGAAATCGCAATTCATGCAAAATGCCAGTGGCATTGGGATATACGAGGCAAACCATGTCGTACAAGCTAGCGAAACTCACAGAAATCATCAAATAGATGCATGCAGAGCCCCACATGCGCTCTTCCATGTCGCTATTTTCTTCAAAAATTTCAATAAGTGTAAAATAAATAATGCTACAAAAGGAGCCGTATAAGCTTACCTGAACTGCACCTAGAATTAGGCGCTTTACCGTCATTACATGATCTAGAATATGGATGCCTGGGCTAGCCAATGTTCCCCCAATTATAGCTGCAATTGTCAGTATGATATACATTACGTTTACCATTTTCACATTGGAATTAAAAGATTTTACCATCTGATACATGCAATACAAATAATAGATAGTGGTGAACAAGAATATTAATTCACCAATGCTTTTACTTATTTCAGAGGGCTCAGTGAACATGTGAATGACATCTTCAATCAACAACGCCTCTATTATAAGTAGGAATTGGCTAAAAATTGTTAGCTTAAATCTTTTGATTTTTATTGAATTTTCCATAAATGTCGGGTAGATTGTAAAGTAGCGTTGATTTTGAGTGGTGAGGTGTAAACGAGATCTGATGCAAAAACCTCTACATTTTTATGGGCATCACCATTATGCAAATTCATTTATCAGGCTGTATATTTAAGTAGTTTTCGGTAAAACTATACTATTTATTCTAGTTATGAAATCGATAAACGGATAGAATCCAAACATTTTAAACCTACCGAGCTGTATAACCAGATAGTTTTTATTTTTAACCTTCTTAACAATTTGTAGTTTGTAAATTTGCACAGACGGCAAAGTCCTGTACTAATTGAAGGCACTGAATAAGCATACAGGATGTTACCAACAGCAACTTAATTAATACTCCCCCTAAAAAAATGGAAACACTGGCTTTGCAACTCACAGACGAGCAGAAAAGAGATAAAGTAGTAGAAGTGTGCCAGTCGGTTTACGACCCTGAGATTCCGGTCAATGTGTTTGAATTGGGTTTGATCTATGAAGTAAATATATTTCCCATAAATAATTGCTACGTATCTATGACCTTAACTTCTCCAGCATGCCCATCGGCTCAGGAACTGCCCAATGAAGTGAAAACTAAGGTTGTAGAATTAGGCATATTTAATGATGTAAATGTGGAAATTACTTTCGATCCGCCATGGAGTCAAGACATGATGAGCGAAACAGCCAAATTGGAACTTGGATTTATGTAAATCTGTTGATAAGATATATTAGTTTTGCACAAAGGTTTAAGCAAATTGATAGTGCAGACAGCTTGCACTCAAAGTGAACACTTCTCAAATATAACGTAAACAAGAATAAAAATGTATCCTGAAGAATTAGTATTACCCATGAAAAAAGAGCTTACAGATGTAGGCTTTGAACAATTGTCAAGTGCTGACAGAGTAGAAAAAGCAGTAAGCGAAAAAGGCACAACATTGGTGGTTGTGAATTCTGTGTGCGGATGTGCTGCTAGAAACGCTAGGCCTGCTGTGAGATTTGCTGTGGAAAACAGCAAGTTTAAACCAACACATCTGACAACCGTATTTGCTGGCGTGGATAGGGAAGCGGTAGGAAAAGCAAGGGAATTTATGTTGCCTTATCCTCCATCTTCGCCATCTATAGCCTTATTTAAAGATGGTGAATTGGTACACATGATCGAGCGCCACCATATCGAAGGTCGCCCCGCTGAAGCCATAGCCGAAAACTTGATGTTGGCATTCGAAGAATATTGTAGCCCACAAATTGCCTAAGTGTTCTTTTTCAATTTTAGTTGGAACAGTTGTACAGAAGCCCTCATCCCAGAGCTATATTATAAATCCCGCCCATTGCAGCGGGATTTTTTTATTTCATCTCTTCTTTTCGAGCTTGCTTTTTTATCTAACTTCGCAGCATATTAACTTAACAGTAAAAAAATGAAACTGGTTTTCGACCGTACCAATTATATTATTCTCCTTGCCGGCATCGCAGTATTGATTATTGGTTTCTTCGTAATGACACTGGACAAAGAGCCTTATGGCTTTGGCTTTATAGGTTTGACATTAGGCCCTGTAATTGTGTCGGTGGGGTTTGCTATTCAGTTTGTTGCCATTCTCTATAAAAAGAAAGTGAAGAATTAACCCATTTGTACTGAATTTATCGCCCCTCACTTTAATTTATCATACATGACTGTTTTTGAAGCCATTGTTCTTGCTGTAGTAGAGGGTATTACCGAATTTTTGCCTATATCTTCTACGGGGCACATGATAATAGTATCGAGTATTTTTGGAATTCAAAGTTCTGAATTTGTGAAAACATTTACTATCAGCATTCAGCTTGGAGCTATTTTGTCGGTGTTGGTTTTGTATTGGAAGCGTTTTTTTCAATCTTTTGATTTTTACTTCAAACTTGTGGCAGCTTTCATACCTGCGGCCATCATCGGGTTTCTGTTGGGCGATTATATCGACAGTTTATTGGAAAATGTAGTTGTGGTAGCCATTGCATTGGTGGTAGGCGGTGTTGTATTGCTGTTTGTAGATCGATGGTTTACTAGCAATACCGAGGACAAAGAAATAACCTATCCTTCGGCTTTAGTGATCGGTTTTTTTCAGTGTTTAGCTCTGATTCCTGGCGTTTCACGATCGGCTTCTACTATTATTGGAGGTATGGTGCAAGGGCTCACAAGGAAACAAGCTGCTGAGTTTTCGTTTTTTTTGGCGGTGCCAACGATGTTTGCCGCCACTGCGTACAAATTGTTGAAAAGTTATAAAACCATTCAATCAGCAGATATTCAAATCTTAGTCATTGGCAATGTGGTTGCCTTTATTGTGGCCATGTTGGCTATCAAGTTCTTTATTAGTTACTTGTCAAAAAATGGTTTTAAGGCCTTCGGATGGTATCGGATTATAGTTGGTTCTTTAATTCTGATCCTTTTTGCCTTAGGTATTGATATGCAGATTTCCTAAGGGCATCTTTACAAACTCAAATTTTTGTATTTGAAAACCCCTTTCCAGTGTACCAGAGGGGAAATGATTGGTGGATTATGAGTAGGTAGAAATGCCTTAAACTCAAATCACTATTTTTGTTTGGGGCTCCAATGGCTTCATCCATAAGTTTAAAAGTAACAATAACACAAACTAGTAATCAAAAAATGGTTCGTTTAGCCTCAGATTTAGATTTCAACACAGTAATTGCTAATGAAGAAAATGTGATAGTCAAATACTATGCCGACTGGTGCGGTACTTGCAAGTTATTTGCTCCCAAATTTAGAAGGCTGTCGGAAGACCAACGATTTTCGAATGTTTCTTTTGTAGAAATAAATGCGGAAGAAAACCCAGAGGCTAGAAAAATAGCAGGTGTAAACAACCTGCCATTTGTGGCAACTTTCAAGCTAGGCAAATTGCTAGAGGCGAATGCAACCGGCAAGGAAGAGGCAGTAGTGGAAATGCTGGGAAAATTGTAACAAACTGACTTTTTGATATCGGTTTTTACGAGTTGGCGAACAAACCATTATCCAAAGTCGTTCTTTTTTAAATCTTGCGTCATCTTTCCTAAATCGCAGAGAGGCTCTCTTAGATTACCGGGAGGGCGGGTTGAGGTCAATGAAAAGGCCAACCAAACTAAATTTGATTTATTACCCTTTAAATTTTTTTAGCGCCATTGCTTAAATATCCTGTTTACATCCGTTCGGTTACCAATCTCTCTGACGCGCGCTATTGTGCGGGTATGGGAGTGGAAATGATTGGTTTTTGTTTCGATTCTACCAATGTAAATTATATTGATGTTGCCACTGCCCTTGGTATTCTTGGCTGGCTATCAGGTGTGAAGATTGTGGCGGAGTTCGGAGAAAATACCGTTGAAGAGATCGAAATTATTTGCAAAGATCTACAACCCGACTTTATTTCTTTATCTGCGATGGCCAGCTTATCGGCAGGTATTGAAATCCCCATTATTTGCAGGTTTGATCTTGCTCAAAAATTAATAACCTTTCCACCCTTGGCAGCTTTTGTATTGGTGCAAAACGCATCGCTTACTGCTGGAGGCAGTGATGCTCATGCTTTTGTAAAAGAACTTGGCGAGTCATATCATTTGTTTTTGTGCGATGGCTTTACCAAAGACAATATACATGAAGTGCAGCGTGTGTACCAGCCTTATGGCTATTCGCTGAAGGGAGGCAAAGAATTGGCCCCTGGGTTGAAAAACTTTGATGACTTGGCCGAGATACTCGAGGCCTTGGAAACCAATTGATTACTAGCCGAAAAATCACATTTTCTCCTATTAGGAATAGAGCTAAAATTCGTCACTAACCAAGCACCGTTGATTTTACCATTATTAAAAATGCAACTTATTGGGTTGCATTTTTTATTTTTGTCCCAAACAGAACCCTTAGTGAATTATTTAATAGCTGGTTTAGGAAACATAGGCCCGGAATACGAACTCACTAGGCACAATATTGGCTTTATGGCCATCGACAATTTTGCAGAGAAGCACGGATTAAAATTTGAGTCTGAACGCTTGGCATATAAAAGCGAATTGAGGTTTAAAGGGCAAAACATTCACTTGATAAAGCCCACTACCTACATGAACCTTAGCGGAAAGGCATTGGCCTATTGGATGCAGCAGTTAAAAATACCGCTCGAAAATATATTAATCATCACAGACGACCTAAATCTTCCTTTCGGTAAATTTCGGATGCGGGGAAAGGGGTCGAGCGGTGGGCAAAATGGCCTTAACAATATCAGCGAGGTGCTTGAAACTCAAAACTATGCCCGATTTAGGCTAGGAATTGGCAACGATTACGCCAAAGGAAGGCAAGTGGATTATGTATTGTCCCGATTTTCGCAAGATCAATTTAAAGAACTGCCATTCGTGATGGGCAGCGTGTCGGATGCTATTTTGAGCTTCTGTTTAGAAGGCATAACGGTGGCGATGAATAAATACAATAATTGATACAAGATGGTAGTGCCGAAACGAAACAGAAACGAAAAAAATACAAAATATTAGGTTAGAGTAGCTTGCTTTAGTTACGATCAGCGTACAATTTAATTCACGTCCTTTAACGCCATTTGCAATTGAATATTAAACCTTGGATAGCGGCAGCGCGCCTACGTACACTGCCTTTGGCCTTTTCGGTAATTGTAATGGGTGCTGCCTTGGCCTACAATGGGCATCATTTTCAGCTTTCTATTTTGGTTTGGAGTCTTCTTACTACGCTATTTCTGCAAGTATTGTCAAACTATGCCAATGACTATGGCGACAGCCAAAACGGAGCCGACAATGCATTGCGAGTGGGGGAGACTAGGGCCGTACAGAGCGGACAGATCACCCCGCAACAAATGTTGATTGGCATAGCAGTAACGACCATGTTGGCATTGTTTTCAGGGCTGAGTTTGCTGCACACCGCATTCAAGGCTTTTGATGTCAAGTTTTTTTTGTTCTTTGCCTTGGGATTGGTTTGTATAGTTGCTGCCATTAAATACACCGCAGGCAAAAATCCTTACGGCTACGCGGGGCTGGGCGATGTGAGTGTATTTCTGTTTTTTGGCTTGGTGGGTGTGCTTGGCAGCTATTTTCTTCATGCTTTAAGGTTTCCTAACTTCTTACTTTTTATGCCTGCCTATTCCTGTGGGGTATTTTCGGTAGCGGTATTGAATTTGAATAATATGCGCGACATATTGCCCGATACCATGGCAGGTAAACGAACCATACCTGTACAAATTGGCTTTAAAAATGCCAAACAGTACCATCTGTTTTTACTAGTAAGTGGACTGCTCTCAGCTTGTCTATGTTTTATTTGCTTGGAAAAGTATTGGCAGATGGTTTTTTTGTTGCCGAGTGGTATTTTGTTTTATTTCCAATTAATAAGGCCAATAATGGCCGCATCAGCAAGCGATAATTTGGATGGTTATCTTAAAAAAATGGCCGTAGGCACTTTACTTTTTGTGGCATTGTTTGGAATAGCGATAAATATTTAGCCCACTTAGGCTTTCGGATCTTGGTCGAGACTCTTTTTCAAGTCGTAAAGAAAGCCTCTCACCTTCTCAAGGGCTTTAACAGCCTCAATTTTATCCAAATTTTTATTTTTGTCCATTTTTACCACCTCTTTTGCACCTTGCAGAGTGTAGCCTTTCTCTTTCACATAGTGATAAACAATAGATATATCGTCAATATCATCTTTGGTGAATACCCTGATGCCTCTTTGGTTTTTGCTCGGTTTTATGGTTTCAAATTCTTGCTCCCAAAAGCGGATCAGAGAGGTAGCCACACCAAATTTCTCCGCCACTTCGCCTATGGTGTAATACTTTTTTTCAATTTCCTTGGGTCTATAAGGCACTTGTACAATTATTTAATGTATAAATATAGAATCAAAATTCAAATATTTCAATCCAAACTCCTTTCATTGGCACAGGTATCGGTTTGTTGCAGCACTTCAGCCCCATAATTGCAGACAATGAATGTTTGCCATGCAAACTTTTTCTCTTTGGGCGTGTTTGCCAGCCTTGCGAGAAGTCACACAGCCTACATGGGGAGGCACAAAGCTAATCTTGACTAAAAAAAAGATGAATGGTAGTAGCTGGTTGCATTTGCGACCATAAAAAACCTCAGTCCCTGCCCCAGATTGAATGGAGGCAGGCTCTTTTCTACAGAGCGTGAAGTGGAAGGAGGTAGCGTTTTTTTGAATAGATTAGCTTTACAGTTTTCCCCTACTTGACACCTGTTGTTTAAAAAAGTGTTGGTTGTGGGCTAGCGACAGCACCTGAAACCATCAGGATTAACCAGCCATTAAAACCACTGCCCTCTCCTTTTTCCCGGAGGTGGAGTAACTGAGCACGTAGCTACAAAGCGCATATTTGACCATTTCTACACCCTTTTTTGCCATTTGCACAACCTCAAACGCTAGGTGAACCACGAAAGCCTCGTGCTGGATAATGCGATTCTGCTCCATTGTGGTACACAAATACTCGGCCATAGCGGTAATCGGATCATAGGGCACCACCGAGTTTTCTCATAGCTGCTGGTGTGGCTATCCAGCTAAATGATTTGGTGTCAAATAGTTCCAGTTGTTGCAATTCTTTTGTATTGTGCCTCCGCCAAGAGCGCTATACCCATGGCAGCTGCCATATCTATATGTAGTCGCCCCTGCGTACATCTGGAGCCACTACATCTGATTCACCACCTGTTTTTTCCATTTCATAGAGCGACCACAGTTTTTGTTTATTCGCAACTAGCTTTACTTTTATTTTAGCCCAGTCCAGCCCCTTATGGCGGTGCATATTTTTTTCAAACCTAGATTGAAGTAGCAATCCTAGCTCTTCAACTCGTGCTTCGATTAGGTCTATTATCATTTTTCTTACTTGTTAAATTATTGAATTTTGGTTGTTCAAAATTTTTTTCAAAACCCAGTATGTCTACTCAGAATTTGAATCCAGCACCTGTATAAACGGGATTTTAAAGCCTTTGAATTTGAAATCGGCAGTAGAAATAACGTTAAATATATATGAAGAAAGGGGATTTAGGGCTGCGAATCTATCAGCAGAAACTAACTACACAGGAGAGCAAAACTACCACCTACCAACAATGCCCCCCTTTTTTCATGAATATAATGTGCGTGTCTGGAATGGACGAGTCCATTCAGACGCACAGTTGAAATATATTTAAATAGAGGAAGAAATTCAGGCATGTTTTCTGGGGAATTATCCAAGGAAATACTGGTTTTTTTTTCTTGCAATTGTGTTGTCTGAATAGATATTAACTTCTCTGAAGGTGAAAGTCCTTCAAATGTTGAGCAACAGAGGGTAGCGTTCAATTCAAATCCATTGGTTGAAAGCTATTGCAACGCGGCTGGCTCAACTATTTCCGACTTGGGAATATCGCAAGCAAACTGAAAACAATAGACGGATGGATCAGAAACAGGATTCGCTATTGTATATGGACGGATTAGGGCAGAGCGTTAATAAAAGGTCTCTTTAGACCTTTTTAGCGATGAGCCAGCATGTGGGTGGGGGGCGGAAGCGAA
>Ga0163144_10008176_pt1 | contig 22683 bp, 24 predicted proteins | sample OliLak19BULKMAT1_FD_123175 | JGI IMG/M metagenome (GOLD analysis project Ga0163144, IMG submission 123175) | Freshwater microbial mat bacterial communities from Lake Vanda, McMurdo Dry Valleys, Antarctica - Oligotrophic Lake LV.19.BULKMAT1 | ecosystem: Environmental > Aquatic > Freshwater >...
AAAGCGGACTCTAACAGTCATAAGAAACTCCTCAATGATAAGGAGCTTAAGTTACCTAAAATTTTGTTTATTGAAAATAAGATTCAATCTTGGTTTCGACGCTTTTTTTCTCATCACCCTGGGAAATGGCGATTTCTTGTGCAATCAGTTCTTTGCACTGATCTAACATCTTCTTTTCACCAAACGAGAGTGATTTTTTTACTTTTAATAAAAATAAAGCACGCATCACATCAGCAATTTCTAGCAATGAGCCAGTTTTAATCTTGCCCATATATTCGCGGTAGCGACGATTCCAAGTAGATGTATCAATTTTGATGTCATGATCTTTTAAAAGGACAAATACGCCTTCTATTTCTTCGTTAGAGACAAGCTTTCGCACGCCATTGGTGGTGGATACTGGCACCATCACGGTCATACCGTTGGCCAATACTTTAAAAATATAAAACGATCTGGGCACTCCGCCTAAATCACGCTCTTCCAAATCCACGAGTTGCACTACTCCATGTCCTGGGCAAACGGCATAATCGCCAATATTAAACATAAATCCTCCACGTCGGGCCAATATATTACGCGCCGTGCCTATACACAATAGCGCTGCTTTTCTTTAGTAATATTTACATCCGCGTTAACTAACCAAATTAATGAGGATTTACCACGTGACAGAACAATTAAATTGACGAAGCTTTCGCATTTTTTAGAAAATTGTAATTTAACCAAGGATTTATATGAAATCTGTTATTTGCGCCCTTTTAATGATCACAACCAGCGCTTTTGCTGGCAACGACACACAATTGGCCAAGATCACCAACGATGTTGATGCCACACTTTATAGTGATTTACGATTAGTCACTGACAATGAAAATAATCAAGATATAAAAGTTTTACGTTCGAATAATTTTAATCAAGGCAATTTGGAAACCACTACTGAATACACTGTTGAGCAATTAATGAATGGAGAACTCTCAGAAGAACACATGGGCATCACGGTGCTTAAAATTTATTCAGAAAATTTTTCTGCTCATCAAGGGGGAGAATTAAAAATAAAATATCTCTACGACATTAAACGCAAAGCTTACCGCGAAAAAACTTTGGATCTTATTCGTCAAGGTGACAACTGGCTTTTGGTGAATGAAAAAGACGAACCAATCACGAAAATTCACGTCAAGGGAAAAAAGACTTTTGGTATTTTAGTTGGTATTGAAGATATCGAACTTAAATAATTTTAAGGTAATTAATAAAAATGAATCAGCACTACACTCCACCCACCGATGTGAAGTCGGTCATTAAAAATTTTAAACGCCCAAAAAAAGCTGTGGTTACTGCTGGTATGCCTTATGCCAATGGCCCTTTGCATATTGGACATTTGGCCGGCGCTCATGTTCCTGCTGATGTGCTGGCGCGCTATTTAAGAATGTTAATTGGAAGTGAGAATGTGCTTTTTGTTTGCGGCACGGATGATCACGGCTCAACTTCCGAAGTGGCCGCGCTTCAAAACGGCAAATCCGTTCGAGAATTTATTGATGATATTCACCAAAAGCAAAAAAAAACCATGGACGATTTTGGGATTTCGCTTAATATTTATTCAGGAACATCGCACCCAGAATGTTTTCCTATTCATAGTAAACTCTCACAAGAAATATTCCGCAAAATTTATCACAATAAAATGCTAGATAAAAAAGTTTCCAAACAATGGTTTGATTCCAAACTTAATCGTTTTTTACAAGATCGCAATGTGACTGGAAAATGTCCCAATCCTAAATGTACTAACGAAAAGGCCTATAGCGATGATTGTGAAGTTTGCGGCACTAGTTATGACCCGAGTGAATTATTAAATCCCAAATCTGCTTTAAGTGATACCACGCCAATTTTAAAAGATACCACTCACTGGTGGCTTAATTTATGGAGTGTGGCGGGTGAGCTTCGCACCTGGATTCAAAGTAAAAAAGGTAAATGGAGAACGGCGGTTTTTAACGATGTGAATGAAACAGTGCAACCCGCGTTGCAATTTGATAATATTCATGAAGATAAATATAAATCTTTAAAAGAAAAACTACCCAAACATAAAAGTCGATACGCGCCAGGAAAAAAAGTTGTGGCGGCCTTTGAAAATTTACTGGATCTGGACGCTGCAAAAAAAATGCTGGAAGGTCATGATGTGCCATCAACCTATCTGGATGGCTGGGCCCATCGATCCATCACGCGCGATGTGACGTGGGGAATTCCACTTCCGGTTGATTTAGATGCTGATATGAAAGAGAAATCTTTGTACGTTTGGCCCGACTCTTTAATCGCGCCCATTTCTTTTTCCCAAGTAGCACTTAAAAACCAAGGCAAAGATCCAGAAACTTATAAAGAATTCTGGACTGATCCCGAAGCAAAAATTTATCAATTTTTAGGCCAAGATAATGTTTATTTTTATGTGCTGATGCAAGGAGCGATGTGGCTTGGGTCGCAAAAAGATCCGCATCATTTACCAGAGATTGGTGATTTACAAATGTCGGAAATTCTCGCGGTTTATCACTTGATGGTAGATGGAGAAAAAATGAGTAAGTCGCGCGGCAATTTTTTAATGGCCGACGAGCTCTTGTCAGTAAAAGGTTATGATGCCGACCAAATTCGTTATTTTCTAGCGCTTTTATCGCTTCCGGAAAAATCATCTAATTTTGATTTTAATACTTTAAATGAACGCAATAATTTTTTAGCTGGTCCTCTCAATGCCTCGATTGAAAAACCTATTTCCGCTTGCCACTCAAAATTTAACGGGCAAATTCCTAGCGGTAATTTGATTGAAAAAGTAGAAAAAGAAACCATGCAAATTGTCGCGCGCTATTTAAAGAGTATGGAAAAAGGCGAATACGCTACCCTGCTTTTTGCCGTAGAAAATTATGCTCGCTTAATTAACAGCATCTTTGTTTCTCACAAACCACACGATGATCGCCACCCTGAAGCAGAACGCGCTGATGGTCTTTATTCGTGTTTTTATGTTTTAAAAAATCTGATGATCATGCTCTACCCGTTCGCTCCACACACTATGGAAAAAGTTCGTGTGTCGTTAAATCTAAACGCCAGCGTTTTTTCGATTGATGAATTAGGAGTGCCGATGCCAGTAAATCATAAGATCGGACAAAAACAAGAATATTTTAAAGCGACAGTCGCTGATTAACCAACAAAGAAGAGCGTTGTAAATTATGCGACTAAACGATATGATCATGTGACGAATAATTTTACTCTTTCAGATTTAGAACTCAAAAACTTTTGCCAAAAATGGCAAATTCTGCCCTTGATCCCATAGTTTGAAAATCTTTTTTTTGATACCGACAATAATAAGGTATGTGGAAAATATCTTATTTATTTCTATTCACGCTTCTTTTGGCCACCACTGCTTATGCTGCTCCAAAAAAGATTAAAGCTGACGCCTGCGGTATCGTTTTTCACGGATGGGTTGAACCAGAAACGATTGTTCATGCGAAGGCCAGTCAAACACAATTATTGCTAACCTAAATAAGGAAAATCGCCAGCAAGAACTCGCTTGGCATTTAAACTTTTTGGGCAAACATGATAAAGCGCAAACGATTCAAATAGAACTAGCAAAAAATCTTAGCACGCTGGCAAAAGCAATGAGGAAGCGATTAAAGAATGTATTGCTCGACGCCAAGAACTATTAAATTCTTATAAAAAGCGTAAAAAGTAAAAACACTTCATTTTCAATGGCTTGACGATTTGACTACATCAATATGTTGGCCTAAGTTAATCTCATTATGTTGTATAAATGTATGATCATCGTTTTGGCCACCTACTGCAATATCATATTCGCCAATGATGTGTGGATCGCCATGGAAAAAACCGTCACTACCGCCATGCAAGAGTCTCAATTTAAATTTTCATATACTGATGAGAAAACTGATGGCATTGAAAATTTTTATTTAACCAGCGAAACAGAATTTCCCAAAATCTCATCTTTTATTCACCAAAAATTTCATCGCTGCGGAGGCTTTCATGTTTTAAAAAGTTCACCAGATCTCTTGCGGAAAAATATAAACAAGTCACAAGTTAATTTAATGGATTATTCCATCAACCAAAATTCGTTGGTTACGGATTCTATGAACGAAATCAAAGAAGACTACATGAATTCTATGGTGACCCATTTAAGTGCTTATAAAACTCGTTATTATAAATCGGTTGAAGGCAGAGATGCACTACTTTGGATTGGCGCTGAATGGAAAAAATTAACTAGTCACAGAAATGATGTGAGCATGGAATACTATGAGTACAAAAATCATGAACAACCGACTGTCATCCTAACTATCAAGGGTCACAATCCAGATTTAACTTCCGAAATCATAATCCTAGGCGGCCATGGCGATTCTATTAATACTGACGATACAGGCATTCACTCTCGCTCCCCGGGCGCGGATGATAACGCTGCCGGCATTGCGGTGCTCTCAGAAATTCTTCGCATCATCATGCTTAAAAACTATGCACCAGAGCGCACCATTCAATTTATTGCTTACGCCGCAGAAGAAGAAGGCATTCAAGGCTCCTATGAATTGGCCAGTGTTTACCGCGAAAAAAAAATCAATGTGGTGGGCGTGATACAATTTGATGGCGTTAATTACGCTGGAAAATCTTATGATATGGCACTGATTAAAGACAACACTAACCGAGCACAAAATAAATTTGTCGCCAGCTTAATTGATGAATATGTAAAAGTGAGCTGGACTTGGGATAAATGTGGCTACGCTTGCTCTGATCACGCCGCTTGGAATTATGAAATGTATCCCGCTAGCTACGCCATCGAGGCCACTCTTAAGGAGAGTAATCCTTTTATTCATACTGAAAATGATACTTTTGAAAAATCACAAAATAGCACTAATCACGCCACCGCTTTTGTGCGTTTGGGTTTAGCTTATTTAATTGAACTTGATCGCTAAGACAAAAGCTGATTCAAAGAATTAGCAAATTCCTGAATATCGCGCGCACCAAAACCCGCTGGGCCGCCCGTCACCGATCCTCCATCACGCAGCTCTTTCATAAAATTGCGCATCGATAAAATTTCCCCAATATTATCTTCGTCATAAATTTCCCCACGTGGATTAAGCGCAATGGCGCCCTTCTCCACCACTTTTGCTGCCAGAGGAATGTCGGCGGTGATAACCAGTTCATTAGGTGCGACATGATCGATAATATATTGATCAGCGATGTCAGTGCCTGCTTTGACCATGACATGTTTGATTAAGTCTGTAGGCGGTGTATTGATGTAGCTATTGGCGACTAAGATTAAAGGAATTTTTACTCTAAATGAGGTTTTAAAAAGGAGTTCTTTGACTGGCTTGGGGCAAGCGTCGGCGTCGATCCAGATTTTTGTGAATTTTATTTTTTTCATGAGTACCTATTCGTATCATATTATTTTTCAAACATCTGCAATCGCGCGATTTGAAAAAAAAGGCCCTCTAAAAAAGAGGGCCTTTCATTAAAAACAAAAATTTTTAAAAACTACCAGCGAGCCGCTAATTCATTGCTATCGAAAAAATAAGCAATTTCTCTTTCAGCAGCTGCTTTAGAATCAGAACCATGACAAGCGTTAGCTTCAATTGATTTAGCATAAAGTTTTCTTAGTGTGCCTTCAGCTGCATCTTTTGGATTAGTCGCGCCCATGATGGTGCGATTGCGTTCAACGGCGTTGTCACCTTCAAGCACCATCAGAACCACTGGTCCAGATGTCATGAAGTTAACTAGAGACGCGAAGAATGGTCTTTCTTTGTGTTCAATATAAAAGCCTTCAGCTTTTTCTTTAGATAATTTTGATAATTTACAACCAGCGATCTTTAAACCTTCTTTTTCAAAACGCGCAATAATATGGCCGATGTTTGAATCTTCCACTGCGTTTGGTTTAATGATGCTGAACGTTCTTTCTTTTACCATTGTGTCCTCCAACTAAATTCTAATAAAACCTTTTAAAGCTTTGCGAGCACTTCTTCAACCTTTTTCCCGAGCTCAGAAGGATTTCGTACCACAGTCACTCCACATTCTTCCAAGATTCTAAATTTTGCTTCTGCTGTATCATCTCCGCCAGAGATAATGGCACCAGCGTGACCCATTCTTTTTCCGGCCGGAGCAGCGGCGCCAGCAATGAAACTTACTACAGGTTTGGTCATATTTTTTTTAATCCAGCGAGCAGCATCAGTCTCGCCGCTACCACCGATTTCGCCAATCATAATCACCGCGTCAGTGCCCGGATCTTTATTAAACATATCTAGTACGTCGATAAAATTTGTTCCCGCTACTGGATCGCCACCGATTCCTACGCAAGTGCTCTGGCCAATATTTCTTTGAGTTAATTGATAAACCGCTTCGTAAGTTAAAGTTCCCGAGCGTGAAACCACTCCCACTCTCCCTGGCATATGAATATGGCCTGGCATAATACCAATTTTACATTCGCCGGGCGTAATCACACCCGGACAATTGGGACCAATCAGTCGGGTCTTAGTGCCTTTTAAAGCCGATTTAACTTTCACCATATCTAAAATTGGAATGCCTTCAGTGATACAAATAACTAACGGCATTTTGGCGTCGATACATTCTAAAATCGCATCCGCTGCAAATGGAGGTGGAACAAAAATCATAGCGGCATTAGCGTCAGTTTTTTTTATCGCTTCTTCCACTGTATTAAAAACTGGAAAGCCTTCGTGAACCGTACCGCCTTTTCCTGGCGTTACACCACCACAAAATTGCGTGCCATAATCGCGCGATTGCAGCGAGTGGAAAGTTCCTTGTTTACCAGTAAAACCCAGCGTAATTAATTTCGTTTCTCTTCCAATTAAAACTGACATATTAATGTGCTCCCTTAGCTGCTGCAATGACTTTTCTAGCGGCATCATCTAAATCTTCCGCGGCGGTAATTTTTAATCCTGAATCATTTAATAATTTTTTTCCTAGAGCTACGTTAGTTCCTTCTAAACGAACCACTAGCGGAACTTTTAAACTTAAACTTTTCGCCGCTGCAATCACACCAGTGGCGATAATATCGCACTTCATAATGCCACCAAAAATATTAACTAGAATCGCTTTCACATTTGGATCTTGTAAAATAATTGAAAAAGCTTTTTCCACAGTTTCTTTAGTCGCTCCGCCGCCCACATCTAAAAAGTTGGCGGGAGTTCCACCGTGTAATTTAATAATATCTAAAGTTCCCATCGCCAGACCAGCTCCGTTAACCAGACAACCAATATTTCCGTCGAGTTCAATGTAAGATAGACCAGCGGCGGCTGCTTCTAATTCTTTAGCTGACTCCTCATTGGGATCTCTCATGGCGGCGATTTCTGGATGACGAAAAAGAGCGTTCTCATCAAAATTTAATTTCGCATCAAGCGCTAAAACTACACCTTGTTTTGTTGTCACCATCGGATTGATTTCCACAATAGTACAATCTGATTGAATATAAGCGTTGTACAATCCTTGGAAAAATTTGGAGGCCTTCTCAGCGAGCTCACCTTTCATGCCAATGCCGTAGGCCAATTTGCGACCTACAAACGGTGTAAATCCCGCGGCCGGATCAATGGCAACTTTAATAATTTTTTCTGGTGACTCATGCGCCACTTTTTCAATTTCCACTCCACCTTCACTGGAGGCCATGAAAGTTATTTTTCCAGTTGAGCGATCTAAAACTAAACCAGCATAATATTCATGATCTATTTCACAACCTTCTTCAATTAAAAGCGTGCGCACTTTTTTTCCTTCAGGACCAGTTTGAAAAGTGACTAGAACTTTACCTAAAATTTCGGTGGCATATTTTTTTACTTCGTCCAAAGATTTCGCTACTTTCACACCGCCCGCTTTTCCGCGACCTCCGGCATGAATTTGCGCTTTTACTACCCAAACTTTTCCGCCAATCTCTTTGGCAGCGGCCACAGCTTCATCAACTGAATTAGCAACCATCCCTTTTAAAACTGGAATGCCAAATTTTTTCATAATTTCTTTGGCCTGATACTCATGAATGTTCATAATGCGAAACTCCCTCGATATTTATTGAAGTAAAATGAATACTTGAGATATATTAATTCTGGAAGCACAAAGACAGCAAGGAATTTTTTATGCCTAATTCAGTCAAATACTACGCTCTAAGGCCCGGCTCCTTTAAATTGGATGGCGGCGCCATGTTTGGTATAATCCCCAGACCCATGTGGCAAAAAGTGGCCGCGCCCGACGAACAAAATCGCATTGAACTTGCACTGAGATTACTATTAATCAAAACTCCGAACAAACTTATTCTTTTAGACACTGGTATCGGGGATTATCACGACGAAAAATTTGTTGAAAGATTCGCGGTGAGAACCGGTGCGTCTCCTTTGATTGCCACGATTGAAAAGGCCGGTTTTAAAGCAACGGATCTAACCGATTTAGTTATTTCTCATTTACATTTTGATCACGCTGGCGGCATGGGAAAAAAAGTTGCTGAAGAGATGGTTCCAGTTTTTCCAAATGCCACACTACACTTGCATCAAAAACATTATGAATACGCTCAAAACTGTAACGATCGCGACAGCGGCTCTTTTATTAAAAAAGATTTTATGCCAGTGATTGAGGAATATAGTAAAAATAAAAAAATCAATTGGATCACGGGAGAATCGGGCGTGATTTTAACCGATCAAGAATATCAGCTCAATTTTTTAATCAGTAGCGGACACACCCCTTTTTTAATGCATGCCTATGACGATAAAATGATTTATTTGGCGGACATTATTCCCATGAGTCATCACGTGCACATTCCTTGGGTCATGGCCTATGACATGCATCCGGGAATTTCCACGCAAGATAAAAAAAGAATTCTGCAAATGGTACTACAAAAAAATCTTTATGTATTTTATGAGCACGATCCAGATTTTTGGGGCAGCAAAGTGGTACAGGATGCTAAAGGAAATTTTAAAACGGAGCAAAACGGAAAATGCGAGAACTCCCTTTCACTGAACATAGTTCTGTAGAATTTTTAACTGCTCATTGCAAAGATCGCGGAATTTTTTTACTCGCGGAGTAAATTTCGCTTTAAGACTTTGTTTATTGACTTCGCTAATAGTAGATAGTCTTCTTGTCTCGCCTAACATATCAGAAACCAAGAGTCCAAACTCGCGCGCAATAAATTGAATCTCATCAAAGCTTTGCCCTTCGACTTTACGTGCTTTTTTTTCATTAATTTCTATCATCATACTCTGATAAATCGGCGCCAATCCCACCACATATTCTTTTTCAAATAAATGCATGCCTGTGCCGGCTTGAATTTGTCCTAGAATATTTAGGTAAAGAGTTTCTAATTTGCCGTAGAGAGTTTCAAAGGTGCGATAAAATTCTAATAACTCCACCACCGGTTTTTGCTCTAGATCTTTTTGATGCAGTTTAAACTCACTCAATTTTTGTAAAAAAGCACCCTCGGCAATTGGCCCTAAAAAAAATTTTCCCGTATAAGTGAAATCTCTTTGATATTGCTGCACAAAAGGCAGCATGGAAATAAGTGGAATATTTTTTAACTGCAGCATCAGCTTAGAAAAAATCCCCACGCCCTGCCCATCAATTTGTAATTCATAATAACCAGGATGCAAGTCGCTGCCTTTAACGATTTTATAATTTTCAAGCAATGTGGCAAATTTTGCGGTGTGAAACTCCGCCACCACTTCCACATCCCCCGGAGGCAGCACCTGATCTTTTAAAGCACGCAGTCTCATTCTTAAAAATAGAGGGCCACTTTTATTCACTCCAAGCCATAAGCGCGAGCCATCAATTGAAAGAGCTAAATGAGAAGCGAATTGATAACTTGAGGCATTCTTAGATAAATCTAAAAATTTAGAATAATCAGTTTGAGAAATTCCTTGCACATCTAAATCTTGTAATTGATAACGAGGATAGAGTAAATAAATAGAAAGAGAAAAAAAGAGTGCAGCTGCAACCACCAATCCCCACGGCATTTTATGCTGAGAATGTACTTCCACTTTGCTGTTCATGCTTTCTTCAAAAATAGTGGTGCGATCTTTTATGGCAGAAATTTTTGGCCCATCAAAAAAATCCCGTTCACTAGGGCCTAAAGCCACTGCTTCTTGCCAAACATCTTCTAATTCTTCCGGCAGCGGCGGTAATGGCGGCGGCATTTCATCTTCCAAATTTAAGCCGCTCCATTCATTTTTCCATTCGCTGATATCCATCGCCAGTTTCCACTCTGGCATGCCATCCATCCATAAATAGGTTTCGCGAGAAATTTCTTTATTGTGAATTTTTTTTAGGATTTGCGTGCGCGCAAAAGGCCCCGTATGCGACTCACCAATTAAAATATACCAACTATCGTTTTGCATCACTTATGATTGTAGTGGAATTCCTTAAACACATCAACTAACATCTAATCATCAAGGATAGCTTTTTATGACTGCAAATTATTATCAAGAAAGTAACAAAAGAGCAGTACTGACACTTGCTGGCCAACAACAAAAGATGCCAGCGAAGAATTGTCTTTTAAGTGCCGGCAGTGACCTGGGGACAATGCATAATTTCGGACGCCGCGGCAGTAGCTACGCACCGGCCGCCATCATCTCGCAATTAAAAAAAATGGCGCATCATGATCAGTCCCCGTTTTATGTGGCAGCGGTTAGTAGCTATCAAGACGAAATGAGTTCTGCCAATTTTAATCTGGCCCAGCAAAATGAAAGTACAAAAATAGCTGCGATTATTGCCGAACCTTTGGCCAAAAACATTTTTCACTTAGGCGGCGGCCATGATCATATTTTGCCTCTGTTATTGGCGCTACAAGAAACTTATCCGCAAAAAAAATTAGTGATTATTAATATTGATGCGCACTTAGATACACGCATTGATACTTGGTCGCATTCGGGAAATCCCTTTCGCCAATTTGATCAGATGGCAAAAAAACCTTTTCATTTAATTCAACTGGGCATTGAAAATTTTGCTAATGTAAGACCTAATTTCACCGCTCTCACAAAGGGCGAGATGACCATTTACCCACGTGCGGAAATTTTAAAAACTGCAAATTTCTTGGATCAATTAAAAGGTCGTCATCAATTTACGGGGGAAAATATTCTGCCCGTTTTAAGTTTAGACGCCGATGCCTTAAGTGCTAATTTTATGGAAGGCGTGAGTGCGGTTAATCCACGCGGCTTAAGCTTGGAATTTGTTTCTGAAGTTTTTGATTTTTATTTTTCGTTAGATGCCGATAAAAAATTCTGTGGAATCTATGAATACAATCCTCTTTACGATAATTTATCTTGCAAAGGTGCGCGAGTTCTCGCTTCGCTTATTTATCCTTATCTTTAGAGTTTGAAAAATGGGCATAAAAAAAGGCCAGAATAAATCTGACCTTTTTTTCGAGAGACATTACGAGTTAAGAAAAATCCTTTTTCTAAAACTCCTACACACACACGAATTTATATTAGCAACGCTTGTGCCAACATTTCAAACATCTATTTATTTTTGCTTTAACAAAAATTTAATGAGTTACGAATCACCGAGTAAATCGCGCCGTCATTTTGCTGGCACAATCACTCTGAAAGCGTCAAACTATTGCAAAAACTTCTTCAGAAACTGCGCAAGTTTTTGTACTGATTGATCTAAGGCCTCTTGTTCTTCCGGAAAATTAAATAACTGCTGCACATGATGAAAAATTTTTTTGCTTTCAATTTGCACGATATCAATTTCAGTACAGTATTTATCGTGAATCTTATTAATGATGATTCTACCTAAAAGGTTTTCATTATTAGTTAACGGGATAAAATATTCTTTGGGAAAATCACTCACAAAATATCCTCATAAAAAGCACCCAAGGGCAAAGTCTTTTAGGTCACCTTGAACTGACCCACCTTTTTTGTCAATAAGACTTAAAGCTCCATTATTCAAAAAGGCTTAGCGGTATTAAATCTAAAATTATTTTTCTCTTAATAGACTTGAACTAATATGTTCAAAAGGGTGATGGGTTAAAAAATGTATTTCCAATTTACTATTTAATGACAATAACATTTCTTGTTGCTTTTGCAGTTCGTTTTTGTCTCCAAGTCTTGGTACCACATAAATCCGTCTTAAAATCTGCACCAATTCCTGCGCCTCATGCCATTTATGTAAAGATAAAAAGGCATCGTCTCCCATCAGAAGCGAGCGCTGCTCTGACGACAAATTTTTGATCCAAAAGATGGTCGGATTGCGCTCATTTGTTTGTAAAAAACCAGCATAAAACCAAACAGGTTTTCCTGCTAGTTGCATTTTGAGTTCCTCTACATCATGCACTTGAAAGTTTTTCCACGGGCTCTGATCAGGACACACTACTAATTTTAATCCAAAGGTGAGCGCTTGCTGCACACATTCCGCGTGACCTTCATGCCAAGGTGCAAACGTGCCGGAAAAAAAAACGGCCTCAGGTGGTGCTAGTTTTAGGTGGCCCAACACAATCATAATAATGACTACTTTTGACAAGGTTAAGGTAATACTATTACACTTTTATCAATGATTCGTTTTTTTTGTCTACTGCTAAGTCTATTATCGCTGGAAATTAGTGCGCACGAAATAGTGCATTATGGCGGCTGGTCTTCAGAAGCATGGGACATGAAAAAAAGTTATTTCTTTCCCTTCCCCGACCCTTTTGTCGCCACACTGTGGGGAAACAAATGTCAGGACAGACTGCATGACGACACCCCCAAAGACATCTCCGTAAGCTTGTACCAGGCACCCAACACCGATACTGAACAAAAATATCTCACCGTTAAAATTCAACTCAAACTTGATGCTGACAAAAAACCCCTCAAAGCACCGCTAATGATTTTGATTCCTGGGGCCTTTGCCAATTTGGATGATAACAGTGCCATCAATTGGTCGCATCGCTTTATCCAGCTGGGATTTCACGTTCTGACTGTACCCAATCCTTGGGGCGTTGATTTTGTTTCCCATAAGGCCAATATAAAATTGGGCGACTTTATGAAAGAGGCCCAATCACTGTATCAATCTATTCGTTATAGCGTGGAGTATTTAGAAAAACGTGAAATTCTAGAGGGCGAAATTTCTCTAATAGGATTAAGTTATGGAGCTTTTTTAAGTGCCATGATTAAGGCCTTTGATGCGGAAAGTTTTAATCCAATTATTGATGGCAACGTCACCTTGTTTGCGCCACCTTTTTCATTGGGCCGAACTCTAGAACTTTTAGACGAAGCGATTGATGAAGTCAGGCAGGATTATTTAGATACCAATTTATTGCTGGTGTACTACAAATTAAAAATGGTTTGCATGCTAGGCACTGTAGATGATCTCACGCAAATTCGTCGACATGACTCTAAAGGTATCGTTACGCGTTTTGCTTTTCATGAAGAAATGATTCGCTCGCTGACTTTGTATAATCAGGTTTGGAATCTCGATTTGATTCCAAAAAAACGTAAAGACCGCGAAGCTTGGCGCATTGGCATGGATTTTAACACTTACTTTTCTCGCTATGCTCCCGAATTATTGGCCAATTTAAATTCTGAAAAATCTAACGTGAGCTATTGGATACAACGCTCCATAAATCGTGGCTTCAATAATATAAGACTGCACACTGCCGAGGATGATTTCTTAAATGATGAAAAAGTTTGGCCGACCTTTAGACGGGACTTTTATCTGGTAGACCGCGGTGGACACCTAGGTTACCAATACCTACCTTGGTTAGAAGAATTGGTGCGAAAAACCATTACGCCTGATGTAATCAACTAGCCAAAAAACTTATCAACGATTAGAAATATTAAATAAATTGTCATCGTCCCCATTCACACCTGTTAAATAGGTTCCAGTATCATCGTTAGATGTTTCTAATCTTCTTAGTATAGTTTGATAAGAAAGGGTTTTTCCCTCAAGAAAACCGTCTAAAAATGCCATCACATTTGGTCCTGCAGTAATGGCAAAGGTAGGCAATCCTGAAGTCACTATATCTAAATATTTTGTTCCCCCCTTCGCCTTAAAAAACATGCCATTAAAATAAGGATAAGTAGAACAACCATTAAAGAAAAAGATTTGATATTTTTTGGGGTGAAATTTAACTTCCGGAAAATAGCTTAAATCTAAATTTCCGCCCAGTCCTGAGTGACCATCATAAACCAGTACATCAGCTTCAGCGAACGCCGGAACTAAATAATTATGAAAAGTATCATCTGGTGAATTGATGCCGGTATCGCCTAAATATAATTTCACTCTAGTTTTTACCCACATTCCTAGCGCGGTATCAACTTGCTGTTCATAAACTCGCCACAGATTTGATCCTTGATTAGTTTTTTCGGTTAAAACAAAACCTTTATCTAATAATTCTTTTTCGCTATATCTTAGGGCCTGATAACCTTCGTCGCGGCGATTAATGCGATTGGGATTTATATTTTCATCGCGAATCAATCCAAAAAAAACGGCGATCTCAAAAGTTTTTAAATTTTTATTATTGCCATAAAGTAAATTGTACTCCGGATAACTCACTCTGGTGTTCGGCATTTTTTCGGCGACGGCCTTAAAGCTGACTAATTTTTCAGGATAATCGATCAGCTCACAGCCTTCTTTGAAAGGATCCCAAAAATACCAAAAATCAGCTTCAGCTTGATAATGATCGTCAGTGCATGAATTAGTATCACCCACCATCGTATCGGCATAAATGCTATCGGGATTTAAAGGCATGGTAAGAGGCAAAAGTCGTTTTTTAGTATTTTTAAAAGCATCTTTATGCAGCACCATTTTTCCCTGATAAGCATATTCTACTTCATAAAATTTTTTCTTTATTTCGCGAATACTAGTGATGGTGATGAAGTGATCTTCTCCAATCACACCGGGAAAACCAAATTGATCAATAAAAGACTCGGCCTGCAAAACTCCCATCAAGTATTTGATTTGGAATTCTATTTTTTCGGTGAAGTCATCTTCTACACTTTTGTAGTTTTCTAAAACGATAGCAGATTTTTTATATTTAAATTGAATTTTAGCGTTAAAAGTTAAATTGGCCTCGGCCGATTTGGCGCCATAATAAGAAAACGCTGACGTACTCATCAGAGCGATCAAAATAACGATTTTCATAGCGGTTTTTATATCACTTGCCTTAGGAAATGAAAGCTTCTTATGGTAAATTTTATAGATGATGAACTATGTACTCTTAATTACTTCCGTCGTTATGTTGGCACTGGCCTCTATCTTTGTCAGATTTAGTCATGCCCCGGCCTTAGTCGGAGTGTTCTGGCGACTCTTTATGGTCTCGATGATACTGTTGCCCTTTTCACTCTATCGTCACAAAAGTTTAAAGACCAAGCATTTAAAAAAAATCTCTTTTATCTCGCTGATTTTATTTTTTCACTTCTGGACTTGGTTTATTGGTGTTCATCAAACCAGTATCGCCCACTGTGCTTTAATTTTTGGATTAAGCCCCATGATGATTGGGTTGCTGGGAAAATTTTTGCTGCAAGAGCCTTTTACTAAAGATCATATTTTTTCACTCTCGGTCGGCATGGTTGGCGTTTTATTTACTGTCATCACTTCGCTCACCATGGCACAAGATACTGCAACACTCCTGGGAGATATTTACATTTTTATCGCTTCGGTTTTATTCGCGCTGTATATTGTTCTTTCTAAAAACATGCGCGGCCAATTAGAAAATGATCTTTACACTTTTTGGCTTAATTTTATGGCCTCGTTATGTGCTTTGTTCATGGCCATCATTTATGGCCATAATCTGATTGATTACCCTGGAAAAGAATGGAGCGCTTTTGTCATGATGGCCCTTTTTCCTTCGCTTTTAGGTCACACTCTTTATATCAAATCACTAAAGCATTTTAATATGAACACCATGAGCACCTGGCGTTTGATGACGCCCATCATCTCAGGCGCGGTCGCTTATGTTATATGGCATGAAACAGTTCCCTATTTCACTTATATTGGCTACGCACTTTTAGTAGTGGGAGTGCTCTGGCCTTATTTAAATAAAAAATTATTTAATAAGTGATTTCAGCCACGGAAAAATACTAGAAGAAAAACCAGTCGCCACCGTCACTTCACGTTCGAGAGGAACAAAAAGTTTTAATTTCCATTTCACTGCAGATCCTTCCGCCACAAAAATTCCACCTGGAGTAAATTTATATTTGCGCACTTGCTGTTGGCCCTTGTGAACCGCAAAAACTTTATAATCTCCCTCTGAAAAAACAATTAAAGGCCCCCCGGAATAACCAGGTACGGTAGCAAAAGGATGACCTAAAACATTTCTTGATTCTTTATGCAATGTTTCGCCCGGAGATAAAAAAGACAATTCTAATTTATCAGTCGGCGCCGAACTTAATTCTGGATGTTCATTAAGATAAGAGATGCCATCATAAAATCCATCGTAACCTAAAATTCCCACCGCCGTTTCCACTCCTTGATCCTCGCGATCAAGACCCACATCAGATGAAGCTATTTTAAAATGATCATCTTTTCCTAAAGGATCCTTAAGTGTGATAACCCCAATATCCCAGTTATCAGCTACCGCCTCGCTATTTGACATAAATTTTGGATGAGGAGTAATGGCGGTTGAAATAGTTGCAGGTACTGCCTTGCCATTAAATTGCATTCCGCCCATGCCCTTCATGAAAACTGCGCTAGTTGCCACTTGTTTATTAAAACGATCATAAACACAATGTCCCGCCGTCACAATAGTTTTAGGTCCGATCAGTGAAGCGGTACAAATCAGCTGACCTTGCTTGGGGAAATAAGTATAAAGAATCCCTACTCTTGAAGTAGGCCGTAACGAAGTATCAGTCACCCAAGTCGCGCTCGTTACGCCCCAGGAACTAAAACAAATCAACAAGCTTAAAAGAAAAGTTAGGCCCTTTAAAAATTTTGTTACGTTCATTTTTTAGCTCCTGATGGGTTGGTGGAGTCATCATAAGCAAAAAAAAATAGTATGCTACTAAAACTTAAAAGGGCCAAAATGCCACTGGGTTTAAAATTTCTAGGCATGAATATTAGGCATGGCCTTTTTTACAACCCGATCTTTTACTAAGTACTTAATATTTGACTCTTATAACCATGAAGTTCAAAAAATATTTAAGTTTTATTACTCATTTTTTTGGGGAAATTGGCCGACAAGACAAGTGTGAAAAAAGCTGAGTATCAACAAAAGATTCTAGAATTATCCGAAAGGCTGGTGCGTGCACAAAAGCCTATTCGTATTTTGGATGCCATTAAGTGGCTGCCTGAGACTGAAGATTTTTTTATCAAAACGAAGTTTAAAGAAATTCCGGTGATCGATGCTGCTTATTATAATCACTCACCTCTGAAATTTGAAACTGAAACTAAGATCGATGAATTTGAACAAATTAGAACTGATGCAAAAAAAATATTTGGTGATAAGCATCCCATCTACGATATTTTATCGCGCCATAGTCAAGATTATCAAAATGTCGTGCGCATGTTGTCCATGAGAGGCACGCGAGAGTTTTCTCATTATTCAAAAAAATTATATGGCTCTACCTACGATGTTTTTATCGATGGAGAAACAAAACTCCATCAAATTGGTCCCATCCTGGAAGATATTTTACGTCCTATTTGCGAGCAAAATATATTGCGCGATCGGCAAGAAGAAAAAAACTTGACCAGTGAAGATGTCGTTTCAGAATTACAAAAAAGATTGGGCCTTTATTTTATCGGCGAAAAAGTGAACGTAAAAATTGCCGATGATATTATCTCTGATGCCTCGGCCGGTTCTGATTATATTAAAATAAAAAAAGATGCTAAATTCTCCTCCAGGGATATCGATATTTTTGAAGTGCACGAAGGTCAAGTACATTTGGGTACAACCATCAATGGACTAAAACAAAATCATGCCAAGTGGCTCGCCAAAGGACCACCATGTACCATGGCGACACAAGAAGGCCTGGCCATTTTGATGGAAGTTTTTACTTTTGTCACGGTGCCTGACCGTGCGATACGAATTAATAATCGCATTCAGGCCTGTCATATGATTGAAGAAGGCGCCAACATTTTAGAAGTGATTGAGTTTTATCGTCTCAAAGGATTTGATGAATTTAATTGTATCAAACAAGCGCAGCGCGCTTTTCGCGGTAGTGTTTTAGAGGGCGGCTCGCCTTTCACCAAAGATATTTCTTATTGCAAAGGCTTTGTACAGGTTTATAATTTCGTGCGCACCATGGTTAAATTAGGACGACCAGAATTATTACCTTTTTTATTTGTTGGCAAAACAACTCTAGAAGATATTCCGCAACTTTATGAATTACATCAAGAGGGTTTAGTGGATGCTCCTAAATATATACCGGCAGTTTTTCGCGATGTGCGTGGACTGACAGTATGGATGGCCTTCTCACATTTTTTAAATCGTATGAAACTAGGACGTATTGGGGATAGTTGGCAAGAAAAACTAGATCATGTGATAATTGATCAAAAGCCTAACAAAAAAGTTGCTTAGGCCTTATTATAAACGTGCAAACCGTGATTGAAGTTTTTCCAATTAATCAGTTGTTCTAAATCATCAAATAGAAATTTAAATCCGACTTCTGTATCTCTCACCCATACAATTTCACCTTTAAAATAAAATTGTCTTTTTCCACCAAAAATTTTAATCATTAATCTCTCTTGCATTTGTGGTAGGCGCTCATTAAAAATCAAACAAACGCCGCCCAAACTTACATTTTTAAGTCCGAACTTTTGGTAATTATCTTCCATGTCTACAATCTGCAGATTTAAGGATTTAACTTCATAACGACCAAATTTACGCACCCGTTGCATATTTTCCTACTTCATAAAGTTCATTGAAACTCTTAGATTTTTAATTATCTGTAAAATTTCATCTTGCATCTCCTGCATTTTTTCCGAAAAACGTGTCTCATTAAAATGTTCATTCTCTTTTAAATCAAAAATAATTACGTCTTTTTCAGTTTTTTCCCAACGCAAAATATAACATAATTCAAGACCTGGACTGCGATCGTAGAGTTGTCTTAATAAAAGGCCATCAATATGGCCGCCTTGATCTAAAAGTACACGAATCAGTGAAGGTATCTGATAAATAGAATACTTTTCACCAAACTGATACATGGTTCCTTGAGAATAAAGGCATTGAAAATTTTGATCATTTCCACTAATACCAAAAAAGCTAAAATTGACCGGGCCCAAACCTTCTTTTAGATTTTTAGAAAATTTTTCTTTGATAAAGTCCGTCTCTTCTACCATGATAGTATTATAACAGATGACTGTTTACTTAACCACGCCAGATTGTCCGACAAAAACGCTATGAAAAAGTATGCGCTATTTTTAAATACCAGTGAAATCGGCGGAGCTGAGCGTAGTTTAATTCGCCAATTCGAATTGGCCGAAAAGATTTCTGCTGCAATTTTTTTCATCCCAAATCTTGGAGAAAAAAAAGCTTATGATTTTTTAATAAATAAAAACTATGCGGTTGAAAATTTTAATTTCCCCAGTGCTCTTTATAAAATTTCGAGACAAAGTAACCCCTTCACTTGGCCCTTTGCCCTACTCTCCTCATTATTTAAGTCTGATCATGAACAAATTATTAAAAAAATTTCTGAAAAAGATCTGATTTATCTTAATGGGAACAAAGTTGGCATCTACATATGCCTTTTATGTTTTTATGCAAAAAATAAATCACAGATCATTTGGCATTTTCGTGACTATTCACCAAAAAATACTTTATGGAGATTGATTCTTCGCTGTTTCTTTAGATTCATTTTGAATAAAATTAATCTAAAATTTGTCGCCAATTCAAAATCGGTAGCAAAAGACTGGGAGGTTCTTACCTCTAAGAAAGTAACGCCCATCTATAATCCAGTGGACGATTTCGAATTTAAAAAAGATCGCTCAGTCCAAATTTTAGGTAGTGCCTCTATGCTTGCTCCATGGAAAGGTGTTCATGAAATTTTAATTTGCGTCAAAACTTATGAAAAAGAATTAAAAGATTTGGGAATAAAAAAAATAAAAATCTTTGGCGATAATATTTATAAAACGAATGGACCTCATCAAAAATATGTCCATCAATTGCAGGCGCTAAAATCTGATTTAATTGAATTTTGTGGCAATCAACCGCCAGCAAAAATTTTTGCTGAAATCGATATTTTAATTCACTCCTCACTAAAACCTGAACCCTTTGGGCGGATTATTACCGAAGCATATAAGTCAGGAACTAGCGTTATTACGACTGGATTAGGTGGCGCAAGTGAATTAGTCCACAATTCATTTCAGGAAAAATGTGCCGAAACTTATGCTGCGGGAAATACTTTCGAACTTTTTAATAAAATTGCTCAGCTTATTACCGATAAGACACTACGGGTAACCCTAAAAAATAGGGCCTTAATATGTGTGACAGAAATTGAAAAAAATCTGCCACATGACTTTAGTGAAATATTGGAAAAAAATGAGCAGCAAAATGAATCCAAGCAACGAAGCTGAAATTGATATTGAAGTATCAAGATTAAATTTGTTGCAAAAAATTTTTGATTGCGAAAGACGTTTAAATGGGTCACGTGTATCTATCGTTGAAGTTGATTTTGCTCATGCCGCTAAAAAAACCAAGAACGAATTAAAAACCGTTCCACTCGTTATTGGAAGAGGACCCAATCAAGAAAAACTGGAATTAAATTTATCGCAAAACATTGACCTTTCTGGCGTTGACGAAATTATTATTGAGCAATTAAAAATCAAAGAACTTACTGAAATAAAACTGATAAAAGACAAAAGTTACAATAATAACTCATCAGGCAATTCACAAATCAATCAACAAACAAAAAATAGAATAGAGACCGGCAATTCCTCTAACAAAAACCAACAAGTAGAAATGGGCGTATTGCCAGCTCCTGCAAAAGAAGAAAGGCCCAGACTCGAAATGGCAAAAACTCCCTCTATAGCTAATAAAACCTCGACGACAAGCACTGATGACAGCACTATTTTTAACATCAATGACAACTATTTCAGAGAAGAAAGTCGTGTTGAGAGTATTGGGATTGAGCATGAAAAAGAGACTTATAGACCGCGTAGTGTAGGCGAGAAATCAGAATATTTTTACAAAGTAAAAAATCATCAAGACTTAGTTAAAATTGGAAATAGCTACATGGCCGATTTTAAAAACGGTCTTAAAAATTTTGCATTTTCTGCAGGCGACAGTGAAAAATCACAGCCTGAAACCATCTTGGGTCTTACTAATTTTTTTAATTACTATCAAGATGTGAAAATATTAGTTATTGCCGCCAATCTCCTGCACGGGCCACTTAAAAAGTTTGCCAAAGAAGCTCAAATGAAAAATATTTTAATTAATGGAACAAAAGCATCTGTGTGTCTCTTTAGTCACAAAATGTTTGACTTGATTGATCTACAAGAATTTTATCATTTAAAAGAGGCACAGCATGTCGAAGGGCTAGTTGACTCATTACCTAAGATACTTGAGCAATATGAAATGATACTGTGGAGCTTGCCTCCTATTGCTGAAATTGAAAAACATATTGATACATTTTTTCCTTTAAGTATGGAAATTGATAGCTTAACTCTACTGGTTTCAGTGGGATCTAGTTCCGTAAAAAAATTGACCGAAATCAAAACATTTTTTGATAAGTATGGAATTCCAATCAAAGGCTGTTTACTTGACAAAAACCTTCCACAGAGAAAGAGATTTAAATTCTTTTAAACTTTTTCACTTAACTTATTAGTAGTTAATACCGATTAACCATTGGGAACAAGTGCCCAAGGGTGTAAATTGACACAAGATAAAAAAAATAACAATGACTTTCTTGCTGGATTGCGTTCAGAAATTGAAAGCGAAAAGGCGACTGAGACTGCGGAGCAAAAGATATTATCTTTTAGCGAGCACAAAACGAATCAAAAAAAGGCGCTGGCCCATTATTTTTATAAAATCGAAGATCACCAAAACTTAAATCGTATTGGTAATTCTTTTTTAAGTGATTATAAAAATGGCCTTAAAAATTTCGCTTTCACCTCTACTAATTTCATTCACTCGCAACAAAAAACAATTTTAGGCCTGGCCTGTTTCTTTGATCACTTTCAAGACAATTTAAAAATAGGAATTGTCTCACGAGATTTAAAAGAAGGTGTCTTTTCAGAAATCATTAATGAAAGCCGATCGTTAGTCAGACAAATCCCTCATTTACCCAATACCAACTTTTTTTATTTTCAGTTTTATCACCACTTTGAATTTATTGATTACAACGAATTGATCGAAACAGGTAAAAGTTTACCTGTACAAGCAGAATATGAATCCGCCTTAGATTATCTATTAAGTTGTTATGATGTGGTTTTTTGGGATGTGCCTGAAATGAATAATATCGTAAAACATAAAGCACAATTTTTTCCTATCGCTATGAAATTTGATTCTCTAACGATTGTTGCCATGAAGCGCAATAATCAGACTAAAGAATTAGATGATATTAAAAACTTTTTTCAAAATTATGGAATTAATCTAAAAGGACTTATTTTTGATAATGAAATAAAGAGCAACAAAGAACCAAGTGTGACTAAAAAATGGTGGAGGTTATTCGGATGATGCGAAAAATCACTTCACTTTTACACGATGTTACACTTTTAAATTTTCCGTTGCTTATTACGCTAGTAAAAAGATATGCAATGGTAGCAATGATTACGCCGGCAATCATTGCTATTCTCGCTACTTATATTTATTCAACTCAAAATATTATTTTCCAAACC
>Ga0163144_10008178_pt1 | contig 22681 bp, 34 predicted proteins | sample OliLak19BULKMAT1_FD_123175 | JGI IMG/M metagenome (GOLD analysis project Ga0163144, IMG submission 123175) | Freshwater microbial mat bacterial communities from Lake Vanda, McMurdo Dry Valleys, Antarctica - Oligotrophic Lake LV.19.BULKMAT1 | ecosystem: Environmental > Aquatic > Freshwater >...
CACTTAAAGAACAATTTGCGCGTGTGGCAAAACTCATCCCAGCATTTTCAATGGTCACCTTCACCCATGTGCGCCGCGAGCATAATGCGCACGCCGACAAACTCGTAAACGCCGCGGTAGACGCGCATTTAAAACGAGCGTAGTGTGGGGCGCGTGAGCAGGAAGATTTTATACAAAAGGTTAGCAATAGGATGTCTAAGTGTCGCGGTATTTTTGTGCGGCGCGATAGTTGGCATGCTGCGCACTGACCTATTTTTGGCTAGTGCCGAGCGTGCATCGCTTGCGCCGTATGCGGCAAAAAATGCAGAAGTAGAAGGTGTAGTGGTTGATGATTTGGATAGGCGCGACACATCGCTCCGCGCCACGGTGCGTGTGCAAAAAATAAACGGTATAAGACTTGTGGCAGGCGAGCAGGGGAGGTTGCTTGCTATTTTGCAACGCGACACGCAGCTTTCGTTTGGCGACCACGTACTTTTAAAAGGGAATATTGTGTTACCCGAAGCGTTTGAGACAGACACGGGCCATGTGTTTGATTACCCTGCATACCTGCGTGTGCGGCATATCTCGGCGATTATGCGGTATGCCGAGGTTGAACATCTGTCGCCGGGCGGCTTCTCTGTGCGCGGCTCGCTATTTTTTATTAAACACAAATTTGAACAGGCGCTCGAAAAAATTTTTGTCGAGCCTCAAGGCGCGCTCATGGAGGGTATCTTGCTCGGCGAGCGCCGCGGCATCCCAAGTGAGCTCACCCAAGCATTTGTAGTCTCTGGCCTCATCCATGTAGTGGTGCTCTCGGGCTACAACATTTCTATCGTTGCCGATTGGGTGATGAAAGCATTCTCTTTTTTGCCCAAAGTAGTCGGGTTTACGGGCGGGGCAGTGGTGATTATTTTATTTGCACTTGCAACGGGCGGCTCGGCCACTGCAGTGCGTGCATGCATCATGGCGATAATCGCAATTTTGGCGCGCACGCTGGGGCGCACCGCGCTTGCGCTTCGAAGCCTGGGTATTGCAGTAGTAGCGATGGTGCTATGGAACCCGCTTTCGCTCCTTGGCGACCCATCATTTATCTTGAGCGTGCTGGCAACGTTTGGCCTTATCACCATTTCTCCCGCAGCTGAAAAGTGGCTCGCTTGGATGCCCGAGAAGTTTGGGCTTCGCTCGATAGCCGCATCAACACTTGGCGTGCAGATATATGTACTGCCGGCACTGCTCTATTTTACTGGTGTGCTTTCGTTTGTATCCTTGCCGGCAAATATTTTGGCACTGCCAGTTATACCGCTTGCAATGCTGATGGGATTTCTTTCAGGAGTGCTTGCGCTTGTGCATCCTATCCTCGGTTTTGTACCCGCACTTTTGGCCGACTTACTACTTAGGTGGGTGATGCTTGTAGCCGAAGTTGCTACAGCACTGCCTTTTTCATCAACAATTGTTGCAGCATTTCCTGCATGGGTAGCAGTACTCTGTTACGTCCCACTTACTGTGCTTGCATTATTCTTGTTTAAGAAGACTTCGTAAATCGCTTCTCGACAACACTCCAATTTAGATTCTTAAAAAACGCGTCGATATATTTTGCTTTGCCCTGAGCGCCATAGTCGAGGAGAAAGGCGTGCTCCCACACATCAAGTGCCAAAATAACCGGCAGTGCCACAAAATGACCCTGATGCTGTTCTCCTACAAACCCTGCCTGAAATTGTTTGCTCATAGGATCAAAATAAAGCATTGCCCAACCTGGGCCGCGCATGTTGCCGATAGCTTTAAAATATTCTGTAAAGTATTCGTGATACTCGCTTTTAAACGCAGCTGAGAGCGCAGAACTTTCGTCGAGCTCTTTTGCACCACCTTCAAACTGCTCAAAATAATATTCGTGCAAACGCATACCATCAAACTCAAACGATTTTCGGCGGATCAGTTCAGAGAGAGCATGAGCATTTTTTTCGGTGTCGGCTGCATACTCAACAAGTTTAGAAGAAATCGCATTAAAGTTTTTAACGTATCCGGCGTAGAGGCCGAGATGCTCCTCTATAGATTTAGCTGATATGCCCTCGAGGGTGGGTATGGTGAAGGTTTTTGGTGTGTACTCCATATACCCATTAGTATAGCCCTACTTTGAGTCTCTGGGGATAGTACTTGCATTTTAACCACATCTATGGTATACGAGTATTAGGTGCACTTTCGCACTGGTTTTAAGGAGGGCGCGATGCGCTCGTTCATAATTGGACTTGTGGTCGTGCTTCTCTCGACCACCACCACCACCTTCGCTCATGCGGGCGACAATATGCTGTGGGCTGAAAATCCCACTCAGGCAGAGCTTTGGGCCAACTTTGGCACACTGCTCGACGACGACTTCGCGATCTTTGGCGGCGTAGAGCCGGCCAAGTTCGAGATGAGGCTCTTCATCGACAAGCTTGTCGAGCAGGAGTTCGACGTTGAGCTCCTGTGCGAGGGCGAACACGGCCTGCCTGCTGTGTGCCACGACATGGACACTGACCTCAGCTTTTTGCCGGAGTTCACCATCGCCTAACTGTTTTTGAAGCGCAGCCGACCTTGGTCGACTGCGCTTTTTCTTTTTTAAAAATGAGTATACTAATGCCCATGCAGCGTCTGCGCACCTATGCCCCCTACATATGCTTAACGCTTCTTGCGCTCCTCTCGCTTATTATTTGGGTGCAGATATTTTCGCTCCCCAAACTTGGCACGCTAAAAGTTGCAGTGATGGACATTGGGCAAGGAGATTCTATTTATATACAGTCGCCAACCGGCGTTGAGGTGGTGATAGATGGTGGACCCGACTCGAGCGTGCTTCGCGAGCTGCCAAAACAAATGGCATATGGCGACCGCACCATTGATGCAGTTATTGCAACACATCCGGATGCCGACCATATTGGCGGGCTAGTAGATTTGCTGCCACGCTACACTGTTTTACATTTTATCGAGCCGGGGATAGTAGGCACTACTGCTACTTCAAAAAAACTGCAGGAAGAAGTTGATACAAAAAACATTCCGCGCACCAAAGCCTTTCGCGGCATGTGGCTCGACTTAGGCTCTGGAGCGCGGCTCGATATTTTGTTTCCTGATTTTGACGTCTCAACGCTTGCCGAGAATAAGGCAAACGACGGATGCATCGTAGCGCGTCTCACGTACAAAAATACTTCCGCGCTCTTTACGTGCGACGCTTCGACCGAGGTTGAGAATCATCTGGTTGCGATTTCGAGTTCCACCGAGCTTGCAAGCGACCTACTTAAGGTGGGGCATCACGGCTCGCGTTATTCGTCTGGCGCAGATTTTCTTGCTGCGGTGAAGCCGCAGTTTGCAGCAATCTCGGTGGGTGCACACAATCGCTATGGCCATCCAACCGAGGAAGCACTTGCGCGCCTAGCGGCTCAGCATATAAAAACATATCGCACCGACGAAGTCGGTGCGATTGTGTTTGTCTCAGACGGAAACAGTTTTTCGGTTAGATAGAAAGCCTTGCTATATAACACCTGCCTTCTTGAGGGTCTTGTAGGCGCCGTTTTTTGCGATGGTCTTCATACCCTGAGTAGAGATAGTGAGGGTGAGGGTGCGGTTAAGCTCCGGCACAAAGATACGCTTCTTTTGGAGGTTTGCATATTTGCGAACTTTACCGCTTGGGGTAAATTTGGTAGCACGAATGCGGTTGGTGTATCCACCTCCCACAATCGAACTTTTTCCGGTTATTGCGCAGACTTTTGCCATAAAATTACTGTTGCGCTATGGTATCATAAACTTCTAAATATGCCAACAGATATCATCTTTTGGGTGCTTGTGCTTGGATTTTCGGTCATTTTGCACGAAGTTGCCCACGGCTATATGGCCAATTGGCTCGGCGACCCTACTGCAAAGCTAGCGGGCCGCCTCACCTTAAACCCGATTTCGCACATAGACCCTATCGGCACCCTCCTTTTGCCGCTCCTCCTGCATCTAAGCGGCTCACCGCTCCTCATTGGCTATGCAAAGCCAGTGCCCTATAACCCCTACAACCTGCGGGGTAGGTATGGCGAGGCACTGGTGGCGGCTGCCGGCCCGGCAACAAACATTCTTCTTGCCTTTATATTTGGCCTCAGTATGCGCTACTTTGGCGGGATGATGGATGAGACTATGCTTGGGGCATTTGGGATAATCACCTCTATCAATATATTCCTAGCCATTTTTAACCTCTTTCCGGTGCCGCCGCTTGATGGCTCCAAAGTGCTCTCGGCACTTCTGCCAGGGGAGCTCGGCCGTGGATATGACTCTATTAGGGCTAGTTTTGAGCGTTTGGGCGTCTTTTCGGGCACACTACTCATACTCGTGATCTTTTACTTTTTGTCGCCGTTCTTCTCGATGTTGCTTAAGATATTCTTTAACCTTATAACCGGATATCAGTACTGATATTTGCAAAGTCAGGCTCTATATAGTACATTGTGCCCAGCGCCTGTTAGGGCGTTTTTAATTCAGACATGTCACGCATTTCACAGCTAGTTCGCAAGGGCCGCACGGCCCGCGCTAATAAATCTAAGGCACCCGCTCTTCAGCGTGGTTTTAACTCTATTCAGAATCGCCCTAACTACTACCCATCACCGTTTAAGCGTGGTGTTTGCACCAAAGTAACAACAGTTACTCCTCGCAAGCCTAACTCCGCTATCCGCAAAATTGCCCGCGTTCGCCTCACCAACGGTATGGAAATTACCGCATACATCCCAGGCGAGGGACACAACCTCCAGGAGCACTCAGTGGTGGTGGTGCGCGCAGGTCGCGTGAAGGACATTAACGTTCGCTACACTGTAGTGCGTGGCCGCCTCGACGCAGCTGCTGTAGACAAGCGCCGCGTTTCTCGCTCTCGCTATGGTGTTAAGAAGCCTAAGGACGGAAAATAAAATTTAAATTCTATGCGTCGACCAATTAAAAATCCTCACGTTGTTTCTCCTGATATCAAATTCGGGTCTGTTCGCTTGGAGAAATTTATCAACTCGGTGATGCACGATGGTAAGAAGAGCACTGCTCGCACTGTTGTGTACGATGCACTCGAGGTGATGAAGGAGAAGACCAAGAACGAGAATCCTCTTGAGCTTTTTGAAACTGCTATCCGCAACGTCGGCCCAGTGATGGAGATCCGCTCTCGCCGCGTGGGTGGCGCTAACTACCAGGTGCCGCACGAGGTTCGTGCAGAGCGCAAGCAAGCACTCGCGTTTCGTTGGATCCTCATTGCAGCGCGCGCTCGCAAGGGTATGCCAATGGCAAACCGCCTCGCCGAGGAGCTTATCGCAGCGTCAAACAACGAAGGCAGCGCAATAAAGAAGAAGGAGGATACTCACCGCATGGCAGAGTCGAACAAAGCGTTCGCACACTTCGCTTGGTAATCTCTTAAGATATTTTTAAAAATCCCGCATGATGCGGGATTTTTTGTAAAAAAATTGACAGCAAACCTTTGTGGCCCTATTGTTGTTCTCAAACCTGGAAGAAGTTCTGTCTTGATTGAAAGGAAGTCGTGATGAACGATATGAAGAGGGTAGAGGTGGGAGACGATGAGTTTCCTATTCCGGCAGAGATGCTGGAAAATCCTGCCTATCGTCATCGCTACTTTGATGACGAAGGGAATATGCTTCCTGTAGAAGAGCTCCAAAGAATCGAAGAATTTTGGAGAAGCACAAATGTACACGGTGACTTGGTGCATACCACCAGTTACCACGGCAAAGGGCGTAAGAGCCTCGGCTTTTAGCCCAATCCCCCAACGCGTACGCGCGTTGGGGGATTTTATTTTTTATTGACAATACATGTTTAAAACACTACGCTTGCGCCAGCGTCGCTGTACATACATTAGAAGAAAGGAGGGAAGGGATGTCTGCACTGGTAACCCGTTCTCGAAAGAAGATCGTCATCGTCGGCGGTGGCAACGGCCCCTACCTTGTTGGTAGCGGCCTACGCGATTACGATGTTGACATCACTATCATCTGCACTCCTGCCGACAACGGTGGAAGTTCTGGCCGCATCCGAGACGAATTTGGTAAAACCCTGCCGCAGGGCGACTTGCGGCGCGGGATCATGGCCCTCATGGATACCGAAGACGTTATGGATCGTGCATACTTTGACCATCGCTTCGAAGGCGAAGGTGGAGCGATCGACGAACTTACCGACCACAGCCTCGGCAACATCATGCTCTTGGCTGCACATAAGCGCTTTGGCCCTATCCAGGGCACGGCCTATGTCGGCAAGCTCTTTGGTGTGCGGGGCACCGTGCTCCCCATGTCGACCGATGATACGCATCTGCAAGCAAAACTTTCGGACGGCACCCATATCCAGGGAGAGACCACTATTGATACCCGGCCGATCGAAGACAGCAGAACCATCGAAAGTGTGTGGCTAGAGCCGAAGGCGTTTATCTGCCGCCAGGCAGCCGATGCCATACGCCAAGCTGATGCGGTGATCATGGGCCCGGGCGATCTGTTTACCTCACTCGTGCCTAACTTGTGCGTGGTGGGCGCACGCGAGACCCTCGAGGAGAGCAAGGCTATGTTTATCTGTATCGTAAACCAGATGGACAAATGGTCTGAGACTCGCGGCTACACCGCCTACGATTTTGTAGCCCAACTCGTGCAATACGGGATCGGCCGCGAAAAGTTTGATGCTGCGATCGTAAACTCCGCTCCTATCCCACAAAAGGTCCTCGACTCCTATCTTGAACAGGAGAAGTCGAAGCCGATTGAGCTTGGCGAAGATGGATGCGGAGAGCTCAAGAGGCTGCGCAGTATCGTGACCATGATCCACGCAGTCGATCTCTTAAGCGAAGCGGGTTTGCCGAAAGGTCTTATCCGCCACGACTCCCGCAAGGTAGCCCATGCCATTATGGAACTTCTCCATGTTGGCCCGAGCGGGGAGTACACGTTTATGGGAGAGAAGAGTTGATCCGTTCGGCCCGCATCCACCTTGGTGGATGCGGGCTTTTTCTTTATTGCAATTTTGGCTCTTTGGGGTATTCTATATCTAACGCCACAGGCGCCTTTTTTTAACTAATTATTTATGCCCACACGAGACTATCCCCTAGAGAAGCTCCGAAACTTCGGTATCATCGCGCACATCGACGCAGGCAAGACCACCACGTCTGAGCGTGTGCTCTACTACACTGGCTCCCAGCACAAAATCGGCGAGGTGCACACCGGCGAGACCACTACCGACTGGATGGAGCAGGAGCGCGAGCGCGGCATCACCATCACCGCGGCGGCTATCACCTGTTTTTGGTCTCTTACTTCAGAGGTGGACAAGAAGGATACGTCTAAAAAGTATCGCTTCAACATCATCGACACCCCAGGACACATCGACTTTACCGTAGAGGTAAAGCGCTCTATGCGCGTGCTCGACGGCGCAGTGGTGGTGTTTGACGGCGTTGCCGGCGTAGAGCCACAATCAGAGACCAACTGGCGCTATGCCGACGAGGCTAACGTTCCTCGCGTGTGCTTCATCAACAAAATGGACCGCATGGGAGCTTCGTTTGAAAAATCATACGCATCTATCCTCGACCGCCTCACCAAGCACGCAGTGCGCATGCAGATCCCTATCGGCGCCGAGGAAAATTTTGATGGGGTGGTGGATTTACTTACCATGAAGGCCTATCAGTTTACTGGCGAGATGGGTAGCGAGGTGAGCTTTTATGATATCCCCGAGGAGTACAAGGCAGATGCTGCAAAATATCGCGCAGAGATGATCGAGAAGATTGTTGAGCACGATGACGCGCTTATGACCGCCTACCTCGACGGTACCGAGCCAACTCTCGAGCAGCTAAAGAGCACTCTCCGCAAAGCAGTTATCGCAAACAAAATCTTCCCGGTATACACCGGCTCGGCTCTTAAGAACAAAGGCGTACAGCTTGTGCTCGATGCTGTGGTAGATTTTTTGCCATCACCGCTCGACATGCCGGCAATCAAAGGTATCGATCCTCGCACTGGCGAAGAAATTGAACGCCATGCAGACGACAGCGAACCGTTTACCGCACTCGCTTTCAAACTCCAGGCAGATCCATTTGTGGGCCAGCTCACCTTCTTCCGCGTATACTCGGGCACTATCGAATCAGGTTCATATCTCTACAACTCAACAACAGGCCAGAAGGAGCGTCTCGGCCGCATCGTGCGCCTCCAGGCAAACCAGCGCGAAGAAGTGAAGAAGGTATTTGCTGGAGAAATTGCCGCAGCGGTGGGTCTTAAAGACACTCGCACCTCGCACACGCTGTGCGACGAAAATAATCCTATCCAACTCGAGCAAATCAAATTCCCTGAGCCGGTTATTTCGCTCCGCATCGAGCCAAAAACAAAAGCCGACCAGGAGAAGATGGGTATGGCTATGAAGAAGCTTGCTGATGAAGACCCAACCTTTAAAGTATCTACCGATAGTGAAACGATGGAGACCCTTATCTCCGGCATGGGCGAGCTGCACCTCGAGATTTTGGTTGACCGCATGAAGCGCGAGTTTAACGTGGAGGCAAACGTGGGCAAGCCACAGGTTGCGTACCGCGAGACAATTCTGCAGGAGGCAGAGGCAGAAGGTAAATACATTAAGCAAACAGGAGGCAAGGGTCAGTACGGCCATGTTCGTTTGCGCATTAAACCTCTTGAGCCTCTCGTTGAGGGTAAGAAAATTTCGAAGAACACGACCCGTGAAGACCACTTTGAGTTCATCAACAATATTAAGGGAGGCGTTGTGCCAAACGAATTTATCGCCCCAGTTGAAAAGGGTGTTCGCGAGGCGATGGAGCGTGGTATTGTTGCTGGCTTCCGCATGGTAGACATCTCAGTTGAGCTCTATGACGGTTCGTACCACGATGTGGATTCTTCTGAAATTGCCTTCAAAATTGCCGCATCAATGGGCTTCCAGGAGGCTGCAAAAATGGCTAAGGCAGTTATCCTCGAACCTATTATGAAGGTTGAAGTGGTGGTGCCAGAGAAGTTTACTGGCGACATCACCGGCTCACTTAACTCAAAGCGTGGCCAGATTGAAAGCATGGAGGAACGCGGTCTTGCTCGTGCTATCAAGGCTAAAGTGCCGCTTAGCGAGATGTTCGGCTACACCACAGCACTTCGCTCTATGACCGAAGGCCGCGCGAGCTTCACTATGGAGTTCGACCACTACGAGGTGGTGCCTCCAAACGTTTCGGCAACTATTGTTGCGGCACGCAAATAATTTACATAACAAAACAACCTTAAATCAAAAACCCCGCAAGTCTTGCGGGGTTTTTGATTGGTGCTTTACTTGGGCGAGTTGCACCTAGAAAAATCCAAGGAGGTACGTTATGTCTCTTATGGAATTCGAATACGTGCTCGACAAGCTGGACGTCGGTTTCCTGATCTACTCAGAAACACATTGCCTTGAGACCGAACTCTACTCTCTTTCTTACAAACCTCTATCCTACTCGGTTTTGGCAACGGAAGAACAGGGTGGCTGTGTAGTTATCTCCTCTTTTTTGCCGCCCACAACCCGGCCGATAAAGAAACTTAAGCAGCTGCTCAGCTATTTAGGCAAAAAGCTGCAGCATGCACTAGTAGAATTTGACCCGGAGAACAAGAATTTTTCTGTCACTACCTACTTGTCTCCGGGGTGTCATGAGGAGGAATTGAATCAGTTTCAAATCGACTGCGATCTGCTGTTTCCACCTCTTTTGCTCATAAGCCAAGAGGGAATTTGGGACATTAATTTTGTCGACTTGGTTCTGGCTCCACGCAACACACTTCCTCAAGCATAAACTCGCCGCCGTCCCATGGGACGGCGGTCTATTTTTTATCCACAGCACTTCGTTGCACAAAAAGGGAAGGGGAGTAAAGTTACTAGCAACAGGGCGCAATCCAGCTTTAAGCGGGATTGCGCCTTTGCCCGTTTAGCAGTTATTAGTTAGGGAAACCAGATTATGAAAATTGTAGTAAATCGCATGTGGTCGGCAGTAAGCATCTACGTCGAAGCGGTTTCATTTTTATAAAAAATTCGTCCTCACCAGGTTTCTATTTGCGTATTAAAGCCCTAAACGTTGACTCTTTTGCTACTTCTGTTACTATTGGTATAACGCATCCGTGCGTGGTTTTTACACGCTCCTGTGGCTAATTAGGAGTCAATTATTAGTATTATTCGTTATCTTATATAAGGATATGGCAGAAACATTTGACAGGCAGAAACCACACGTAAACGTCGGCACCATTGGTCACGTTGACCACGGAAAGACGACTCTTACCGCGTCCATTCTCCACACGCTTGAAATGGCAGGTGGCGGTTATGGCGCTCGCGTTGAGGGTATCGACAACATCGACAACGCTCCTGAAGAAAAGGCTCGTGGTATCACCATCGCGCTCCACCACTCGGAGTACTGGACTCCTGAGCGCCACTACGCACACATCGACGCTCCAGGCCACGCCGACTACATCAAGAACATGATCACTGGTGCCGCTCAAATGGACGGCGCAGTGCTCGTGGTTGCAGCAACCGACGGCGTTATGCCACAGACTCGTGAGCACGTCCTCCTTGCATCCCAGGTGGGTGTGAAGAAGCTCATCGTCTTCCTCAACAAGTGCGACATGGTAGACGACAACGATCTTATTGATCTCGTTGAAGAGGAAATCCGCGAACTTCTTACCAAGCAGGGTTTTGACGGCAAAGATGTTCCGGTTATCCGTGGCTCTGGCCTCAAGGCTCTCGAGAGCAAGGACATCAATGATCCTTGGTCTCAGAAGGTTATGGATCTCATCAAGGCGCTTGATACCTACATCCCTATACCAGTTCGCGACCTCGACAAGCCATTTCTCATGCCGATCGAAGACATCTTCTCTATTGAAGGTCGCGGTACGGTAGTTACAGGCAAAATCGACCGTGGTGTCGTAAAGGTTGGTGAAGAGGTTGAGATTGTCGGCCTCCAGCCAACGGCTAAGACCACTATCACTGGTATCGAAATGTTCAACAAGCAGCTCGAGCAGGGTCAGGCAGGCGACAACGCAGGTATCCTTCTTCGTGGTACTAAGAAGGAAGACATCCACCGCGGCCAGGTGCTTGCTAAGACAGGTACAGTAACTCCACACACCGAGTTTGAGGGCGAGGTATACATCCTCACCAAAGATGAAGGTGGCCGCCACACTCCGTTCTTCACTGGCTATAAGCCACAGTTCTACATCCGCACCACCGACGTGACTGGGGAGGTAACTCTCGCAGCAGGCACTGAGATGGTTATGCCAGGCGACACAGTAACCTTTAAGGTTAAGCTTGTGGCTCCGGTTGCGCTTGAAGACAAGACTCGCTTCGCAGTTCGCGAGGGAGGCAAGACCGTGGGTGCAGGTGTGGTGACCAAGATTGTCGCGTAGCGATAATCTTACATAAAGAAGAGTTGCATTAATTATGAGCGTAAGCTAATCGAGTATAGGTTACTCCGACGCAAGATCGGAGAGAACTAGACTCAAATTTAAGCAGATAATTTATTATCTGCAATATAAAAAGTATGGCTACCGAAAAAACTGAAGAAACTAAAAAAGTAACGAAACCTCGCGCTAAAAAGGCAGCGGTTGCAGAAGTAACCCGTCTTCGCATCAAAGTTCGCGCATACGAGCACAAGGTGCTTGACGCTTCGGTAAAACAAATTATCGAAACAGCGCTCCGCTACGATGCAAAGATCGCAGGCCCTATCCCGCTCCCAACTGAAATCAAAAAATACACCGTTAACCGCTCGACGTTCGTCTACAAAGATGCCCGCGAGCAGTTTGAGATGCGTGTGCATAAGCGCATCATCGACATCATCGACCCGTCGGCAAAGGTGATTGAGGCTCTCACGAACCTCTCACTCCCATCTGGCGTGACGATTGATGTGAAGATGGCGTAATTTAAAAATACAAAGGACCGTCCTCCGTTTTACGGAGGACGGTCCTTTGTATTTGCAAGAGATCCCCACACCTGTGGGGTCTTTTTTATGTAACTTTTAGTACTTTCATACGTTATATATAGTGGATTCATTTACAGGCGGCAATTTGAAAGTGAAGGGCTCGTGGCGTGAGACTATTTTTTGGGTCTCGCTTTGCGGATTCTTACCTCTTGGAACTCGTTTTACGGTTCCTTTCTTTCTCTTTTTTCTCTTCTCTTTCATTTTCCTCCTCCTTTTTGTTCTTTCTTCTTTCTGTTCTCTCACCCCCCCGTTCTTTTCTCCTTCCCCCTCCTCTCCCCGCCGCCCGTCACATATGTGATGGGCTTTTTTTACCTCAATTTGCATATTTTCAAAGGTCATGTATATTACGTGGGTCTCTCTACATAGAGTTGATCCACGTCCCAGAGGCAGCAATGCTTCAGCGGGGGACCAATAGACAACATGCTTAAATTCATCCTTGGAACTAAGGTCAAAATGACTACTGTCTTCACCGAAGACGGCCGTTCATATGCTGCAACTATCATCAGTGCAGCTCCTTCGACCGTTACCCAGCTTAAAACCACCGAAAAGGATGGTTATAACGCTGTGCAAATCGGCTGGGGCGAATCTAAAGAATCTCGCATAGCAAAACCTCAAATCGGCCACGCAAAGGGCAAAGCCCTCAAACACTTCGCTGAAGACCGTGCTCGCTCGGGCAAACTCACCGAGGGAGTTGAGGTTGGCCAAACGCTCGATATCTCAGCATTTGAGGTAGGCGAGAAGGTTATCGTATCTGCAGTTTCAAAAGGCAAAGGCTTTGCGGGCGTAGTTAAGCGCCATGGCTTCCACGGCGGCCCACGCAGCCACGGCCAAAAGCACAGTGAGCGCTCTCCAGGTTCTATCGGAGGCTCTGGTGGCCGCGCCGGAGGCCGCGTTCGCGCGGGCATGCGCATGGCAGGCCGCCTCGGTAGCGACCGCGTTACTGTGCGCAACCTTACCGTGCTTCAGATCATCCCCGAGACAAACGAACTTCTCCTCACTGGCGCTGTGCCAGGCCGCAGGGGTACGCTCGTTGAGATCCGCGGAGTAAGCGCTCAATCGACATCCTAATTTTTATGGAAACAACACTTTACAACATCAAAGGAGAAAAGGCGGGCACAGTAACATTGCCTGAAAATATTTTTGGCCTTTCTTGGAATGCCGATTTGGTGCACCAGGTGGTTATTGGTATGCAGAGCAACGCTCGCATGGGCAATGCGCACACCAAAGACCGCGGCGAGGTTCGCGGTGGAGGCAAGAAGCCATGGGCGCAAAAGGGTACTGGCCGCGCTCGCCACGGCTCATCACGCTCACCTATCTGGAAGGGCGGCGGTGTTACTCATGGCCCATCAAACGAAACTAACTTTAAGAAGTCGATCAGCCAGCAGATGCGCCAGAAGGCACTTCTCGTAGTGCTCTCTCGCAAGTTTAAAGATGGCGAAGTGCTTTTTGTAGACTCGCTCGAGATGGCAGAGCCAAAGGCAAAAAATGCTAAGGTGGTGCTCTCGGCGCTTGCAAAGGATTTTGCTATCCTCGGCTCAAAGAAGAAGAACGCTGCACTCATTGCGCTCCCATCTGCACACCGAGCCACCATGAAGAGCTTTGCTAACTTCGGCAATCTCGATGTAGTTGAGGTGCGCAACCTAAATCCAGTGTCAGTGCTTTCAGCAAAATTCCTCATCATCGCAGACCCTGCAGCGGCATTTGAAACTCTGAACAAGAAGAAGGTTGCTTCTGCAAAAAAGAACACTGCTGCGAAGGTGGTTGTAGAGAAGGCAGAGAAGCCTGCAAAAGCAAAAAAGAAAGTTGCTAAGGCTAGAAACTAATCAGTATGAAAAACATCTCTTCTAACATTTTGTCGCCTCGCATCACCGAAAAGGGAGCATACCTCTCTGAGAAAGGTGTGTACGTGTTTAATGTATCTAAGGATGCAAACAAGGGCGAGGTGATGGCTGCAATCAAGGCTATCTACAAAGTAACCCCAATGTCGGTGCGTATGGCTGCAGTGCCATCAAAGCGAGTATTTACTCGCGGCACCAACCGCTTCGGCAAAACTGCAAGTGGCAAGAAGGCATACGTATACCTCAAAAAGGGAGAGAAGATCGAGATAAATTAGAAAAATCATTATTTGTATGAAACAGTATCGCCCTTACACTAAATCGCGCCGTCAGATGACCGGAATCAACTTCCGAGAAGTTTTGACTACGAATGAGCCTCACAAGAAGCTCACTTCAGGTGGCAAGCGCGACTTCGGCCGCAACAAGGATGGCCGCATCACCACTCGCCACAAAGGCGGCGGGCACAAGCGCCTCTATCGCCTTGTTGATTTTAAATACGACAAGCAAGTTCCTGCTAAGGTTGAGACCGTTGAATACGATCCAAACCGCTCGGGCTTCATCGGCCTCGTAGTCTACAAAGACGGTGAGCGCCGCTACATGCTCCTCCCTAAATCAGTTAAGGTTGGCCACACCGTAATTACTGCTCCTGATGCACCTGCAACTCCAGGTAGCCGTATGCCACTCTCAGCTATGCCAATCGGCGCTTTTATCTACAACGTAGAGATTAAGCCAGGCAACGGTGCTAAGCTCGGCCGCTCGGCAGGCACCCACATCGAGCTCATTGCTCGCGATGCAGGATATGCCTCACTCAAGCTCCCATCGAGCGAAGTGCGCCGCGTGCTCGACACTTGCTGGGCAACGCTCGGCGAGGTTTCAAACGACGAGCACCAGCTCGTTGTGGTGGGCAAGGCAGGCCGCTCTCGCTGGATGGGTATCCGCCCAACAGTGCGCGGTACTGCGATGAACCCAGTAGACCACCCACACGGCGGCGGCGAAGGGCGCCAGGGCCGAGGTTTGCGCCGCGCAAAGAGCAAGTGGGGTAAGCCAACTGGCAAGGGCCAGAAGACCCGCAAGCCGAAGAAGTACTCGAACTACCTTATTGTTTCTCGCCGCAAGGTGGGCAAGCGAGGTCAGGAAGTTAAGTAGTCTAAAAATTAAAATAAAAAAGAGCGCCGCGGAGAAATCCGCGGCGCTGTTCGTCTAAACCCCCTAAAGCTCAAGTGTGCTTTCTCGAGCGTGCCGGACCACTGGCCCGAGGCTCAGGGGATCGGGGACTTTGCGGGTCTCAATCATAACGATTGAGCCCGAAACAAACGTCCTCCCAGGCACCTCGTTGATGAACCTACGTATCTGCACACAGGCCCGACCGTCGTTCCTGGCTTCGATATTCTTCGTGGGTTTGCTGCCCTTCTCGATGTATTCAAACCTATAACTGGGCATATACTCCTCCTTAAAGAGCTGCTGAACTAATGTCAAAGTGCCATACATATGGCATCTTGGCAAGCGAATTTGACTCTTTTTGCCTTATCCTGTAGTATCTTCCTAACCCCGCGTAGGCGGGATTTTGTTTCGAATTTCCCATATTTATGTCCCGATCGCTCAAAAAAGGCCCATACGTAGACGAAAAACTCCTCAAAAAGATTGAGGGTAAGAAGCCGCAGACAGCTGCGCTTATTCGCACATGGGCACGCCGCTCACAGATCGCTCCTGAGATGGTTGGTTTCAAATTTGGCGTATACAATGGAAAGACTCATATTGAGGTACTCGTAAACGAAGACATGGTAGGGCACCGCCTCGGCGAGTTCTCTCCTACAAAGAAGTTTACCCGCCATGGCGGCAAAATGCAGAAGGAGATGGAGGCGAAGGCTAAAGAGTCTGAAATCGCTGCAGCATCCGCTGCTAAGGCTGCTGCCGACGTTGCAGGCAAGGGGGCTAAGAAATAATTATGGCTGATGCACGCGCTACACTTTCAAACTACCGCCAATCACCCCGCAAGGTGCGTCTTATTGCCGACCTTATCCGTGGAAAGAGTGCAACAAACGCGCTCAATGCTCTTTCGCTTCTCCCGAAGCGCGGTGCAGAGCCGATGGCAAAGCTTCTTCGCTCGGCTGTTGCCAATGCCAAGGAGGGGAGCGCCGACCAACTGTATGTGTCTGCTATCCAGGTAAACAGCGGCGTAATATTTAAGCGCATGATGCCGCGAGCGCGCGGCCGCGGAGCTCCTATCAAAAAGAAGACCAGCGTAATTACCATGACACTTTCAACAAAGGTGGCATCGAAAAAATAATTTTATGTCTAAAGTAGTTAATCCATTTGCACATCGCCTTGGTATCCTCCGTGATTGGAGGCATCGTTGGTTTGCTGATGGCGAAAAATACCAGCAGTACCTCAAGGCCGACATTCTCCTCCGCGAGTTTTTGGTAAAGGAGATGCGCGGCATGCACCTCGGCTCTATGGAGTTTGAGCGCAACGAAAAGCAGCTTCGCATCATCATGAAGACTAGCCGTCCGGGCCTCATCATTGGCCGCTCTGGCGAAGGCTCCGTAAAGCTTCGCTCAAAAATCGAAGGCTTCCTCCGCAAGCACCAGCTTGCCATGCCTGAAATCAAGCTCGACATCGAGGAGATCCGCTCTCCTGAATCATCAGCAGCGATTGTTGCCTACATGGTTGCAGAGGGCCTCGAGAAGCGCCTCGCATTTCGCCGTGTGCTCAAGCAGACCATCGAAAAGACCATGGCAAACCGCGACGTAAAAGGCGTTCGCATCGCCCTTTCGGGCATGCTCGGCGGTGGCTCTATGTCTCGCAAAGAGCACCTCATGAAGGGTCGCGTGCCGCTCCAAACATTCCGCTCCGACATCGACTACGCAAAAGAAACCGCACGTCTCCCGCTTGGCGCTATCGGCGTTAAGGTATGGATCTACCGTGGTGAGGTCTTTGGCGATGAGAAGGCTGCTGCAAAATAAACTTTTATGCTATTTCCTAAGAAAGTAAAATTCCGAAAATCGCACACGATGCGCCGCAACCCCAAGCGCTCGATGGTAGCGTCGCGCGGCATCACCGTTGCGTTTGGTAGTCATGGCCTCAAAGCTATGACCGAGGGCCGCATCCGCTCAAACCAACTCGAAAGCTCACGCAAGGTTATTGCCCGCAGCCTCGGCAAGAGCGGCAAGATGTGGCTCCGCGTTTTCCCTGACAAGCCATTTACCAAAAAGCCGCCAGAAGTAAAACTCGGTAAAGGTAAGGGCGAGCCAGTAGGTTACGAGGTACAGGTGTGGCCGGGCCGCATCCTCTTTGAGGTAGATGGCGTAGACGAAAAGCTTGCTGTTGAGACCCTCATCAAGGCTGCCAAGAAACTACCAGTTAAGGCTCGTGTTGTATCGCGCACCGCACACTAATATCAAAAGTTCACTTTTGATCAATAAAAAAGTTATGGCTACCAAAAAAACATCTCTAAAAGACAACTCAAGCGAAGACCTCGTTAAGCTTGTCGTAGACAAGCGCGAAACCCTGCGCACCTTGCGTTTTTCGGCTACAGGTAGTAAAAATCGTGATGTAAAGCAGGCTCGCAGCCTACGTAAGGAAATAGCGCGCGCTCTTACAGAAGCGTCGGCTCGCAAGAATGTTGCGCCGGCAGCATAATCTATATGGAAACAAAAACAACAGTAAATCGAAAAACTCTCCGGGGCGTCGTCGTCTCAGACAAAATGCAGGAAACTGCTACTGTTGCTGTTTCTCGCTACGTAAAGCACCCAAAGTACAAAAAGTACATGAAGCAGACCAAAAAATACCACGTGCACAATCCAGGCAACCGCGCTAAGGAAGGGGAGCAGGTGGTGATCCGCTCATGTCGCCCCCTCTCAAAGACGAAGTCTTTCGAGATAATTTGGGAGACAAAGACCCAGTCAAATTAATTTATGATACAAGATCGCTCACTCGTTGTAATTGCAGATAACTCCGGCGGCAAAATCGGCCGCATTTTCAAGATACCCGGAGGCTCTCACAAGCGCTACGCTGAAATCGGCGAGGTGGTTGTGCTTTCGGTGCAGTCGGCAGAGCCCCGCAAGGCAGTAAAGAAAAAGGATGTGCTTAAGGCGGTGGTAGTGCGCCAGCGCAAGGCATTCCGCCGCAAAGACGGCTCATATATCCGCTTTGATGAAAACGCAGTAGTGATCCTCGAAACTGGAGGCAAAGATAAGAAGGAGCCAAAGGCAGGACGCATCTTTGGCCCTATCCCACGCGAGCTTCAGGATTTGGGTTACCAGACCATTATTTCTCGTGCACCTGAAGTAGTGTAATTTTGATACTTATATGAACACACTACACGTTAAAAAAGGCGACACTGTTATTATCCTCTCGGGTACCGAGAAGGGTAAGAGCGGCAAAGTCGTAAAAGCTTTCCCTAAGACTGGCGAGGTGCTTGTTGAGGGTGTTGGCATGCGCAAGAAGCATCAGAAGGCGCGTCGCGAGGGCCAGAAGGGTCAAATCATCGATAAGCACTTCCCGATAGCTGCTTCAAAAGTAGCGAAGAAGAAATAATTCACTTTTATGCCTAAACTCGTTAAAGAACAACAGAAGACAACATTTGAAACCCTTAAGGGAGATTTGGGCTGGAAGAATGTTATGCAGGTGCCTAAAATTGAGAAGGTTGTTATCTCGGTTGGTATCGGCAAAATGATGAAGGATAAAAACAAGGTAGAGCTCGTTGCAAAGCGCCTCGAGAAGATCACTGGCCAGAAGGCAGTAGTGCGCGGTGCTAAGAAGGCTATCGCAACCTACAAGACCCGCATCGGCGACAAGCTTGGCTACCAAATTACTCTTCGTGGCAAGCGCGCTGAAGATTTTCTCAACCGCCTCCTCCACATCGCACTTCCTCGCACCAAAGACTTCAAGGGCATCAAGCCTGAAGCGGTAGACGAGATGGGCAACTACACTCTCGGCATCAAAGAGCACACGGTGTTTCCTGAAACTGCAGACGAAGACATTAAAGACATCTTCGGTATGGCTATTACTGTGGTAACGAGCGCGCACAATGCTACAGAGGCAAAAGCGTATCTCTCGCACCTCGGTTTTCCTTTTAAGAAGGAAGCAGAAGCAAAGTAATTTTTTAAAATAGGCAAAAGAAAAAGGCGTCCCGTTAGGGGCGCCTTTTGATTTTGCTCATGCCAGCGTGAGATTCATGTTCAATGCCGTGATCTGGTCGACGATCATCTCGGCGGTCTCTGTGGAGACCCCGCGGACAGTGAAAGTTGCGATCATCTCGGCGCGGTGGTTTGCCACCGCCTTGTCCATGACGATCCAGCGCGTTTCTTCGTCATACCTCTCCTTGGGGAGGGGAGGGACTTGCATGAATGTCCAGCGAGCTGTCCGAACGAGTTGGAGGGCGTGGGACACCGTAGTGAGGGCCAAGGTGCGGATGTTTTCTTCAGTCAGCTCTTTCCGCCCTTGGGCAGTATAGGATTTCCTGAGTTGTGCCCGAGCATCATCCAGTGCGTCAGAAATATGGGGCATTGTCGCAACTTTCTCTGTTTTGCAGAACAATTCCTACATATTATCCTACCAAATAGGTGTTTTTGTCAATGTGTATGAAAACGCACTTTTCGTGGCTTAAAACAAGGATATTGCATCGTAATTGCACTCTTAATTAGGGTGTGCTAATATGCCCTCACAAGCCGCTTCGGGCTTGTTTTTCTAATGGCCAAGACGTCAACTATCGCCCGCTCAAACAAGACCCCGAAGTTTGCTTCTAGGGTTGTTCGCCGATGCTTCCGCTGTGGTCGCAAGCGAGCTTTTATGCGTGATTTCGGTATGTGCCGCTTGTGCTTCCGCGAAGCCGCGAGCGAGGGGCTCATCCCAGGCGTTCGCAAATCATCTTGGTAATTTTTATATGGTAAACGACCCTATTTCAGACTTTCTCGTGCGACTCCAAAATGCGGCTATGGTCCGCAAGGATAGCATCTCTGTCCCATCATCTAAGATGACTCGGGCTATTTCTGATTTGCTCACCCGCGAGGGCTACACCGGCGAGGTTGATAAGAACACAAAGAAGGGCCGCTACTTTACGGTGCCCCTCGCATACAAAAACGGTTTACCCGCTATCACCGGCACCAAGCGCATTTCTAAACTCTCACGCCGCACCTACTTCGGTGTCCACGATATCCGCCCGGTAAAGCGCGGTCACGGCCTCCTCGTGCTCTCAACTCCTGCTGGTGTTATAACCGGCAAAGAGGCTCGCGAGAAGCGCGTTGGTGGCGAGGCGCTGTTCGAAATCTGGTAATACACCTCAATCGATAAAAATAAATTTTTATGTCACGTCTTGCTAAACGACCCATTGCTATCCCAGCCAAAACCGAAATTTCTGTTTCGGCTAGCGAGATAACTGTAAAGGGCCCGAAGGGTACCCTTACTCGCCCAACACACCGCCTTATCGAGGTGGCAGTGGGCGCCGAGGGTGTGCAAGTATCCACCAAGGCCGAAACTATTGAGGCTCGCGCAAATGTTGGCACCTACGCATCGCATGTGCGCAACATGATCGAGGGCGTAACTGAGGGTTACACCAAGAAGCTCCTCGTTGAGGGCGTTGGCTTTAAGTGGGATGTCCAGGGCAAGACCCTCAACCTTAACCTCGGCTTTTCTCATCCGGTTAAGATGGCGATTCCTGAAGGCCTTACTGTAACCACCGACAAAGCAGCGCTTACCATCGCAGGTTTTGATAAAGAGCTCGTTGGCCAGTTTGCCGCAAACGTTCGTGCGCAAAAAAAGCCGGAGCCGTACAAGGGTAAGGGTATCCGCTACGATAAGGAGGTTGTCCGCCGCAAGCAGGGGAAGCAGGCCGCATAACCCCGAGGTTACGAAGAAAAATAAAAAGATATGTCATTACTTCCAAAACACGCAGGTCGCATCCGCAGGCACAATCGCATCCGCGCGACTATTGTGGGTACGGCCGCACGCCCTCGTCTTTCGGTTTACAAATCAAACCGTTATCTCCATGCACAGATGATTGATGACGAAACAAACACCACTCTCATTGGTGCATCAACAAAGGATGTAGCTGCAAAGGCAAAAAAGATGGATGCAGCAAAGATGCTCGGCGAAGAGCTCGCAAAGCGAGCCAAAGCAGCAGGTATCACTTCGGTAGTGTTTGACCGTGGCGGCTTCCGCTACACTGGTCGTATCGCGATGCTTGCTACAGCCGTGCGCGAAGGTGGTATACAACTATAATTTTTATGTCTGAATCTACTGAAAAAGAAGTAAATATCGAACCAACTCCTGCTATCGAGGCTGTTGCTGACGCAAAGGTGGCAGAGATCATTGCTGAAACGATGCCTGCGCCTGTGGCAACTCCTGCTGCGCCTGCTGCCGACACTCGCGCTCCTCGCACTGCAGACCGCCGTGGTGGCCGCACAGGCGGCCGTACTGGAGGTCGCCCAGGTGGCCGCCCTCGCGAGGTACGCAAGAGTGAATACGATCAAAAGATGATCAACATCCGCCGCGTTGCCCGCGTGGTTTCAGGCGGCCGCCGCTTCTCGTTCTCGGTTGCTATCATCATCGGCAACAAGAAGGGCAAGGTTGGTGTAGGTCTTGGTAAAGCAGGCGACACGTCGCTCGCTATAGACAAGGCAGTGCGTAACGCAAAAAAGAATATGGTTACCATCCCGCTCACCAAAGACTCATCAATCGCGTATGATGTAGAGGCAAAATACAATGCGTCACGCATTAGCCTTATCCCGGCACACGGCCGCGGCCTCGTTGCAGGCTCATCAGCGCGCATCGTGCTCGAGCTTGCAGGCGTAACCAATATCATCGCTAAGATGCACTCTGGCAGCAAAAACGGTCTCAACAACGCACGTGCAACCGTTAAGGCACTTCAGCAGATCAAACTATAAAATTGTATGCAACTTCACGAACTTACACGGGTAACACCGAACAAAAAAGAAAAGCGCGTTGGCCGCGGAGGCAAGCGTGGTAAAACCTCTGGTCGCGGCACCAAGGGCCAGAAGGCTCGTGCCGGCCACAAGATCCGCCCCGATTATCGCGAGAAGCTGAAAAAGCTCCCGAAGCAGCGCGGTTACAATTTTAACAGCATCCAGGATGCAGCTCTCGTGGTAAATCTCAAGTCGCTTGAGGCAAACTTTAAGGCGGGCGAAATCGTAAACCCGAAAGTGCTTGCAGAACGTGGTCTTATCCGCATCCGCAAAAACGCATCAACTGCTAAGCCGGTTAAAATCCTCGGTACCGGGGAGCTTACCAAGAAGCTTATTATCTCGGGCTGTGTCCTTTCAGTAAGCGCACGTCAAGCGATAGAGAAGGTAGGCGGTTCGATTGAAAAATAAACAAAATTATATGGGTGCATTTGCACAAAAACTGACACTGCTCGTCTCCGACAAGAGCTTACGCAATAGGCTCCTGTTTGTTCTAGGTGCGCTCGTTGTCTTCCGTATCCTTGCCGCTATACCGATCCCGGGTGTAAATAGCGCGCAACTCGCTGCATTTCTTACTAACAATCAGTTCTTTGGCCTCCTCAACCTCTTCTCCGGTGGAGGCTTATCTAGCCTCTCTATCGTGCTCCTCGGTGTTGGCCCGTATATCACCGCGTCTATCATCATGCAGCTTCTTACGATGATGATCCCGAAGCTTAAAGCTATGTATCAGGAGGAAGGGGAGATAGGCCGACAGAAGTTTGCACAAATTTCCCGCTATCTCTCGGTGCCGCTTGCTGTGGTGCAGGCAATCAGCTTTCTTCTCATCCTCGAGCGCCAGGGCGTCGTGAGCACACTTAGCCCGTTTCAGTTTGCAGTAAACATTTTGGTGGTAACTGCAGGCTCGGTGCTGCTTATGTGGATAGGCGAGCTCATTTCGGAGTTTGGCCTCGGCAACGGAGTTTCACTCATCATCTTTGCAGGTATCGTTTCGGGCCTCCCGGCACAGGCAAGCCAGGTTATCTTTGCCTACG